>ERZ791704.332-NODE-332-length-37118-cov-8.88341_pt1 | contig 37118 bp, 30 predicted proteins | sample MGYA00510045_ERZ791704 | MGnify/ENA primary metagenome ERZ791704 (study PRJEB30046, sample SAMN00715247) | human gut metagenome | study: EMG produced TPA metagenomics assembly of the A metagenome-wide association study of gut microbiota in type 2...
GACTATCCAGCCAGTTTTCTACTTTCTGGGTATGAGTGCTGCACAAACTTTCTATTCGTTTGGCAAACTCGGTGAACCGTTCGCAGACATACGAAAAGGTTCTCTTTTCAATGGTTACTACTTCCATACTTTTAATTTTTAATGGTTTATAAAACGTGTTGATTCTATTTTCATCGGCAAATGAAAATAGAATCAAGAGCCGTTTTCAAAACTGTCTGAAAGTGGTATATCCTGTCTATCTCTGGCTCAATTCATTTGGAATATACTCATAGGATATTCTTTTTTTTGAACGTATTTACATAGAAAGTCAAATGGAAATAGAGATACGAAAAGATTTATCGCTTATCTTTGCTACATGACTACCAATAAGATAACTCCCGAAAAATTATGGGCAAGACAGCAGATCAGCCCGCTAGATGTGGACTATGATTCGTGGAATGAACGCAGGGCCTCCATACAGGCATTCTCACAAATGAGCCAGAGTTGTATCTTTACGGTAGATGTTTTCAAAGAACGATACGATTTTGCATCCGATAACTTTGCTACTATCTTCGGATATAACCCTACATGGATAAAGACGATTCAGAAACAGGGGAATTTATTGGAAGAACGGATTCACCCGGACGACCGGGCACAACTCATCGAACACCAGATTGAACACGGGCAGTTCATCTATTCACTTCCGCAGGAACAAAGAAATAATTATCAGCAGATATTCCAGATTCGTATGCTGAATGCCCGGCAGGAATATGTGAATGTAATCAGTCGCCACCAAGTGATTCAGAAAGACAAGAATGGAAAGGCATGGATGATTATGGGAGTGATGGACATTGCGCCTGACCAAACACCTATGGAGCGAATCAGGCGGACGGTTATAAATCGGAAAACAGGTGAGATACTTCCATCGGCAGTTGTTCCGGCTAACCAACAATTAACCAAGCGGGAAAAGGAAATACTCTTATTAATCCGACAGGGCTTTTTGAGCAAGGAGATTGCTTATAAACTGAACCTTAGCATTTACACGGTAAACAATCACCGCAAGAATATATTGGCAAAATTGAATGCCGATAATGTGATCGAAGCTATCAACCGGGCGGAAAGTTCTGGTATTCTCTATTAGCTGAACACTGGCATTTTATCCTAATGCACATCATTATTCAATCACTTCAATATAAAAACTAACAGGACGGAAACCATCGTTACACGAAATCATGGCCGAGTGCGGATTCTTCATCCAACCACCATAAAAGTTACCACCTCCATTGGCTAATTCCGTAACAAAATAGCTCATTGAGCCCCATGCGCTTTCACACAGTCCTTCCGGTTTCTGCCCATCGACTGAAATAAAAGTTGTACCTTCTTCAATATCACAAGTGTGTTCAATAGGATTTTCGTACATAGCCGACAAATCGCGATGTTGCACCTTTCTTATGGCTGTTATTCTAATCTTCTTCATTTTCAATATTACTACATACGATATGTGCAAGGTTAGTCATTTATAGTTATTGCAAGGCTACTTTAAACACATTTCTATTACGGCAACCAATCTAAGCTATTTGTCAGTGGATTGGTTTCTCTCCATTGTTCCAGTTCTTCGTAACTGCGAACCCCACCCACGAAAACAGCATGGTAAATTTCTATGCCGGGAATCTGCACACCATCCGGCACATCGAATTTAATTTGAAGGATGGTTTGCTTGATTTCAGGGGTAAGTCGGTTCGTAATGGCAGCAGTTGCTCTTTCAACCACACCATCGTATTTTGAGCCTTTACGAATATGAATCATGTCGAACTTCCATGTATTCCTGTCCTCATCCTCGTAGAGAACATGCCATTCGATGCACTCTTCTTCTGTCTGAATCAGATTATTATAGTGAATTTCCTTTAAAGAAAGCCGTTCGGCAAGTTCCTGCATCACAGAAAAGCTGGCTGCAATATCCAATGTATCGGTATAGATATGCAGGTCTATATCCCTACTCTTTGCCAACAGACCGGATTTGAGTGAGCCTACTAGATGAACGGTTGCCCCAATACGTTCCCATGCCCGGATAATACCGGTATGTTCCAGTACCTTCCAAGCGGTTTGCTGATTATGCAGGGCGAGTTCAAGAATATCCATATCGTTCATTTTAAGTGTGCAAAGATACAAAACTTATGGATATATAGCTATAAATAGCCATTTCCTATCCTACCCAATTGCAGTAATTTTGTGCACCGTTCGTGACTCTATTTTCATCCTTTAGCAATAAATTACTATGGTATTCAATCAAACAGAGAAGCAAGAAAGAAGCTATTTGCAGCAAATAATCACTCGGCTGAAGCAGATAATCAACCATACTGATATGTCAGTAAAAAACCATGCAGATACATTGGCGGAGTACAAAGACTACCTTTGGAACAATAAAGATATTGATCCGCATGAGATACGCTCCATGCGTGAAAGCATCCTGAATCATTTTGCCATAGGCGAAAGTGTAATTGACAAACGCCGACGGCTTGCCCAAATAGTGGATATTCCCTACTTCGGACGAATCGACTTTCAAGAGAAGAGCGAGAACCGTCCGATAATTCCTGTTTATATCGGTATCCACACCTTTCACGATACTGAAAGCCGAACAACTGTAATTTATGATTGGCGGGCTCCTATTTCAAGTATGTTCTACAATCATGAACTGGGCGAAGCATCTTATCAATCCCCATCGGGAGAAATTAATGGAGAAATTTCCCTGAAACGCCAATACCGAATCCGAGCTGGAAAGATGGAATTCATGATCGAAAGTGCGCTGACCGTTCACGATGATATTCTGCAAAAGGAACTGAGTGCTAATGCGGATGATAAAATGAAGAACATTGTTGCCACCATTCAGCGGGAGCAAAACCGGATTATCCGTAATGAGGAAGCCCGAACGCTCATCATTCAGGGGGTGGCAGGTTCGGGTAAAACTTCTATTGCACTGCACCGCATCGCCTACTTACTATATGCTTTTCAGGGCAGTCTTTCTTCAAACGACATCTTGATTATTTCTCCGAATAAGGTGTTTGCCGATTACATTTCCAATGTGCTACCCGAACTGGGCGAAGAAACCGTACCCGAAACCGGCATGGAACAGATACTTTCCGAAGTACTGAATCACAAATACAAATACTTTAGCTTTTTTGAGCAAGTGAATGAATTACTGACAAAACCAACACCGGACTTTATCGAGCGAATCGAATATAAATCATCTTTCGATTTCATCGCCAGTCTGGATCGCTTTATTTTGTACATCGAAAACCACTACTTTAGAGCAGAGGATGTGAAGCTAACCAAACATATCACCGTCCCGGCTGAATTTATCGAAGAGCAATTCCACCGTTTCAACCGCTATCCCATGCGCCAGCGATTTGAGGCAATGACGGATTATATTCTCGATATGATGAAAGTACAGTACGCTTTCACTGTGACGACTACCGAACGGAATTTCCTAAAGAAAGAGATTAAGCGAATGTTTGCCGGAAACAATGATCTGCAAGTCTATAAAGATTTCTTCGCATGGGCAGGTAAGCCGGAACTGTTTAAAATGCGGTAGAATCGCACACTTGAATATGCTGACTTAGCACCAATGGCGTATCTGCATATCGCTTTAGATGGTGGTACAAAGAATGATGTTAAACATTTGCTGGTAGATGAAATGCAAGATTATTCTCCAATCCAGTATAAGGTAATACAAAAGCTATTCCCTTGTCGGAAAACGGTGTTGGGCGATGCCAGCCAGTCGGTCAATCCTTATGGCTCGTCTACTACGGATATGATTCAGAAAGCTCTTGTCACAGGTGAAGTGATGAAGCTATGCAAAAGTTACCGCTCTACTTGCGAGATCACAGATTTTGCACAGAAAATACGGATAAATACCGATCTTGAACCAGTCGCACGGCATGGAGAGAAACCGAAAGTATTACAATTTAATAATGAGAAAGAAGAACTATCTGCTATTAAAGAATTAATTGTCACTTATCAGGCATCCGCCTATAAATCGCTGGGGATTATCTGCAAAACCGAATCGCAAGCCCGTGAGATGGCAGATAAATTACAAATTCCTGATATTAATTTCCTATCAAGCCAAAGTTCGGCTTTTGTGCAGGGTATTGTTATCATCTCTGCCCACATGGCAAAGGGTTTGGAATTCGATGAGGTGATTATACCACAGGTGGATGATAGGAATTATCATTCGGAAATCGACCGGAGTATGCTATATGTGGCGGTAACAAGGGCAATGCACCGTTTAACGCTGACATATAGCGGAACAAAACACACACCATTCATCTAAATTTTCGGCTTACTTTATTGTCATGCGGGGATTAACCTCTATATTTACCGCCATGCGCATAGCAGATTAACGAAATAACGATGAGAGAAAGCAAGATTTTATATCCGTCACCTGTACTTTCCCAATACATTAAATACTATTGGGCGTTAAAGACCGATGAAGTAGAGCCAGTAATGATACAGACTATTCCATCGGGGTGAGAATCTGAATATCCAATCAAAAGGTTTACAGCCGAAGAATTTCATTCGGGGACAGTTCTCAACTTATGGAAGTTTGATTTCAGTGGGAAATATTGATATGATTGCTGTTATATTTCATCCTCTGGGGCTAAATTCATTTGTGCAATGTTCTATGAATAAGTTTTACAACCATTATATAGATGTAGAAGATTTGGAAGATATTGAACTGAATCACCTGAAACGAAATATTTCTGCCGAACCAGCCGTTGAAACCTGCATCCGGTTGATTGAACGCTTCCTTATGCAACGGTTGGTCGATGCAAATTGTAACTACCAAAGAACGCATCACGCTATCCGTCAAATCATCAATCAACCGCAAATTGACGTGAATACCCTTGCTGAAAGTGCTTGTTTGGGATATAGGCAATTCAAGCGAGTATTTTCCAACTATGTAGGAATGAGCCCTAAAGAATATTATCGAGTAGTTCGCTTTCAGCGGGCACTGTATCTGTTGCAGAATCATCCGGGAATAGAGTTCGTAGACTTGGCTTATTCGTGTGGCTTTTATGATTCTTCGCACTTGGTGAAAGACTTTAAAGAGTTTACAGGTTGTTCGCCTACTCAATATCTATCTTCCCGTTCTCTATATTCTACATTCTTTTCCGAAGGTTGCAGGCTGAATGTTATTAAATCGCATAGCCGTGCGTAGTCATTTGTGATAAAGTCAGTTTTTTACAAGTGGATGATAGGCAAAGAACTTACTTTTGCAGAAGTATTTAAAATTAGAAAGTTATACAAGAAAGTAATTTTATACATATAACCGCTGGCATTGCACAGGTTATTGAAGCAGAAGAGAAATTGTTAAGTAGCCTGCCTGTAGAGGTTATCACACAAAGGCGAAATACGCAGAATCGCACCATCAAGCAGATTCTCGGTCACTTGATTGATTCGGCATCCAATAATCACCAACGCATGGTTCGGTTGCAATATAGCAAAGACCTGCTTTTCTTCCCTGATTATACACAGGATAATGACTTGTGGATAGCTTTACAAGATTATCAGAATGCAGACTGGGCTAACTTAATCCAGTTATGGAGGTGTTACAATCTGCACATCATCCAAGTAATTAACTCGGTAGATAAGAACAGACTGGATAGTTACTGGTGCGACTTTACAGGAACAAAGGTCACGCTACAAGAAATGATAGAAGGATATTTGGGACATTTGCACCTGCATATAAAAGAAATCCATGAATTAATCGGTTGAATTTCTTAATTTTTCATACATTTGCGCTATATCAACTCACAAATAGTATTCACTCCTTATGAAACTCTGTATATAGCTACGCTCCTGCGAATAGCCCCTTTCAAGAAAGCTATTCAGCTATTTGACAAATAACGATTTATTTGCCACAGAGATTTTATATCCTTTTATTTATGAATTTACGAGCTGGCAGACCATGTTATGCAGGTCTGTTCGTATCGTGCTATTTTGCAGTTGAGCAATGAATTATACATATAAACAAATATGGCTCATCAACTTTCCGATCATGATGAGCATCTTAATGGAGCAGTTAATCAATATAACGGATGCTGTCTTTTTAGGTCACGTAGGTGAGGTGGAATTGGGAGCATCCGCTATTGCCGGAATTTATTATCTGGCGGTCTATATGCTGGGCTTCGGGTTTAGTATTGGACTTCAAGTGATGATTGCCCGCAGAAACGGGGAGCAGAATTACAAGGCAACAGGAAAGACTTTCTTTCAGGGGCTATTCTTTTTATCGGGATTAGCCGTCTTGCTTTGCCTATTGATTCATGCCGTTTCTCCTTATCTATTGAAACGGTTAATTTCCTCACCGGAGATTTATCAGGCTGTAATCCACTATTTGGACTGGCGCAGCTTCGGGCTGTTGTTCTCATTTCCTTTTCTGGCTATCCGGTCTTTCTTCGTTGGGATAACGCACACGAAAGCCTTATCGTGGTCGGCTGTTACTGCGGTGACGATTAATATGCCGCTGAACTACTTTTTAATATTTACACTGGAATTAGGCATTTCGGGAGCAGCCATCGCTTCATCTTTAGCAGAAATGGGTTCTTTGATTGTACTTTGTATCTACACAAAAGCGAAGATTGACAAAGACAAATACGGATTGAAGCCCGTGTATGATGGACGGTTACTTATCAAAGTCCTGAATCTGTCTGTGTGGAGTATGCTCCATGCTTTTATCAGCGTAGCCCCTTGGTTTCTATTTTTCGTAGCAATCGAGCATTTAGGGAAAACAGAGTTGGCTATTTCCAATATCACCCGAAGCGTATCGGCAATCTTTTTCGTAATTGCCAATTCCTTTGCTGTCACTACGGGTTCATTAGTGAGTAATGTTATTGGAGCAGGAGCGAGAAACGAGCTTTTCCCGATCTGTCACAAGGTTCTGAAATTAGGTTATGCCGTTGGCATCCCATTCGTAGTAGTAGCTTTGCTCTGTAACCGTTGGATTGTCAGTTTCTACACCGATAATGAGCTATTGATAGAATTAGCATTTGCTCCTTTCGTGGTGATGATATTGAATTACACGTTTGCACTACCTGGCTATGTATATCTTAATGCTGTCGGGGGAACAGGAAAAAACAAAATCACCTTTCTGTTTCAGGTGACAACCACCTGTGTGTATTTAGTGTACCTCTATTGGTTGAGCTTCTGTATAAAAGCATCTTTATCCCTCTACTTGACGGCAGAATACCTGTTTGTGATTCTGCTAGCACTTCAATCTATCATTTATCTAAAAAGTAAACACTATTAAAGCGAATCAAGTTATGATGACAAAAATATATCCTCGCATCGGAGATAAGCAAACAGTCTATCCAACCCATCCGAAGCCCCTAAATCCGTAAAATCGGAACTGGCGAAAATAAATAAGGGACAGGATGATATTATCCGATTTATCCGTCACTATGAGGAAGAACAACTGAATCCCATGATACGGGTAACAAATTCTATCGCTTTGCGTTTCGATGTCATCGGTAAAACTTTGGAAACTCTTATGGATAAGCAATTGATGAAAACGACTGTAAATGACGAGTTATCCTCCGAGAAAAATATGCCGGAAAGAAAAAGCGTTTTGAGACAGGAAAATTACTTAATAATCCCTTTGAAAACGTTTTTTGGAGACACTCTGGGGGGAGGATATGCATTTGCGTTTTGCAGTAAGCCGATACATAACAAGTAATCATGCCCCTTAAGATTGCAGACGAAGGAACGCAGGAAAGATAAAAATACACGCTATTTTCATCCGGACATATATAAACTATGAAGATATTTATGTAAGTTTGTCCACAAAGAAAAATGATCATATAAATACACACAATTTGAAACATGGCAGACGACAAGAAAATTATTTTCTCGATGGTAGGCGTGAGTAAAGTCTTTCCGCCTCAAAAACAAGTATTGAAAAATATTTACCTGTCCTTTTTCTATGGAGCGAAGATCGGGATCATTGGTTTGAATGGTTCTGGTAAATCTACATTGCTAAAAATTATTGCCGGCGTCGAAAAAGAATACCAAGGAGAAGTAGTATTCTCACCCGGATATTCCGTCGGATATCTAGAGCAGGAACCGAAACTGGAACCGGGCAAAACAGTAAAGGAAGTCGTACAGGAAGGCGTACAAAATATTGTGGACACCCTCAAAGAATATGAAGAAGTAAACGAAAAATTCGGCGATCCCGAAATACTCGAAGATCCAGACAAAATGGACGCACTGATCAACCGGCAGGCCGAATTACAAGATAAGATAGATGCAACTGATGCATGGAACCTCGACAGCCGCCTAGAAAGAGCGATGGACGCTTTACGCTGTCCTCCTGAAGATCAGGTGGTCGATACGCTGTCGGGAGGCGAACGCCGCCGTGTGGCTCTCTGCCGTTTGCTGTTACAACAGCCGGACATCCTGTTGCTGGACGAACCGACCAACCACTTGGATGCTGAGTCGATCGACTGGTTGGAGCAACATCTACAACAATATACGGGTACGGTTATCTGCATCACGCACGACCGTTACTTCCTCGACCATGTGGCCGGATGGATTCTGGAACTGGATCGCGGAGAAGGTATTCCCTGGAAAGGAAACTACTCTTCTTGGCTGGATCAAAAGACTAAACGTATGGCACAGGAGGAGAAACAAGCAAGTAAACGCCGTAAGACACTGGAACGCGAACTAGAATGGATCAACATGGCCCCGAAAGCTCGTCAGGCAAAAGGTAAGGCCCGTCTGAATTCGTATGAAGCCCTTTTGAACGAAGACCAGAAAGAACGCGAAGCCAAACTGGAAATCTTTATCCCGAACGGTCCGCGCTTAGGGAACAAGGTGATCGAGGCCCAGCATGTAGCAAAAGCATTTGGCGACAAACTGTTGTTTGATGACCTAAATTTCATGTTGCCGCCGAACGGAATCGTCGGCGTGATCGGTCCGAACGGAGCAGGTAAGACTACACTGTTCAAGATGATCATGGGAATGGAAAGTATCGACAAAGGTTCTTTTGAAGTGGGCGAAACGGTAAAGGTCGGTTATGCAGACCAGACACATAAAGATATCGACCCGAAGAAGACCGTTTATCAGGTTGTTTCCGGCGGACAGGAGTTCATCCGCGTAGGCGGCAAGGAAGTCAACTCCCGCGCTTACCTCTCCAAATTCAATTTTGCGGGAGCCGACCAGGAAAAACTTTGCGGCGTACTCTCCGGTGGTGAACGGAATCGCCTGCATCTGGCTCTAACGCTGAAGGCCGAGGCGAATGTGTTGCTGCTCGACGAACCGACCAACGATATTGATGTGAACACACTCCGGGCACTCGAAGAAGGATTGGAGAACTTCGCCGGTTGTGCGGTCGTCGTTTCTCACGACCGTTGGTTCCTCGACCGTATCTGTACGCATATCCTTTCGTTCGAAGGGGATTCAAATGTCGTGTTCTACGAAGGTTCCTATTCGGAGTATGAAGAGTACAAGCGCAAATTATTGGGCGACGTGGAACCAAAACGTGTCCGTTACCGTAAACTTATTGTTGATTAATCGTATAAATAATTAATATTATAAGACCATGAAAAAAAGAATGTTATCGATGGCAGTAGTAGCTGCCGCCTTTTTGTGTTTCGGAAGTGACGCGAGTGCACAGAAAACAACCAAGCTGTTCAACGGAAAAGACCTTTCCGGCTGGAACTTCGTTGTCGATAAGAACTCCGTCCCAGCCGAACAGGTATATTCCGTGAAAGACGGTGTCATCAACATCACAGGACAGCCATTCGGATACATGTACACGAAAGAAAAATACGGAGATTATAAACTACATGTAGAATATCGCTGGCCAAACGGCAAGGAAAAGGCGAACAGCGGTATCTTCCTGCTAATTGAAGAGCCGAAAAACCCGTTTCCGAACGGTATCGAATGCAACCTGATGCTTGATAATGCCGGTGATTTCGTCCTGCTCGGCGGTTCGGATCTGACTGAATACCAGAATAAGCCAGGCCAACCCCGCCCCTCTTTCCCGAAAATCCAGAAGGCGAATCAAGACAGCGAGAAGCCTGCCGGTGAATGGAATGAAGCTAATATCTTCGTAAAAAACGGTGTCATCACGGTCTATATCAATGGCGTTTACCAGAACACCGGGACAAACAAGGTAAAGGAAGGTTACATCGGACTGCAAAGCGAAGGCAAGGAAGTACAATTCCGTAACGTGACAATCACTCCGTGGTAAACAACTATACTTATTTTAAAACACCTATGTTTTGCATTCAAAGCATAGGTGTTTTGCATTCAAATCATATATGTTTTGGAAAGGTGTTTCTTGGGTTTCCATAAAAACATATCGTTTCTTTGCTATCTTTGCAACATTCTCACGGATATTCCGGTTCTTTTTTAAATTATATCACTATGGATAATCGTTTCTTGGACCTTATAGAGAGAAGCATAAAGGAGCATTGGGACCTCCCCGCCTTCTCCGATTACAATGGACATACCTTCCATTTCAAAGACGTCGCACGGCGGATAGAAAAGTTTCACATCCTACTGGAACATGCCGGTATCAAGAAAGGCGACAAAGTGGCCATCGTCGGACGCAACTCCTCCAACTGGGCAATCTGCTTTTTCGGAATATTGGCTTACGGAGCTGTTGCCGTGCCGATCCTGCATGAGTTCAAACCCGACAATATCCATCACATCGTCAACCATTCGGGAGCAAAAGCCGTACTGGCAGGCTCCAGCAACTGGGAGAACATGAACGAAAAGATGATGCCGGATGTCAAGCTATTCATGATGCTGGACAACTTCTCCATTATCGATTGCAAAAATAAGGAGGTACGCACCATACGCGATCGCATCAACGAATATTTTGGCAAGAAATATCCCCGTTCTTTCACCGCCAACGATGTGAAATATCATATCGAAGACCCGGAGGAATTGGCTGTCTTGAACTATACGTCCGGCACGACCAGCTTCTCGAAAGGAGTCATGATCCCCTACCGCAGTTTGTGGAGCAACACACAGTTCGCCTACGACCGTCTTCCTTTCATACATCCAGGAGACAACATTGTCTGTATGTTACCGATGGCGCACATGTACGGGTTAGCGTTCGAAGTGCTGAACTCCGTCAACAAAGGCTGCCACGTTCATTTCCTGACACGCACGCCGAGTCCAAAAATCATCGCAGAGGCATTTGCGACGATTCGACCGGCGCTGATCCTTGCCGTGCCACTCATTATCGAGAAGATCATCAAGAACAAGGTCTTTCCCGAACTGGAAAAGCCATTGATCAAATTGCTGTTGAAAGTGCCATACATCGACCAAAAGGTACGCGAGAAGATCGCCCAAAAGCTGGAAGCCTCTTTCGGTGGGAACTTCGGCGAAATCGTGATTGGTGGTGCAGCCATCAATAAAGAGGTAGAGACGTTTCTCAAATCCATCGACTTCCGTTATACGGTTGGCTATGGGATGACGGAATGCGGCCCACTGGTTTCCTACGAACAGTGGGACACGTTCAAGCAAGGCTCGGTGGGTCGTGTCGTTGACCGCATGGAAATCCGGATCGACTCGAACGATCCGGAAAACGAAGTAGGCGAAATCCTGGTTCGCGGCATGAACGTGATGTTAGGCTACTACAAGAATCCAGAGGCAACAAAGGCTGTGATGCTACCCGACGGCTGGCTACGGACAGGTGACTTGGGAACACTTGACAAAGACGGTTTCCTTTACATCCGCGGACGAAGCAAAAGTATGATCCTAAGCTCCAACGGACAGAATATCTATCCCGAAGAGATCGAAGACCGCCTAAACAATATGCTGTACGTGGCGGAGTCGTTGATCATTTCTCAGGGAGGTAAACTGGTCGCCCTGATCTATCCGGACTGGGAACAAGTGGACAAGGCAGGCATCCAACACTCCGAAATCGAAGAGCTGATGCAGCAGAACATCGACCAACTGAACACTGAAATGCCCGCCTACAGCAAAGTATCTTGCTTCAAGCTTTATCAGGAAGAATTCGAAAAGACACCGAAACGGAGTATTAAACGATATTTATATCAACCCGCAGAGGAAAACTAAATAAATAAATCGTACCTTTGTTTTCTGTTAATTTACAAACAGCTCATATGAACAAAGGGAAAATTACTGTTGTCGGCATTGGACCGGGAAATCGCGATGACATAACGCCTGCGGCATTATCAGCCATCAGGCAGTCGGATGTGATCATCGGATATAACTATTATTTCCAGTTTATACAGGATATAATTCACCCGGATACCCAATGTATCGATACTGGGATGAAGCGCGAGAAAATACGTGCCGAAGAGGCCTACAAATACGCTTCGGAAGGTAAAACAGTGACAGTGATCAGTTCTGGTGATGCCGGAATCTACGGGATGGCCCCGTTGATATATGAAATGCGGACGATGAAAGAGGCGCCGCAAGTGGAGATCGAGGTAGTGCCCGGTATCAGTGCGTTCCAAAAGGCGGCTTCGCTTCTGGGGGCACCTATCGGGCATGATCTCTGTATCATCTCCCTCTCCGACCTGATGACTCCCTGGCTACGGATCGAAAAACGCATACGGGCCGCCGCTATCGGCGACTTCGTGACAGCCATCTACAATCCGAAAAGCGAAGGGCGCTACTGGCAGTTGCATCGTCTCAAGGAGCTGTTCCTCGAAGAACGTGTACCCGAAACACCGGTCGGCTATGTCCGTCAGGCCGGACGCGAAGAGCAGGTCGTCAACCTGACCACGCTGGCAGAGTTCGACCCTGAGCAGGTCGACATGTTCACTGTCATCCTGATCGGGAACTCGCAGTCATATGAGGCCGACGGTAAATTCATCACACCACGCGGCTATTACGGAGAGATCAAGATGAAAACAGATGTCGGGATCGGCCAGGACATCATGATCCGCAGCTTTCGCACCATCGAGAAAGAACTCAAGAACAAAGAAATACCGCTCGACAAGAAATGGGCTTTGCTCCATGCCATCCACACGACAGCCGATTTCGATATGGAAAATATCCTACGGATCGACGATCACGCGGTGGCTTCCCTTTACGGAAAATTCAGCCGGGGGGAGGTGCGCACCATCATCACAGACGTCACAATGGCTGCTTCCGGCATCCGCAAAGGAGCTTTGCAGCGTATGGGGATCGAGGTGAAATGCTATTTGCAAGACGAGCGCACCGTACAACTTGCAACAGAAAAAGGGATCACCCGCACACAAGCTGGCATCCGGCTTGCCGTACAGGAACATCCCAGCGCTTTATATGTATTCGGCAATGCGCCGACCGCATTAATGGAACTTTGTGACCTGATAAGGAAAGGGAAAGCCATTCCCGCCGGCATTATTGCCGCTCCTGTCGGTTTCGTACACGTACAGGAATCCAAACACATGGTAAAGCCGTTTGTCTCTATTCCTAAACTCATCATCGAAGGACGGAAAGGTGGTAGCAACCTCGCCGCGACTTTGGTAAATGCGATTTTATGCTACAATGATGCAAAACAATTAAAACCAGGTAGAGACGTATGAGAACTCAAGAAATTGTAGAAGCTTACGGCAAAACGCACATCTATATGATCGGGATGGACGACAATCCACAGCCTAAGCATATAGAAGTCATTATCAAAAATGTCAAACACGACAACATCTTCTCCGGAGGGAAGCGGCATTACGAAATTGTGAAACCATTCCTACCCGCCGATGCGGTATGGATCGAAATCAAGGCTCCAATAAATGCCGTCCTTGCAGAATACAGCCGGTTGATCCAGGAAGGCAAAGTGATCGTCTCCTTCGTTTCGGGAGACCCGTTCTTTTTCGGCTTCGCTTCCACCATCCGGAAAAACCTTTTAGGAGTAGGCATGAAAGTGTTTCCCTACTTCAACTCATTGCAGATGTTCGCACACCATGAACAAATTCCGTATGAGAACATGCACGCCGTGTCCGTTACCGGACGACCATGGCACGAACTCGACCGGGCGTTGCTGGAATACCGACCGCTGATCGGTGTGCTAACCGACCGTGTCCATACGCCCAGGGCTATAGCCAAGAGGATGATGGAATATCATCTGGACAGGGATTACACCATGTGGGTAGCCGAACATTTAGGCAACCCGAAGAAAGAGAAAATCTATAAAATCTACTCGATCGAGGAAATCAGCGAAATGAGTTTCACCAATCCAAACTGTGTTCTGCTAATGAAGGCTCCAAACTGCGCATTACAACGACCAGCCTTAGGCATACCTGACACGAAATTTATCTTGCTGAATGACCGGACAAAAATGATTACCAAAGCACCGATACGAGTGATAGACCTAAGCCTGTTAGAACTGCATAACAGCCGCTACTTCTGGGATATCGGCGCCTGTACCGGCTCGGTTTCAATCGAAGCGCGGCGCCAGTATCCTCATCTAGATATCCAAGCTTTTGAAGTGCGGAAAGAGTGCGAGAACATCATCCGGGCAAACACACGGCTGCACAGCGCTCCAGGCATAGACCTGCGTATTGGTAACTTCCTCAATCTGTCAATCGAAAAGAACACGATTGTCGATGCAGTCTTTATCGGCGGTCATGGCGGCAAGCTGAAAGAAATCATCCGCAAGGTAGCTTCCCACTTGAACAGTCTGAACGGCAAGATCGTTTTTAACTCCGTTTCAGAAGAAAGCAGCAAGCTCTTCCGGGAGGCGGTTGCAGAAAACGGTCTGAAACTACATTCAGAAATAAACATTACGCTCGATTCCAATAATCCTATTACAATCCTTTGCGCAACGGGTAAAAATTATGTCTAAAAATACACTGAACATTCTTGTGGTTTCGGCAAGTAGTCTGTCGTTAGCACGCAAAATCCGGGACGAATATCCAGGCAAAACTGTCATCTATTGTAGAGAAGCAGATAACGACATCGAACCAGTCACCTCTTTCAAAGAGCTGACTGGCAATCTTTTCGATAAATCGGAAACGATTGTGTTTATCGGGGCGATGGGTATCTGCGTACGGAGTATCGCTCCCTACATCAAGAGCAAGTACACGGACCCGGCAGTCATCTGCCTCGACAGTACCGGCAAATATGTCGTATCGGTACTATCCGGTCATATCGGTGGGGCGAACGAACTGACACATGAATTGGCCCGCATACTGGACGCCGAAGCGGTTGTCACGACACAGAGTGACAACCAGGGACTTTGGGCACTGGACACCTTCGCGAAACAATATGGCTGGGAACAGGATGTCTACAACCCACAAGAAGGCATAATCAGTTTCTTCCAAACCGATTTCGAGAAGATAGACGAGGAAACGTTTAATGCATCGAGGGAAAAGGCCATGAACGAATGTGTCGCCCGTTTCGTCAACTGTCGACCGACCGCCCTCCTGCTCGATATTCGCACGAAGGAGACGGACTATATGAAGGAAACCTGTCCCCCGCACGTCGATGTCTTTTATAAATATAAAGATATCGACCTCGAAAAATACGAGCTGCTGATCACGGTCAGTCCCACTTACTACCACAAATCCCCTATCCCCTGCCTATCATTCTTCCCGAAAGTGCTTCACTTAGGTATCGGATGTAAAAAGGGATTGACAGACATGAAGTCCGTCCTCACGGACCTGTATATCTGCTCCATTTTCTACAGGTTCAACCTGAAGAGCATAGCCGACGTCTCCTCCATCGACCTAAAGAAAGAAGAACCGATATTAAAGGAACTGGCAGACACCTACCTGCGCAGCCCGTTCAAGACCTATCCGGCAGAGGTACTGGACAAAATCCCCGTACCCCATCCTTCTTCCACAGTAAAGAAAGCCACCGGGTCGGGAAGCGTCGCGGAGGCAGCGGCCATCCTGAGTGCGGAAGGAGGCCCATTATTGGTGGGAAAACAAAAGGGGCAGACGAAAGACTTCACTTATGCGATAGCCATCAGCAAATCGGCAATACAGGACGAAGAAGATAGTCAGCAAAAAGGGAAACAGGGACATGGACATATCGAAATTGTCGGAGCCGGACCGGGCGATCCAGAACTGATCTCCATCCGGGGCCGGCGGATGCTGGAAAATGCAGACCTGATCCTCTATGCCGGAAGCCTCGTCCCCAAAGAACTCACCCTATGCGCCAAGAAAGGATCGACGATTCGCAGTTCTGCCGACATGAACCTGGAAGAACAATTCGCCCTTATAAAAAAGTTCTATGACAAAGGGAAGTTCATCGTACGCTTGCACACAGGTGACCCCTGCATTTATGGGGCGATACAAGAACAGATGGCATTCTTCGACCGCTATGGCATGAGTTACCATATCACACCGGGAATCTCCTCGTTCCAAGCTGCTGCTGCAGCTCTCCGTTCCCAGTTCACTATTCCTGAAAAGGTGCAAACCATCATCCTGACGCGTGGTGAAGGACGTACCCCCATGCCGGAGAAAGAGCAGCTGCATAAACTAGCCGCCAGCCAAAGCACAATGTGCATCTTCCTGAGCGCCGGCATTGCCGGACAAGTCCAGAAAGAACTTCTGGAACATTACCCGCCAACGACACCGGTAGCCGCCTGCTACAAGTTGACCTGGAAAGACGAACGCATCTACCGAGGCGAATTGAAAGACCTGGAACAGATCGTAAAAGAAAACAATCTGACACTGACGACCTTGTTAGTCGTCGGTGATGCCATAGACAACCGCACGGGGGTATCACGTCTCTACGCCGAGGAGTTCAAACATCTGTACCGCCGTTAGTGAGGGGCCACCTCCTACCTATGAGGCATGATACCTCATAAGTAGGAGGTACGGAACCTCATAGCTATCAGGCATGATACCTCATAGCTGCCAGGCAAGTACTCACCAGAGAGGATGCCCCCCTGCTATATTACCGGTAAAGACAAGAGAACAACAGAAACATTATGATACTGATCTTAGGAGGAACAACCGAAGGCCGCAAGGCCGTACAAGTCGTCGAGAGCGCTGGCAAACCCTACTACTACTCGACAGTCGGCAACGAACAGGCGATAGAAGCCGTTCATGCCATTCGCCTCACCGGTGGTATGGACGAAGAAAAGATGGCACAATTCTGCCGCGAGAAAAAAATCTCGTTGCTAGTCGATGCCGCCCACCCTTTCGCCATCCGATTGCATCGGACGCTTGCAAAGGTTTCCTCCCGTCTCCGGATTCCGGTCGTCCGGTTGGAAAGGCAATACCCCGCACATGACAAGCGGTTGATATGGTGCACGGATTATGCCGCCGCCATCGACCGCCTACGTGCGGACGGGATCTGCAACCTATTGGCCCTGACAGGCGTCAAGACCATTGCGAAACTGCGTCCTTACTGGGAGCAGACGCCCTGCTGGTTCCGTATCCTGAACCGGAAAGAGTCTCTTTCGCTGGCTGAATCCGACGGATTCCCAAAGGAACGGATTATTTTTTTCCATGAAGGAGAAGACGAGAAGAAGCTGCTGGACCAGCTTCATCCAGATGCCGTACTGACAAAGGAAAGTGGGGAAAGCGGATATTTCAAGGAAAAGGTCGAAGCAGCACAAGCCTGCGGCATTCCCGTTTATGTCATACAACGCCCTCCCCTGCCTGACAGTTTCACTTTTGTGCAAGGCATGGAAGGACTTCGTAAAGCCATCGAACGCCTCGCTCCCGGCTTCTTCCCGCTCCGGAGCGGTTTCACGACCGGCACATGTGCTACGGCTGCCGCCAAAGCCGCCTTAGTCGCCCTCCTGAACCGAACGGAACAAACCGTTAGTTGCATCACGCTCCCTTCCGGGGAAAAGATCATGCTCCCTGTCGCCGCTACCGAATGGGCGGACAACGCCGCCCTATGCACGGTTATAAAGGACTCCGGCGACGATCCGGACGTGACAAACGGCTGTTCCGTTATCGCCCGTATCGAGTTACAGGCTGGGCAATCCCCTACCCCCGCCTTCCTGTTCCGGGCTGGTGAAGGAGTAGGAACGGTGACGCTTCCCGGCCTCGGCCTCGAAATTGGAGGACCAGCCATCAACGCCACTCCCCGCCGTCTGATTACTGGAGAATTGACAACAATACTGGAGGAAAACGGCCTGTCCGGCAAGATAAAGGAGGTGGTCGTCACGATCTCCGTTCCGGGAAAGAGTTAGCTGCCCGGACATTCAATCCGAAGTTGGGAATCATCGGCGGAATCTCGATCATCGGGACATCCGGCATCGTACGCCCTTTCTCGAACGATGCCTTTCTCGCCTCGATCCGGAAAGAAGCCGAAGTTGCAAAAGCAATAGGATGTTCTCGCCTCGTCATCAACTCAGGAGCGAAAAGTGAACGTTTCCTGAAAGGCTACCTGTCGGAACGGCTGTCGGAAGAACTTCCTCCGCAAATGTTTGTGCACTACGGGAACTTCATCGGAAAGACACTGAAAATAGCTGCCGAACTGCAATTTGACGAAGTCGTCATGGGAATCATGATTGGCAAAGCCGTCAAACTAGCGGAAGGAGCACTGGATACGCACAGCAAAAAGGTCGTCATGAACAAAGCCTTTCTGAAAGAATTGGCTGCAAAGGCGGGTTGCAAACCAGAGTCCGTACAAAAAATAGATTCCCTGACGCTGGCCAGAGAACTATGGGAACTGTTCAGCAAGACCGAACAACAAAGTTTCTTCCCACTTCTGTTACAGAAATGCCGAGAGCATTGTACCCCCTTGCTTCCCAACGGGAAACTATCCGTTCTGCTGATTTCGGAAAGTGGGAAAATAACCTTTCAAGCGTGATTATTCAAATGTAACATCCTTGTTCTGCACGTAGGAGACATCGATTTTTCCTCCCGCATCACCGTTGCTCTCCTGTAAAGGAAGTTCTCTGACACGGCTCAAGAACAGGGTTCCTTTGGTGGCAGAAGTCGGATTCGTAAAGTTTAGCGTGATGGAGGTCGCGCCTTCCTGCGTATTGTTGATATCATAAACACCGCCGCTGTAGGTCAGGTGCACCTGGACATACTCGTCCTTCCCGATCGGCTTTCCTACCCAAGTGATAATGGTTGCGCCATTGCCTTTGACGGATGTCAGGGATTCGGGAAGAGCGATTGGATCGACATCGTCGATAGAGGCCTTGTTTGTATAGACCTGGTCTTTCCAACGGGAAAAGGTGAACGTGACCGGGTCCAGCCCGGATTCCGACAGCATATACATATAAGCTCCCATTCCTAAAAAGTCCGGCACTTTTCCGTTAAAGAGAATACCTTTGGCCGGCAGGCGCAGATTGGCCCCTTCGCTGTTATATTTATTGAAATTTGCGCCTATATGGGTATGGTTCTGCGTAACATTATATTCGACACCCAAATTCTGATAAAAAGGGATCGAGGGGTCGATCCCGTCCGAATCATCGTTATCGCAAGCGGTAAACACGCCAGCGAACAACAGGCAAGCATAAAGGAAATACTTTCTCATATCATTTAATTTTATCCGAGTTACGGAAAGTATAGGATAATTTACCAATTGCTTCTCCGAGGACTCTATTATTCTTCTTTGATAGAAATAACAAATGAAGTGGGAAAAGTTTTTCCTTTTAGGCTTTTTTGTCAAACAGAAAGCTCCTGCAAGAGAGATTCTATGGTATCGGCCGCCAGCGTACGTCCGTCAAGATGGTGGATCAGGAATGCGGAACCGACAGACAGATCGCCCGTCTCGATCCATACAGGCGACTCCACATGCCGATCGGCACGTATACCGTTCCGCTGGAGTGCCTTGCGGACCATCGCATATTTCTGTCCATGCCCGATCAGGCGTATTTCTTTCGAATACCGGTTATCGATGCGGAACAAGCCGGTCTCCGTGTCGAACACGATTCCCTTGCGGGCGAAGAAACCGCTCAAGTGGCCGCTCAGGGCGAGGTCTTCGGGCGTACCAGGCGTAATCCCGTTCGTCCGGTCCATCAGCCAAATCTTGTCGGCGATCTGGAGCGCCAGTTCGAGATCGTGCGTGGAGAGGAAAATCGTCTTGTTCGTGCTTCGCGTCAGATGGTGGAGCAATTGCATGATCTCCACCTTGCTCGGAAAATCGAGGAAAGCAGTCGGCTCGTCCAGAAAGATAACAGGTGTTTCCTGAGCCAGTGCCTTGGCGATCATGACCTTCTGCCGTTCTCCGTCCGACAGGGTGTGCACCATGCGGGAGGCCAGGTTCTCAATCCGTACCAAGGCGATCGATTCTTCCACGACCTGCTTGTCCTCCTTGTCCAACCGTCCCCAAAAACCGGTGTAGGGACTGCGTCCCATCTCGACCAATTCCCGCACGGACATATTCCGGATGTCACACTTCTCCGTCAGGACCACACCGATCGTCGTGCTCAGTTCCTTGTCCGAATAACTGTCCATATCACGTCCCAAGACGGCGATCTCGCCTCCCAGCTTCGGCTGGAAAGCCGACAGCGTGCGCAGAAGCGTCGACTTCCCGACTCCGTTCGCTCCTAAGAGGCAGGTTAATTCTCCACTATAAATCCGGGCCTGTATATGGCTCGCCACCAACTTGGTATCATTCTTTGTCCGATAACCGATAGAGAGATCGTTTATATGAATCGTATCTTGTCTCATCATTCGTTCAGTTCGTTTTTACGTTTACGGAATAGAACGGAGGCCACTACCGGAGCACCGATTAGGGCAGTCACCGAATTGACCGGCAAAGCCCCTTCGAAGCCGGGCATCCGGGCAATCAAGTTGCAGACGAGTGCCAATGCGGCACCGGCAAACAGGACGGCAGGCATCAGGACCCTATGGTCGGATGTTTGAAAAATGGCCCGGCACAGGTGCGGGACGGCCAGGCCAAGAAAGATGACCGGTCCACAATAGGCCGTCACGATCGCCGTCAGCACTCCTGCCGAGGTGATCACCAAAAGACGTGCCCGCTTGATGTTCAATCCCAAGTTACGGGCATAGCCGTCGCCAAGCAGCATCAGGTTCAACGTCTTGATCAACAGGAACGACAAAGGGATCAGAATCGCCATGATCGCAACAAACAGCATCATCTGGTTGCCGGAAACACGTGAGAAGCTGCCTAACCCCCAGATCACATAGGCGCGAATATCCTCCTCCACGCTGAAGAACTTCAGCACGCCGATCACCGCATTCGCCACGTAGCCGATCATCACGCCGATGATCAGCAGCGTCACGTTCCCTTTCACCTTCTGCGACACATATACGATTAACGCCATCACCGAGAGCGAACCGATCACGGCTGCTATCGAAAGCGCGATTTCTCCCATAAACCCCAATTTACTAAGCGCAACCCCTCCGAGGCTACCGCTCAGCAGTACCACAAAGGCCACGCCCATGCTCGCACCGGAGCTGATCCCCAGCACAGAAGGTCCCGCCAGTGGATTCCGGAAAACAGTCTGCATCTGCAAGCCGCTTATCGCCAGGCCCGCTCCCGCCACCAAAGCTGTCAATGCCTGCGGAAGACGTGATTTCCAGACGATATTCTGCCAGGTCACCGGCTCGTCTCCCAGTCCGCAAATAATGTTCCAGACAGACTTCAACGGGATAGACACCGACCCTAACACCAAATTCAGGAACATCAGGACCAGGATAGACGCTACGATGAGCGACATCAGAAAAGTAGTGGAATGTCTCATTCGTGCAACTTATTTGAGCCGTGCATAATAAACAGGTGTATGATCGGGCAGCAGGTCCGGATGGAATATATGCAGCAGGTCGGCCAGTACGACTTCCGGCTCGGTCGGCATACTTTCGTAAAAAGGCGTATCTTTCATGTTGCAATAGATGATCCCTTTCTCTCTGAAGGCACGGAAATCGGCATAACGCGGGTCCTGCTCCTTCAATGCCTCATAGCTGAACGTACCCGGATAGCTGTTCACAATGCGCCAGTAATCGGCTTCGTCACCCTGGTTGTAGACAGTTTCGAAATCAAGTGTCACACCTCCCGAACGTTTGTCGTTTTTGAGGAAATAGTCAGCACCGGCGTCCTTGAAAAGTTGGGCGAGAAAGCTCTCCCCTCCTACGGCATACCAGTTACCGCCCCGCATCTCGCCGCTCAACACGACCGGGCGTTTCTTCACTTTTCCTTCCGCCGTCAGCTCCTTCAATTCATTGTAACGGGCCGCGATAGCGTCGAATGTCTCGTTTGCCTTTTGCTCCTGTCCTACCAACAGGCCGACGAACTTCACCCATTCCGCCTGTCCCAACGGCGTCATCTCCTTATAGCCTAAATGTGGGATCAATGGGATACCGACATCCTTCAAGGTCTCATATCCGCCCCGTTTAAAAGGCGAAACAAGGATCAGGTCTGGGTTCATACTCATGATCACCTCGTTGTCGAAATTCCCTTCTATGCCGATTTTGGCGGTCTTCCCGCTCTTGAGACGTTCGTTCATCTCCCTATTGAACAGATGCCGGGTACTGGTCACCCCTACGACCTTGTCCAGTTCGCCCATCTTGATAAAATTGGACAACTGCAAAGATGTCATACAGACAACACTTCTGATGGGTGTCTCGATCACAGTATACGATCCGGGGATGCCGGACGGTTTCGTTCCTCTCCTGACAAGCGCATAATGAAAAGTCGTACTTTCCTCATTCTGCGGGTCCTGGATATCCAGCAAGACATACCCGCTCCGATAGGATAATACGAAACCACGGGCATACTCGGGTACAATATGGACACCAGAAAACGCGCTTTCTTCCGTCGTTTCCACCTTATCGGTCCGTTGATTGTTTTTGGTCGTACACGAGGATGCGACACACAACGACATAAGTAGGCAGCATCCTGCCAGGCATTTTTTCATATTCAATATTATTTTATTATAACCGAGCGAGCGTTGTCCACCCCACGAGGACGAGACTCTTCAAAACCGAAACGGCAGGTCTTCTGACTTACTTCCATCCCCGGACACCTTCCCGATCCCCCGATCAGTGGCATTGAGTATTGCCGGTATGTTACCGAAGTTTCACAGCAGCGTGGTCTGTCCGGGATTTCCACCCGGTTCCCTTTTCATTCCTGTCCTGTAAGGAGGACAGGGAAACCTGTTTCAAAGGGCAAATATAATAATATTACTTTTGCTTTCAAGAGAAAAGTGGCAGACAAATCAGTTTTTCTTACGAGCCGCCAAATATTCGTCTTCTAGCATGACTTTCAGTACATGGCCGCTTTCGTCGAAAGCGACAACCAGATTCCGCTGGTCAGTCGTCTCGAGAGAGACCTTATACTGGATAGGGCTACCGCTACCATTCGACTTGTACACCTCTTTGATCAAGCAATTTTCATAAGCGTTGTAAATCGCTTCCTGTGCGGCAAGGTCCACATCGACGATATCGATCGCATAGAAATTTTTCATACTCAACATATCGATATCCGTATTCCCATCCCGTCCAGTCTGCGCATGACTGTTTTGAGCCATACAGACACACGAAACCACCATAGCCACCATCAATACAAACTTCTTCATAACCTAAAATCTTAAACAATCTATTTACCTTTTTCTAATCGTTCCATCAAGTACAAATTGCATGCCAAAGAATAAAAAGCGGGCTGTGGAAAAGGCAGTGTGGAAATTATCCCCACAATTGTGGAATGCAGATTTGGAAAGTTCCGCAATTTTCCTCACTTTTGCGCACCAAATAATTCTAACGCACATGTCGTACCCCATCTGCTTCGTATCGCTCGGTCCGGGAGACCCCGAACTGATCACCTTGAAAGGCTTGAAAAAACTCCGACAGGCCGATATCATCTATTGCCCCGCCACCATAAGCAAAAGCGGACAACTACTCTCCCGTGCGGCCCGTATTATCGAAGAACTGGAAATCGAGAAATCTGTAGTCCAGTTCTTCACGCTCCCGATGAGCAAAGACCGGACCGAAGTCTGGAAAGTCTACGATACCTTGTATGAAAAGGCCATATCCGCCAGGGATAAAGAGAAAAAGGTGGTCATTGTGGCGGAAGGCGATGCAGGGTTCTATTCTTCCATACAGTATATATACGACAAATTCAAAGAGAACCGCATCGAAGTGGAACGAACCGCCGGAATACCAGCTTTCATTGCAGCGGGTGCTTTAGCCGGCTTGCATATTGTCAAGCAGGAAGAACAAATCATCGTCATACCCGGAATGCTGACGGCGGAAGAATTGTCGAAAAAGATCAAGACCGGTAATGTGATCGTCATCATGAAGCTGTCCCAATGTGTGGAGGCCGTCCATACCTGCATCCGGTTGCATCCGGAAACGAACTTCCATTATTTTGAGAATGTCGGGACCGGAGAAGAGTTTTACACCTCCGACCGGAAACAAATCCAGAGGAAAATATTCCCATACTTTTCCCTTATGATCATCCAATAGTATCTAAACTACCTGACTTTTCATTTTGTTATTATACAAAAATATATTTACTTTTGTTTTCCACTTAAACTCACATAAGACATGAAATCAGACATAGAAATTGCAAGAGAGGTTTCTCTGCGCAAGATAAAAGAAATCGCGACCGGATTAGGTATCCCTCGTGAAGAAGTTCAGAATTACGGCAGATACATCGCCAAGATACCTATCCATCTGATCGACGAAGAGAAGATCAGACAACACAATCTTATCCTGGTTACAGCCATCACTCCTACGAAAGCGGGTATCGGTAAGACGACCGTTTCAATCGGGCTGGCTTTAGGATTGAACAAAATCGGTAAAAAGGCGGTCGTTGCCTTGCGCGAACCATCATTGGGTCCATGCTTCGGCATGAAGGGCGGAGCTGCCGGAGGCGGATACTCGCAGGTGTTGCCGATGGAAAACATCAACCTGCATTTTACGGGGGATTTCCATGCGGTTACTTCTGCCCACAATATGATCACGGCATTGCTGGACAATTACATCTACCAGACGCGTAATACCTGTGAAGGTCTGAAAGAAATCAAATGGAAACGCGTACTAGACGTGAACGACCGCAGCCTGCGCAACATTGTTTCCGGCTTGGGCGGATCGGCCAACGGTGTACCGACGGAGACAGGTTTTGACATCACACCCGCTTCGGAAATCATGGCGATCCTTTGCCTGGCAACGGACATCGAAGACTTGAAACGCCGTATCGGCAACATCCTGTTGGGATATACGAACGATGACAAGCCTTTCACTGTAAACGATCTCGGTGTGGCCGGAGCGATCACGGTATTGCTGAAAGACGCTCTCCTGCCCAACCTGGTGCAAACAACCGAAAACACGGCCGCATTCGTACACGGAGGCCCATTCGCCAACATCGCACACGGCTGCAACTCCGTTCTGGCGACCAAGATGGCGCTGACGTATGGCGATTACGTCATTACAGAGGCTGGCTTCGGTGCCGACCTAGGAGCTGAAAAGTTCTTCGACATCAAATGCCGCAAAGCCGGACTGACACCGAAACTGACAGTTATCGTGGCGACAGCCCAGAGCTTGAAGCTGCATGGAGGCGTACCGGAAAACAAGATCAAGGAACAGAATATCGAAGGGATGAAAAACGGTTTCGAGAATCTGGACAAACATGTCGAGAACATGAAACGCTTCGGCCAGGAAGTGATCGTGACTTTCAACAGGTACGCATCCGATACGGACGAGGAAATCGCACTGGTCGCAGAACATTGCCGCGAGATCGGTGTTGGTTTCTGTATGAACAACGTATTTGCTGCCGGTGGCGAAGGAGGTGCCGAACTCGCGAAACTGGTGGTCGACACGATCGAAAAGAAACCTTCCACCCCGCTAAAATACATCTACGAGGACGACGAATCTATCCGTAGCAAGATAAAAAAGGTGTCCGAACAGATCTATGGAGCAGCCTCTGTTGTCTATACGACATTGGCGGACAAGAAAATCAAGCAGATCGAAAGTCTCGGAATCTCCCACTATCCGATCTGCATCGCCAAGACGCAGTATTCGTTCTCTTCCGATCCGAAAGCCTACGGGGTAGCCAAGAATTTCGAGTTGAAAGTGCGCGATATCATCATCAACAACGGTGCAGAGATGATCGTTGTCATCATGGGCGAGATCATGCGCATGCCGGGACTGCCGAAAGACCCGCAGGCAAAACGTATCGACATCGTGGACGGCGTGATTGAAGGGTTGAGCTAAAAGACAAGCCACCATATCCCTATATATGCAAAACACCGGTGTTTTGAAAACGAATCACCGGTGTTTTGAAAACGAATCACCGGTGTTTTGAAAACGAATCACCGGTGTTTTGAAAACGAATCACCGGTGTTTTGAAAACGAATCACCGGTGTTTTGATACTAGGCTATACCAGCCTAATTCTTTCCCTTGTTTTTATCGAAAAATTTCTTAAAGAACAGGATTTGGTAGTCGATCGAGTTCTTCCAGTATTCACCGTTATGTGATCCGGGACGAACAAGGAAATCATGGTCGATCTTATATTTCAGCAGCTTCTTATGGAAGTCGTTATTCACTTCGAAAAAGAAATCGCTGTAACCGCAATCGAAGATAATAGCCAGTTCACCGTTCTTGATACGGTCAATTTGCATGATTGCCGTATGAGTGTTCCAAACCTCCTGATTGTCGCTCTCGTTTCCGAGCAGCTTGTTCATCTCCCAATTATTGGGGAACGGTCGGATATCGACTCCGCCACTCGTACTACCGGCCGCACCAAACACATCCTTATGACGAAAAGATAGCCACATGGCTCCGTGTCCGCCCATGCTCAACCCAGTAATAGCACGACCGGAACGATCTTTCACTGTCGAATATTCAGAATCGATATATTTGACTAATTCGGAGGAAACGAATGTCTCATAACGGTAGGACGGATCTTTCGGGCTGTCCCAATACCAACTATTCTTGCCATCGGGACAGACAAAGATCAGGCCGTCGCGATCTGCAATATCTTTCAACTCCGGCTTCATGGAAAGCCAGGTTTTCGCATTTCCTCCATATCCGTGCAACAGGTAGACAACCGGTTTCGGCACATGATTATTCTCCGGAGAAACGACAACGACTTGGACATTCTTTTTCATCGCCTCACTGTAAACGGCCAACGTATCGACAACTGCCCCCTTCACCGATATGGCAACCAGGATAAAAAGAGCTAAAATGGATAATTTAAGTTTCATGGTATCAGACTCTATAAACGCTATTTTTTGTTCTTTTCCATTTTAAGTATATCGCTGTCGAGGAGCTTGTCAACTCCGTTCTTCAAATTCGAAAGTCCTCTACGGGTTGCATAGGTTGCTTTCAGTTTGGTAATCTCTATCTGCTCATCTATTGTCAGTTCGGAACTGAACTTCTCATAACGGTCACCAGTAAAAGTTTCGAACTTTTCATCGGCTTTCTTCCAGTCTTCTTCTGTATAATCGCTTCCGGCTGCTTCCACCTTTTCGATAAACTTCTTGAAATCTTTCACATACGATTCTTTGGAATCGCTGCAACCATTAAAAACAAACAAGGCGATAACCGCCACAAACATCATCAATCTTGTTTTCATATCTTTTTTATTTTTATTACAATGATAGCAAATATACGAATAAATCTTACACTATACAGCAGGACTTCAGGGCAACTGCACCAAAATCACAATCAACAATCTTCTATCGGCTGCCTTGCAAACAACAATTTACTTTTTCAGAATAACAGGTCATCTTTTTCTTCGCTTTTCATCGCTGCCATGGCATGTGGAGACAAGTCAACTTTTCAAATGGACGTCATCTCCTTCCATCGATTACCAAAACTTGTTATTCTCTTGACTATACTCGAATCCTGCACTCTTCAGTTTCTGGACAAGCATCTCTTTTTGAAGATGCATATCGTCACACAGTTCATCAAGAGAAGAATAATTATCACGTAATTTCATATTGATGAAGCTGAAAAGCATCATCGGATCTTCCGGAAGTGTCATAGTTCATCATCTTTTCTAAATCAGGTGCAAAGATAATGGCTTATTCCATAATCTCGTCTTCCCGATTAAAAAAAACAGACATTTGTATCCGACTTTCTTTTGAAAGCAACTAATCCGGAAATCACCAGATGGAACACTGTACAGGAGCTTCAAAAGAAATTAAATTCAATATCACCTATCGTGATAAGTTGCTCCGCGAAAACATCACCAGAACCGTCCTGCAAAAAGAGGACAGCCACTCGGACGACAAGACGGAAAAACAGCAAACCCCGGCTGCCGCATGAAAATGGGCTGTCGGGGTCATTATCATAATTAGGGGAATTGCGGAGTTCGCAGGCCCAACCGGTATTAGCGGTCTGCAATAGGGAGATACGACTGCTCTTCGAGGACGTTCTTGTAGGCCGGACGGATGATGCGCTTACCATCGAAGTTCAACTCTTCGATGCGGTGGGCGGTCCATCCGACGATACGTGCCATCGCAAACAGAGGTGTATAGATTTCCTGCGGCAATCCGATCATTTCATACACGAAACCGGAATAGAAATCAACGTTCGAGGAAACGCGTTTCTTCGTCCCTTTATGCTTGGCGAAACACTCGATGGCACGTGATTCGAGCAATTCGAGGAAAGCAAATTCCTCTTCACGCCCTTTTTCTTTCGCGAGATCACGTGCCAGTTCTTTCAAGACGACGGCGCGGGGATCGGAAATCGTATAGACAGCGTGTCCGATACCGTAGATCAGGCCGGTCTTGTTATAGGCTTCCTTGTTCAGCATCCGCATGAAATAGGTATCTATCTCGTCTACATTTTTCCAGTCGGCTATGTTTTCTTTCAGATGATGGAACATATCAACCACCTGGATATTGGCTCCCCCGTGCAACGGACCTTTCAGCGAACCGATACCGGCGGCTATGGAAGAATAGGTATCCGTACCGGTCGAGCTGGTCACGCGGACTGTGAACGTCGAGTTGTTACCTCCTCCATGTTCGGCCTGGAGAACAAGCAGTAAGTCAAGCGTACGAGCTTCCAGATCGGTAAAATCTTTTTTCAGCATATGAAGGAAGTTTTCGGCGATCGAAAGATTTTCATGCGGGTGGCGGATATGCAGCGAACGACCTTGCTGGCTATGTCGGTAAATGTTGTAAGCATAGGCGATGATGGTCGGGAAACGTGAGATCAGCTCGATCGACTGGCGCATCAAGTTGTCGCGAGAGGTATCATCGGGGTTCGGATCGAACGTGTACATTTCGAGGACGCTACGGGCCAGGATGTTCATGATGTTCTGTCCCTCCAGATCCAGGATGTTCATCTTCGTCTTCTGTTCGAGCGGCATATTGTCGCAGATCAGTTCCTTGAAACCTGCCAGTTCTTCTATATCTGGCAATTTACCGGACAAAAGCAGGTAAGCGACCTCTTCGAAACCGAAACGTTTCTCCTTGATCAACCCGTGTGCGATGTCTTCCACATCGTATCCGCGGTAAAACAGTTTTCCAGGGATCGCTTTCAGTCCGCCTTCAGGCAGACGCTCGTAACCCACCACGTTACCAACCTTCGTCAGTCCGACCAACACTCCTGTACCGTCTTCGTTACGAAGCCCACGCTTCACATTATACATTGGGAACAGTTCGTTGTCGATCTTGCATGCTTCTTTGGATGCATCGGACAATTTATAAATAATATATTCTTTTTTCATGACAGTAAATTTTAATTTATTCAACTCCTATGCCGTTACAAGATCGACATGACATATTCACCAAACTCCTTAGTGCCGAGAGGCTGTCCATTCTGCATAAAGCGGGCCAAGTCACGAGTGGCCTTCCCTTCGGAGAAAGCGTGTTCGAGTGCGGCGGTTATCAGCCGACCGGCCTCGTTCCATCCCATATATTCGAGCATCATGACGGAAGAAAGTAAAAGCGAGCAGGGATTCACGACGTTCTTGCCGGCAATGTTGGGTGCCGTCCCATGTGTCGCCTCGAAGATCGCATAGCCGCTGTCGTAGTTGATGTTGGCTCCCGGCGCGATACCGATACCGCCAACCATAGCCGCCAACTGGTCGGAGACATAATCACCATTGAGATTCAGCGTAGCAATCACCGAATATTCTTCCGGCACAAGGAGGGTGTTCTGAAGGAAAGCGTCGGCAATCACATCTTTGATGACGACCTTTCCGGCAGCTTCGGCATCCAACAGAGCGGTAGCGGCAGCATCCTCTCCTTTTTCCTTTTTGATCTTCTCATACTGGGGCCATGTAAAAGTCTTATCGGGGAATTCGCGTTCGGCCAACGCATATCCCCACAGTTTGAAGCCGCCTTCCGTAAACTTCATGATGTTTCCCTTATGCACCAACGTGACACTGGGCAAGCGGTTAGCCAAAGCAAATTCGATGGCAGCGCGAACGAGACGTTCCGTACCTTCGACCGAAACGGGTTTCACGCCGAAGGATGAAGTTTCGGGAAAACGCACCTTCGTCACACCCATCTCTTCCGTCAGGAACTTGAGGAATTTGCGAGCTTCGGACGTCCCTTGCTGCCATTCGATGCCGGCATAGATATCTTCAGTATTCTCGCGGAAGATATACATATCAACTTTTTCCGGCTCTTTGACAGGTGTCACAACTCCACGGAACCAACGTACCGGACGGAGGCAGACATAGAGGTCGAGGGTCTGCCTGAGTGCGACGTTCAACGAACGGATGCCACCGCCGATAGGCGTTGTCAGCGGGCCTTTGATCCCGATCATATATTCGCGGAAAGCCTCCATCGTCTCGTCGGGCAACCAACTGCCGGTCTGCTTGAAGGCTTTTTCGCCTGCCAATACTTCCTTCCATTCGATCACTCGCTGGCCGCCATACGCCCTGCCTACCGCTTCATCGACAATACGCTGGCAAACTGGTGTAATCTCCGCACCTACTCCATCTCCCTCTATAAAGGGAATGACGACTTTATCGGGGACAAGGAGGGTCCCGTTTTGTTTTGTTATCTTATTCATAATCTTATTCTTTATTTTTACAAATGATGATTTAACAGCCTTGTTCCCGCGTCAAGTGCGGGAACAGGACAGTTTTAATTCGCCCATAAATCAATAATTTATCATCGGGCTGCATTCAACGCTGCTCCCGCTTTAAACCATTTTATCTGCAACTCATTATAGGTATGATTCACCGCGAACGATTCTTCTGTGCCGTCGGCATGGTAAAGGATTGCCGTCAGCGGCTTTCCGGGGGCGAACTCTTTCAAGCCGACAATCGAAATCTTGTCTTCCTCGCGTACTTTCTTATAATCATCCTTATCGGCAAAAGTGAGGGCAAGCATACCCTGCTTTTTCAGGTTCGTTTCATGGATGCGGGCGAAGCTTTTGGCAAGGATCACTTTTACATTCAGGAAACGAGGCTCCATAGCGGCATGTTCGCGAGACGATCCCTCACCATAATTTTCTTCTGCTACGACGATAGATGAAATTCCCTTTGCCTTATACTGTTTGGCGACGGCTGACACAGCCTCATACTTGCCGTTCAGCTGGTTCAGCACGCTGTTTGTCTTGCCGTTGAAAGCATTCACAGCCCCCATCAGCATATTGTCCGAAATATTCTCCAAATGACCACGGAAGCGAAGCCACGGACCAGCCATCGAGATATGGTCGGTCGTACATTTGCCTTCAGCCTTCAGCAACAGCGGCATTTCGATCAGCTCTTTGCCGTCCCAAGCGGCGAAAGGCTTCAAGACCTGTAAACGGTTGGAGCCGGGATTGATTACCACTTCGGCGTCCTTCCCCGTCGGGGCAACATACCCGTTGTCTTTCACTTCGAATCCTTTCGGCGGGAAGTCGGTGCCTTCCGGTTCTTTCAGTTTCACTTCGCGGCCGTCGGCGGTTTTCAGTGTATCGGTCAGCGGGTTGAAACAAAGGTCTCCGGCGATGGTCAGCGCGAGCGTCAGTTCTGGGGAAGCAACAAAGGCATGCGTGTTCGGGTTGCCGTCTGCTCGTTTGGCGAAATTACGGTTAAAGGAGGTAACGATGGAGTTTTTGCGCGTATTGTCGTCGGTATGCCGTTTCCATTGCCCGATACACGGACCGCAGGCGTTGGCCATAACTGTCGCGCCAATTTGCTCGAAATCTCCGAGGATACCGTCCCGTTCGGCCGTATAGCGTATCTGTTCGGAGCCGGGGTTGATAATCAGCGGAGCTGCCACCGGTATCTTGTCTTCGGCTGCCTGGCGGGCAATTGAAGCGGCACGGCTCAAATCCTGGTAGGACGAGTTCGTACAAGAACCGATCAGTCCAACTTCCATCTTGCGGGGCCAACCATTCTCCTTCACTTTGGTAGCAAATTCGGAAATAGGCGTTGCCGCATCCGGCGTGAACGGGCCATTGATATGCGGTTCCAATTCGGACAAATTGATTACAATCACACGGTCATAAAAAGAATCCGGTTGAGCCTGCACATCCATATCGGCTTCCAAATAGTCGGAAACGGCTGTTGCCCACTCGGCCACATCATCACGTCCCGTAGCACGCAAATAAGTGGCCATGTTCAGATTGAACGGGAAAAGGGAAGTCGTGGCACCCACCTCGGCTCCCATATTACAGATCGTCGCTTTCCCCGTCGCAGACAAGGATGCGGCACCGGGACCGAAATATTCGATGATGGCATTCGTCCCACCCTTCACAGTGAGGATTCCTGCCAGTTTCAAGATCACGTCCTTCGGAGATGCCCATCCGCTCAGGCTACCAGTCAGTTTTACACCTATCAGTTTCGGCATTTTCAACTCCCATTCCATACCTGTCATCACATCCACTGCGTCAGCGCCGCCTACACCGATGGCAATCATCCCCAGACCACCCGCATTTGGCGTATGCGAGTCCGTACCAATCATCATACCGCCGGGAAAAGCATAGTTCTCAAGCACTACCTGATGGATAATGCCGGCTCCCGGTTTCCAGAAACCGATACCATACTTGTCGGAAACGGATTTTAGGAAATCATAGACCTCGCTGTTGCTCTGCGTAGCCGTTGCGATATCCGTCTTAGCTCCCATATTCGCTTGGATCAGGTGATCGCAGTGCACGGTGGCAGGAACGGCCGATTGGGATTTTCCTGCATTCATGAACTGAAGCAACGCCATCTGCGCGGTCGCATCCTGCATCGCGACACGGTCAGGACGGAAATTCACATAATCTTCACCACGGCGAAAAGGACAGATGTCCGATTCTTCATACAAATGTGCATATAATATTTTTTCAGCCAGGGTCAACGGACGGCCAACCTGTTCGCGAGCTGCATCCACCCGCTTCGGGAAATTAGAATAAAAGCTTCTCAGCATGTCAATGTCGTACACCATATCTATTCTTTTTATTAGTTAGCAATGTAGGATGGGATAAAAATAGTATTTATATAAATACCTTTTATTCAATAATTTCTATCGGCTGATAAAGGGTATCTATGAGAACGGGCTCCCTATACGTTCAATAATAGAACGTAGCGGGAGCCCGTTTTGTTCAAAGGCTTTGTTTATTCCTTCAACGATTCTTTCCATTTATCCGCATAGCTGTGCAAAATGGAAGCGATTCCTTCCCCGATACGGACATAATCTTCACGTTTCAGATTGGCTAGCGAACAGCGGATGGACCACTCTGGTGCATCGAATCCGCCACCGTTGAGCAATACCAGTGAAGTTTCTTGTGCCAGGCGGAACACGACGTCTACCGGCTCGTAATTTTCCTGTAAGTAGACAACGAAATCATCTCCGTAAAATTTCTTCGCCCAGACCAACATATCAATCTCGCTATAGTAGCCGGCACGCAACGGATCGTCGAGCAATGTGAAACCGGTGCTTTCCCAAAGCGTATGAAGGCGGTCGTGAATGATCTGCTGCATCTTCGCCTTATAAGCATTCTCGCGATCCAGCAGGGAGAAGGAGGCAAAGAGCGCCATTTGCGTCTGTTGCGGCAGCGAAAGACCGGCGGTATGGTTCAAGGCGACCTGACGGCTGTCGGCAACCATACGGTCGATGAAACGGATTTCCTCTGGATGGAGCGAAATACTGCTATAGCGTTCGTTCAACTGCTCTTTCCGCTCTGCCGGCAATTCCTTCAGCATCCGGTCGTATATATTCTCTTCGTGCAACGCGACAACGGCCAGGCGCCAGCCTGTCGCTCCGAAATATTTGGAGAAAGAATAGACGCAGAGGGTGTTCTCCGGCAATTCCGCCATAACCGAGCGAAAATGGGGAATGTAGGTCGCATAGACATCATCGGTAATGATCATCAGGTTCGGATTGTCATTGCGTACGATATCTACAATACGTTTCATCAAACCATCTGTCAAACCGTACGAAGGCGGATTGCTCGGATTGACGATAAAGGCGGCCTTGACAGAAGGGTCTTTCAGAATGTCCAGGTCTTCTTCCATGTACTGCCAGGTATGATAGCCGTCTTTTGTCATTTTACAAGCGTGGATTTCGGTTACATCGAACAAGTAGCGGGCTTGTTCCGGTATCTCTATATAAGGAGTGAATACCGGGGCGAACAGGACGATCTTGTCACCTTTACCAAGAAGGAAATTTTGTTGCAGAGAATCGAATATATAGCACATCGCGGCGGTTCCCCCTTCGGTAGCAAAGAGATCGAACTTCCCTTTGGGCGGGCGGTTGTCGCACAATTCCTGCTTCAGGTAGTCTTCGACCAATACTTCCGTATATTTCAGGATGCGGTCGGGAACGGGATACTGGTCTCCGATGACGCCTTCCGCCCATTCGTGTACGAGGTCGTTCTCATCGACTCCTTTCTCATTCACAAGATAATCGTAGGTATCTTTCAGCAGTGCCATGCCGGGAGAGCCGGCGTGCTTCATCAGGAATTGCGTGAAACGGGTGGCGATACGTTTCTTTTCGGGGATACCGGCCAGTCCGATCATTTCCTCGCCATATTCGGAGGAACGGGCGCATTCTTCCAGTCCGAACTGGCCGAGCAGGAAAAAGGCTTCGCGGGGTACAGTACTGATCCAGTTCGGATTGCCACGCCCTGCGTTCAGCATGATATGCGTACTCTTACGGGCGCTTTCGTCCGCAAGGTCTATCAGGATATTTTTCAGTTCGAAAGGACTGATTTCTGACATTTTCTTTTCGTATTCACGAGTGATTTTGTGTGTCATAGAGAAATAACTTAATTGAATATAATGAGTATATAAAAACAATGCTTCCAATACCCTTCAGGTCATCAAGAGGACGATCACGACTCCCCAAATGATCAACAGGGTATTACCGACCGCGTATGTCACCGTATAGCCTAATGCGGGTGTCTGGCTCTCAACGGCATCTTCCACAGCACCCAAAGCTGCTGTGGTCGTACGCGCTCCGGATGTACAGCCCAACGTAATGGCCGGGTGGAACTTAAAGACATATCTTCCCAACAGCACACCGACGATCAATGGGATAGCGGTAGCCAACGCACCGATGAAGAAGAGGCTGACGCCGACCTCCTTCAAGCCGGTGACAAAGCTCGGTCCGGCCGTAATGCCGACAACGGCGATGAACATATTCAACCCGACGTTGTTCAACACCCAAAGGGATGGTTCCGGAATTCGTCCGAAAGTCGGATGCTTGGAACGCAACCAGCCGAAGACCAATCCGGCGATCAACGCCCCGCCACTCGTACTCAAGCTGATGGGAACACCTCCGAAATGGATCGTCAAAGCCCCCACGACACCTCCGAGAAAAATTCCGAGGCCGACGAAAATCATATCCGTCTGGTTCGTCGGGCGGTCGGCATAGCCTAATGTATCGGCAGCCGCATTCACCTCCAATTTTGTACCAACCAACTCCAACATGTCGCCGGGATCGATCGTCGTCGCGGCTAAAACCGGAATGTTGATACCAGCACGTTTGATGCTCTTGATGCTGACACCGTGCATAACTGGTAATTTGCGTAGTTTAGCGACTGTCATGCCTGCATATTCTTTGCGGGAGATCAATACGGGCAGGGTTTCGGCCGGAAAGTCCAACAATTCGATATCATTTACTTCATCGCCGATCCAGTCCTCCTCTCCGATCACAAATTCACGACGTCCACTGAGCACGACTTCGTTTCCTTTCAAAAGCATCTGATCGGCCTTCGCCTCCCGAATCACACCATCGATACGGACCCGTTCGACGAAAAGGCGTCTTCCTTGTCCCTCCAAATAATCTTCCAGCTCTTTCACGGTCTTTCCCGCGCCGAACCAGCCATTGTTAATCTTGTAGGCGCGGAACGTGATCGGACGGGCGGCAGGCATGAAGCCGGGTTGCTCGCTTTCGTCGTCCGAACCCATTTTGGCTTCCAGTTCGCGACAGGCTTTCTTGACCGATTCGATCCCTCCCAACAGACGGGGAGCAATATCACTCATGATCCAAGCGGAACCAGCCGTACCGAAAATATAAGAGACGGCATAGGCTACCGGCATGACATTGATCATATCCGTTTTATCTGCCACCGGTATTCCTAATTGGTTAATCGTATCTTCAGCCACACCGAGTACGGCTGATATCGTCTGCGAACCTGCCAACAGACCGGCTGCCTCTCCGGCAGAATAGCCCATGATCTTTGCCAGCACAAACGGGGCCAACAGGCAGAACAGGCACATCACGACGGCAAACAATACCTGTGGCAATCCCTCCTTTTTCAATCCTCGGAAGAATTGCGGACCGACACTATACCCTACGGCAAACAAGAACATCAGAAAAAATACCGATTTCAACGGAGCTCCGATATCGATATGCAATTGTCCGATCAATACACCGACCAGCAAGACGCTGGTTACCGTTCCTAACATGAACTTTTTAATCTTGAATTTACCGATCCAGAAGCCGAAAGCCAGCGTGAGAAAGATAGCAAGCTCCGGGTAATGCCGGAGCAAATTGGCAAACCATTCCATATATCTATTTTTTTGGCGTTAATAAAATTGATAATGAAACACGGCAGACGAAAGAGTTGTTGTGTTAAACCGACTGAAACCGGAGTTAAATTTATAGTTGGTATATCAAAACATATTATCCATCTTTTAGGACAACCGCATCAAAATTTTCCAAGGTTGTGATCTTCATACGAAGTTTTCTACAAATCCTCTATCACTCTATCACTACGAAGGTTGTAGCTATTAACATTCAAGCGTTAGAGGAGTGATACAGGACGTTTTCCTGTATCACTCCTCTATCACTTCTGAAACATGGCATTTTTGTTTATGAAACAAGCACATAATTCCGTAAACACCCCCATGTTGCCATCCTTTACATCCGGGTGTACCGGCTCCCTACACCCGGATGTAAAGGATGGCAACATGG
>ERZ791704.377-NODE-377-length-32668-cov-4.88572_pt1 | contig 32668 bp, 28 predicted proteins | sample MGYA00510045_ERZ791704 | MGnify/ENA primary metagenome ERZ791704 (study PRJEB30046, sample SAMN00715247) | human gut metagenome | study: EMG produced TPA metagenomics assembly of the A metagenome-wide association study of gut microbiota in type 2...
CGCTCATTTTTCTTCAAAAAATGGCTTCTTACTCATGTTTTTGGCGGGTCCCAAGGTCAAAAATCCTCCTGCAAGCAAGCTTGCATCGGATTTATGACCTTTTGACCTTTGTATCTTCATAAATAAACTGCCGTCAGCCACAAAGGAGAGCTTCTATGACATTACAGCAAATGCGATATTTTATTGGTGCTGCTGAATCTGGTTCGATCAGCGAAGCCGCTAAACGGTCTTTTACTGCCCAGTCCAGTATTTCCGGCGCTATAAAAGAAGTGGAAAATACCTATGGGATCACTGCTTTTGTAAGAGACAGCAAAGGTGTCCGCCTTACCAGAAGCGGAGAAGAGCTTCTTATCGAATTTAAAGGAATATTAAACCGTCTGGACTATCTGGACGAAAAATTCAATGGTTCCAAAGACCGTCCTTTAGGTTTATCTGTTTCCTCCCAGCATCATATCTGCGGTATGAATTCTTTTGTATCGATCATCAACAGCCTGAATACAGGTGCCGGACCTTATCACTGCGGTTTTCACGAATGCCGCACGTCTGAAGTTATGGACCGGGTAGAACGCGGTCTGGATGATCTTGGCATCGTTTTTGTTACAGAATACAGCAAGGGCCAGATGATGCAGGAGTTAAGGAACAGAAGCATCATTTTCAATCACATTACCTATCAGACTTCCCATGTATACATATGCCGAAACCACCCTCTTGCTGGCAGCCGTGAAATCGACATGGAAGATCTGATCCAGTATCCTTTTATCACCTATGACCGGTCTTCAGATACGAATCCCGCTTATACTGACCTGATCGTTCCTTATCATCAGTTAAACAGGGTGATCCAGGTTTCTGACCGGGCTGCTTCTTATTCTGTTATGCGTTACTGTCAGGGATTTGCTGTAGGAAGCGGCTACCGGCCATTTGATGATAACTACAGCGATATCGTTTCCATTCCTATTAAAAACGGGCTGCGTCTTGAAATAGGTTGGATCGTACGCCAAAAATATACTCTTTCTGATACAGCCAGCCGTTTTGTGGATCTTTTAATGCAGGTCGAATCAGTTGTTCTGTGATTTTAAAGACGGTTTTCGTAAAAAGCGATGGAAATCCATCGCTTTTTGACGTATTCGCAGAAAACACTTCCTGTGTTATGTTTAAATCACAAAAATAATTTCTGCACAGACAGAAGAAAGGGGTATCTTGTATGGAAAAGTTAAAAGCTGTTATTAACAAGTACTGGAAGGTTTATGTTGCAGCCCTGATCATTGCTGCGGTCTGCGATCTGATCGGTACACTTAAGTTCAATATTGGAATTGGTACACTTACCTTATTTCCAATGGTATTTGCCACGATCTTTGGAGGACTTTTAGGACCGGATGCCTTTAAGCTTTTCAAAACAGAAGAATCAAAGCTTGGAGGAAGCCTTGTTTTAGTAGCCCTTGCACCTTTTATGGCAAAAATGGGAATCTCAGCAGGCGGAAATCTTGCAAAACTGGTTGCTGTAGGACCTGCGCTTCTGCTGCAGGAATTTGGTAATCTGGGAACTATCCTTCTTTCACTTCCACTTGCCCTGCTGCTTGGCCTGAAAAAAGAAGCTATCGGTGCCTGCTATTCCATCAACCGCGACTCCAACCTCGGATTAACCACTGATATCTTTGGACCGGATGCCCCGGAAACCCGCGGAACCTTTGCTGTATATATTGTGGGTTCTGTTATTGGCACCGTTTTTATCAGTGTCCTGGCTAGTATCGTAGCTTCCTGGAATATTTTTGATCCTATTGCCCTTGGCATGGCCTGTGGTGTAGGAAGCGGATCAATGATGACTGCCGCTGCCGGAACATTAGGTGAGATCTACCCGCAGCAGGCTGAAAATATTATGATCATGGGCGGCGCCAGCGATATGCTTACTGGTATCACCGGAATTTATATGGGAACATTCGTAGGTCTTCCTCTTACTAAAAAACTGTATGCAATACTGGAACCTAAAATCGGTCACAAAAACAGTAAGGAGGCTAAATAATGGTCAGAAAATACTTTTTACAGCAGCTTGGACTGCTTCTCATGGTTTCTGTTATCATGGTACTCACAAATATACTGGGCTACAAAATGCCGGTAGGTGATTCCATTGCCGGGATCCTGGTATTATGCGCCATTGCTCTTTTTGGACTTACAGTAAGTAAATTTATGAGCCAGTTTATAAAGCTTCCGTCTATGATGTATGTATCTCTTACCGGACTGCTTCTTGCATGCCCTATTTCACCGGTAAAGGACTTTGTGATCGGTGTTACATCCCAGGTCGCATTTATGGCTCCTGCCACTGCATTAGGCGCATTTGCCGGAATCTCACTTGGAAAAGACCTGAAGGATTTTGCTAAAATGGGATGGAAACTGGTGATCATCACCTTATTTGTAATCACCGGAACATTTATTTTCTCTGCCTTAGTAGCAGATGTTATCTTAAAACTTACAGGTGCCATTTAACATGAGCGAGGTAAATTTATATGGAAAAATATGATATTTTAATTAAGAACTGTCAGGTTTTAAACCCTGATATGACGGTTTCATCTACCTGTTCTGTAGGAATTAAAGACAGCTGGATCAAAAAGATCGGTCCTACAGATGAATTGATGGCTGACAGCTCTGCCAGTGAAATAATTGACGGCAAAGGAAAACTTGTCATGCCCGGCATGGTAGATGGCCATACACATACCTGCCAGCAGCTTTTAAGAGGACGTGTTGCCGATGAATATCCTATGGTATGGACCCGTTTCCTGGTTCCTTTTGAAAGCAATCTCCAGCCAGAAGATTCTTATATCAGCGGCCTTCTGGCATGTCTGGAAATGATCAAAAGCGGAACAACTGCTTTTGCTGATTCCGGCGGTGTACACATGGACCGGGTTGCAGATGCAGTTATTGAATCCGGCATGAGGGCTGCCATTGCAAAATCAACCATGGATATGGGAAATGCCATTACCGGTGCAATGAAAGAGACAGCTAATGAAGCTATCGAAAATACAAAGAAACTGTATCAGAAATATCAGGGGGCTGGCGATGGCCGTGTTGATATCTGGTTTGCTATCCGTCAGGTAATGACCTGTTCCAGGGAACTGATCGCCATGGTAGGTGAATCTGCTAAAGAATTCCATACCGGCATTCATGCCCATCTGTGTGAGCATAAAGACGAAGTCAGCTTCTGCCTGCAGAATTACAAAAAGCGCCCTGCAGAATTTCTGGAAGAAATGGGTATTCTTGGCCCCAATCTTCTTACTGCCCACAATGTAATGCTGTCAGACCACGATATTGCACTGATGGCAGAACGTGGTGTGAAAATGATTCATTGCCCAAGAGCCAACCTGTCAAACCACGGTTTTCCAAAAGCTCCCCAGATTCTGGAAGCCGGTGCAAGCCTTGGCTTAGGCTGCGATGGCGCTGCACCTTCCAACCTGGATATTTTTGACGAAATGAAGGTTCTTCGCTATGCCATGATGGCTTACTGGGGACTTCCATCTTTTAATCCTGTAGTCATGACCTGTCCTACACTTTTAAAAATGGCCTCCCAGGGCGGTGCAAATGCTCTTGGACACGGTGATATCCTTGGATCCGTTGAAGAAGGCAAGAAAGCTGACCTGATCCTGTTAAATATTGATCAGCCTCATATCACTCCAAGCCAGAATCTGGTAAATACCATCGTAGATGCTGCAAACGGACATGATGTGACCGATTCTATCATCAACGGAAAGATCGTAATGAAAAATCGTGAAGTCCTTACTCTGGATGAGGAGCGGATCCGCTTTGAAGCTGAAAAGCATATGAATGATATTATTAAACGGGCATACTAAGATATAAAAAAATGGCGGCGCTGTTTCCTGTTTTGGAAACGGGCCGTCATTTTTACAGCATTTTCTGATCATATATAAAGCTGCTTTACATTTTTTCTTTTTTTATTACCGGTTCACCACATTCACCGGATTTCCAGCTAAAAACTGTTTAAGATTTTCCACAGACATGTCCATGATCCTCTGCCTTGCTTCCTTTGGCGCCCAGGAAATATGAGGGGTAATGATGCAGTTTTTAGCTTTCAGAAGAGGATTGTCACCCTTAACAGGCTCTGTACTTACCACATCCAGTCCTGCTGCGTATACTTTTCCACTGTTTAATGCATCTGCCAGATCTTTTTCCACAATCAGCTGTCCACGGGAGTTATTAATGATGATAACTCCATCTTTCATCCTGGCAATATTATCTTTATTGATAATGCCTTCTGTAGACGGGAACAATGGGCAATGAAGCGAGATCACATCTGATTTTGCAAATATCTCATCCAGTTCCACATACTCAGCAATATCACGTCCTTTATCATTTGGATGGGAATCATAAGCCAATACATTCATACCCATTGCCTTTGCTATTGTTCCTGTTTTCTGTCCAATACGGCCAAAACCGATGATCCCCAGTGTTTTTCCTGCCAGTTCGATCAGCGGATAGTCCCAGAAGCACCAGTCCGGGGCATTCTCCCATCTGCCCTCTTTTACAGCTTTATCATGATGTCCGATGCGATGGCAGATCTCTAAAAGAAGAGCAATGGCAAACTGTCCTACACAGTCCGTTCCATAGGTAGGAATATTGCTGACAACGATCCCTTTTTCTTTTGCATAATTAACATCGATCACATTGTAGCCTGTTGCAAGGACACTGATAAACTTAAGATCCGGGCATGCGTCCATGGTTTCTTTCGTGATCGGAGTCTTATTAGTAAAAACGACCTCTGCATTGCCAATACGATTTACCACTTCCTCTGCCGTTGTCCTGTCATAAACCGTCAATTCTCCGTATTTTTTCATCTCATCCCAGGAAAGATCTCCCGGATTTTCTGTATATCCATCAAGTACAACTATTTTCATCTGTATGTCTCCTTTGTATGTAATGTACTTACAAAACCTTTTTATTATATAGTCTTATGATTTCTTTATCCCATCCCGATACATCGACGGTGAAACCCCGGTGACATTCTTAAATGCCCGGTTAAAGTGGGCGGCATCTTCGTAGCCTACTGCCAGGGCAATGTCTAAAAGCTTCAGGGACGAGTCTTTCATCAGTTCCTTGGCCTTTGTCATGCGAAGCTGAAGTATGTAATCTCTCACTGTCATATCCAGCTGCTTTTTAAACAAACTGCTGAAGTAATTGGGGTGGAGATGGAACTGGGCAGCAATGTCTGAAAGGAGAAGCTGTTCAGAACAGTGCTTTTCCATGTATTCCTGTGCCTTTTTTACCACATATTCTTCTTTCTTTTCCTGCTGTTTTTTCAGCTGTTCCATATAAAGCAGCAGGATCTGCTCCATTTTCTGTTTTAACTGGCTGATGTGGGGCTGGTTTTTAATCTGGGCGGCCAGGTCATTATCTGACAGCTTGTAACCTGCTATAATAGGGATCAGTGTTGTATTTTTCTGCATTAATGTGTAGAGAAATGTGGAAAATACCTGCTTAAACTGTTCTTTAGTCACAGCTTCCTGGGATAAATGGGAGAATATTTCCTGGATCTTATCTTTTGTGCCCTCTTCGTCCATGGACAAAAGCCCGGCTGAAAGATATTCCATTTCTTTTTCCAGATCTTCTTTTGTATAATAAGGTTCTTTTGCCGGAATATCAAAATAATCCCCCTGTGTTTCCGGACGCACACAGCTTACCTCTTCTGCCTGCAGCTTTACGGAACTGTCTTTTAACCGCGGGATCAGCAATCTGAGCATGGACACAAAATTCTGTATATTCACAGGCTTTAACAGATAATCATAAGCCCCCAGCCTCAGGGCATTGCGGATATAGGTATAATCATCATAGCCACTGAGCATGATCACCACACTGGGAATCTGGTTTTTGCTGATCAGCTCCAGAAGACTGATGCCATCCAGCTTCGGCATGCGGATATCCGAAATGATCACATGGTAGTAATCTTCTGTAAGACGTTTTAAAGCATCACTTCCGTCGCAGGCACTGGATATAACAAAGATATTTTCAAAATTTTGCTTTATAATACTCCCAAGACCATCTACAATGTTCTGGTCATCATCTACTAATAGGATCCTGTACATCCTGTTCCTCCTTCTTCGCCCGCTCTTCTTCCATATCATCACTCATATTATCACTCATTTTCCATGGAAAACAAAGCATGATCATAGTTCCCAATCCCTCAGCACTTTCAATGGATACCTTATACTCCGGACCATAGTTTAAGCTGATCCGCCTGCATACGTTACGGAGTCCGATGCTGTTGCTGGAAGGACTGTCTATATCATGGCGCAGCATCTCTAACTGTTCTTCACTCATACCACATCCATCATCGGAAACCTGGATATAAAGGCGGTCATCGTCTCTATATCCCAAAATATCAATATGCAGGATCTGATGACTGTCTATAATACCATGGATCACTGCATTTTCCACAATAGGCTGGAATACCAGCTTTAAAACATGGCAGGAATACAACTCCCTGTCAATGCAGATGTTAAACTGGATCCGTTCATTGTACTGGTATGCAAGAATAGCCCGGTAGATATTTAACTGATGGATCTCTTCTTCCAAAGGCACTTCTTTTGTGGTATTCCGAAGGCCATACTGGAGATTCTGCCCTAACAGTTCTGCCATGGTAGCTGTTTCATAATCCTGGAACATATAAGCCTTCATGTGCATGATCTCCAGAGTATTATACAGATAATGGGGATTGATCTGGGTCCTTAAAAGCTGCAGTTCTGTTTCCTGTTTTTCCTGTTGTTTTACAAATACCTCATGGATCAGCAGATCAATACGTTTTGACATTTTATTAAAAGAGGATACCAGAGTCTGAAATTCCTTTGGAAGCCCTTCTTTGGAAACTTTATTTATGTGACCCAGTTCAAAATGATTGCAGGCTTCGATCAGACGGTTTAATGCCTTTAATATCCGGCCTACCATCTGAAAGATCATAAATATGATCCCACCTAAGATCATACCTATGGGAATGATATTTAACATCTGGATCCTTCCCATATTTCCAAAAATGTCAGACAAAGGAGTCTGTAATACCAGAGTGTAGCCATTCGCATGGCCGATCACATTGTATACACAGGAGTTTTTATTACTGTGCTTTAATTTTCTGCTCTGGTAATTTTCTTTTCGTTCTATTTTTTTCAGATTTTCTTTTACAAATCCCTGATAGTTTTCTTCCTGTTCTATATTTCCATACAAAAGCTTCCCGTCTTTATACACCGCAAATCTCTGATTCGGTGCCTGACGGTTCTGCTCAAAATAATTCTCCAGATAAGAAGTATCTATTCCTGCCACGCAATAGCCTACGATCTTGATCGTATTCAGGTCCAGAATGCCTCTGCCAATACACAATGAACCGCCGTCACGCATATTCATACCAGATCCTCTAAATTCCTGTGCAGGTATGAGAAGAGGCGTACCTGTTTTATAAGCAGAAATTTTTTTATACCATTCTGCCTTTTCCTTATTCAGAAAGCTAATGCCATAATTTGCTCCTTTTGAAGTATATACGCCATTTCCTTCAAGATCATAAAGAGCAATAAAACTGGTAGATTCTGCTGTGAAACGGTTCTGGGCCTGAGTATTAAAATACGAATAAAAACGAAAATTTTTAAGGATGGGGCCTTCCCTTAACGTACTGCACAAATAGGGGTCATTATTCTGGGCATATAACTGGGCCGGGAAAAAGGTGGCCTGTTCCAGTTCTTTTACAGATATCTCCACCCGGTCTAACAGCTGCTCTCCTATCTGGAAATACCGGTGGGTAGCCATATTATAATTCTGGTAGGCACTTACAGTTACAAGATAACATAAAAATGCCATGGTAAGGAATATCTGCAGGCCTGCCAGAAGGATCAGCCATTTTTTAATTGAATCTGTTTTTGTCATATTTTTCTTTATATCTTTCCAATTCGCTATATATTTTTTCACTTTCTGCCATTTTTTCATATATCTATCGCACCTCTTTATATAAAAATATACAACAATCTTTGAAAATGGCAAGTAAAATTTGAATATGGTATTTATAATTTTCCTGAAAAAGCCTATACTTTGGCTACAAGTTAAGACTGTACAAGAAACATATATGAAAGGGGAAACATTATGAAAAAAAGATTTACAGCATGTATGATCGGAGCCACTCTTTTAACAGCTGCACTGACCGGTTGCTCAGGAGGAAAAACCGCTGATGCTCCTGCTTCCAGTGCAGACCAGACCACCGCTGCCGAAGCTGCCAGCACAGATGCTGCTTCCGGAGGCAAAGTAGCCATTGAGTTGTTCCATCAGAAACCAGAAAACGTAGAGCTTTACAACACTCTGGTAAACAAATTCATGGAAGAAAACCCGGATATACAGGTAAACGTTACTCTGGCTGAATCCACCACAACTACACTGATCTCCCGTGTAGCAGCAGGAAATATTCCTCAGTTAGTATCTGTATTCCCATGGAATGCATCCTATAAAGATATGTTCCGGGAAGGTCTTTTCATGGATCTGACGGATCAGGACTTTATGAAACGTGTAACTCCTTCCGTTCTGGAACGCTGCGAAGTGAATGGAAAACAGTACTCCCTTCCACTGACCACCAATTCCTTTGGTCTGTACTACAACGTAGATATTTTTAATGAACTGGGACTTACCATTCCAAAGACCATGGATGAAATGTGGGGTGTATGCGACAAGTTAGTTGAAGCCGGTATCCAGCCATTCTCCTTCCCGGACAAGAAAGCAGTCCGCATCAACCAGCAGTTTGACCGTATGCTCATTGGCTGCGTGGACCATGACTTCTATAGCAAGTGTGATGAACAGATCAATGGCAGCTACAACATTAAAGATGATCCTAACATCCGCAAATATGCAGAAACCATATTGAAGCTGCGTGAATACGGAAATCCTGATTCTCTTGGATATGATGACGAACCTGCATATGAAGAATTTACCAGCGGAAAATCTGCTATGTACATTGATGGTTCCTGGGCAGTAACTACTTTCGAAACCATGAATCCGGATTTGAATTTCAACTGTACCGCTATTCCTGCTATTACAACTGATGATTTCTGGACCTGTGGTACTGTTGATACTGCTTATTCTATTTCTGCTGACTGCACACCAGAACAGCAGGATGCATGCATCCGCTTCCTTGATTTTCTTGTACGTGAAGATATTGCACAGGAATTCAGTGACGGTGACAAAAACCCAACTCTGATCCAGGGTGTCGAATACAACGTTCCACAGCTTAAAGAGATCAACGACTACATTGACGAAGGCAGATTTGCTCCTTCTTTAGCAAGTATTTGGACACAGGATTTAAGAAACAGCCTGGTTGTATCTGTACAGGCCCTGATCTTAGATAAGGATGTAGATACCTTCTTAGACGAATTCCAGTCTTTAGTAGAAGAATACTATACTCCTGCTGAATCTGAATCCTAATTTTTCAATTCTTATGTATTCCTGGGATTTTTCTGTGATTCCAGGAATACATTCCCAAAAAACGGAGGCAGCATTATGAAATCAACGAAAAACCGTGATCGCAATATCACACACTTTTTATATGTACTACCGAACCTGATCATGTATTCTTTTCTCTCTATTGTTCCAATTGTCCTTGGGCTGTATTACAGCTTTACCAACTGGAACGGCATCGGTAAGAACTATAAATTTGTAGGCTTGAAAAACTATATTAAAATTTTATCCGACAATCGTTTCCGGAAAGCCGTACTATTTAATATACGATATGCCGCAATGCTGATCATCTGCGTAATGCTGCTGTCTGTTGTACTTGCACTGTTAATGAACACAAAAATCCGTGGCCAGAACTGCTTCAGAGCAATTTATTTTTTCCCGGCCTGTGTCAGTATGCTGACCATTGGACTGATCTTCAACTATATTTTCTTTCAGGGAATCCCCAGTCTCGGAACTTCCCTTGGGATTGAAGCATTACAGAAAAACATTTTATCCGGCAGAAGCACTGCTATTTACGGCATCCTGATCACAAATATATGGAAAAGTGTTGCAATTCCAACAGTTTTAGTCATTTCTGCTTTACAGACCATTCCAGGTGAGATCATTGAAGCAGCCATTGTAGATGGTGCAAATGGCCGTCAGCGCTTTTACTACATCACGCTTCGCTACATTCTGCCTATTTTAAGTATTATTTTTGTCCTTGTCCTGAAAGAAGGACTTATGATCTATGATTACATTATGGCAATGACCTCCGGCGGACCGGCAGGCGCAACAGAAAGTATCACTCTTTTACCGTATCGGCTTTGAGGACATGAAGTTTGGATATGCCATTTCCCAGGCTATGATCGTTGCCGTTATCATTGCAGTTATTTCCATTACCCAGATCCGATTTACTGACAAAAAGAAGATCTACGATTAAAACAGGAGGTATCCCATGAAAAAAAGAAAAATCTTACATGCTCTGATCTATGCAGTGCTGACTCTGGGCGCTCTCCTTGTATTTTTCCCATTTTATCTTACCGTAGTTTCTTCTTTAAAGGATATGAGCGACATCTTCAGCAATTTCTTCGGTCTTCCAAGGCATATTGTTTTTGACAATTTTGCTTATGTACTCCAGAGACCGGATTATTTCATCGCACTGAAAAACTCTGCGATCATCACTGGTGTTGCCATTGTTGCCATGGTATTTTTCCTTCCCATGTGTGCTTATGCCATTTCCCGCAGAAGATTTACATCCCGTTTTTACAGCTTTCTTTACTTTTTCATGGTAGCCGGTATTTTTATCCCTTTCCAGGTAAAAATGCTTCCCATGGTAAAGTTAATGAGCAATATCGGTCTTCTTAACAGGACTGGCGCCATCCTTTTCTACATTGCAAACTCCACCTGCGAAGGTATCTTCCTCTTAGTAGGCTATCTGGCTTCCATGCCTACTGATCTGGAAGAAGCTGCCTATATTGACGGTGCTACTACAAACCAGGTGTTTTATAAGATCGTGCGCCCTATTATGAAACCTATCATCTCCACAGTTGTTATCAAAAACTCCCTGTGGATCTGGAATGACTATTTTATGCCATCCCTTGTATTAAACCAGTCTAACTTAAACCGTACACTGACTCTGTACCAGTATTCATTCCGTACAGAAAACTCTACCAATTTCACTATTGTATTTGCTGTTATGCTTCTTTCTATCCTGCCGATCTTTATCGTTTACTGCCTGTTCCAGAAACAGATCGTCTCCGGCATGATGGAAGGTGCTGTCAAAGGTTAGGAGGTATATACATTGGCTTTATTACATGTGAATTTCCACTCAAAGGTCCTGAATATGGACACTAAGATCGGCGTGATCATGCCCCAGAAAATGCAGGGCATCGGTCTTGCCGGAAGCGAGCAGGAAGACAGCTTCCCGGTTCTGTGGCTGTTGCACGGACGCAGTGATGATTATACCATCTGGATGCGCCGTACTTCTATCGAACGCTACGCAGCTCCTTTAGGTCTGATGGTCATTATGCCGGAGGTTAGCTACAGCCGTTATATCAATATGAAGCATGGTCCCCGCTATTATGACTATATTTCAAAGGAACTGCCGGAATTTTGTACAAAATTATTCCCGAAAATGAGCCGGAAACGGGAAGATAACTACATTGCCGGACTGTCCATGGGCGGCGGCGGCGCTATGTGGGTAGGCCTGAACAATCCGGACAAATATGGCCGGATCTGCATGCTTTCTACTGGCGGAGTTGCTCCGCTAGAGCACCTTTGGAGAAATAAAAGTGGCAGTGACTATATGTTTAAAAAATGCAATGAGGACATTTACGGCACCTCTGATTCTGATTCCCTTGCAGGAACAGAATATGACATTTTAAAGCTGATCCAGGATACTGCGAAGGAGCATACTATACTGCCAAAAATATACCACGCTATGGGTACAGAAGATGTCCGATATCCTGTTGCCATGGAGATCAAAAAAACCTTTGAAAACATTCCCGGTAATCCATATGAGTATGAATACCACGAAGGTCCCGGTGTCCATGAGTGGGTCTTCTGGGATGAATGGATCCAACATTTCCTTGACACTCTTGCGTTGAAAGGAGGAAACTAACATGGCTCTCATACTGGACCACTTTTATTCAGCTGCCCTTACGGAATGCAATTCCCTGACAGCTATTGTTCCTATGGAAAACAATGAAAAAAGCTCTTATCCTGTTTTATGGCTGCTTCCCCCTGCAGGCTGTGACCACACAGCATGGCAGCGCCATACAGCTGTAGAGGATCTGGCAGATGAACTGGGCATTATCATTGTGATGCCGGATCTGAAATTAAGCTACGGGCTTGATATGATCCATGGATTTACTTATTTCCAGATGCTTACAAAAGAGCTTCCGGAAATGGTTGCCGACTATTTCCCAGCTGACCTGGGCTTCCAGATGATCGCCGGTGTAAAGGAAGGGGGCTATGCAGCCTTAAACGCAGCTCTTTCTGTTCCCGGACAGTACCATATGGCAGCGTCTTACAGCTGCGGTTCTCTTACAGATGAGACTTTTGACCCAGAACTGGATAAGCAGCTGGATAATGCATTTGGAACCACTGATCTTCGCACATTGAATGGCACGGATAAGGATCTGAAAATGCTGATCCAAACAGCCAAAGAGCACAATATGGCCCTTTCTTTAGAGTATTCTGAGAAAGATGACTATAAAGCTTCCTCTGCGCTTTTAGCTGACTGCATCCTGAAAAGTTCTTTTTCCAGCCGGTCTGTACGGGTACAAAAAGAGGTTCTTACATGGGCCAAATGGGCTGAGGCTTTAAAAACCGATGTTAAAAATGCTTTGAAACAGCTTTAATCAGGCAGATTAAGCTTTACAAGAAAGGATGATATCATATGACTCCTGGTGCTTATTGTGACGGGATCCAGCATGTTGGAATCCCAACAGATCATTTGGAAAATACGATCCATTTTTACGAGGATCTGGGATTCCAGGTCATCTTAAGGACTTGTGTCCCGGAAAAGAACCAGCATGTAGCTTTTTTGCAGTTGGGAAATCTGGTGATTGAAACTTATGAGGATCCTGTGGCTCTCTGTGACGGAGCCATTAACCACATTGCCTTAAACTGCCTGGATATTGAAAAAGCCTACGCAGCTTCTTTAAACCAGAAGCATCTGGTGTTGAGCAATGGCATTGAAGCTCTTGATTTCTGGGAAAGAGGTGTGCGCTTCTTTATCATCCAGGGACCAAACAAAGAGCGGATCGAGTTTTGCCAGAAACTGTAAATTTGATTTTTAGGGGAGTATTGGTATAGATCACAGAACGCGCCTTCTGGCGCGTTTTCTGTGTGGATAAAGCAAAAGCGGGCTGCACATTTTTATATAACGTGCAGCCTGCTTTTGCTATGCATACAGAAGAGCCTGCCATGAGGCAGTTTCTGTAAGTAAACTATCCTAGCTTTAGCTGATCTTATTTTCCACTGGATAAGAATATCTGCATCCTCTGCTTAAAAATCCCATTTCCTCTAAAACGCCTACCATTCTGTAGACAGTTGCAAGTCCGATGGTCGGGTCCTTTTTAGAAGCCATGTAGTAAATCTCCTTACAACTGGACCAGTTTCCTTCCAGTATGACATCTAAAAGGATCTTTCTCTGTCCTGTGATCCGTTTTCCTTTTCTCTGAAGTTCTCCAATGATCTGTGCTTTCTGTTCTGACATAGGCTCCTCCTTCTTTTAAGCACCACGGATATCCTGTCCCGCTGCCTTTTATCCATATTTTCTACATATTTCTTACATAGTCTGTTTCATCTTTTTTATTTTATACATTTAGGATCTGTGTTGTAGTTAGTTTAGGCTAATTTATCTAACCGCTTATAAGATTAGCACCAACTAACTTTCTTGTCAACTGTTTTTTGATAAAAAATATGCAACAAGTACTATCTGTTAAGGTTTCCCAGACAATACCTGTTGCTTTAATTTACATGAAAATGACTATTCGATTATTTTAACATTAAAAGTGGATATAAGAAGCCGATCCATACAACCATCAGGGCACCGCCGATACGGGTGGAAATGGATGAGACTGCTAACAAGCTCATTCTGTCGCCTGCAGTCAGAACTGCCAGGTCGCCGGAACCACCGATGTTGCAGCAGCAAAGACCTGAGAACCCAGGATTGCAGGCAGATAACGGAAAATAGCACCTAAGTAGTTATTTCATCAGTCTTTACGTTAACTTGCAAACTAACTTCTTGCTGCTATTGGTTGATTTATTAACTCTTTTCTTTGAAAATCATACATTTTTCCCAAAAAATTGGCAACATAAATCTGCGATTTCTCCTGTTAAAACTACCTTTGCCCCCGGATATTTCATATCATCTGTGGTAATTTTTTCTTCCAATACCTTTTCTACTGCCCTTTCCACTGCTTTGGCCTCTTCTTCCAGTCCAAAACTGCATCGCAGCATCAGGGCTGCTGCTATGATCATCCCGATGGGACTTACTTTCTGCTGTCCGATCACTGGCTCATCTGGATAATGAAGCTGGTTAGGCGTATAAAGTCCCTTACCTGATACAGACAGCTCTGCTGAACCAAAAAGTCCCGCTGTTCCTGTCAACCCGGTTCCCTCATCAGAGATAATATCCCCAAACAGATTAGCTGTAAGGATCACATCATATTCCCATGGTCTTCGGATCAGTTTTAAAGCAGCTGAGTCAATATATTCATGGGTCAGTTCCACTTCCGGGTACTCTTTACCGATCTCCGTTACTGTTTTCCGCCACAATCTGGAGCTTCCCAGTACATTTGCCTTATCAAGACTTACCACCTTATTTCTTCTCCCTTTTGCCAGTTCAAAAGCAAACCGGGCCGTATTTTCCACAATCTTTTGATTATAATACTCGTATTCATAGGCTTCCGGACCATGTACTCCCTTTCTTTTCACCTGTTCTGAGCATAACACTCCCCCTGCTATATCCCGGACAAACAGATAGTCAAGTCCGCCGGAAAGGGCATTTTTATTTAAAGGAGAAAGCTCTGCCAGTGCCGGATACAGACGCACCGGCCGCAGATTAGTTGTCACTCCCAGCTCTTTTCTAAGTTTTAGAAGAGCATATTCCGGACGCTTGGTCAGCGGCTCATTTTTATATTTTTCCAGACCTGTATTTCCAAGAAGGACTGCATCTGCTTTAAGGCAAGTCTTTAAAGACTCTTCTGGAAGAGATTCCCCGGTTTCTTCTATAGAAGAAGAACAGGCCTTAACGTGAGTAATATTAAGTACATGACCGTATATTTCACACACTCTCATTAAGACCTGTTCAGCTGCATCCACGATCTCCGGGCCAATGCCATCTCCCGGTATTACTGCTATATTTATTTCCATATTTTTCTAATTCCTTTCTTCAAATACACTTAATCTCATGTCCTGCCGCTGGCAGCGCAGGAGAATACCCAAAAGTTCCCATCCTTAGCACAAAAACCGCCCAGGACCGGTATCCGATCCATTACAGGTCGGACCGGTTCTGGGCGGTCACATTATTTATTCACTTATCATTCACTTATTCAGGATTAATATTTAACTTTTTCGTTGACTTATTCTTTAACTTAGGAAGGTTAATTTGATTTTATTATGGCACTTTTACACGGTCATTTATTTCAGCATTAACATTGGATACAGGAAGCCGATCCATACAACCATCAGGGCACCGCCGATACGGGTGGAGATGGAGGAGAATGCTAACAGGCTCATTCTGTCGCCTGCAGTCAGAACTGCCAGGTCACCGGAACCACCGATGTTGCAGCAGCAAAGACCTGCTGTAATACCAGCTTCGTAGCCCCACAGGCCAAAGAGGTGTCCGAAGATGATCGCGCCAATGTAAGCGCCTAATACAGCCAGAACAATAATGACCAGAGCAGCCGGTGTAAAGTAGCTGATCATAGTCTCAATACTGATAGAGTTGATGCCGATACCTGCGATGATCGCCGGCAGCAGTCCCTTTAACATAAAGTTCATACCGTTTACAGTATAATTTGTGATCTTGTCTTCCATGATGCCGGTACATTTGATCACAACCGCGATGATGATCGCCCATGCAAGTCCTGCGATCACTTTGGTTCCAGGAAGCTTGCCTAAAATAGTTCCTAACAGATAGATGCCAAGGCAGATAAAGATACCGCCGCAGACTTTGGTAGGATCAGCACTGAGAGCCGGAAGCTGCTCAGATGCCTCTGTCTGCATAGTGCCTGCTCCACGAAGGATGCCCTGATTATCTTCAGGAGATACCATACCCATTTTTTTAAGGATCGGTTTGGAAAGAGCACACATCAGGATAGCAACTACGTTAGAAAGAGAAACATAGCATAAGAACATACCGGACATGCTCATCCAGTCTGTACCGGAAAGGTCAGTGTACAGAGTAGGAATGGTTACTAAAGCACCGCCGGAACCACCGGACATAGTTGGTGCGCCAATATCAAATACTGCATTTAAAGGTCCATAACCTGTGATCAGTCCGCCAAGGAAGCAGAAGCCCAGTGCAAATACCTGGGAGCCCAGGATCGCCGGCAGATAACGGGAAATAGCACCTAATAAGATCTTACGGTCCATATACAGGACGGAACCGCAAAGGAGAGCTGCGATATATACGTCCTGCAGACCATATTTCATAAGGATAGAAACACCTTTTACAGTGGTCTCTGGCAGAAGACCAAAGTAATTTAACAGTGCCGGTCCAAACATACAGAAGAGCACGGAACCACCTAAATAGCTGTTTACAACAGGAATACTGTTACCAAGCCAGAAGAACAGGCCGCCTACACTCATTAAAAACGCCAGAGTTCCTACCATTCCAACACCAGTAGTCTCACCGATCTTTACAGTTGGCATAAAACCGCCGTAAGTACAGATGATAATGACTAAAAACAACGGTACAAAGTACTTTGCTGAAAGTCCGCAGACTTTAAATTCCACTTTTTTACCCATATTTTTCCTCTTTCTACAGTCGTCCCCTAAAGCAAGAGGGGACATATAGTATTTTGCTTATTCGTAAATCTTAGCTTCTTCTTCCCCTCTTACCACACGCATAGCGCCTTCGTAAAGAGCCTGGATCTCGCCTTCTCCCGGATAACGGTATACAGGTGCGATAAAGGATACTCTGTCTGTGATCCAGTCAGCCATACGCTTGGAATAAACGATACCGCCGGTCAGTGCGATTGCATCCACTCTGCCGTTTACAGTGGTAGCAAGAGCACCAACCTCTTTTGCGATCTGATATGCCATGGTCTCAAAAACCAGCTTTGCATACTCATCGCCGTTATCGATCATTGCTTCTACAGCTCTGGCATCATTGGTGCCTAAATAGCTTACAAATCCGCCCTTTCCTACCATGGTACGGTAAGCTTCTTCATAGGTTAAACCATGATTGTATGCCAGATCCAGCACATCTGCATTTGGCAGTCCTCCGGAACGCTCCGGTGACATTGGTCCGTCTCCGTCAAGACCATTGTTTACATCTACTACCTTGCCACAACGGTGCATGCCAACAGTAATACCACCGCCGATATGGCAGACGATCACATTTACCTCTTCGTAGGTCTTTCCAAGGACTCTGGCAACCTTTCTGGCAATGGCTTTCTGGTTTAATACATGGAACTGGCAGACTCTTTTTACTTCTTTAAGACCTGTCATTCTTGCCCATGGCCACAGTTCATCTACTACTACCGGGTCTACGATATAGGATTTAATGCCTACACGGTCAGCCAGATCTTTTCCAATAAGAGCACCCAGGTTGCAGGCATGTTCCTTTTTCGGATGCATCATTTCATCTACCATGATGTCATTTACTTCATAGGTACCACCTGGAATCGGGTGGAGAAGTCCGCCTCTTGCGGAAATACAGATCAGTTCATCCAGTTTGATACCCGCTTTATCAAGAACATTTAATATCTTTTCCAGGCGGTATTCCTTCTGGTCCTGCACATGGGCAAAGGGAGCCAGATCTTCGTGGGAATGCTGGATACTTTCCAGGTGGATGATCTCATCGTTGCAGTAAACTGCGATCTTGGTGGATGTAGAACCTGGATTCAGGATCAATACTTTATCTTTCATGTAGGTACCTCTTTATTTCTTGTCCTTGTTTCCTGCGATCAGCAGAGCAAGGGCAATACTGTTTAACTTGGTTTCAGGTGCATCAGAACGGGAAGTAATGACAACCGGTGCTGCAGCTCCCATCAGTACGCCTGCGATTTCGCATCTTGCCATGTATACCAGAGTCTTCCACATAATGTTTCCGCACTCGATATTTGGCATAAGCAGTACATCTGCATGGCCTGCAACCGGGCTCTTGATGCCTTTGTGACGGGCTGCATCTTCATTTAATGCATTGTCCAGTGCCAGAGGTCCGTCTACGGTAATTCCCTTAAACTGGCCTCTCTGGCTCATGATGGCCAGGGAAGCTGCATCCAGTGTAGGCTGCATGGAAGGATTTAATACCTCTACTGCACACACAGCTGCTGCCTTTGGATCTTCGATCTCCAGTGCCTGGCATACAGGAATGGTATTGTTGATCATGGCGATCTTTTCTTCCAGTGTTGGATACATGACCATAGCTGCGTCTGTCATAAGGATCAGACGGTCTAATTTTACAGAGTCAAATACAGCCACATGGCTTAAGATCTTGCCGGTACGAAGTCCCCATTCTTTATTTAATACAGCCCGCAGGAAATCCGCGGTTCCGATGAGACCTTTCATAACAAGCTGTGCTTCCCCGTTATGTACCAGTTTTACAGCCGCTTCTGCTGATTTTCTGATATCCGGTTCATTTACAATGGTTACTTTGTTTACATCCAGCTCGATCTCTTCTGCGATCTGGCGGATCTTTGCCTCATCACCGCAGAGAGTTGCCTCTGCGATCCCCATCTGTACTGCCTCTTTTACTGCTTCCAGAACAGGTCTGTCCTCTGCCGCAGCCACTGCGATCCTTTTTTTCTCTCTGGCTAACAGGCTGTCTCTTACTTCTCTTAATGATCTCATTTTCCAGGTCCTTTCTATATTTATGATCCTATCTGTTTTAACTCAGTTCTGCCGGATCTGTGATCACGCCCATAACAGCGGATGCAGCAGCTACTTCCGGTGATGACAGATATGCTTTTGCCTTTGGAGAACCATAGCGTCCTAAGAAGTTACGGTTGTTGGTTCCAAGAACTACCTCGTCATCTGAAAGCAGACCCATGGTACGTCCCTCACAGAAGGAGCAGTACGGCGGTGTTACCAGCGCTCCTGCTTCTACCAGCGTCTGGATATAGCCTTCCTTCATTGCCTCTTCCATAATGCTGTTGGAAGCGGGTGTTACGATGCATTTTACGTGAGAGCTGATCTTTTTACCCTTCATCACATTTGCTGCGATCTTCAGATCTTCCAAACGGCCATTGGTACAGGAACCGATAAATACCTGATCCAGTCTGACACCTTTCACCTCAGACAGTGGATGCACATTATCCACATATGGCGGACAGGATAATACTGGCTCTAAATCTTCTGCCTTATAAGTGAGAACTCTTTCATACTCAGCATCTTCATCTGCCTTTACCCAGGCAACGTCCTCATAATCTACGCCGCAGTAATCAGCGCATTTCTGGTCTGCTGCGAAAAGTCCTGCTTTTCCACCGCACTCTACAACCATGTTTGCAATGGTCATACGGCCGTCAATACCTAATGCATCAATGGCAGTTCCACAGAATTCCAGAGACTTATAGGTACCGCCTGCAGCTCCCAGATCTCCTAATACCCGAAGGATAATGTCCTTTGCGTATACATGAGGAGGAAGTACTCCGTCGATCTGGATCTTAATGCTGCTTGGAACTCTTAACCACATCTGGCCGGTTCCCCATACAGCTGCCATTTCTGTGTATCCAACACCGGTAGAGAAGCAGCCTACAGCACCGTAGGTAGGTGTGTGGGAGTCTGTTACAAATACAATGTCACCTGGCTTGGAATAGCCTAACTCAGGAACTAACTGGTGAACGATACCGCCGGTAGCGTGGAAATGGCGGATACCATACTCTTTTACCAGTTCATAACCGGCTTCCAGGCTTCGTGGGTCGCCCTCTAAGCAGGCTGGCATCAGATGATCGTGCATGATGACGATCTTATCTGTATTCCACACCTTGGTAAGTCCCATTTTCTTCATTTTATCCTGAAGGAAAGCGGTATAAATATCATGGATCACTACGCAGTCCGGCTCTACAACTACCAGATCTCCCGGCTTTACGCTTTTACCGCCAATGTGCTTCATAATGATCTTTTCAGCTAATGTATGTCCCATATTCTTACCCCCTTCCTATAACAGGCCTTTCTCTACTTTTTTCATAATGCTCTTTACCAGACCACCGTCCATGATGATGTGGTACAGATTTTCCGGAATTGCCGGGATCTTGTAAGTCTTTCCGTTGGCACTGATCTGCTGCTTATCCAGCTCTACTTTTACTGTATCTCCCTCATTTACATCATCTGGAAGATCCGGGCATTCCAGAAGTAGGATACCGTTATTAATAGCATTCCGGAAGAAAATACGTGCAAATGATTTTGCAATGACACAGTGTACGCCATTTGCTACCAGAACCTCTGCAGCCTGTTCTCTGGAAGAACCACAGCCAAAGTTATTTCCTGCTACGATCAGATCACCTTCACGAAGTTTAGCTGCCAGTTCCGGTCTTAAAGGCTCAAAGGCATGAACCTTGATCTCATCCATGGTTTCATAGTTTAAGTGCTGTGTTGGGATGATAATATCTGTGTCAATATCATTTCCAAACTTCCAGCAGCGTCCTTCAAATGTGAGAGAATGATTTTCTGTCTCTTCTTCCTCTGCTGCCGGTGCTTCTTCTTTATAACCTAAGGTTCCAAGAAGGGCTGCTTCTACAGCTGCTTTTGTGGAAGTCAGATAGGTCTTTGATGTGTCAAAGCCGGCATAACCAGGCTTATTTTCCAGATCATTAGATACCATAACTTCCGTTTTTCCAATACGTCCCTGAACTTCCGGATTTCCGCAGTGGTTGATCACAATTCCGCCAGCCTCTAAAATATCTGTAATATATCCGGCAGTTGCTGCCTTGATATAAGTGTCTGCATCAGAAGGTGCTACTACCAGGCGCAGTCCGTATGCGATCTTTCTTCCCTTTAACATAGAAGATACGGTTTCCAGATCTTTTAAATTGCCGCCGGTAGTTCCGCCGATAAATACGGATTTTACATCTGTCACCGGCAGTTCCTCTAATGCTGCAAACTCTTTATATCCTCCTGGAAAAGCAGTCAGTTCTTTTGTCTGTGCTGCATCAAATACAACATCTGTCTTTTCCTCTGCCTCTTTTTCCACTGTAACAGCAGTTGCTCCGGCTTTTTCAAGAACTCCGCAGAGAACCATTTTTTCAGACAGTTCCATATCCTCTAAGGTATCTCCTGTCAGGCTTAAAAGCTTTCCTGCTAAATTTTCTGCTCCCAGTTCTTTTACCAAGCTTAAAGCCAGATCTTTTGCAGAAAGTCCCTCTGGCAGTTTTCCAGTTAATTTTACTGTTTCTTTTAAAGCACCGTTTTCAGGTTCTTCTAACAGCAGTTCGCCGGTCTCTAATACCTGCTTTAACTGTGTCGGATCTGCGCAGGTGACCTGAGCGCCGATGGCGCCGGCTGCTCCCGCTGCCTTATCACAGGTGACAGCTCTCTGACCTGGTTTTAAAAGACCATCTGCAAGAAGCTTTCCGCACATTCCTTTTCCATAGTAAAATGGAATGTTTTCCTTTTCTGCCTTTTCTCTTAAGGCTTTATGTAGACCGGATACCTCCGGTGAATTGGGAGGTACGGTCTGATCAACTACAACTACGGTTGCTACTGCGGGTTTCTTTTCTGTTTTTAAAAATACCTGTGCAAGTTCATTATCCTGGATCACACACAGATCCACTTTCTGCATCTTCACATTTCCCATTTTTATTACCCCTCTGCCAGTTTTTTATACTCCTGGTACTTCTCCTTTGCATCCAGTTCTGCTTCTGCAAGAAGTTTTTCCGCTTCCTCCGGGAAGGTTCTTGTTAATGCGGAAAATCTTACTTCACCCATAAGGAAGTCTCTTAAGTTCAGAGTTGGCTCCTTGGAGTCCAGAACAAATGGATTTTTTCCTTCTTTCTTAAGGTCTGGATTATAGTGGTACAGGTTCCAGTAACCTGCTGCTACTGCTTCTTTTGCTTCCTGCTGTGCGCATCCCATGCCCTTTACAAGACCGTGGTTGATACATGGAGCATAGGCGATGATCAGGGACGGACCCTTGAATTCTTCTGCTTCTTTTAATACCTTTGCCAGCTGTGCAGGATTTGCACCCATAGCTACCTGGGCTACATAGCAGTAACCATACTGCATTGCCATCAGGCCTAAATCTTTCTTCTTTGTCTTCTTACCGGAAGCTGCAAACTGTGCAACTGCACCGATCTGTGTTGCCTTGGAAGCCTGACCGCCTGTATTGGAGTAAACTTCGGTATCTACAACCAGGATGTTTACGTCAGTTCCGCTTGCTAATACATGGTCCAAACCGCCAAAGCCGATATCATAAGCCCAGCCGTCGCCGCCGTACATCCACATGGATTTCTTGGACAGATGCTCCTTGTTGTTTAAGATATCTGCCTTGCGGTCAGCCTGCTCTCCTGTAAGTTCTGCTGCTTCTAATGCCTTAACCAGGTTTTCGCTTACTTCCATGGTCTTGTCGCCATCATTATAAGCATCAAACCATGCATCAATTGCTGCACTTAAAGATGCATCTACGCTATTTTCCTTCAGCTCTTTTACAACACCTGCAACTCTTTCTCTCTGCTGTGTCACTGCAAGGCACATACCAAGGGAAAATTCTGCGTTGTTCTCAAATAAGGAGTTGGAGAATGCCGGTCCAAAGCCCTTTTCATTGGTTGTATAAGGTACACAAGGAAGTGCTGCGCCCCATGCCTGTGTACAGCCGGTTGCATTTGCGATCACCATACGGTCACCAAACATCTGGGTCATCAGCTTTGCGTAAGGTGTTTCACCGCAGCCTGCACATGCGCCGGAGAACTCTAATAATGGAGTCTCAAACTGACTTCCCTTAACGGTATTCTTAGCCAGTGGATTTTTCTTCTTGGAAAGTTTTACTGCATAATTCCAGTTTTCGATCTCTGCTGCCTGGGAGTCTAATGGCTTCATGGTAAGAGCCTTTTCCTTAGCCGGGCATACCTGAACGCAGGCACCGCAGCCTAAGCAGTCTAATGGAGAAACCTGGATCCTGTAGGTGTATTCCTCTAAGCCTTTTCCAGTTGCCTTCTTTGTCTTAAATCCTTCTGGTGCATTTTCTGCTTCTGCTGCACTTACCAGAAATGGACGTACTGCTGCATGCGGGCACACATAAGAACACTGGTTACACTGGAGGCACTTGTCCGGATCCCATTCAGGAACATCTACTGCTGTTCCTCTCTTTTCATATTTAGAAGTACCAAGAGGTACGGTACCATCTTCTCTGCCTGTAAATGCACTGACTGGAAGGCTGTCACCCTTTAAGGAGTTAATCGGCAGCATAAGATTTTTTACAAATTCTGGAAGATTTTCATCTACCTTTGCTGTCTCCGGCTCTAAAGAAGCCCATTCTTCCGGAACCTTTACTTCTACCAGTCTCTGGTATCCGCAGTCAACTGCCTGATAGTTCATATTTACAACCTTTTCGCCCTTCTTTCCGTAGGACTTAAGGATGGCTTTCTTCATGTACTCTACTGCATCATCAAATGGGATCACATTTGCCAGTTTGAAGAAAGCTGACTGTAAAACTGCGTTGGTACGGTTTCCAAGTCCGATCTCCTTACCGATCTTTACTGCATTGATGATGTAAAATTTAATATGGTTTTCTGCAATGTAGCGCTTTACAGATGCTGGCAGATGCTTGTCCAGTTCATCTTCATTCCAGATGCAGTTTAATAAGAAAGTACCGCCTGGTTTACATTCCTGGACAATGTCATATTTCTGGATATAAGACTGATTGTGGCAGGCAACAAAGTCTGCATGGGATACCAGATAGCTTCCACGGATCGGCTTATGTCCGAAACGAAGATGGGAACGGGTAACACCGCCGGATTTCTTGGTATCATACTCAAAATATGCCTGAACATACATATCAGTGTGGTCACCGATGATCTTAATGGAGTTCTTGTTGGCACCAACTGTACCGTCTGAACCAAGTCCCCAGAACTTGCAGCTGATGGTTCCCTCTGCAACTACATCGATCGGTGCCCCTACAGCCAGTGAATGATGGGTCACATCATCATTGATACCTACTGTAAAGTGGTTTTTTGGCTCTTCTGCTTCCAGGTTGTTAAATACTGCTTCAATCTGGTTTGCAGTAACATCTTTAATAGAAAGACCATATCTGCCTGCGTATACACGGATATTTCTGCCGGACTCTGCAATAGCACTGCAAACGTCCAGATACAGAGGTTCGCCTAAAGAACCTGGCTCCTTGGTACGGTCCATAACTGCAATACGCTTTACAGTCTCAGGAATTGCAGAAAGGAAATGCTTAATGGAGAATGGACGGTACAGATGTACCTGTAAATATCCGGTCTTTCTGCCATGTGCATTTAAGTAATCAACGGTCTCACGGATCACACCATCTACAGATCCCATTGCAATGATCACTTCTTCTGCATCCGGACATCCGTAGTAGTTAAACAGGTGATAATCTCTTCCTGTGATCTTGTTGATCTCTCCCATGTAGTTTTCAACGATCTCAGGGATCGCCTCATAATATGGGTTTGCTGCTTCACGATACTGGAAGTATACGTCCGGGTTCTGTACGGTACTTCTCTGTACAGGACGCTCCGGATTTAAGGATCTCTTGCGGAATGCATCCAGTGCATCTCTGTCTAAGAGTCTGTCTAAATCTGCATAATCCATTACTTCTACTTTCTGAATCTCGTGGGAAGTACGGAAACCATCGAAGAAATGAAGGAAAGGAACGCGGCCCTTAATAGCTGCCAGGTGGGCAACGCCGGCCAGATCCATGATCTCCTGAACGGTACTGCTGCAAAGCATTGCAAAACCGGTCTGTCTGGTTGCCATTACATCAGAGTGCTCTCCGAAAATGGAGAATGCGTGGGTTCCTACGGAACGGGCACTTACATGAAGGACACCTGGGTGTAACTGACCGGAAATACGGTACATTGGCGGGATCATAAGGAGCAGGCCCTGGGATGCTGTGTAGCTGGTTGCCAGTGCGCCGGACTCCAGTGCGCCGTGCATAGCGCCGCAGGCGCCAGCCTCAGACTGCATTTCTACCAGTTTGACTCTCTGTCCAAACAGGTTTTTCTTACCTGCTGCAGACCAGGCATCTACATGCTCTGCCATTGGTGAAGAAGGGGTAATGGGGTAAATGGTAGCTACTTCTGTAAATGCATAAGACACATAAGCAGCGGCTTCATTACCATCCATTGTTTTCATCAATTTTTTCTGTTTCTCTTCCATCATTTTCCTCCTGAGATTCGTGAATGCCTTTATGGTATGGGGTTTTTAAATCTACTTGGCAATATTTCTAAATACGTTTCTACCGTGGCATTCTGTATGGTAATATTTCTGTACTCACTGTTTTAAGGGTGTTACTTTTCCGGCTCAAGTTCTTCAAAAAGTTCTACTGCCGGTATAATTGCTGATGCACCATAGTAAAAGAAAACCAGTCTTAAAACTTCGCCGACCTCATCCATGGTGGCACCTTTTTTCACTGCCAGTTCGCCGTGTGTTTTAATCGTCACAGCATTTCCTGCGCAGCATCCCATAAGCATTAACATCAGTTCCATGTATTTAGCCGGAACATGTGTTATATCCTGTTTGCAGATCGCGAACTGCTGGCTGAATGCCTGGAGCAGTTTTGGATCATTTGCCATTTTTTTGTGGATAGAAAGAACGTTTCCGCCTCTCTGCTCCTTTAACCGTTCCAGGATCTCTTCTGCCTGGGCGATCTTTTCTTTATTTTCCTGTTTCATGGTATGTACTCCTTTTGATTGTCTGTTCCTTTCTGTACCCACGGAATGCGGGTACGAAAACATTACCTTTACTGATACTTCTTCTGTAAAAATGCCGGGGCAAGTTCAGGAAACAGAGCGTATGTCATAACATCTTCTTCTGTTCTTGCAAAGCCTGCTGCTTCTGCTTTTGCTTTCTCCCATCCAGGAGCGATCAGGCTTCCCGGACGTTCTGTGATCATTTTGTCATTTCCTAAAACAGCTGCCTTCAGTTCCGGTGCGATCTCACCAGCCGGACGTCCGTACATGCCGCGGATGTAAGTTTTGCTCTCATTGGAGATCATCTTGTATCTCTGTCCCGTAAGGACGTTAATAGTTGCCTGGGCGCCTACCATCTGAGCAAACGGAGTTGCTAAAGGCGGATAACCGAAATCTTTATGTACCTTATGGACTTCCTCAAATACTTCATTAATGCGGTTTTCTGCATTCATGCCTTTTAACTGGCTTTCCAGGTTAGAAAGCATTCCGCCTGGGATCTGATGTTTTAAAACACTGATATCTACACCTGTACGCTTGCTTGCAAATTCTTTGTATTTTTCACGCAGCTTCATGAAATAATCATTGATCTCTGCCAGAAGGTCCATATCCAGATGAGGATCAAAGCCTGTTCCCTTTAAGCAGGTAACAATACTTTCAACCGGCGGATGGGCAGGGCCAAGAGAAAGAGCAGATACATCGCAATCTACGGTACAGGCACCGGCTTTAATGGCTTCCCAATAACAGATATCCGCCATACCGCCGATACAGTGTGCATGGAAATGAACCGGAAGACCTACTTCTTTGCGGATCGCTCTGATCACATCCGATACCTGCTTGGGGTTCATCATTCCGGCCATATCTTCTACATGAATGACTTTTACGCCCAATGCTGCATAATCCTTTGCCATCTGTACATATTTTTCTAACGTATGTACCGGGCTTATGGTGTAGCAGATATTTGCTTCTGCTGTTTTTCCGTTTTTAAGCACTGCCTTAATGGCTGTCTCTGTATTTCTCACATCGTTTAAACCATCAAATACCAGGAACTTATCAATTCCGGCTTTTGCTGCCAGTTCTACGAATTTTTCTACCACATCATCGGGATACTGTTTGTAGCCGATCAGGTTCTGTCCACGGAGGAGCATTCTCAGCGGTGTCTTCTTACACAGCTTCTTAAATTCCCTTACCCGTTCCCAGGGATCATCTCCTAAATAGCGGATAGCAACATCAAAAGTTGCACCGCCCCACATTTCCATACATTCATATCCAACCTCATCCATCTTCGGCAGGATCGGGAGCATATCCTGTGTGCGGATCCTGGTTGCTAAAAGGGACTGCTGGCCGTCACGCCACTCTACACTGCTGATCCTAATCGGTCTTTCAGGAACTGTTTCTTTTGCTGTTTTCCAGAAAAACATTCTGCACCTCCATTTACATGTTTTATGTGTTTTCACTGGTTTTCATTCTCTTTAAGTTAATATATTAATTTAATTTATTCGATGTTTAGTTAAGTTATTAACTTGTTTCTGAGCAAACTATACATCTTTTCTCATTAAATAGCAATAGTAAATGCTTATTTTTTTGTTTTTTGGATATTTTGCACAGTTTTTGTGCTTTGATTTAGTTGATATTTTAATGTTACTTGTTAACTTAAGTTAATTTATTAACTTCTTATATCTTTTTAATTGCTTTTATATGGGGCGTATGATATGATAAATACAGAATAAAAAGAACAGACCAGAAAAGAGGTTTTTTATGCCTACGTTAAAAGATGTAGCTGCGCTGGCAGGCGTTTCAGCCGCTACTGTATCCTTATATTTGAACGGAAAATCTGCAGGAAGGATCTCCCAGCAGAAACAAAAAGAAATAGAAGAAGCTTTAAAGCAGTTAAGTTACCAGCCCTCATCTGCCTCCAGGCAACTAAAAGAGTTGGGCACTTCCCCCCTTATATACACAGTTGCTGTATACTGGGCAGCTGACCCACGATCTGCCCTTTTAGGAAAAGTTATGGCCGGGATCCAGTCATCTCTTGCCAAAAACCAGATGACCAACTGCAATATTGTGATCTGCCCATTTAAGCCAAATGAACTGTACAAAGAAAAGGGACTGATCGACCCGAAGCTGTACAACTACGATGCTGCTATCATCGCAAATACTGCCGTAATGGACATGCAGTACTTAGACAGTATTATGCCGCCTATCCCCGTGGTCCTTTTAAACAGACGTTCTGATCAGTACAGCTATGTTTCCATCAACAACCAGAAAATGGGTGCCTCTCTTGCTGATATGATCGCAGACCGGGGCTTTAAAAGCGTGTCTGTTTTCCGTTCCCAGTCTCCTTACCTGGCTGTGGATGACCGTGTTACCGGTTTTATCAATGGCTGCCGTGCCAAAGGGGTGGACATGCCAAATCATGCCTTATTTTACACAGATAATTCTACAGACGGCGGTATCCAGGCTGCTGCAGAATTTCTCAAGTTAAGTGAACGTCCGGATGTAGTCTTCTGCGACTCCGACTCCATTGCCTTAGGAGCACTCTACGCTTTCTACCAGGCCGGCGTCCGTATCCCAAAAGACCTGTCCGTCATAAGCATCGGGCTCCACCACTCATCCACCAGTAAATGCTCCATTCCGCCATTAACTGTATCCGAAGTTCCGCTGACACAGATGGCAGAAGGCTGTATGGACTATGTGATCCGCGCTTTGACAGATAAATCCTATGCTGCAGATCCAGAGCCGGTACATGTGGAACTGGAAACGAAGATCATTGTGAGGGAGTCGTTTCAGTAAAATGCCGTAAACAAAAAAGCTATTGCAAATTGACTTCACATCATCACTTTGCAATAGCTTTCTTTATACTGTATCTAAGTATCTGATTTTAATATACCTGACTGATTAAATCTTAGTTCTCATTCATCTTAGCCAGTTTTGCAGCCTGATCTGCAGCGATCAGGTTGTCTAACAGTTCCTGGATATCACCGTTCATAATAGAATCGATCTTATATAAGGTCAGCTTAATTCTATGGTCGGTCACACGGCCCTGTGGGAAGTTGTAGGTACGGATCTTCTCGGAACGGTCTCCGGTACCGATCTGGCTGCGGCGTTCTTCTGCCTCGGAGTTCTGGCGTTTTTCCAGCTCTAAGTCGTACAGTTTGGAACGTAACAGTCGGAATGCTTTTTCCTTGTTCTGCAGCTGTGACTTCTCTGTCTGGCTGTAGATAACGATACCAGTCGGTATATGGGTCAGACGTACTGCGGAGTCAGTGGTGTTGACACACTGTCCACCGTTACCAGACGCACGCATTACGTCAATACGGCAGTCATTCATGTCGATCTGAACATCTACTTCTTCTGCTTCCGGCATAACTGCTACCGTTGCTGTAGAGGTATGGATACGGCCGCCGGACTCTGTCTCAGGCACACGCTGTACACGATGTACACCACTCTCGTATTTTAACTTAGAATAAGCGCCTTTTCCTGTGACCATAGCCACAACTTCCTTAAAGCCGCCAATACCATTTTCATTGATACTGATGATCTCTACTTTCCAGTGCTGGCTGTCTGCGTAGTTGGAATACATACGGTAAAGCTCAGCTGCGAAAAGAGCTGCCTCATCGCCGCCTGCGCCTGCACGGATCTCCAGGATAATGTTCTTGTCATCGTTCGGGTCTTTTGGAAGAAGAAGGATCTTTAATTCATGCTCCAGCTCCTCAATGCGCTTCTTTGCATCGGATAATTCCTCCTTTGCCATTTCACGCATTTCCTCGTCATTTTCTTCCTCTAACATTGCCAGACTGTCCTCTACGTCCTGCTTTGCCTGCTTATACTGCTTATAAGCTTCTACGATCGGTGCCAGTTCAGCCTGCTCCTTCATCAGCTTGGTAAAACGTTTGGTATCCTGGGTCACATCCGGGTCCCCAAGCATACGCATCAGTTCTTCATAATGGATCAACATATCATCCAGTTTATCAAACATAATCTTCACTTCTCCTTCCTGGCACATACCACCCGGTCGTTTCCAGCCATATCCCGGACAGTCCTACGCCCACTAAATCCCATTGCTTCAAATATTTCTGTTACATCCTTTGCCTGATCCCAGCCGATCTCCATATAGATGCTTCCGCCGTTTTTCAGGTATTTTTTTCCTTCTTCTGCTAAAATGCGGTAAAATTTCAGTCCGTCCGGCTCACCGTCTAAGGCCATCCGTGGCTCATGATCTTTTACCTCCGGCTCCAGTCCCTCGATCACCTGACTGGGGATATAGGGGGGATTGGATACGATCACATTATACTGCTTTTCTGGATTCAAAGCAGAAAACATATCACTTTTTATAAATTTCACTGGCTGATCCAGAAGTTTTTCCCCATTGGATCTTGCCACCTTTAACGCTTCTTCTGACAGATCAAGAGCTGTTACGTCTGTATAGCCCCCAAGCTTTGCCAGACTGATAGCAATGCAGCCGGAACCGGTGCATACATCTAAAAGGGAAATATTTTTCTCTTTGTGTTCGCTTAATACCAGTTCTACCAGAGTTTCTGTATCCTGCCTTGGGATCAGAACGTGTTCATTTACATAAAATTCCAGTCCCATAAATTCCTGGACACCTGTAAGCTGCTGAAGAGGGATACGCATTTCCCGTTTGCTTATCAGTTCCCGGTATTTTTCTATTTTTTTCAGTGTATCCGGATCTGCATCTGTTCCATTTATTCCATTTTCCGCTCCCGTAAGGGGACGGTCCCGTTTTACAAGAAAGGAGGCAAAATTCATGTCAAATACATCCAATAAAAGAAAACGTGCATCTAAAAGCGGGTCAGGAACACCTGCTTTTTCCAGCTTTTCTTTTCCTTCTTCTAAAAGAGTCCCAAGGGTCATTTTCATGCCTGTTCCTCTTTCTTCTCCCAGCCTGGGAAATTTTCATCCAAATAGGCACGCCAGTCAAATACTGCTTCTACAGCAGCGATGGCTACCTCGATCATGGTATCATCCGGCTCTTTGGTGGTCAGTCCCTGCATCCACATGCCAGGGCGGCTTAAAATATCTACCAGTTTGGAATCATGCTTTCCTGCAAAACTTAAAAATTCATAGGAAACACCTGCGATCACCGGGATCAGCACGATACGGCTTACGATGCGCAGCCAAATGGTATCAGTACGGATCACCACGAAAAACAGGATGCTGATGACCATAACGATCATAATAAAACTGGTGCCGCAGCGCTTGTGCTCCTTGGAGCTGGCCCGCACATTGGCTACATTCAGTTCCAGACCATGTTCAATGCAGTTAATGCATTTATGTTCGGAACCATGGTACATAAAGGTCCGTTTAATATCTTCCATGCGGGATACCATTTTTATATAAATAACGAAAATAGCAATACGGATAAATCCTTCTAAGATGGCCATCACAGTATGGGACGGGATCACTTTTTTACATATATTGGAAATAAACATAGGCAGCAGCATGAATATACCGATCGCCATGATAAAGGAAAAGATCATAACAACGGTCATAAGGATGCTTTCTAATTTCTCGCCAAATACCTTATCCAGCCACTGTTCAAAGCGGCTTTCTTTTGCATCTTCGTCATCTTCAAAGAAGCTGCAGGACCAGGTAAGTGCCCTCATGCCTACGATCATGGAATCTGCAAATTTAAACACGCCTCTGATAAAGGGAATACCTAAAAATGGATACTTTTTTGTTACGCTTCTGTAAGTATCTTTTTTAACCTCGATCTCTCCATCGGGTTTACGGACGGCTACTGCATAGTTTTCACCATTCTGCATCATAATGCCTTCGATCACTGCCTGTCCGCCAATTCCTGAATATTTCATCTATGCATTACCTTTCAATTTTAACGCAAAGGGGCTGAGCTGCAAAAGCTCAACCCCTTAAATTCTCTCTTATAATTACTGAGCATTGATGCCGTACTTACGATTGAACTTATCAATACGTCCACGAGCTGCAGCAGCCTTCTGCTGGCCAGTGTAGAATGAATGGCACTTGGAGCAAACCTCCACATGGATGTCCTTCTTGGTAGAACCAGTTACGAACTCGTTGCCACAGTTGCAAACTACCTTTGCCTGGTAGTAATTTGGATGGATTCCTTCTCTCATTTTATTCACCTCTCTGATATAATTTGCGGTTTCCGACCGCGGCCTGTATGCCAATCTGCCTCTGTACACTGCAGGCAGCCGGTAGGTACCGTCACCAGAACGCACAGATATCAGCATCTTTTAAGTTATACGCATCCTTCCCGCAAGGTTCTGACTCACGCGAATGCTAAAACTGCTTGTCTCAGGGCATAAATATATTGTATCTCTGGACAGCTATATCAGTATAGCATAGTTTATCCACATTGACAAGAGAAAATATTGAATTTATACACAAAAAAACCTGAGCATTTCTGCTCAGGCTAAATATATATTTTACATACCTTCAAAACCACATATTGAACTGTTGATCTTCCGAATACTTACAACCTTTGTTTTCCCTAAACCTTATTGGTCAAGCCCTCGACCGATTAGTATCAGTCAGCTCCATGTGTTACCACACTTCCACCTCTGACCTATCTACCTCGTCGTCTTCAAGGGGTCTTACTACTTGCGTATGAGATATCTCATCTTGAGGGGGGCTTCACGCTTAGATGCCTTCAGCGTTTATCCCGT
>ERZ791704.427-NODE-427-length-28276-cov-3.47202_pt1 | contig 28276 bp, 42 predicted proteins | sample MGYA00510045_ERZ791704 | MGnify/ENA primary metagenome ERZ791704 (study PRJEB30046, sample SAMN00715247) | human gut metagenome | study: EMG produced TPA metagenomics assembly of the A metagenome-wide association study of gut microbiota in type 2...
TACTTATTGGATATGTTTTAGGAGTTGGAACAATTTTACTTTAGAAAATTTAGGAGGCTATTTCACATGAAAAAATTACAGGTAACCATCGAACTCATTGAAGAAATGTTGGGAACGGCAAACAGCGACCCGAAGATTCACGAAGATTTTATTGCCAGCAAAGCCCCGGATGCAATGAGTCGGGAGGAAGAAGTAGAAGCCCTGGGAGCGGATGCGGTCGTTGAAAAGAGTAAGACTGTGTTCCCAAAGGTGGACGGCAAGCCGTTCGTATATGACTACCAGATTAGAGGATTTTTCAAAGCCGCCGCAGGCTTTTTACAGCGTTGCAAGGGCGAAAAGTTCGCCGCACACACAAATAAAATCAAGGCTTACAAGAAAGTCATTGACGGCTGTATCTTTGTCGAACCGCGGAAAATCATGATTGAAATGCCGGAAGGTGCTGAAATCGGGAACTGCCAGCGTCCACTAAGAGCGCAGACAGCACAAGGCGAACGTGTAGCACTGGCAAACAGCGAAAGCGTACCGGCTGGAAGCCGATTGACATTTATCGTCGAAATCGAAAGCGATCAATACGTTGATGCGGTACTAGAATGGCTAGCCTATGGAAGTAGAAATGGGCTGGGCCAGTGGCGAAATTCAGGAAAAGGGCGCTATCAGGTACTGGATATCAAAGAAGTCAAAGAGACAGAAAGCGAACTGGACCGTATCAAAAAAATGCTGAAAGGCTAAGGCCGACAGCGAGCGAAGAGAAGCAAAGGTATAGTTCGGTGAGGTTCGGCAAAGACGAGGTTTGGCATAGCAGTGGCCTTGTATGGCGTCGTGTAGTAATAATACGCGACGGCCTAGTATAGCATTGACCAGTGTAGCGACGGAAAAGTATAGCAATGTATGGCGATAGCATGGATTTGTATGGAATAGAGATGCAATGGCATAGACTAGCTTGGAATAGCGCAGCTATGGATTGGTAATGTTGAGTGATGCAATGGCGAGGTGAAGTTCTGTCAAGTATCGTGAAGCAAAGGAATTGCATAGACATGTTGGGTGGAGTGAAGTTATGGAAACGCAGAGAATAGTTTTGCTAAGGATTTGCGACGCGATGAACTGGGACGCAAAGCCATGGCGGTGCGTGGTCCCGTAGAGTGCCGCGAGGGAAAAGCAGAGTATTGTTTTGGAAATCAATGCAAGGGCTACGTATGGAGTGGTTAGGTGAGGCAAGGGCAAGGCAAGGAAATGCATCGCATAGCCTTAACTGCAATGGCCATGATATGTAACGTACGGCTGAGATGGGTAACGGAAAAGCGGAGTGTGGCGGCGTATGGACCTGACCCACATCAGAAAAAAGGAGGCTGAAAAGCAGTGGTATACGGATATGATGAAAAAGGAGATGACTATGCTCGTGAAGTACCGGTTTGTGATACACGGACGGCCAATGACTAAGAAAAATTCGCTCCAGAAGACGCGCTACGGGCTTATACAAGGCAAGGCCTATAGAGAATATGCCAAAGACGCTATATGGCAGTTAAAAGGGCAAATAAGGCCCAAAAAGCCAATTGATTGCGCTGTCACGATGGCCGCAACGTATTACATGCCGAACCGTAAGGGCTGGCCCGACCTTTTCGGGCTGGTCCAGGCGACGGCGGATATCCTCGAAAGCGCGGGCATCATCGAAGACGACGGTTACATCGCAGGAATCGATGACTCGATGATAGCGGGGATTGACAAAGAAGACCCCTGCACAATCGTCGAAATAAGAGAAATAACGAACGTTAATTACCCGCTGTACAAGTTGCACCCGAAGTTAAATAAAAAGCTGTTAAACGGCGATTTTGAACGATTTAAGGACATCAGGGAGGAAACAAACAGTGAAAATCCAACCGATTGAGATGAAAGCCAGCACGGTACTATATTTATGTGCTGGTTGGTTAGGGCTGCTAGGTGTTTCACTACTTGCAACAGCGACATGCCTGACACACTACATGATCGTGATTACGATGGGTATAATCGGCATGATAATCCGCTGGATAACAAGGAAGTACGAGCAATTCGAAGAAGCCATCGAGCAGATGGTACACGCAACGAAAATAATTGTGACGGAAATCAGGAAGAAGGCAGAGGATGACGATGAAAAGCCATGAAATATATATAAAGCTGTTGAAACAGTATGCGGAAGCATATAGAGCGTGGACAGATACAGGGGAAAAAGAATATCTGCATCGCTACCGTGCAATCCGGGATACGGTACACTACACACTCAGAATGGAATACAGTGAGTCCCGAACGAGAATACTGATGAACAGCGCCCTTATAGGCGATACTGGAAATTGGCACCATGTAGGAATGGATGACTTTAAGGCAATAGACGCAGTAAACTATCTGCACATTTACTGCCAGAGGAATCAGCCGACATGCGAAGGGTGTGCCATTGATGACTGGTGCATGAAGATGGGGCCATGGAGAAACCCGGCCTATGAAGATATAGAGGAGCCAGAAGAAGAGGATTATCGGGAAGGAGTGACAGATAGTGATAACTGACATAGAAGCCAGGCAAGCGGCAATGACGATCATCAGGTATTGCGTCGAAAACACATGTGATACATGCGCTCTCAGCCATGCGTGCTACAAGCTGAGAGGCGAAGAAATGCCGCCGGATGAAATGTCAATAAATGATTTGCAACCGAAATTAGAACCGGTAACAAATTGTGTTGAGTCGGACGCGGACCCGAGGTTACATGCGTCGTATGTAGACCATGACGGAAATGTCGTGTTTGTGGATTGAGGAGGCGAATAACATGATGGCAGAAAGATACATTTTGCAATTTCCACGGGGTATTGCGATTACGATTTTTCCGCATGATATGAGTCAATTCCATCAGTTTGAGTTTTGGGACGACTTCAGGGAGCAGATTAAGAAGTCGTTCCGGGATTATACAAATGGAACAAATCCGGATTACATTATTCAGGATAAACTATCTTTTATTAATTTAATCCGGGAACTGAATTTCAACGTATCGGGTAAACAAATTGTGAACGAACGCATACGAGAAGAGTTCGACGATAAAAACGAGGTGTATCTGGAAGACATATCAGATACCGACTCAATCGAAGAAATGATTGACGAAGGCTTATACAGGTATAAAAAAGACTGGAACCGTTGGAGCGGAGATAAACACGTTGACGAAATAGTATGTATACTCGTTGCCGACGCGATAAAGACAGTTATGGAATACTCAGAGCTGGAAATAAAATCTGCAAAACATAGAGAGGAATAACAGGTGATTTGATTGCTGAAAATATTAGAATTGTTCGGCGGAATCGGCAGCCCTAGAGTTGCATTGCGGAATTTAGGTATTCCCGTAAAAGCGATAGATTACGTAGAAATCGACGAAAAAGCAGTGCGCAGCTACAATGCCATATTCAATAGCGAACTTCCATATAAAACGCAGGACGTCCGCGGATGGAACTTAAAGCCTGATATCCTTATTCACGGCAGCCCCTGTCAGGACTTCTCTATTGCAGGGCGTCAAAAAGGGGCAGACCCAGGGAGTGGTACTCGATCGTCACTCATGTGGGAAACACTAAATATCGTCAAAAACATGGGATTGTGGCGACCGAGAATTATAATCTGGGAAAATGTGAAGAATGTAAGAAGTCGCTACATGGTGCATAACCATGAGCGGTACATGGATGAGCTGAAAAAGCTGGGCTACACAAGCAACTTTAGCATGTTGGATGCTAGAGACTTTAGCCTGCCGCAGGCTAGACAGCGAATATTTACTATATCGGTGTTGGGCGGTCAAGATTTTGACTTTGATGCACTTGAACGAAAGCCTATGCAACCCATTTCCAACTATTTAGAAAACGGCCCGGTAGACGACTTTTATACCGTCAAGGCGCCCAGTATGTTACGGGCAATCGGGAAAACGGGGACTGTGCGCCGCTTGCCGATTATCAAAGATTACTGCTACACAATCACGGAGCGACCAGACAGAACGCCGGGTAGTGGCTGTCTTCCCATAGGTAATGGCAAATACAGATACTTGACGGAAAGAGAATGTTGGAGGCTACAAGGATACAACGACGGAGATTTCGAAGCGGCCGCCGGTGTTAATTCTCGACGAGCACTGTATAAGCAGGCCGGTAACTCAATACCTGTACCAATTTTCGAAAGTATATTTAATGCATTGCTATAAAATACCATGGAGGTGACAACGAATGTATCAAGTACCAATTGACGATGACTTTCAACTAATGCTGGTATCCGCTTTACGCTATGCGTTAACACGCAATAGCTGTATTGTAGAACTGACAATCGAATACATAGGGTGGAAAATACCACTCATGGACAAGAAGTATCTTGCTATTATGAGCCGAGACATAGACGAAGAAATGAAGCTGTCGGATAGGCTGAGCAAAGACATAGACAAGCGCTGGATGAGTAAAGACATGGACAAGCGCTGGATACAACTGAAAGAAAAGATTGATGAAAGACTGAAGGAGGCATAAGCATGATATATGTAGTAGAGAAACCAGAAGACATGACGTTCGCCGTGAAATACGACGGAGAAGTACAGGACATTACAAATATTATTTACATGGTATCCGCGCGATGTGGCTATGGGATAGCTATAACCGTTGGCGGACGCAAACCCCAGCAAAAAACAGGGCTAAGCAATATCATTACAATTCGTATAGCAGGAGACGGGTGGCACGGTAACTACGTAACCGAATGTTTGACATTGCATAAAGGCGATTACCTGATTGCTAAGCCACGCGGTGAGTTTGAAATAGCCAAACTCGACGAATTTAAAGCGACATATTACGTATTAAACGAGTATAACGGTGGCGACGAGTAATGACGATAACAGAAGAGGTGATACGTATGGACAAAACTAATCTCATCAACGCCATGCATGACGTGCTGTTGGGCTACGGCATTACAACATTGAGGACCTTAAAAGAGGTACAGGCCGGTCATAAAGATGATTTTGGTACAGCATTTGATTACGGGATATATTTCGGCGCGGAAAGAATGGCCGTTACAGTATTGGAGCACATTTACGGTCAGCAAGAGACGAGAAAGTTTTTAGACAAGATATATGAAGAAGCAAGGAGGCAGGTAGAAGATGAAGACTAAATACATTTGTGAGCAATGCGGCACTCTGTATGATACAAAAGCAAAGGCTGTAGCGTGCGAAAATCAACATGGAAAACTAATTGAATTACACGTCATGCCAGGAAAAGCGTATACACGTGACAAAGTACGACCGGATGTGATTTATGCAAAATTCCGCAACAAAAGCGGCGAAGAGGAAGCCGCGCAATACCAGTTTATTTGCTACGAAGATGTGGATTTTGAGGTAACGAAACGGGAGCAGAAAGTGGTAGATGACCTTGCATAAGGCATGGATTAAAAGGGAAAAAATGCCGAATTTAGTACAATATAAGGAGAAAAAGACATGGAAAAAATCTGTACGGAGTGCATTCCAGAAATAAATTACACAGCGGAAGAAATGAGAGAATACACAAAAGCATCTGAAATAAGGTGTCTCATGGAAAAGATAAGAGACGCCGCGAGAGAAGGCGGTTACATGCTGAAGGTAGAAGCTGAAGACATGACTAGCGAAAAAATGAAAAAGCTAGACGAATTGGGATATAAAGTTGTCGGAATAAATCCAAACGACTTTGTTTTAGACCGCATTGGCCAACCGGCAGTCAAAAGAAATCCATACTACATTATCAGCTGGAGGGAATGATATGAAAGCACATAAAGAAGAACAGCTTTTGGCCCTTTTGGACGCAAAGAAAGACGAGTTCTGCACGGCAAATAACAATGACTGCAAATCATGCTTGATGGAAGACGGGGCCGGACACTGCAATATTGTCAATATGGCATGGAATTTGCTACGAGCAGATAAAGGGAAAAGACAGGGAAAAACTTATAAGACACCTGTATAAAAGACTAAAAGAGGTGATTTCATGCTACTAGAGATACCAGACGCGAAAACAAGCTTAGAACAATCTATAGAACATAAAAAGGATATGGATGTTGCAAGACGCTTAAACGCTGAACTAAGGATACAGGATGCGATATTGGGAGCGACTCTCAAAGGTGAACTTTCAGTATGCGTTGACTGGTACATTGTAGACATAGATTTACGAAAAGAACTTGAAAATATGGGGTACAAACTAAAAGAAGAAAAAGCCTTACACGGAGTTAGATTACGAATTTCCTGGGGAGACGATAATGGAAGTCAAGCCTGATAAAGTAAAATTATTAGACCTGCTAGAATCCTTTCGGGTGCATATGTGTACACAAAATCACGCCATGGAGCATTGCGTCAGAGATGGCCAATGCCCTATGGCCTACCCGGCCCAGTTTACAGTAGAAGGCAACGAAATCAGCACAATCAATTATTGCATGATAGAAACAGTTAAAGCAGCTATGAGCAAGAGCATGGACGAAAAAGGAGAGATAGAACATGGCTGGCCCAGGGCACCTCATAAAGGATGGTGTATACATGATAAAGACAGCAAAAGAAGCAAAATTCTTGGCGAAAATGAATGGTGACAGGGAGGTAAAAAGACTATACTTGCAGTACATGGAAACCATACAACAATTCGCAAGCGACGGTAAATATGTATTGATTATCCATGGCCCTTTTACCTGTCATGAAAAAGCGGCATTAGAGTTACTAAAAGAAAATGGCTTTACGGTGTCTAAGCATTCCTACGTATACGATGGTATTTGTTGCGAAGACATGTATTGCAAAATTAGTTGGAAGCAACATAAAAGCCCGTGGCAACGCATAAAATAATGGCTTTGTTAAATAGGAGGCAATGAGATGATGAATAATTTTGAAGAAAAAGAAGCCATAGATAAATTAACAGCTACTGTAAAGACCGTGACTGCTTAGAACCACATATGTCAGCTAAGGAAAAAGTACATGCTAAAGATTATATCGAACGCATGAAGGCCGAAGGGCAGAATTTGATTGAAAAGTGGGACAAGCTGAATACATTCCGACGCCAACATTGTACTCAGCTTGACATCACAGAAAATTATTTAATGAGAGAACAGTTAAAAGTAATGGATGAGTATTTTCAGATTCTAGAAGCCCGTATTGATCATGCAACTTTAAAAGAGAAAATCCAGGAGGAAATATGAGTATATTCAAACCGGGGGAAATACATCTGAGACCTATTGACGAAAACGATAAAATGATGCTTGCCGTAAGTGTATGGAATACCACTGACCCGATAAAGCGAAAATATTTAATGAGCATGTATGAAGACAGCTTGCACGATGAGTTTGAAGAAATCAAGAAACAGAATAAAGAATACTGGGAAAAGAATGATAAAAGGACGTGATAAATAATGGATTACATCATAAACCCGTGGTGGTTCTATCTGGTAAGCGTGCTAAGTACATTGCATTTTATAGCTATTTGTGGTGCTGTTTTGTCTGTATTAACGTGTTTAATGCTGGTTGGGTGTTATTGGGACCATGAAAATAACTACGCCCATGACGATACATATACAAACAAGTTGATAGGGATAGCGAAAAAGATGGGTGTTGTGTTAGTAGTGTGTGTGACGCTGATTATTATCGTTCCGTCGGACTCAACGATGACGAAAATGATGATTGCAAATGTACTGACAACAGAAAACATCAAGAGCGGTACGGATTTTACACAAGACCAGATTGGTAAGCTTGTGGACAAAATAGCCGATGCAGCTATAAAAGTAAAAGAAGCAGACAGGGGGCGATAGAATGGGAGAAATCTGTATCATATGCGGCAAAGATACGGGAGCAAAGTGGAAGATATGCGATGACTGTATAGACCGGTTAAACGAGAAAATACACCATCCCGAACCGGGTATATGCCCGATATGTGGTAAAAACGTAGTACACAATGGGAAGAAGAACAACAGTAAATACTGCTCTCCTGATTGCTACAACATCAGCATAAAAGTCAATCAAAAAATATGGCACATAGGGCACCGGAAGCACCTGCCACAAGACATTGTGCCCCGACAGACGCCCAAAAAGAGGACAGTAAAGAGGAAATCACGGCTTGACGAAAACGCTTTAAAAGCCCGGGAAATGGGCCTCTCATACGGTATATACATGGCCAGAGTAAGGAGTGGTAACGCATGAATTACTACAAACCCGGGGAGTGCAAAGGACACTATATGACCCCGGAAGAGCTGGAAGCGGACCGGAAGCGCAGGGAAGAAGAACGGCAAAAGCACCCATGGCGATATAAAGGGAATACACCCATTTCGGACTATAAATCTTACTTATCAGAGCAGAAATTTCGGAATGCTGTCGGAAAGAAACGGAAGTGATACGATGAATCAGAGGACTCCCCCAGATTTGACGACGCGTCTGGTAGAATTCATGTTTTACCGGCAGAAGGAGATAGAGCGCGCAATCAGACAGGCAAGAGAAAGCACGCAATCCGGACACAGCGGAGGCAGTTGCGGACATGCGTTTGTATCGGACCCGACAGCCATTGAAGGCATTCGACTTGCCACGGAACTAAAGCAAGTCACACTGTACGACGGGGTAGTTGTCCGTAATCCTGAGCGGTGGATGAGAGTAGTACGGGGCGTGTATGACAAACTAGATGACTTAGAAAAGCGCGTCATACGCCGGAAGTACAGCAATGAAGACTACAAGACGACTATGACAGAGTTAAACATTGACACAAACACGTACTATCACATAGTCAACCGGGCACGTACGCTATCAAAGATGGCGGCATGTCAGCTGGGACTAATCAAAGTGATAGAGTAAAAAATAAAGGGCGGTTCGAAACGAGTCGCCCTTATTTTAGGCGGTGAGAATATGCGCATTGGTATCATTGATGCAGATTTACTGGGAAGAAATAAACATCGGTTTCCTAACCTGGCTTTAGAAAAAATATCCGGGTACTATAAGACCATAGGACACCACGTAGAGTTGGTGTTAGATTACAACGACACGAATAAATACGATAAAGTTTTCATATCAAAGGTGTTCACAGATACGCAAATTGCGCCACATAAAAAAGCCGATAACGTTGTAATTGGGGGCACCGGCTTTTATTTTGACAAAGCACCTGCACTGCCGGCATGCATAGAACACCATATGCCAGACTATCATTTGTATGATGACTTTATTAAAAAAATTAAGGTCAATAAAAAGTTATCATCACAACAATACAGGTTTTACACGGATTATTCAATTGGCTTTCTTACAAGAGGATGTTTCAGAAAGTGCGGCTTTTGCGTAAATCAAAAGTACAATCATGTATTTATGCACAGTCCGCTTGACGAATTTTTAGATCATGATAGAAAGAAGTTATGTTTCCTCGATGATAACTTTTTGGGACATCCGCAATGGAAAATGCTGCTACGAAAAGTAATCGACACGGGAAAGCCTTTTGTCTTCAAGCAAGGACTTGATGAGAGACTTCTTACAGAAGAAAAAGGCCAAATGCTGTTTAGTGCTAAGTATGACGGGGATGTAATCTTTGCTTTTGACAACATTACAGACTATGACTTGATTCACAAAAAGCTGAAAATCATCAGCAAATATAAAGGCAAAAAGAATGTTAAATTCTATGTACTTGTTGGATTCGAAAGCACAGATGCACAAGACATTATAAATGCATTTAAGCGGATTGAATTGCTATTCTGTTATGGATGTATGCCTTATATCATGCGTTTCCAAAATAAAAATGACGTGCCGTGGAAAATGTCTGAATTTAGGAGCTTATACGTTACATTAGCACGATGGTGCAATCAACCGAGTATAGTAAAAAAAATGAGTTTTCGTGATTTTTGTGAATTAAATCAAGAAGTACATAAAAATAAGGGCACGTTGTGTTCATCCATGGACGCCATGAGAAAATTTGAAAAGATGTATCCGGATAGTGCAAAATATTTTGATATGCGGTTTGAGAATAGATAAAAAATGGGCGACTCATTGCGAGCAAATAAAGGGGTTATGCTTTATAAAAAAAATAGTTGTAAATCTACACATATGATGATACAATATAAGTAATTCATCTGCCGCATAGGCAGCTTAGAGAGTAGTTATTTTCTGATGGCATTTACCTGCCGCATAGGCAGTTTAGAAAATATTTGAATCCTGAGAAATGACTACTTTCTGATAGAGAGTAATTCATCACGATTACCTGCCGCATAGGCAGCTTAGAAAATATTCAAATCCTGAGGATAATTACTCTCTGTCAAGACCGACAGCATTGTGTTGCCGGTCTTTTTTTTGTGTAAAAAAGCCTTGACGAACTGTACTGCATGTAGTACAATATAATCAAGGAAAGGGCAAAAGTCCCAAAGAAAATGAAAAGAAAGGGGAAATTTATCATGACATTCTATTTTTCCGAAACAACAGACACCAATAGCTTTAAGAAAGCTTCACAGTTGAAGGCCACAAACTTAACGGCGGCGAAAAGAGAAGCTTCACGGAAACAGGTGTTCCTCAACTCGATTTTAACAATCGGGACTGCTGTAAATGAGGACGGCTTCATCTTGCCAAAACACGTACTAGCAGTCCGTTCCGAAGACGGGAAGTGGGAAAACTATTAAAAAAGCTTGACATATTGTACTGCATGTAGTACAATATAATCAGAAGGGGGGCAGGAAGCCCCGAGGGAAAAGCAAAAGGAGGAGCAAAAATGAAAAAAGAAGACGTAGTAAAAAAGATGAACGAAATTAAGAATATCGTTGAAAAGAACTACCCGGGCATTAAAGCTGAAGTAGAACTTAGTGAATGGGAAAAAGGCGGCTATCACCGCCTATATATCAACCTGGTTGTAACAGGCCGAGTCAACGGCAAGACAGCCCGTGAAATCCCGTCTTTCGGGTTTATTAACTTGAAGACGAACCGATACAACACCAGTGCATATGACATGCGTCATTTCGATGCGGGCGAACTCACTCCGGCAAAGATGCTGTATGAGTACGCAGAAGCGTACAAAACGGCAGATGACGACAATCAGCATTATGTAGCTCGCCTGGGATATACAGACGTCCTTAACGTAAAATCCGGGCAGATCTTATCGAGAAGAGAAATGCTTGATAAAAGCTGGGCAATGGGGATTACTCCGGAAGAACTCGACACGTACTGGGACACCGTGGACGCCGTGAATTGCGCCCAAGCCACCCAATCTATTGAAAAGAGCAAAGACAGCGAAATTGGTAGCTATGACGGCCACACCGTGACTATAAGCCCGTCTACGGATAAGTACGTCGTCAAAGATGACGGCAAGTACACCGGCGATTACGGCCGTGATCGTGATGATGGCCTCTATGAAGCGGCAATGTACCTTTATGACAAAATGTCAGAAGGACACACCATCACGGTACTCAGTGCCGATGCATGGGACTACATCGTCGAAAATGCAACCGGGCTGCACGTTCCGCTTGATATCGATACAGAAACGCGTACTATCAAAAGGGGGGAATAAAATGGAGGAAAGTCGGAAGAGAGCAAACCAGAAATGGCTTGCAAAAAATTACGAATCAATTACAATCCGCGTCCCAAAGGGGACTAAAGAACAGATTAAAATATGGGCGGATACAGCCGGCCTAAGCATGGCCTCCTACATACAAGAGGCATGCAGAGAAAAGGCAGAGAAAGTTTGAAAAAGTACTTGACAAGTTGTACTGCTTGCAGTACAATATAATCAGAAAGAGGGACGAGGAAGTCCCGGGGAAGCCGAAAGGAGACGGGAAAATGAAAGCAGAAGATACAGGAACGTTCTGGAACAGTTCAGATATAGAAATGGTAAAGCTTGACGGGAGCTGGTACACTCTCGACGGCTGGAATGGTGAAAAATATACGGATTGTTATCGGTATGCAGACAGAAAAGGGCTATGCCGGGTAGACGAAGAAGTTTATACGATTCACCCGGAATACTCCCAAGTAGGAGAACCGGAAGACGAGCAGTACGAAATTACCGGGTATGAAATAGAATAAGAAAAAGGTCGGTACGTTGTGTGCCGGCCTTATTTTTTTTGCCATTTTTGCTTATTTTAAAAATAACTCATCTCTGCATATGATAGAATAATAGTGTGAAATGTAGGGCGTTACAGCGCCCAGCCTCCAAAAATTAAATAGACAGTTCCCCGGGATACTCTCATGCATAGCCGCGTGTCCGGGGTATTTGTCGTATACGGGAGATATCGAGATGAAAGACAGGATACCGACAGCGCAGGACCAGCGACAACTGACAGCGTTAAGTTTATATGATCATGTGCATCGTGCCATGGATACAGCTGCTAAAGCCGGTGCAAGCACTGTAAAGTATCACCTTCCTGCCGGCTACGGGGCAATGGAAGTAAAAGGACTCATATCTTTCCTTCGGTATCGGGGATATTTTGTCCGCCACTGGCACGGGACTGAAGAGCTAGAAGTATCCTGGGAACTGGAAAGAGCAGTAAAGGAGGCACTTGATAGCGATGATTGACAGTGTGCGCATTGGGAGCATTACATATCCCGTCAGCGAGACAGCAGAGCCTATCATAGTAGATAATGCTGTATGTTACGGTGCTATCGACTATGTAAAGCCACTCATACAGATAAACGCGAATTGTGGGGCGCACAAGCCGGCAACGCTGATGCATGAGATTATGCACGGCATTGTAAACGAGTACCGGATTGAAGACGTACCAGCGGGAGACGAGAAAGCAATCGACTTAATAGCAAAAGGGATACTCAATGTATTGATAGACAATCCTCAGTTAATTGAGCAAGTAACGGATTACAAAGTTAGCAAACAGCAGGTATAAATATATGCATGGCCTTGTTATCGGCGCTTAAATCGCCATACAGGGCCTTATTTTTTTAAGTATTTAGTTAAAAGGCGGTGATATAGTGGCAAAAGGTAAATATCAAGAGTGGTTGACAAAAGAAGGGCTGCTTAGACTGCAGGGATGGGCACGTGACGGGCTGACTGATGAGCAGATAGCGACTAATGTGGGTATTAACGTTGCTACACTGTATCGCTGGGAAAATGAGTTTTGCGACATTCGCAATGCCTTAAAAGACGGTAAAGAGGTCGTAGACAGACAGGTAGAGAACGCGCTTCTCAAATCCGCCCTGGGGTACATGTACGATGAAGTAACAGAAGAACGCCGCGACGACGAACTGGTCGTAACGAAAGTCGTACACAAAGAAGTACAACCCAACACAACGGCTCAAATCTTTTGGCTGAAGAACCGGAAACGCGCTGAATGGCGAGATCGCGTAGAAAATGCAATAACAGGCGCAGACGGCGGAGCAGTGAAAGTCGAAACGCTGACAGAATCAGACGTAGATAAGCGCATCAAAGAGCTTGAAAGCAAACTAAAGGTACTCGATAAGTAATATTTATGCAAAGTTAGCTGGCTTGAGTCGGGGTTGATAGTATGAAAGCAACAAAAAGAGTGAATAAACCTATCAAAACGAGTCTAAAAGAGAAAATCGAGCTAATGCAGTTGATGGAATGGAAGCTCTGGAAGAAGGACCCGACAGCATTTATAAACGACTGCTGTTACACAGTCAACGAAGCAAAAAGCGGGGCAGTAGAGCATTTCCCGAAACTTGATTATCTTGCACGAGTCGATGAAATCATACACCACGAGCAGGTAGCTGCATTCCCGAAAAGCAGGCGAATGATGATGACGTGGCGATGCCTGGCGAATCTTCTGCACTATGCGATGTTTGGGAAAAACCTGTCTATCTTTGTGCAGTCGAAGAAGTACGACGATAGCGCGTATTTGCTGGGAGACAGCCGGCTTATGTTTCTGTATGAACATCTGCCGAAAACGCACGAATGGCCCGCAGTTGAGAGAAAGACACGCTCAAAGATGGGCTACGACTACATCAAATTCAGCAACGGCGTCGAGTTAAGAGCCGTCGCAGAAGGGGCCGACCAGCTACGACAGTACACTGCATCTGTCGTGTACTGCACGGAAATGGCGTTCTGGGACTTTGCACAAGCGACATGGAACTCCCTCCGGCCGACAATTGAAGGCGGTGGGCGCATCTTCATTGACTCGTCAGCGAATCCTGGCTTTTTCTGTCAGCTAGTCACCGGCCAGCTAAACGAAGGCGAACCCGATGAAGAGCAGGAACCGCATGACGTACTGGAAGGCGTACATGAGTACCGGCGCAACGGTGTATACATTGCACGGATACACTACACTGCCGACCCCAACAAACGCAGTGAAGAGTGGAAAGAGCACGAAAAGAAGGGCACTACAACCGAAGGCTGGGAACGTGAATACGAAATCAACTGGACTGTCAGCGCTGAACCGAAGTACTACCCGGAATTTGATTATCAACGCCATGTAGCACTAGAAGAGCTGCACCCGATTGAAGGCAGGCCGCTCATTTTGTCGTTTGACTATGGGCTTACACCCGCAACGATCATCGCGCAGACGACGGCAAAAGGGCAACTGCTTATCTTGTCAGAACTGCAGTCCTGGGATTGCGGTATGCTGGCACATGGCCGTGCCGTACAAGCTGAACTACAGACGTTTTACAGCGGGTACAGCTATAGCGCAGTCGGGGACCCGGCAGGGAACCAGCGCGCACAGAGCGACGAAAAGACAGCGAACGAAATCCTCCGTGACCGGTACGGCATCACCGTCGAGCCTGGCGAACTCACACAAACCGGGCGTAGTGAAGCGGTTCGGTACTATCTGACAACACTCACACCAGATGGAAAGCCGCTCTTACAGCTGGACCCGCGCTGTCAGATGCTCATCGAGGCGTTTACAGGCGGGTATCATCGTAAAGTGGTAGCTGGCAGGACGCTGGACGAGCCGGAAAAGAACGAATACAGCCATCTGATGGACTGTTTAGCGTATCTATGCGCAAAGCTCTACCGGGACAATACGTCAATGGCAGATAAATGGAAAGCACTCACAAGAGGGAAAATGCATCGGGCAGGATACATGTAACCGGGATAGCTGGCAGGCTGTCCCCAATCATGGCAGTAACCGGGGACCGCTCCGTACACTGCCACCATTCGGCGCCATGGGCGCTTTTTTCTTGCCTAAAATAAGGAGTTGATGTGATGGACGATATTAATAACAGCCTGTCGTCGGCGCAGGATGTAGGCGGGCTTTTCGGCCGGGACGCACCGCCACAGATGAGCCTGACGGACTGGCTCGCACAGCAGGCAGAGCCGCAGGAAAAGACGGTATCACTCGATACACTCAAGCCAGAAGAAATCGAAAAGATTACAGAGAGTGTAAGAGAAGGCCGGGAAATTGCTAAGAAATACTACGAGGGCGAAGTCGAGCCGCGGCTCATCCACCGCGAACAGCTCCGAAAAGGTGACCAGAAGCTTTACAAGCATAAGTTTGAGAACTTATCGAAAAAGAGCAAGTTCGTCAGCATGGACTTTAACAATATCATAGAATGGATGAAACCGTCGCTTGTAGAAGTCTTCACCGGCAATGAATCGCCGGTAACGATCGCTGGCAGTACCATCCAAAATGACGACACGGCGACGAAGATACAGCAACTCATTGAGTACCAGCTGATGCGTAAGAACAACTACACATCTATGGTAACCGATGTAGTAGACGAAGCCCTGGGAACCAATTTAGGCGTATCTAAGGTATGGTGGAAGCGGGAAGAAGACCGGACGCGGTACAAGATGATGCTTGACATCAACGACCTGCAGAGCGCAGAGATGCTCACGCAGGCGACAATGACCGGCGAAATCGAGGTACAGAGCGTAAAACCGCTGAAAGATGCACCGGATTTGTATGAAATCCAGTTCGACCGGGTAAAAGTCACAGCAAACTACCCGGTAGTGCAGTATGTACCGCCAACGGAACTACGCTTTACTCCCGAAGCCGGATCACTACAGCAATGCAAGTTTGTCGCCCATCGCAAGATTGTAAAAGGCGACTACTTAAAGCGGAAAGAGCAGGACGGGACGTATCAGAACGTAGACGAAGCACTGAAAGCCGCCGGTGATACGCACTTCACAGATGCAGATAAATACATCAATCCTCAACTGGATGAAGGCGGGATGCGGCCGACAGACAATGACGCGGCATCCAAAGACGTCGAACTGTATGAATGCTATATAGACGTTGACTATAACAATGACGGTATATATGAACATTTGATAGTACATTGTGTCGGCGATGTACTACTCTCTGTACAGACGAACGAATTTGACATAGCTCCCTTTTTTGCAATGGGTGGAGTTCGGGAAAAAAGGCGTATTTTTGCCGATAGCGCTCTTGCAGAACAGGTAGAGGGCCTGCAGGACCTGAAAACGGCACTAATCCGTCAAATCGTCATTAACGTTGCTAAGAACAACGACCAGCAGAAGTTTGTAGATGTCACAGCGATTGGGGATATAGACGCACTGCTGAACGGCGACGAATATGTCCCGATTAAAGGGGACCCGACCCGAGCTGTATCCAATCCGCCACCGGCTAATCTGTCTCCGCTTACTATGGATCTAGTCAATTACGCTGAAGGCGAGCTGGAAAACCGTACCGGCAGTACAAAGTACAATCAGGGGCTTGATGCTAACAGTTTGAACAGCACCGCAACCGGGATTACCGCTATTCTCGGACAGGCAGACAAGCGGATACGGCTGATTGCCCGGCTGTTCGCGGAAAACTGGATTGTGCCCATGATACGTTTTATTATCCTGCTCAATAAAAAATACGGCGAAAGTGTGCAGACGTTCCGGTTTAAAGACAAAGAAGTCTCGATATCAAGCGACGACCTCGATATCGATTACGATCTTGTTATCAACGTTGGCAACGGCGCCGGTACAAAAGAAGCCCGGATACAGAGCTACATGTTACTGCTCAGTCAGGTATATCCGGTGTTATCGCAGGCGGGGGTAGCGACGCCAAAGAGCTATTACGCCGCCGGTACGGCACTGCTGGAAGAAATGGGACTCAAGAATACGCAGGGCATACTGCTGGACCCGGATTCGTCGGAAGCACAACAACAACAGCAACAGGCGGCACAGCAGGAACTCCAGATAGCTGCTATGAAAGACCAGGCAGACCTGCAGAAGCAACTGACGTTGAAGCAGGCCGACTACGCTGGGAAGACGCAGGTAGCGAAGATACCGAGTTTGCGGCTTAACTTTGACAATCTCCCACTTGCTACGCAGATGCAGATTATCAACAATGCCACAGCCGGCACAACGACCATACAAGACGTCGTACAGCACTACATGAACCAGAACCAACAGCCATCACAACCGCCCCAGCAACCGCAAGCACAGCCGCCCATACAGCAGGGAGTGACACCGAATGGATTATAGGACACTCAACGACAAAGACAGAGAGCTGCGGCTGGCTAAAACACTCGAAAGAGGGCAGAGAGCGGACGATCTAAAAGAGTTTGTTGACGAATTTTTAAAAGATGAAGAACGCACAGCATTAGAGCGGCTTAATACCCGGGAAGATAGCGACGATATCCAGCGGGACTATCAAGCCGCCCTACGTGTATATGCCTATATCAATCAAATCATCGCTACGGCAAAGAGCCGTCGGCACAAGTTACAGGAAGGAGAATAAGACGTGTTTACATTTGACATGCAGTTGTTTGGAGAGGGAGCAAATGATGCAACCACAGCAACGACCAACGAAAACGTCGCGGGCACCTCCCAGGAAACCACGACGGCACCGGAACCGGCCACAGAACCGGCACAGGACACAACAGCCCGATACCTCGTTACAGACCCCCAGACGGGCCGGAAACGGATTGTAAGCGAAGCCCCGGCAGAACCACAGAAGCCGGAAGCACAGGCACAGCAGGAGCCGACACCAACGGAACCGGCACAGGAGCCAACCCCGGCAGAACCGCAGGAAGACAAACCGGAAACCAATCCGGTAGAACCGACTTACCCCACGACAGAAGAAAAACCGCTGATACAGACCGGGCCTTATACGCTGGATGAGCTGAACGCGGCGATCAACAGCAATACCGTTGATGAATCGCGGATACCGGTACAGTACCAGTTGCAGTATCAGCAGTTCAGACAGCAACAGGCCCAGAGGGCACAGCAGTTGCAGGCCCAGCAGGCACAGCTGCAACAGCAGGCCCAACAGGCCCAGCAGGAACAGCTGAAAAAGATGTTTACAGACATCGAAACAGCGGCCGAAAATCAGGCCCGGCAGGTAACAGGTGTAAGCCAGCAGGACCTTGAAACAGCGGATTACTCCGATGACGCACAGCTGAAACAGCGTGTAGAGATGTACAACACGGCGAAACAATACTATCAGCAACAGCTCATTGGAGCTATCCAGAGCCAGCAACAGCAGGCCCAGCAGGCAAAGAGCCAACAGGACGCTATTTACCAGAGCATTGCAGAATTCGTTGCGGATAAGTCTAAGACGGAAAAGCATTTTCAAGAAATCAATCAAATGATGACCACTCATTACCAGAACATGCCGTTCAAAGACGCCGCCGCAGTATCGGATGCTATTCAGGCGCTCAATGCGGGGAAAATAAACGAACAGCAGTGCAAGGCTCTGGAAAGCTATTACAACGTCACCCGGGCCGCATACTACGCAAAAGCCAACAATCTGACGAAACAGCCGAAGAAAGTACCGGTACCGAAGGTCGAAGGGCCGGGAACGGGGGCAACAGAACCGCCCAAACCGTTTGATTTCAGCAAATTAAGAGACATGACAGAACGCGAACGCCGTGCCGCACTGTCTAGATACTGGCACGGCAGATAAAGGAGAGATGAATAGATGGCAGATGTAACCAGAAATTTAAACAAATCCGCTAACCAGTCGTTTACGTACGACGCCATCGGGCATGCAGAAGACCTCAGCCCGATTCTGACTAATATTACCCCGGAAGTAACGCTGTTTTACTCTAAATTCGGCAACACGAAACCGGCAACGGAAACAACCTTCTCGTGGATGACGAAAGGCCTCCGCCCGCCTCAGACCAATGCACATCTCGAATACGAAAAGTACGAATTCGAACCGGTAGGATCTATTGAAGGGCTGTCCAATAACGTACAGTTCTTCCAGAACTCCGGGTTGGTATCGGACGTACAGAATGAAGTCGTAAAGGCCTATAACAACGAACACGGCACGGACCTTGATGACGCTAAATTCGACGCTTATAAATACCAGGCACAGGATATTGAATACATGCTTGTCAACGGTGAAAAGAAAGTGGACGGAACGAAGACCGTTGCACCGCTGTCTGGCGGCATTCCGTATTTCATGTCTATGAATACCATTGACGTTACTGTATCGTCTACAGATGGCACCGTTACCGCCTCTACAGACCCGAAATTGGATACGGGCGATATCGTGTACTTTGTCGCTAAAACGATGCCGACCGGCCTCAAAAAAGGCCTGTACTACTATGTACGTGTCGATGCATCGGACCCGAAGAAACTGACGCTGTTCGATACACAGAAAGGCGCAGTCGAAAACATTGCCGACAAACAGGTAAAACCGACAGCTGCAGGCACGTCTGTACAGCTCGTTGCGAACAACATCATTTCCCTCGGCGGTTCTTCTGACTTCACTCTGGATGATATCAACAACGCGATGGAAATGGCATTCAAACGTGGCGGCAATCCGACGGAAGCATTCATGTCTTCAAGCAAATTCCGTAAATTCTCGGACCTCGTACTGGCCCAGACAACCACCTACCGTAAATCTGGTGAAAAGAAAGCCGCAATGGTGGCAACGATCTATCAGGGAGCATTTGGCGTAGTCAATGCCAACATTCACCGTCTCTATCCTGACGAACGTGTCGATATCCTCGATATGCAGTACTGGGATATGCGGTATCTGTCCCGCCCGCACGAAGTCACGAACCTCGGCAAAGACGGAACATATGAAAAGTTTGTTATTGAAACACGAGTTGGCTTGCAGGGCACACAGCCGAAGGCATCCTGCTCTATCGTTGATATCCAGCGCTAAGCAATTCCATAGGGGGATACGGGGATGCTCGTATCCCTTATTTAGTAAGGTGGTGACAATATGATCACGAAGCAGAGATTGTTTAAAGACGGCGACAATATCGTATTGCGTAACACCGTAGATTGTTCGGAAGCGATTGATGCGGCACGGATGGCGAACGAAGCAGATAACGGCGGTTGGTTCGGTGACAAGAACGAACGGATGCAACTGATGGGATACATCCCACCTGAATTCTGGACGTTTGACCCATGGCTGATTGCCGCACGACGGGCACAGCAGGAAGGCGATATGCGTACCTACATGAAAGACATGAAAGCCTTTTTTCGTACGCATACGGCCTTTAAAGTCAATCATAAGCGCACGATGTGGCGCGGTACCGGGGCGGTGTTGCTGGGATGATTACGGTACAGGAATTAAAGAACCTTATCCGCTACAAACTCAAAGACAACAACGAAGTCCAGTACAGCGACTATGACATTATACAAGCTATCAATGAGGTGTTACGCTACGTCAATCAGTATTACATCAATAGCGATTTCCTTGAAAAAGTTCAGCACTACCGGCAGGACGAAATGAACCGGGAAATAGACGAATACAACGCAAGCCTTACACCGGACCCAGGGGACGAAACGACGACACCGACACCGAAAGAACACATCGACATGATGATGACAGGCGTAGAACTCCCGGAAGATTTCCTCACGATCGTACGTATCGTAGACGGCCATGGCCGGGACCTGCATCCATGTGACGCCATTCGTCCGCCACGATGGGACGAGTACAAGATACTCCAGAACCGCCTATATGCCGGCGTGAAAGACGTTGACATGCTGTATAATGCCGGATTTATGAGCGTATCGTCCCTGACAGACAGTATCGAACTGCCGTTTGTATTCAAGGACGCACTGGCAAAGCTGACCTGCACGGTATTGCAGAACAATCCGGATACGGATGTTATGAGCAGTGCCGTTGATGATGCGCTGGCCAACGTCGTGCCTCTACGGAAATACACCAACATGGAAAAACGGATGCCGTTTTACTGTTAGGGGGTGACGGAATGAAAGTAGACACAGCCATTACACGGATACAGCAGGAAACGCATGATATCAGCAGTGAATACAGCCGTGAACGGTGCATCCAGTTCCTCAATACGGCAACACAACAGGTAGCGGGGCTTCTTATTGGGGCCAAATGGCCGGTACTGGTGCAGGAAACGACCATCCGGGACGGTGATTCCATTCCGCACAACTACCTGAACGCATGCGGTACATATCCGCTGTCTATGACGGCAGGGAAAGCACATATCACGGACTCGGCGTATACATCGGTTAAATTCCGGTATTTTGCCACTCCCGATTTACTGGACAACGCCTCGACCGACATGCCGTTTGAACACGATGCAATAAACGATGTCATCGTCAAATCGGCGGTATTGCTGGCGCTCAACGAGAACGAATACGATATTTCATCCGATACGAATATCGTGAACGCTTTACAGCAGGCTATCAGTGCAGGAATGAGTTGATGCTATGGCAGACCTGAACAAAAAAATACTGACAATGCCGGAACTGCCGAACACCATACAGGGCGACGGCAGATACTTCCTGTCCCTGATGCGGAAATACCTGAAATCCGTCAATGAGCAGGTCAATGTTGCAAACGGCTTCACGGCAGACGACGTAGATGCCAGCACAAAGGGTGACTTCCCGATGCCGAAGAACTTTACACTGACGTTCGACCGGCTGGGCGGGGTACTGAACTGGGATGCGGTAGATGACGACAGTCTTGCCTACTACGAACTACGGACAGACGCTAATATCGGGGCCGGGTATGGACTTCTGGAAAAGACGACAGCTACGTCAAGCACGATACTGCCACAAACCGCTAGTGGCAAGATATATCTGTTTGCCGTCAGCAAGGACGGGAAAGTATCGAACGGAAGGACCATTTCCTACAACAAACGCCGGCCGGCGGCACCGTCTGACATATCGTTCACGAAGAACAATGAGGGGACACTCATTACCTTCCTGGAAATACCGTCCAACTGCATCGGGGCTAACCTGTACATAGACGGTATCAAGTACCAGACGATTGATAATGTGTATCTGTATCCCCGGTCCAGTATCAAAGAGATATACATCGCCTATTACGACCAGTTCGGCGAAGGGGAACGGGCCTATCTGTCATGCTACGTACCGGATGTAACCGGCTTTTGGGTAGAAAAGAACGGGGCGAACCTGTATTTCTACTGGGACGCTCTGAATATCTACAATATCAAATACGTCGTGAAAGTAGGACAGACGCGGGACTGGGAACAGGGAATAGAGATATTCCGGTCAAAGGTCAACAAATACCGCTATATCCGGCCAAATGAAGGCGACTGTTATTTCATGATTAAAGCCGTGGACGATCACGACAACTATTCCGTAAATGCTTCATGGTATCTTCTGTCAGCCGACCCGGAAATCAATAAAAACGTCATCCTTGACTATAACCAGAAGGACGTTGGCTACAGTGGAATCAAGACGAATATGTACTATGATTCGGCCATGGGCGGGCTGAGACTGGAAAAGACATCCTTTAACGGCGAGTACCTGATGGGCATTACACTGCCCCAGACGATACGGGCGCGGAACTGGATAGACTGCAAGATAAATGCCGTTACATCCAGCAGTATAGCCGTAAAAGACATGGATTTTGCCGTAGAGTCATACGAAGCACAGCATGTACTGGTATGCGGCATCCTCGGCGACCTCGACGGCGTAGAGCTGCAGAAACAGATTGCCCGGTACACTGGCAAAACAACGGATATAATCCACGCCGTGACAGACGGTACCAGCGCCATATCAAGTGGCAGTATCCGGGAGGAACGGAACACATCGTTTTCCCAGGTACATTGGAACAAAGGCGTACTCATCACCGATACGACACAGCTGGAATATAACGTAAATATCCCGGATACATTCTCCATCGGCTTCTGGTTCAAGAAGAACGATGTACTGAACGACTGTATCATCATGGAACTATGGGGCACGAAGCCGAACGGCAGTGATTATATGGCCGTGAAGGACATGACATTTGCCGTCAATTCCTACGATGCACAGCATTTAAGTGCTGACGGGATATTCTTCAATATCATACTGGTAATCGGGTATGACAAGCGTCTGGACTCGTTCTACGTACGGGACAGCGTACACAATAGGATATTGTATCTACAGGTACAGACAACTGAACGTGACTGGCTGTTTTTCGGACTCTCCCAGAGTTCTGATAAACGGCTATTTTTTATACGCGAATTTAATCTAAATACGGAGAAACGTCTGCAGGTATTCATGAACCCGTGCAGTTCATTCGACCGTATGTATTTGAATCCGAAGGAGTAGAGCATATGAATAAAGACGAAATGAAAATCAAAGGCGCGCTGAATGTCGTCATCCACCATGCAAACGGCGACGTGGAAACGCGGCGCAAAGATAATCTCATCCTGAATGCTGGCTTTGACTTCATATGTGCCGCGATTGCCAATCCGACCCGTCCCGACCTGATGGGCTTTACAGCCGTCGGCACAGGGACAACAGCCGTAGCCGCTACACAGACAGGCCTTACCACGGAAATTAAGCGCAAATCAGCAAGCTACGCACACACATCCGGTACGAAGGTATTTACACTGACAACGACATTCGCCGCCGGTGAAGCTACAGGAGCCATTACAGAAGCCGGTATCTGCAATGCCGCTTCCGGTGGCACGTTCCTCGATCGCGTCGTATTCGACGTTATCAACAAGGCCGCCGACGATACCATGACAACGACCTTCCAGTTCACCTTGTCGTAACGGCCTATGGTTGATATTGCCAAAACATTCACGCTGTACAAGCTTGCAGACACAACATTTACCCTGTCTGACTCACGGGCAGACAGGACGTTGGATGTTTTTGGCAAGACGGCATTCGGCGTGAACGAAACAGCAACGATATACCTGACAGAGGAATACGGCAGACGCCATGCAACGCCGACGTTCATCCTTGATATCTTCCTGCGCTATTACCGCGTGAACAACCTGACGGAGCCGGTAGCAGATATCACAACCCCGGTAAACGGACTGTATCATTACGTATACGGAGCGACGCCGCTTGAAACCGTACACACGGCAGAGAAACAGCTGCGAAAGCTCACGATACCGCTGAAAGATACAGTCGCATTCCGGGAAACCTACTGGGACAATGTATTGTTCGTTATGCGTGTCCTTGAAAGTGTGAAGGTCCGGGACATGAAGAAGGACGGACTACAGCAGGGAAGCCGTAACGAACGGCTACGTTTTGCCGATTACCGCAAAACATCGGTACACAGCGTATATAAACAGGCGTTAAAGGCGTATGAAAGGACGTATAAGGGACTTTCTGTACCGAAACGGGAAAATATACATGCTGTATCCAAAACGGGGCTTAAAACGCAATGGAAGCGGAATCCGGCAGAACAGGCACGTATCAGTGATAAGGAAACGGCCCGGACGAAGAAAGTCACGGCGGAAGAAATGGCAATGAAGGAACGGCTCATAAAGGCGGTATTCATCAATCCGTGTGAAGTCGTGATTCTCGTCGATTCTATTACGGCGTCCTTCAACTGGTTCCGGACAGTACAGGAAACCCTGTCCATTGCCGACAGACAGATAAAGGCCATCGGCGCACGGCGTAAGGAAACGCTGGCAGTGAAGGACAGGCCGTATAAATCCGTCAAGGCAAAAAAGAGTGAAACCTTTGCTATTGCCGGCCGGTATGGTGGCAATCCTGGGAAGGTAGCGGCTGAACGGCTGAGGCTTTCAGACCGGCAGACGAAGAAACTGACGGCAGTACGCAAGGATGCAATCCATGTAAAGCCGGTGCTTGCAAAGGCCCTGCGTCGTTCATTCCGGGCGGCGATTAAAGCCATAGATGGATATGCCAGCCATGCGAAACCGCTCTATAGCGACCGTGTGAAGCTGACGGACGGGGAAAAGAACATGCTGGCCATCGTCCGTAAGGAAATGATGCATATCACGGAAATATACTGGGATAACGTGTTGTTCCTCATCCATATCACGGAGAACATACGCACAACGGACGCACTGCAAAAGGCCATGTCGGTACAGATGCGCGATTCGTTCCGGTTCCTCGACTGGCTCAGTAAATGCCCGGGATTGAATAAACGGGATAGCGTGGATATCGCCGAAGGAGAGCGGCGGAAGATAGAGCGCGTACTCTATGACAGCCTGAACCTATTGGACGGACTGCGCCGGGATATGCGCCATATCGTCAGTGAAAAGCTAAAAGGCATGGATGCGCTGTCCCGGTATCTGATGCGGCCCATGCAGGAAGGCCTGGCCGTTTCTGATGGTATAGGTAAATACGTGAAAAGACCGTTACGCGATGAGATAAGCATCATAGACGGCTCCAGACGGTCCGTAACCAGTTTGCAGGGTGAATATATATCGGCACTGGATACAGCCGTTAAAAAGGCCATCAGCGTACAAAATGAGCATATCTACATCGATGACGGCTTCAAAAGGATATGGCGTGCTATCAAAGAGTTCAGAGAAGAATTGCAGGCCATCGACGCAATGCACCGGGATATCTACCATACGCAGGATGAACGGATTGCGGTTGCCGATAAAATCCTGATTGCAACGGAAAAGAGCCTGAAAGAAGCCATGGAAACGGAAGAGTCATTCAACCGGACAGCGGCATTCAAGCGTGGGTTCCGTGATTTGGTATCCGTAGGAGACGGGCTTATCCGGGATATGGGGAAAAGCTCGGCGGAAGATATCGCCATCTATGACGCATTCGTCCGGGCCAGCAATGCATATATCGAGTCGATACAGGTATACAGCGACGTGAAAGACGCGGCAGGGTTTTCAGCTATGGCCGATACGCCGCCGATGTACGAAGCGTTCACTGACTTCAACGTCGGCGATTATGAGTACGAAAAGGCACTTATGAGACTCCGCGTTATCAGTAACGCAACACATTCACAGCCGTTACTGTACGACGTATCACCGCATGTCGATATCGACGATACCGACGATAAAGGGCAGGTAGAGATTACCGATACGACAGCGGCGACGAAAGTTTATTACAACAAACATTACTATAACGCCCCAGAAGTCAACGCCATGGTAAAAGGCAGTACGGGCACGACGACGCCGGTTCCGAACATCCTAGCGACCGACGGCAACGACGACAAGGGGCGGTATTTTGAAATCGAATTACTGAATAGTTCCGGCAACCGCACAACGGGTATCGTCTCGTGGGTTGCGAAAGGATGGTAATATGCAGGAATTTAACAAACTAGCGACAACGGAAGCTGTTAATGTGTACCTGCCGAAACTGGATAACAACGTGCAGTCCGTTGCCAGTAACTTCAGCGGAACGTCATTCCCGACAAGCAATCTGCTGGTGGGGATGGTATGTACCCGGACAGATGACAATAACAACCGCTATCAGCTCATCAGCGACAACCCGGTTACGTGGCAGCTCCTGCCGTCTAAATCCTATGTAGACAGTGCAGTAAGCGATGCGGTAGGTAAAATCACTACGTATACAGGCGCAACGTCAACGTCAAACGGTACAGGCGGACTCGTCCCCGCACCGACAAAGGGCCAGCAGGATACCTATTATCTGTCAGCAGATGGCACCTGGAAACAGGTACAACAGCGGACGATAAAGCAGGTCATTGATATCGTGCATCCGGTAGGCAGTATCTGGGAAACCACAACAACCGACGATCCCAACGTCTTATGGTCAGGTACGACATGGGTTCAGATGGACGCAGGCCGTGTATTAGTATCGGCTGGCACGTATACGGAAAATAACACGAAGTATACTTATAACCTTGGTGACAAAGGCGGGGAAGCAAAGCATCAACTCACCACCGGGGAACTAGCAAATCACGGCCATGATATAGCAATTTCTACGGCCAATTTAGACGGGTATTTGTCTACGGAAAACACGTATATGAATGGTGGTCCAGGTCATCGTGATGGCGGAGGTATTGTGCAATTAGAAAATACATATAATGCTTATAGAGCGGATGGTGGTAGCGATAAAAGTAACCCTATGGGGCGTAATCTGCACATTGCGGCGTCTCACGGGCACAGTGCTACGATATCAACCGCCGGCAATAATCAGGCCCATGAAAACAGGATGCCTTATACGGTCATTAACAGGTGGAAAAGAACGGCTTAAGCGGTACGTTTCCAGCGATTTACAACGACGTACGGCATACGGTTTTCATGCCTTGTGTTATCACCAGTATAGCCAATGGATGCGTTTGCACTGGCCGAATGGGTATGATTACCGGCTGTGCTGGTGGTGTAAGTCTCATTACTATCGGTGGCGTTTTTTGAAAAATTGTGATAACCATTCATTTCATTATCTGACGCACTTAATGTTACGGTGTGATTATGGTTACCCGCATATCCAATGGATACCGATACGGATGCATTGTGATTGTGAGAAGCAAGTTCCCCGGTGGAACTATGCTGTGCGATACCAACGATTTACGACTTGATATGGAGGCCTGTTCTCATGAGCGATGTTGTTCCCTGTATTGCCAACGGATATTGATACCGTGTGTGAATGAGAACCTGCCTTATTCGTAGTTGTTGAACAGGGCGTACCTGAAGTTATCGTACCTACAACTCCGGTTGGGTTGGCACCATAATTTCCAGTATACGTTGCAAGCGTGTGCGTATGGTTACCAGCTGTATTGGTAGAGCCATTTGCCCCATGCGAATGGCTAGCCAGTTCCCCCGTGGGTAGAAAGGAATTGCTATATCATGGCCGTGATTTGCTAGTTCCCCGGTGGATAGAAAGGAGTTGATATATTGCAGACTTATTCTGTTGACCTTACAAAAACAGTGAAAGACATTATCCCGGCGATGCAGTCCGCTATGGATTCCACCGCCAGTAATTTCAGTGGTACGACCGCTCCAACGCCTAAATTCGTTGGCCAGCAGTACTATGATACCGCTAATAAAAAGCTGTATATCTGCACTGCCATTGCTGATGACGGCACAGGTACATGGACGGATATATTCAGCGATATGGTTGCCGCCGCAAAGAAAGAAGCCCTATCAGAAGCACATCCGGTAGGAAGCTATTATTTCAGTGATAAGCCTACTAACCCCGGTACGCTATTCGGCGGCACGTGGGAAGCCGTGGACCCCGGCAGGGCATTGGTAGCACAAGGCACGGCCACGGCGGAAGATGGCAGTACGCTCACATTTACAGTGGGTAATAAGTACGGCGAGTTCAAGCACCAACTCACTGTCGGAGAGTTGCCTAAAGTGTCTGGGGCT
>ERZ791704.454-NODE-454-length-26956-cov-7.38407_pt1 | contig 26956 bp, 14 predicted proteins | sample MGYA00510045_ERZ791704 | MGnify/ENA primary metagenome ERZ791704 (study PRJEB30046, sample SAMN00715247) | human gut metagenome | study: EMG produced TPA metagenomics assembly of the A metagenome-wide association study of gut microbiota in type 2...
TGGCTCATTCTTTGTATTATTGATTACTGACTCGCTTCCTGTTCCAGCACTGTGAACAGTGGACGTTATCTGTTACATTCCGCTTGATTCAGTGGCTGTCCACATGACAGCCTCCATTACAGTTACTTATCTTTCTTACGCAGCCTGTAGATAAACTGCTGGTTTCTTGATGTCACTGACCATCTTTTTCGGATCATAATCCACACCTTTCGTCAGCATGGCATAAAAGACTCGTATCAGCTTGGCTGCAATTGCCATAAGTGACTGCATTTTCTTCAATGGATTTAGTCTTCTGGTTGTGTAATAATTATGGAGTTCCCTGAACTCCTGGTTCTTCGACACAAGTGACATTGCAACCTCAAAGAGTAGATATATAAGTCTCTTTCGCCCTCGTCTGCTTATTGTTGTCTCGCCCTTGTGCTTTCCCAAACTATTTTCAACCAATGCCAATCCTGCAAGTTTCTGCAGTTCCTTCGGATTGTTGAAGCGGCTGATATCACCTACTTCTGCAAGGAATCCTGACACTGTCCTGATTCCCACACCTTTGATCTCTAACAGCTTTTCAGTCATCGGAATCTTTCTTACCAGTTCTTCAATTAGAACCATAACTTCCTGTAGACGCGTATTTCTGGATTCATAGTCCTCCAGAAGTATTCGAATTTCCATTTTTTCAGACACCGCACCTTCTTTGCTTCCAACGCTGTGCTCAGCAGCTTCTATCAGGGTCTTCGCCCTCGCCTTTCCAACTGCTCTTAACTTCGCATCACGCCAGATTTGGTTCACTCCATCGATACCTAACGTCAGGATATCTTCAGGGAGTGGTGCTGCTTTAAGGATTAGCATTCCGCTCTTGGCATCCGGCTTTCCGTATACCGTCTTATATTCAGGAAAATATATATTGAACCAACGACTAATCCTGTTTTGAATTCTTGTAAGTTCCACCTGTAACTGGAATCTTATGTTTGATGCTGTTCTAAGATCAGCGTAAACACCATCCGGCAGGTATGGGATCATGTAACGTCCCTCTCTAACTAATCCTGCTATAACTTTCGGATCCTTACGGTCATTTTTAGTTGGATTATTGTCGTCGAGTTCTTTTGATTTTTTCACATGGTGAGGATTTACAAGAACCGGTTTCATTTCATTATCCTGTAGAAACTTTCCAAGATTGAACCAGTAATGCCCGGTCGGTTCCATACCTGGAACCACCTTATCCTTCTCATGTCTTTCTTTGAGGTCCAGGATCCATTCCTTAAATGTCACAAATCCAGCCTCTGTGTTACTAAATTTAAAAGGTTTCTTTGAATACTCGATTCCTCTGTAATCAAAAGCTCTGGCGTAGTGCGTCTCACTTCCGACATCAATCCCGAGTACCAAAGTTTTTTCTGTAATAGCTTCAATTTTTGCGTTCTGTGTGTTAGACTTCATTGTAGATACCTCTCTGTTCAATAAGATTTTTACTAACCTGCCAGTCAGTAGTCTTATTGTACTCTGAGGTATTTTCAATTTTCAACATCCACGATTTTTATTATACAGGAAGCTCCATAGATCTCTTAATTCCTTTACTTATTATATTTTTCATTTTTATATGTACTATGCTACTATCATTATTCAAGGACCGCAAGCTATTGTCTATTTCTTCATAAACAACAAAGTATTTATATTTATGGAGCATACTATTTTCTGTTTGAAATTTCAGGAATTGTGTCCCAAGTCTTTTTTGCAGTTGCTATTGTTGCAACTATAATCCCGCATGTTACAACTACGACATAGTTTTTACCCATTGAACTCGCTACGATAGAAAATACTGTAACTGGCATATTTAAATATCCTAATTCAGTTGACCATTGAGTAAAAAATATCAAAAGGCGATTATTTGTACTCCACTTATTTTTTTTTACCTCATAATGAAAAAGTGTTGCAGAAACTAAAGTTACCACCACCAAAACTAGCTTACCTATTATTTTTGGGGGAAACATGTTATCTATTAAGATACATACTATACTAATTACATAAGCCAACTCACTATATACCCCTGAATAAGCGGAATTTTTAGCATCATTTATTAATTTCTTAAGTTTTGATCGTTCATACTGTTTTGCTTTTTTCTTGTTTTTATTCATATACTGCATTCTCCCTTCAAAATTTTATATGATAATTATCACATAAACTCCTTTTTGTCAATTTAATAATAACATTAAATCCTATATAAAAATCCGCTTCTAAACTAAAGTACACATCATTTTCAGATAAAAAATTATTTTTATTTCTCATTTTCTATTACGTTCTAGCATTTCACACATAGCCTTTTTTTCACTAAGCCTTGCAATTTTCTCCTTTTTCTCATTTAGTTTTGCAAGGACAGATTCTTTTTGACGGTTCTTTTTATCTTTTGGTGCAGCATTATTCTTAAGTCCGTCAATCATATTATAATTTGCTTCCTCTGTAATTTCCGCACTTCGCAGGTATTCTCCATTCTCCATGTACTTCTGCCAGTTATCCAATTTCGGTTTATAGCCTTCTGTCTGCTCCTGCACTGGCGGATGCAGAGAATCAAGAATCTTCTGTTTTACTACATCATCAAATCCATTGTAGGTGCTGTCTACAAGCACATTACCTTTCTGATCTAAGACTACATACGCAACATCTTTCCCATACTGCTCATGTTCCATAAGAAAATAATTTTTCCCCTCTACCAACAGGTAATCTATTACTTCCCATGTTCCGTCTTTTCCGGCTATTTCATAGCCCACCGTATCTTTTGTAAGTCCACCGCTTTCTGAAGATATGACTTTCATAAAATCAGGAATCTCTATAAAAGTGTCTTTGTTTACATAGTAAGTGGTCATGACTCCCTCATCATTCAGGATCAGCACATCACTGGTACTGACTGCATGACCTTTATAATTATGTGGCTGTTTCTTCTCCAGCTCCTTTTTTATCTGTTCTGGTGTTTCTCCCGGTTTCATTGTTCCAAGATACACCTGTTCATAATTTGCCACCTGCACTGGAATCTGCTCCTGTGCAAGTTCTTCATACGTCCGGAAAAGAAGACTTCTCAATTCCGGCTTTCTTTTTAACTGGTAAACTGCAAACTGACTTGTACTCATTCTCCATCCACCTCCAGATCTGCTTTGTAGATTTCTACTGTTTTCTGCAATTCTTCATATTCCTCATCACTAAGATAGTAGAGCTTCTGAATCGTTGTAAAAATCAGCAATTTCATATCTTCGTCCAGATAGGAAAAAATCTCATCCATCGCTTCCATTGTCTGAATCCGGTTTCCTGCATCAAAAATTGCCACTGCTATATATTCATCTTCCTCAAATCTTACCATCATAATGTTACATCTCCCTTCTTATGTGCCTTGGATTTTTCTTTCGATGTATTCTGCTCCTGCTCTTTTATTTTCGCCTGACGCTCTCTGAGTGCCTGAAGAACGGATTCTTTTCTGCTCTTTGGCTGCGAAAGATTTTCTTTTGGTACAGGCTTCTCCTCTATTTTCGTAATCTCCTGCTTTGAGGCAAAATATTTTTCTACATCATCCATTGCTTTCTGCACTAATGGACTTTCCTTATAATGCTGAATCATCTCCACACCTTCCCGGTCAACTTTTCCCAGTCGCATAAGATCATACGGTCCATCATAATCACTTCCATCATGCAGTTCAAATCCAACACCTTTTATTCCATTCATGCGATCTGCAGGAATCGTTTCATAAATGCGTAATGCTTCTTCCAGAGTAAGGTTCTCATGATACTCACCCATAACAGGAAATTCCATACACTCCGCAACATAAAAAGTAATCGTGGCTTCTGGCTGTTCCTGCTCCGGCTGTCTGGTAAAAACAGAAAGTGTTTCTGCATTTTCCAAACGTGAAAGCAATGACCGGGCAGTGGCTACATCACTGTCTATATCCGATTCTTCCGCCACCTCAGTCAGCCAGTCTTTAAAACCTGCTGTATCCTTGTTCAAAATATCCTCTGTGATTTTCTCGACCTGTTCTTCCCTATTTTCAACACTATCTTTATACTCATAAGTATCATACTCATAACTAAAATTATCCAAGTCCACTGCAAGTTTCCTGATTTCCTGCTGATCAAGATAGGCTTCCGATTCCTTTATATACTCTGCCAGAGTAATTCTTTCTTCTGAGATTGGATTAATGTCTACTTTAATGCCTGCTATTGCCATACCATAGGAATTCAATTCATTAAAAAAACTATCCTCCCGAATATTTCCCCGATAAGAAAGCACCACATCAAGATCAGAATCTGCACGATACAGGTCATCTCTGCTTCTGGAACCATGTACTCTCGCCCCAATCAATGTAACTTCATTTTCCAGTCCCATTTCTTCCAGAACAGCTCTTGCATGAAATAAAACTTCATATTCAATTTCTGCCCTCCCCATTCCATTCAATGCTGTTTCACATCTGCCAAGTTCCGAAGTGAATCGAACATCTCCACTAGCCAGCACTTCTTTAGAATGACTGATTACCTTATCCCGAAACTCCCTGTCATCAACTTTTACACATTCAACATCTTCCAAACCTTCATTTTTCAGGCTGGCATACATTGCTTTCTAAATAGAATCTTCTGGATTTCCACAGGCATCTCCTGAAATTTCATGAAGTTTCTGATCATAAACCAGGTATTTATAGCCTTCCTCAGTCGGTTGCACTGTTAAATACATACCAGACATTTTAAATTGTACGGTTATTCCTTCATAATTTTTTAATGCCGGTTCCCTGTCATAACCATCAAAAAAAGCCTTTGGACAATTACGTTCAAACTGTATCTTCTCCATTCTCTCTTCTTCTGCATATTCAATTTCTGCATACAGTTCTTCATAATCCATCACATTTGCACCTTCTAGGGGCAATCCTTCTTCCTCTAAAATGTTCTCCATTGCTTCTGAAATAGAAATATCCGGATTATCGTAGACACCACCATCCAGTTCAAGATAGTCCTTATCATAGAATGTATAATCATAACCATCTTCTACTGTCTGGATTGTAAAATACTGCTCTCCAATCTGGTATGCTATCTCTGTATCATGCCCTGCCAGACTGTTTCGTATATCCTTAAAGGTATTGTATATTTGCGGATTCAGCCATCCTTCCTCTCCCTGGCAATCATAGATCAGCGTATCTACTCCATTCTTGCACTGGATAAAATCAAGACTGCCTCGCAGCGGTGCCGTATTTTCAATTCCAAGAGCTTTCATTTTATGATTAGGCAGAGAGTAATATGCTCCAAGGGCAGCCCCAAGATCCTTATATCGCTCAATCTTCATTCCACCTTTTGCTACCAGATCTTCGATCACATAATATTGGTCAATATAATGATTTTCAGGCATTTTCAGGTCAATTCCATTATTTTCTCTGACTTTATGTATCTCGAAAAAACTGAATTTCTGTTCTTCCCCCTGCAGATTCTGTCCGGTCAGTGTCAGCTCCCATGTGTCCGTACTGATTGGCTGCTGTTCCATAATTTTCATAACTGTTCCGTCTGCTAAAATAACTGTTGCCTGTTCTGGAAGATCTATCAGCTCATACACCGTTGCACCATTTTCTTCCAGATATTCTGAAATAGCTTCCCTGGCTCCTTCATCAAATCCATGCCAGATGTCTTCTGCCACCAGTGTTCCATTTTCCGATACGATAATATCTGCCACGTCCTGACCGTATTCCTCATTCCGCATCTGGAAAAATCGCTCCCCATGATACGTTTTCATATCCATCGCATACCAGGTGCCTGTATGTCCGTCTGCTTCATATCCTCTTGTAGTTTCAGTGATATGCTGATTTTTCACACCAAGCACCTCTTCCAGTTTCCGGGTGCGGATTTCGTTTCTTGCCATATCAATGAAGCCATTCAGGACTGCAGGATGGCTTTCCACAATATAATCTCTGTTCAGATCCATTCCCCTGCTGATATTTTCCGGAATATCAATGCCATCTGCCCACTGCTTATTGCCATCAGAAAATCTTCCATCATGGGAAAGCTGTTTCAATGTATTTGCCAGAACAAAGGCAACTCGTTCTTCCCCATATTTTTCAATCACACCTATTGCAGTATCCGCTTTCAGGCTCATGCCATCAAAGTTTTCTGCGATTGCCTGTTCGATTGCATTTTTACAGTCGATATTCAGTTTTCTGGAATCCAGGTAAGCATCTACATTTCTCTCCTGCATAGCCTTTTCCAAAGTTCCCATATAAACTTCCGGATACGCTTTTACAGGATTGGCATTTAACATTTCAACTCTCTGTGCCACAAAGTCCGGCAGTTCTGTAAATCCAAAGGAATCCACATAGTATGCGGTTAATCTGCCGCCCCGGTTCATAATGATCACATCACTGACTGACATGGAATGCCCGGTAAAATCGTTTGGACGTTCTATATTAAATCGCTCAAAAAGGTTATCCAGTGTCGTAGCATCTCTCAGTCTTTCACTGTAAACCATCTGATAGTCTTTACCATCTACGGTAAATCCCATTTCTTTTGCCGCTTCCAGACTTAAAAACTGATACCCTCTTTCTTCCTGTCCGCTGTTGATCTGATAAATACCATAACGGTTTCCATCGCTTTCCAGAAGAAGCGTTTCTTTGATCTTTACTTTTTCTTCTGGTATCATAACCATTTCCTGGCTTCTCCGGTAATTTTCCCATTCAAATTTCGTCACTCCGAATAACCCGTCATGCTTTAAAATATCCAATTCCAGATTCATAACCCTCTGCGACTGCTCCTGACCGCCAATTGCTCCGGTCAGCCCGTAAATCGTTACTCCCTCATGGTGCAGTTCCACTGCCCGTTCCCTGGTAAGCGGAAGCATACTTTCTGAATAAAATCCGGCTTCATGCAATTCTGATAAACCGATCATCGAATCCGGCAGACTGTCAATCTGTTCCTCCGCTTCTCCAATCAGTTTTAGTACCGCTTCCCTGTTTCCATCCAGAATAGATTCTGCAAGATTCTCTGCCAGTTTTTCCGTCGCTTCCCTGTCATCCAGTTTATAAGCAAAATTCACGATAAGGTTTCTCTGGTCATTGCTGAAAATCGTCCGTTCCTGTTCCAGACGGTTGATGGTCTGCTCCGCATACTGCATGACACTCAGTTCTTCTGTCTGCTCCACAGCAGTTACTTCCTGCTCTGGCCTTTCGATATGAAGTTCCTTGAGTTTTTCCTCAATCTGTCCGATCATATCAGCAGAAGTCTTACGGATGGTGTCCATAGAAGCACGAAACTCTTTCATATTTTTACCGGAAGACCAGCTCGCAATATAGGAAAAGGAATACTCCGATGTATCCAGTCCAAAATGGTTGCATACCACATAGGCAACACTTTCTGCTTCCACTTCCCTTGTAAGCTGGTCTTTTACGATGCCCTCTGCTTCCATCTGGTCACGATCATGCAATACTGCATGTGCCGTTTCATGCACCGCTGTTTTCATGGTCTGTGCTTCACTCATGCCAGGCTGGACAGCGATATATTTATCGACAAGCTGATAAAAGCCTTTCGCCTCCCCATCAATCTCAATAAAACGGATGGGAACCGGGGCAACCGTTTTCAGTGCTTCCATAAAATCATGGTAGATCAGAACATCCCCCTCCAGTTCTGATACCTCAAACTCTGGAATCGGTTCTCCTGTGGTCTGACTGACATCAAATACTGTCGTAACCCGGAATCTTGTAATGACACGCTCTACTACTTCTGTTTCCGGCTGTCCATCTTCCCCGATCACAATCTCTCCTGTTTCCGGATCAGTTTTTTCAATCTCCTGTTTCTCTTTAAACGGAGCCGGGGCAATGATCTGGATGCCTTTTTCCCCTCTTTTTACCTGCCGGTTAAATTTCTTCTGCCATGCCTGATACCCCGCTACCAGTGTCGCTTCCGGTTTCTGCATGGCGATCAGCAGAGTATTATTGAAACTGTAATTATGGAACTTTGCCATTGTATTCAGATATTCGGTATACTTTTCTGATGTGAATATTTCTGCAACACCCTGTTCCAACTGCTCTGTAATCTGCTTTAATTGTTCTTCTCTGTTTGCCATAATCAAATCCTCCATAGAAAAATCCCGCCAAAGCTCTGGTCACTCTGACGGGATACCCTTTATAACTCCTGTTCATGTTTCTTTTTAGGTTTCTGCTGTGTTTCTCTTGTCTGCTCCTGCTGTTTCTGTTCTTTCAGTCTTTCCAGAATAGATGTTTTATGAACACTGTCAGCAATTCTGTCCTGTCGTTCCTCCGGCATGTTTACTTCCGGGTTTTCCCCGATTCCCTCATCTGCCAGAAGATTTTCTCCCCCTTTCTCATCCATGTTGAGCATGGCATTTAATTCTGCCAGACGTTCCATTTTTTCACTCAGTTCCGCTTCTTTCGGGAATGGCTTCTGCACCTCTTCCTGTGCGGTCTTTAACTGCTGTTGTACCGTTTCCAGATTCTGCTCGGTATCTGCCAGCTTTTTCCCGATTGCAGAGAGTGCATTATGAATTCTCTGGATATTGCCCAGAGTATCCTTTCCGAACTCAATTTTATAAGAACATTTTCCCTTGATCGTCATGGTATAAGTATTCGACAGGAAATTATATTCTGAAGAAAGTGCAAAACCATGATATTCCCCGATCTGCCCTGCTGATTTCACGGACTTCAAGCCGGATGCTGCTGAAAGTAGTGCAACTCCCGCTTCTTTTTTATCGGTATACAGCTTTCCACCGACTGTCATTGCAAAGTGGTCATTATCCTGTAAATCTATTCCTTTAACCACATCTGCATCCACACGCATACCGGCAATCTTCTCTTTTAATGCGGTAATCTGTACTGGATACCGCTTTGCAATATCCGATTCCAGACGATAGATCTGACTGGTGTGGTTTGCTTTCAGAAGTTTCAGTTTACTTACCTGCACATCCAGATCCATCTTTTCTTTGATGTATTCGTTTCCTGTTGCCAGTGCCTTGATCTCTGCATAAGATAGAGCTGTATCATCTACATCTTCACAGGCACGCACCGGGGATTTACTGGTCATGATCTGTGAAATAAACTTCTGCTTGTTTTCCAGAATCTGCCACATGTACGAATCGAACGTATTTTCCGTTACATACCGGAAGATTTTTACCTTGTCATTCTGGTTTCCCTGTCTGAGAATACGTCCCTCCTGCTGTTCCAGATCAGACGGTTTCCAGGGGCAGTCCAGATGATGCAGTGCAAGTAATCTGTCCTGGACGTTGGTACCAGCACCGAGTTTCGGAGTGGAACCCATCAGGATTCTTACCTGCCCTGCCCGCACCTTTGCAAACAGCTCCGCTTTTCTTACTTCCGTATTATATTCATGAATAAATGCGATCTCCTCTTTCGGGATTCCCCGTTCCACCAGCTTGTTTCTTACATCATCATACACGTTGAATGTTCCATCATTTTTCGGTGTGCTGAGGTCGCAGAAGATCAACTGGGTAGCCTGTGTATCTTTTCCGTCCTCCCATACCTGGAAAGCATTCTCCACACAGGCATTTACCTTGCTTTCCCCTGCATCCGGTAGCATATCATTCAAAAGCCTCTGGTCTAATGCACATTTTCTTCCGTCATTGGTAATCTTGAGCATGTTATCTACCCTTGGATCTACTGCACCGCCCCTGACCTGTTCTGCACGTTCCGAAAAGGCTTCCACCATTTCTTTCTGTTCCTCACTCGGCTTTAATACTTCATTGATATATTCTGCTTCCGGTACAGGAAGATTCAGCATATCTGCAGTCTGAATATCCGCAGCTTCTTTAAATATGGAAATCAGTTCTGGAAGATTAAAGAAACGGGCAAATCGTGTTTTTGCACGATAGCCCGTCCCTTCCGGTGACAATTCGATTGCCGTAACTGTTTCTCCAAAAGTTGCTGCCCACGAATCAAAATGTCCCATTCCCATATTCATTAAAGTATCATACTGGAGGTATCTCATAATGGTGTATAATTCAGTCATACTGTTTGATACAGGTGTTCCCGTTGCAAACGTGATTCCCTTTCCCCCGGTAATCTCATCCATGTACCTGCATTTCATAAACATATCTGAACTTTTCTGTGCATCGGTCTGTGAAATGCCTGCCACATTCCGCATTTTTGTGTATAAAAAAAGGTTCTTGTAAAAATGTGACTCGTCCACAAACAGCCTGTCCACGCCTAATTGCTCAAAAGTCACCACATCATCCTTTCGTGTCTGGTCATTCAGTTTTTCCAGTTTTGCTTTCAGGGTTTTCTTTGTCTTTTCCATCTGCTTGATCGTATACTGCTGTCCCGCTTCCTCTTTTGCTGCTTCAATAGAATAGGTAATATCTGCGATCTGATCTTCCAACAATGAAATCTGCCTTTCCCTGGAAAGCGGGATTTTCTCAAACTGGCTGTGTCCGATAATGACCGCATCATAATCCCCTGTTGCGATTCTGGAACAGAACCGTTTTCTGTTTGCCGGTTCAAAGTCTTTCTTCGTTGCCACCAGAATATTTGCTCCCGGATATAAGCGTAAAAAATCGCTTCCCCACTGTTCCAGCAAATGGTTCGGAACCACATAAAGACTCTTTTGTGCCAGTCCCAGACGCTTGCTCTCCATACCGGCTGCGATCATCTGGAACGTCTTGCCTGCACCTACACAGTGTGCAAGCAGGGTATTATTTCCATAAAGGATATGTGCCACCGCATTTTTCTGATGCTCCATCAGCTTAATTTCCGGATTCATTCCGACAAACTGAATGTGACTGCCATCATATTCCCTTGGCCGGATGCTGTTAAACCGTTCATTATAAATTTTGCAGAGTGTTTCCCGTCGGCTCATATCCTTAAAAATCCACTCTTTAAACTCTTCCCGGATCAGTTCCTGCTTCTGCTGTGCCAGGGTGGTTTCTTTCCGGTTCAGTACCCGGTGTTCCCCATCCGCATCATGTATTGTGTCATAGATTTTTGTGTCACGCAGATTCAGTGCATCCTCCAACAACCTGTAAGCATTTGCCCTTTGTGTTCCGTAAGTTGCGGTGGAAAGCGGGTTATTGCTGCTGTCCACGTTCTTTCCTTTTACGTTCCATTGTCCGGTCACTTCCGCATACTGTACTTTGATACGCTCATAATTGATATGCTGTCGTGGTGTATGGAATGTTTCTGCCATGAACTCTGTAATATAGTCCGGCGAAATCCATGTTACACCAAGCCTTGCTTCAATCTCGGAAGCGTCCAGATCTTTCGGCTGTACCCGTTCCAGTGCCTGTACATTGACCATATATTCCGGGTGGTTCTCTGCAAACTGCTTTGCAATGTTCAGCTTCTCCCTGACATTCCCGGAAAGATACTCGTCGGATGGCTCCCATTTATCCGTAAGCGGATTCTTGAAGATAACACCCGTAAGCTCCTCTGTGACCTCTTCCTCTGTTTTCTCGGTAAGCTCCATCATATAAGGAATATCCACTTTTGCCTTTTCCCCGATAGATACCGCCAGTGCCTCACTTTCAGTGTCTACCGATGTTACCGGCTCTGCCCTGCGGATCGTCCTTTTCGTAAATATGTCTGCTTTCCGCTTCAACTCGCCCTTTTCGTCCAGAAATTCAAGGGAAGTCAAAAGGCAATAGCTGCTGTCCATGCTGAACGCCCTTTTATTTGCATTGCTGCTGAGTAGTCCATACTTGGCAGTAAAGCTGTCATAAACCCGGTTCAATTCAGCCTGTAAGCTGGCGACCTCTTCATCACTGCATTCTTCCAACTGCCGTTCCAGAAGCCTGTTTGTTGCATCCCGGATAGCAACCATACCTCTGACACGCTCGCCTGTCACAACGGGAAGTTCCATCTTATTCATAACAGAATTTTCCCTGTAATAAATGTCCTCTCCGACAAGTGCAAAGCTGAAATTCTTAATATCCGGATTTGCCGGTATGGATACTACCTGTTCTTCCAGTTCCGTATCTGAAATCTCCTGCTCTGTGATGGTTCCCTGGATATGCTTTACCGCTTCTTTTAACTGCTCTGCCAGATCTGCTTCCGCTTTTGCCTTTACTGTTACTTCCTGTTTTCCGTACTGGGTACTTTCTGTTGTGAAATCTCCAAGCACCATTTCCGGATGATTAGCAAAATAGGAATTGACTGTATAACCTTCTGGTGTGGTTTTTAACTGTACCCAGTCTGGTTCTGTGATCGCAGCCCTGTCCCTTTTCTGGAAAAACAGAAGATCCGCAACCACACTGGTATTGGCATTTCTCTGGAAAGCATTGTTCGGTAAACGGATCGCCCCAAGCAGATCTGCCCGGTTTGCGAAATACTGTCGGACTTCCGGATTCTGCTTATCCATCGTACCGCTTGATGTGACAACTGCCACCACTCCACCCGGACGTACCAGATCTAAGGATTTTGCAATAAAATAATCATGGATCATAAAATGGTATCTGTCATATTTGCGGTCACTGACCTGATATGCCCCAAACGGTACATTTCCAATCACGCAGTCAAAAAAGCTGTCCGGGTAACTGGTTTCCTCAAATCCTTGTACTGCAATCCTGTTCTTCTGGTAAAGCTGTTTTGCAATCTGCCCGGAAACCGGATCAAGTTCTACGCCATACATACTTGCAGCACTCATACTTTCCGGTAAAAGTCCCATAAAGTTTCCTACTCCACAGGACGGTTCCAGTATATTTCCCTGTTTCAGTCCCATATTTCCAAGTGCTTCATACATAGCCTTGATGACTGTCGGAGAAGTATAAAAGGCATTCAGCGTTGATGCCCTTGCTGCACTGTATTCTTCTGGTGTGAGGACTCCTTTTAACTGCGTATATTCCGCTGCCCAGGCACTGTTTCTTTCTTCAAAAGCCTGTGGAATACCGCCCCATCCAACATATCTTGACAACACTTCCTGTTCTTCCGGTGTTGCCAATCTCTGCTCCTGTTCCAGTTCTTTCAGCAGCCGGATAGCTTCCATATTTGCTTTAAACTTTGCTTTCGGACCGCCAGAGCCAAGGTCATCGTCCGTAATATGGAAATTATGAGGTTCCTGTTCCTGCACCTGTTCATTCTGCAGATATGGTAAAAATTCTCCCTCATAGCCAAACAGTTCATTCTCCCCTGGAATATAATTTCGTCCGGTTTCCATACACCGGAAAATATCAGCTTTTGATGAACCACTTGCTTCGTAGAATCCTGCATAGGAATATAAAATATCATCTTCTCGCTCGTAGGTAGTCAAATGCAATTCTGTATTTCCTCTTGTCTGGTTTACCAGTTCTTTCCCTTCCAGACCTTGTGGAAGAATCCCCACTGGTTCAAAATGATACCCCTGATATTCAAATACATTCTCGTTCCACTGTTCCTGTACAACTACATCTTCTGGCTCAGATTCTGGTTCCCCTTTTTGTACCTCCTCCATTTCTGCAGACGATTCTTCCACTTCTGGTTCTTCTGTATTTTCTTCTGGTTCGGAGGCACTCACAATATCAAATAAAGACATCTGGTATCCATCTAAGCCATCTGCCTGATCTGGTACTTCCTGTGCTGGGAAAATCGTATAGCTGCCTTCCACATACTGATGTACTTCCGTCAATAGCTGTAATTTCTTCTCATAAGTTTCATTCACTGATTCAAAATCCAATGGCAGCATTGCCAGTGCATCGTCCATCGCCTGTAACAATTTCTGCGACTGCTCCGAATCATTCAGCATAACAGGAAGTTCTTTTCTTGCTTCTTCATTAAAGAAATCCTGCTTGAACGGACGCTCGATTTCTTCTGGCAGCCTTGCATAAAAACTGATCACTTTTCCTGCAATCCGTTCCCTCTCATATTCCGGCATACGGGAATAATCTGCGGAACGTAAGAACTGCTGGTTATCAATCAGATAGCCGATTCTTTTTGCAACTTTTGCCCAGGGCAGCAACACCGAAGTATCTGGATTCCCATAGTCCCCTCTCTCCAGCTTCAAACCTTTCCCATCATAATCTGCATGTGAATTGTCTGCTCCACATAAAGCATGGCTCTGACCGCCTATCCCATATTTTTCCTTGATAAAATCTGTCCTTGCCTTATCATCTCCATTCAGAAGATAAAAAGAATAGGTAGAAAGCCTTCCATCCGAATACGGACCGCCACCGGCAAGAAAAGCATCTATTTCATCTTGAGTAATAAATACCTTATGTTCCTGCCATGCGAATTCATCTCTGGCATTGTATGGAATTACTTCTGCTGCAAATTTCTGAAACTGACCGGATATTCTGATTGGATTATAGGTGCGGAACCGCATAATGCTTTTATCTTCCTCATAAGCCATTGCCAGTCCTTCCAGACGCTCGTTCAGATCTGCCAGCCACTCCGGATCTGTTAGTTTCTCTTCCAGATAATCAGTAATTTCCGGATAAATACTGTGAAGATGTGGTAAATCCTCTTCATCAAAGACAAGTTCTGCTACACCCTCTGCCATATCCGCTTTCATATAGGCAAGTGCCTGGGCATGTTCCTTTATCGCATTCTCCCTTGCAACATCAAGTACAGACTGTGGTGCATACTCGCCTTGCTTCAAAAGCTGATGGATACGACCACTCACATCTTCCCAGGATAAAAACGCCTTATCCAGAATCTGATCGGTAACCGTATGCCCTACTGCAATCTGCAATCCCGTTTCGTCAAACCAGACAGAATATTCCATGCCATTGATTTCAAAGCCCTTTCCACCAGTCCCATACTCCCGCTTCACAAACTCTGTATATTCTTCCGGTGTCTGTTCACTCATAAAATTATAGATAATACGAAGCTGGCTCTTGCTTCGGTTTCCTCCGGTTCTTAAAACCTCATCGACCACCTCACTTGGAATGGCAATCTCCCCGGCATAGAGGGCAGCTATTCTGTTTTCGATTTCTCTTTTCTGTTCATTTACAGATGGAAGTTCGGGCAAAGATAAAGCAGAGGCAATTTCTTCCTCTGCTTTACTTAACTGATCTTCACTTGTGTCTTCAATTAGCTGTACACCAATTCCGTCAAGATGCTCTCTTCCGCTGTTGCCGTCAGACTGTTCATATGTGCTGTCCACGCCATCGGGTTCTCCTCTTTCGATGGTGCCGGATTCTTCTCCAACAGTTTCGCCATCTGTACTTCCAATCTCTTCTGTGCTGTTTTCTCGATCTCTTCCAGATGGCTGTTCAGTTTCCCGGTCAGTAACAGGCTCTGATACAGGCTGTTCTTGTGTTCCTTCAGAAATGTCCTCCGCAGCATTCCGTATTTCCCAATCTGTACCTCTGTCTCCTGGATTGTCAGATTCGGAAACAGATAATCCCCTTTGCGATGATATGTCAGTTCCATGCTCATTTCCTCCTTCATCTTCCTGTGAATATTCGTTTTCTATGATTCTGTTGTTGTTTTCTTCGCTTTCACGAATTAACGTGTTGAATTTATTATAATTCCTTTCCTCTGAATTTTCAATACCCTTTTTCATTTCTTCTAATGAAATACGGTGTACAAATCTTCCAATATCCACTAGCACAGACTCACTGGCCATGCTCGTCGCATTTCCAATAAATGTCAGCACTGATAAACTGTTATAGTCTGTGATATGTACGAAGTCCATTTCTTCCTGCCGTTCCAACGGATCAAGTCCGCATCTGGAAGCCAGCGTATAATAAATGCTGTCTGTCAACAGACTGCGAAATTCACTGCGTATGGTATCTTCTTCCAGCTCCTCCAGATACGTTCCTTCCATCACATATGTCAAGCCATCCAGGTATTCATCCAGATTTTCTTCTACCATATACTTCGCTGTTGCCATCAGTGCATCAGAAAGACTTCCTGTATCTATAACTTCCAGTCCATAAACTTCTTCTAAATGGTTTAATAACTCCTCCTGTTGCTTCTCCTGCAACCGCCACAGGTAAGGGGTTCTTCCACCTTTTACCTTATGAGTATCCTGAATATCAAATACATATCGGAGTCTTGTTTTCTGCATGGTTTCATCCAAAAGAGCAATTCCCTTTGCTCCTCGGTTTACCCACCGCAGCATTTTTTCATTCCATAATTCCAGCGAAGCACAGGCAGTTGCTTTTGGACGCTGCGCGTGGATCAAAAGCTGATCCATAAATGGATACCGATACAGTCTGGCTGCAGTATCCAGATAATTCATCCAGTCCCTTGGTGAACTGCTGATACGGGTTGCATGATACTCCGCAAGTCCCCGTATCTCATCTAAATGAGCCATAACTCATTCCTCCTTCCGTCTGTGCCTTATTTCTTCTTTTTAGGAAATTCCAGACTGAATCTGGCTTTTCCATCTTCTAACCCTAATACCAGATCGGCATCAAATTTGCTGTCTTTTTTCTTGGAATACAGTCCTTTCACATGGGTACGTCCATTTTTCAGAAGCTCCACCGCCATCTTTTTATCCATCGACTTTTTCATACTTTCCAGAAAGCGGTTCGACTTCCACAGAGCAAACTGACAGCTTCTGTCAGAGCAGTAATAATTGGTCTTACCCTCATATACATCAGAACCGCATACCGGGCATTTCCCGATTACTTCCTTTGCAATCTGAAAACGGTTCCGTTCTTCTTCCGAAATTGCCCTGCACATAGAAAGAATCTCATTAATCATGGATACAATCCCATTCATAAATTCATCTTCCTGGATTTCCCCCTTTTCCATCATCAGAAGCTGATTCTCCCATTCTGCTGTCAGGCCTGCAGATTTCAGATTCTCCGGCATTACATGAATCAGCTCACATCCTGCTACGGTAGGAAGAATCTGTTTTCCTTTACGTTCTGCATAACCGGAAGATACCAGCTTCTCAATGATATTCGCTCTGGTTGCCGGTGTCCCAAGTCCTTTTTTCTCTGTTTCAGAATCAAATTCCTTATTCCCCGCTGTTTCCATCGCAGCAAGCAGGGTATCTTCGGTAAACATCTTCGGCGGGGAAGTATAATGTGTACTCTTCTCTGCCTTCACAGAGGCAAGAGTCATTCCTTCCTCATATCCTTCTGGAAGTTCTGTCTTATGATCCGGTTCGTCAGGTTTCTTATCCTTTACACAGTATTTCCGAAAGGCTTCTTCCACTTCTTTGAAGCCCATCTGTACAGGCAGCTTTCCCTTTGCAGTAAATTCATGTTCTTTGCACTGTACGGAAATTTCTGTCTGCTCATAAAGGTACTCTTCCCCTGTTGCCTGAACAAGCTGCTGTCCGATCAGCATCAGCAGATTTTTCTTTCCACTGGAAAGTCCTCCCATGCCTTTTTCCATTGCTTCTTTTGTCGGCAGTATTGCATGATGATCAGATACCTTTGCATTATTAACCACACGATCTATGTTACCTCTAGTCTGTCCAGATTCCAGAAACGGAAGAAAATCTGTCATGCCTTCGGCAAGCATTTTTACCGTTTCTTTCATATCTTCGGTTACATACTGACTGTCTGTTCTCGGATAGGTAACCATCTTTTCTTCGTACAGCTCCTGCAGCATATCCAATGTCTTCTGGGCAGTGTATCCAAAAAAACGATTTGCTTCCCTCTGCAGACCGGTCAGATCATAAAGTTTTGGTGGGAAAGTCTTTTTCTGCTCTCTTTTTACCCTTGTGACCAGTGCTTCTGTCCCATCACAAAGTTTTCTTAATTCTTCCGCTTCCATTTCTAACGGGATACTCTCTGATGTTACCATAAGTTTCCCATCTGACAGAGAAACCTTATAATAGGCTTCTTTCTTGAAATGCTCGATCTTCTCTTTTCTTTCCGTCAGCATGGCAAGCGTCGGTGTCTGTACCCTGCCAACTACCAAACGCTTAAAATATCTGGTTGTGTAGGCTCTCGTTGCGTTCATTCCAATCAACCAATCCGCCTGTGCCCTGCATACCGCAGCATTACAAAGCCCTGCATATTCTCTCCCGTCAGTTAGGGACTGAAATCCTTTCTGAATGGCTTCATCTTCCATTGAACTGATCCACAGACGCTTCACTGGTTTCTGACAGCCTGCCAAATCATAAACTCTTTTAAAAATCAGTTCTCCTTCTCTTCCGGCATCACAGCCATTGACCAGATATGCTACATCTGCCCGGTTTATTAAGCCGCATAGCACATCAAACTGCTTCTTTTTATCTTCTGATACCTGAACTTTCCATACTTCCGGAATGATCGGCAAATCCTCAAACTGCCATTTTGCATATTTTTCATTATAAATTTCCGGTGGTGCATATTCTGCCAGGTGTCCCAAACACCAACTGACAATGCAACTGTTCCCCTCCAGATACCCGTCCTTTCTCTGATAAGCAGATAAATTTTTTGCAAGGCTCTGTGCCACGCTCGGTTTCTCTGCAATCACTAAAAATTTCGCCATGTTTTCCTCCTGTTCCTGTCAAAAAGGCAGTCCATAAAGAACTGCCCTTTCTCCATACCTTATGCTTTTTTGTTATTTCTGCTGATCTTCCGCATTTTCTTCATCTTCATTGATGTAACTGTCATCAGCAAATTCCAGGCCTTCCTCTACAATACCGTCCTCTTTTTTCTTTCGGAATTTACTTAAAACAAAAGCAGCTAAACCACCGAATACCAGTACAATGCCGCCGCCCAGGATCGCAGAACCAAACATTTTATTACCACCGGATTCTGGATTCACTTCTGTTTCTGGCTGTACGGTAGTTTCTGGTTCTGGTGCTGCAGTCGTTTCCGGAAGAACAACTGCTGATTCCTCTTTTTTCTCGGTTTCCTCGTTTTCGTCTAAGAACTCTGCCAGATCATTTTCATCTACCAGTGACATCATGTACACGTTCTCGGAAGTACCGGAACGGTCAATGACCATATAAAAGGTATTTCCATTCTTTGTCTGTACAGTCAGAAACTGCTTGGAACTGTCATTCTCCTTATCATCCACAAGCTGTCCGTTTCCCGGTGTGGAAAACGGTGTTTCCTCTGTGGTAGGCTGCTCTGCCGGCTGTTCTTCTATCACCTGTTCCACTGCTTCTGTCTGCTCTGCATTTTCATTTGCCTGTGCAAATGCAGTCACACTGGCAGAACCCATCAGTATTGTTGACGACAACATAATCATCAAAATTTTTTTCATTACTTTATTCTTCATCTTCCAAATCCTCTCTTTCTTCTATCAGTCCGGTTAACATTTCGCTATCCATATTTTCTTCTTTCTTTATACCTGTTTCAGAACTATCCATAGAAAGATTGCCCTCTTCATCAAACTGCATGGTAACTGTTCCGTTCTGAATTCCATCCAGAAAAGTCAGCATCTTTCGGCTATCCATTTTCATGGAACGGATTGCCTTAATGATTTCTGCATCTTCCATCTGCTTTTTCTGGATTCTCAGTTGCCTTACATGCTCCTGCAATTCCAGAATCTTGTTTTCAGTTTTCTGAATATCATCCAGAACCTTTTTTAATCGCATATTCATCTCTTATTCACTCCCTTCTAGTGAAGTCTGCCAAATGCCATAAAATGTTGCTGCCAGTAAGAACTTGCAATGCTTGTATACTGAATCGGATTCCCGCAATGAATCATCATGTTATTTCCTACATAAATTCCAACATGGCTCGCTCCCGGCGTATCATAAGTTCCCTGGAAAAAGATCAGATCTCCCGGTTTTGCATCAGATGGAGATACATAGGAACAATAAGAACGAAGTCCGTCCGCTGTTGTTCTTCCCACGTTCCATCCATTTCCGCAATTATTGATTACCCAGCATACAAAACCAGAGCAATCAAAACTGGTAGATGGCGATGCACCGCCCCAGACATACGGATAACCCAGATATTTTTCCGCTTCCCGGATCATCTTGGCAAACTGCGGATCAGAAAGTGCTTCTGCCGGAATATCATATCCAAAGCCTGCCCCACCTGTCGGAATTGTGTTAAGGTCAAACAGATAATCACGATTTCCATAGTATTTGTTGTAAGCGTCATACTGCTCCTGTTCCTTGTCTGTCATACGGTTTCTTAAAACTGCATCCAGGTTATGGTTCGTAAGTGTTACATCCAGCCGGTTCACTTCTCTTGTTGTCGTTACTTCCACTTCCTGACTTCCATTGCTGTCTGCTATGTATGCTTCCCAGGTCTGATGCCCATGTGCTGACGCAGAAGCATGATCGCCGTAGAATACATCAAACTGCACACCATACTGTGCAAAATTTCCGGTATCCTCAACTACATACTCCACACCATTCATAATGACATGGGTTCCCATTGGCACAAATGGATTAGAAGCATCCACCGCAATCGTGTGATTCGCCTGTGGATACGCTCCACTTGCAGTCGGGCCTCCACTCCACTGCCCGCAACAAATCGGACAGTTGCAATATCCACTGGTCACAACCTGTCCCAGTGATTCTCCAACCCTGACTGTTTTCTTTTCTGTTACGGTTTCTCGTGTTGAATCCGTATATAATCCATACTGTTCCCTGAAAATCTCCTGAATCTCATCCGCAACCTCGGCATAGGTAAAACCGCCATACTTGACTGTCAAATAAGAAATAAGCTGATACGGATTGTGTCCGATCTCATCAATCTGAAACTGGAACTCATCATAGTCGGAATGGTTTGCTTTCATCTGATTGATCTGCTCATTCAGTGCATTTTCCAATGCCACATAAGCATTTTCCGCAGCATAAATATCCTCATCCTCACTGGAATAACTGGTAGAAATAATAGCATTGGAACTGCCCTGGAATAACGCAGCACAGCTTGACAGGCTCGTTGCCATTAACGCAAACAGCAGCACCAGAACTCCTATGGACAGGAGGATATTTCTGTTCTGTGCCACAAGCTCCTTAACCGCAGCTTTGGCTTTTTCCGTAAATCGCTGTGCATTTACAAGCACTGCGTCCTTCACAGCTTTTCCCTGTTTCGCAGCCTGATATTGCTTCTGGTAACGCTTTTTCTGCAGTAATTTCTTTAATGCAGACTGTTTCTTCTGCTCTGCTTCTTTCTGAACCGCCTTTTTTGCTTCATTGGAAGCACTGGTGCTAAACTGTAGGCGAGATTTTTCTGTTTCTTCCAAAACGGTTTCCCTCAACCGATTATTTCTCTGTCGGTTTTCTTTCAACCGTTCCCGAACGTAAATTGACTTTCTTGCAAGGCTTTCTCCCGCAAATTCCATCTGATCTGCTGCATCAAGAGCAGCATTATCATCGGTATCCTCTCTGATTTTTTTCTGACCATAAGCAGATACCGTTTCTGAAACAACGTTTGCCCCCTTTCTTGCCATTCCGCTACCTGGAATCATACCTTTACTTTCATCTTCAAAGGAAAGACGGGATTTTGATTTTTTCTGTTCTTTTAGCGTCTGTTCCCTTTTCGTCTTTCCTTTAATCTCTTCCCGAAAATCTTCCATTGATTTTTCATCAACTTCTGACTTTTCATGGTAGCGTTTCTGCTCTTTCGCTGCATAAGCTACGACCATCTTTTTCTTTCGGCTCTGCCTGTCCGGTTCCGATGTTTCAGCATCACGTCCCGGATGTCCCCGGATACTCTCTTTACGAAGTCTGGAACGTGAAACAGACGGAGATTTCTCCCCGCCTGCTTTATCATCACTCATTTCTGAGTTTTCCATTTCTTCCGCTTCCGCAAATTCTTCCTGTTCCAGAAAAGCGTGTCTGGACTGCAGTCTGTGTTTTCCTTCTTTCACTCCCTCAACTGTTTCTTCTGCAGTATGAGTTTTTCTAACCTTTCCAAAGTCCAGCTCCTGTTCCCTGTGTCCGGCTATTTTCTTCTCATCTGCCTCACGCCCGGTAATCCGCTTTTCCTTTTTACTGCGGAGATTTTTTTCCCGGAGTCCATCCCGGCTCATCTTCTGGACAGTCTTGTCCCTTGCTTTATATTCATGCTCCTGCATGGTCATCATCTCCTGATCTATGGTAATTTTCCGTTATTTTTCTTTGCAACCAGTACCATACGCCCATTTTTCTGGGAATACTCACAAGTAGACAGTGTAAGTAACTTATCTCTGTATTTTGCTGTTGTTCCTGTCTGATAAAGTGATTTTTCCTTAACGGAAGCAACAAATTTTTTATAATCCTCCACTGTTCCCGCTTTGATAAAACTGTAATAATCAAAATCATTCCCTGTATAAACGGGTGTTGTAAATGCTACAAATATCTGATACTGTTCATTTCCCCATATCGTGCGGAACAGGATTGTCGGATGTTCTTCGTAAAATCCTTCGTCCTTATATTTTTCAAGATCAGCAAACATCTTTCCACTGTTCATGTGATGTCCATATATGATCAGATTGTCCGAATTTCCTGGTACACATTCCTCTGCCAGAAATAAACAGCCATTTGCAGAATATTCCCCGTTAAAATCCCGATGCAGATAATAATTTTTATCTCCGGGCCGGTACATGACCGGATAGTCTATTCTCGTTCCATCAATGGTCAGCCAGCCAATACAATCTGGATTCTCTTCATGCAATGCCAAAATTCCAGCATCTACCTCTAAATCGTCGGAAGTATCTTCCTCTGAATCGTCCTCTTTTTCCTGCATAAGTTCCTGTAACTCTTGCTGTAACTGGTTATCCTGTCTTTCCTGCACAAAAAATCCCATCAGGAAATACAGACTGATCGTAAGCAATATAACGGATATAGAAAGTAATAATCCTGCCACCCATTTTCTCATGCTCTGCCATTGCCCCTTTAACTATCGTCTCTGCCTTTAATGCCGAGTTTTTCACGCTTCTCTACATCTTCCGGTTTCGATGACATCAACGCATAAAGCATAAGGGTATTATCGAATCTGTCCTTAAATGGAATAATTGTATTTCCATAAAAGATCAGTCCTTCTCCCTCTCCACTGTTTGTTACATAGGAAAGCTGGTGTGTTGAAATATTAAGCTGTTTTGCCAGAATCTGTCGATCCCCAGATGCCTGGTTAAGCATCAGGATAAAATCTGAGTTTTCAAAGATATTCTCGATTTCCCTTGAAGCAAGCAGATCTTTTACGTTCTGCGTGATACCAGTCGGAATACCGCCCCACTTACGGAATCTCTTCCAAATTTCTACACTGTATGCTGCTGTCTGTTCCTCTTTCAGCAACAGATGGAACTCATCAATATAATATCTGGTTGACTTATGTGCAGAACGGTTGACTGTTACCCTGTTCCAAACCTGATCCTGAACAATCAACATGCCAAGTTTTTTAAGCTGTTTACCAAGGTCTTTAATATCGAAACATACCAGACGATTATTCAGTTCTACATTTGTGCGGTGATTGAATACCTTCAGGGAACCATTTACATAGATTTCCAGTGCAGTTGCCAGCCTCTGCGACTCTGCCTCTTCCTGTTTGCGAAGCAGATTATATAAATCTTCCAGGATTGGCATTTTCTCCGGGACCGGATCAGCAAGATAGTCCTGATATACCAGACGTACACATCGGTCAATGATTGTTTTTTCCACTGGTTCCAGACCATTTTTCCCTCCTACTACCAGTTCACAAAGCGAAAGGATAAAATCTGATTTCAGAGATAGCGGATCGTCATCATCCGCATAATTGATGTTAATGTCCATTGGATTGATGTAATCATGACTGGTCGGAGAAATACGGATAACCTGCCCGTTAAATGCCCGGACTAACGAAAAATATTCTCCCTCCGGATCACAGATGATAATGTCGTCTTTTGTGACAATAAATACATTGGTAATCTCTCTTTTTGCTGCAAAGGATTTACCAGATCCAGGAGTACCAAGTATCAGCCCATTTGGATTCTTCAGCCTTTTCCGATCTGCCATAATCAGGTTATTAGACAGGGCATTTAACCCATAATAGATAGATTCTCCGCCCATAAACAGTTCCTGCGTTGTAAATGGGACAAAAATAGCTGTCGATGTGGTAGTCAATGCCCGCTTGATCGGAATCCAGTTTCTTCCAAGTGGCAAACTGCTCATAAGGCCCTGTTCCTGCTGATAGTCCAGTCTTTTTAATGCACAGTTATATTTCTGTGCGATACCTGCCGTCTGGAATACCACATTTTCCAGTTCCTGTTTATTTTTTGCTGTATTTAAAAACACAACCGTCACAAGAAACATTCTTTCATTTCTCGACTGTAAATCTTCCAGAAGCCTTTTCGCCTCTCCACCATATGTGTTCAGATCAGACGGAATAATATCCATATCATATCCGGAGCGTACCGCTTTTTTCTGTTCCTCAATTTTCATGCGGTTAATGTCCGTAACCTTACTTTTAACCAATTTGATTGCTTTCATCTGGTCAATGGACTGAATATGCAGATTAACAAGCAGGTTACAGTCCATTTCCAGAAATTCAGCAAGCATTTTATCCGTCAACTCTGGTGCCAGAATCTGCAGATAGGATACTGCTCCGATGGTATCTCCCATCTGAAAATCCTTTCCATTTTTGAACAGGAAACTGGATGGAGCAATATAATCCTTTGTATTCAGCCCGGTACGCAGCATATCATCATAGCTGAACCTGAATGGCACTTTGACATTCTGGTTGAATGTTTCATACATGATCTGCAAACGCTCTACACCATTTAACGGATACGCAGATACCCCAAAAACCTTAAAATTATTGAGTATATCTGTTTCAATACGTTCCAGTTTTGGTTTTGCTTCCCGGATATTGTCAGCTTCAATTCCAAATGTAATGTACTTGGTTCTGACAAGACCATTATTTCCTTTTGCCAACTGATTTCTAAGCATCTGGGCAAATTCCATACGCAGATTATCAAAACTGTCATTCTGCTTTTTAATACGGATCACATCTTCATATTCCATCATGTTGCTGTGATGATTGATAAAGGACAACTGAAAATGGATGGTGCTGTCAAAATAATTCAGGAAATCACACCAGTTCTCAAAAATTGCATTTTTATCCTCATTCTGTGCTAACTGATAGTTGATATCATAAAAACGAATCGTCTTTGAATAATACCCATCCTCCACACGACAGATTCCGTCTTTTCCCATTTCTCTATATGGGATGGACTGCTGTGCGGTAATGTTTTTCCCTTTATTTCTATTGTCTTTATTCGTGCTTGATATTTTCTTTGCAGCACCTTTTTCCTCGCTGGATTTTACAGAACCCGGCGGCTTTGTCTTTTTTTTATGCTTTTCTTCTTTCTTTGCCTGTTTCTGTGCCGCCTTTTCTTCACGAGCAGCCTGTTTTGCCGCCTGCTTCGCAAGTTTTTTCTCTTCCTTTTCGTGTGTCTTATGTAATTTCAGTTCATATTTCTGGGCTTTTTTCCAGGCACGTTTTTCCCGTCTGCTTAATTTACGTCTTGGTCTGCGAACACCTCGGTGTCGCTCCAGTGCTTCATACCCAGTAACCATCGGTACTCCCGTCAAACGCTGTCTGTCCTTTGCATAATTTTCTGCCTCGTCCGGATCAAACACTGGTAAACTATCAGCAGAATCCTCTTCATCCAGCCACCAGTCATCCAGATTGGAAAATTCTTCTGTCTGCTCTGGAAGATTCTTATCGTTTCTTAATTTTTCCACAAACGTTACCTCCTTTCGCTTTTGTCAAAATTTTCTTTTTTTCATAGAGGTTTTCCACCTCATATTTCCGTACCGGGGGACGGATAAATTTTACTGTAATCACGTTTTTGAGGACTTTCTCCAAAGGAAGTCCATCTTTCTCATACATAGCAAATAAAAAAGCCGGAAGCATCAACAGACACATCCCGGTTGCCGCATTACTCGAACCAATCAATTCCCTTGACAGGAAATAAAACGGAAGCCCTACTGCCGCTGCAATACCAAGGCAGATAAGCTGTCGTTTTGTAAGGTTGAGAATAATTTTATTTTTTACTTTTGTCAGATCTTTTGGTACTGATACAAAAGCCATTTTCATCGTCTCCTTTTCCACATTTAGTGTGCATTAAAGATGCTCTTTGAGAAATTAGCTGTTTTCATAAGACTGAAACACAGTATCACTGTATATGCCATTACACTGAGCAGTGCCGTATGCACATTGTCGGATACCTGTATGTTTGCAACCAGCACAGAATAAATGCCCACGCATACCATGATAAAAAATCCCTGAAATGCCAGTGCAAACAATCCTCTTAAATAATTGCTGCCAATCTGTCCCCATTCCCGGTTGCTCATAGTGGCAAATGGGATTGCACCGATTGACGAATACAGATAAATTTCTATCATACGACCATATAAAATGACCGTTATAAAAACGGATATAACCTTTAGGCACAAGCTCGCCAGAAGCGTTTCCAGTGCCAGTATAATCAGCTCCCCTACTTCCATTGATTCCATTGCTGTCTCCATCGAGGTGATTACCGAATCAATATTGATTGCCGTCTGCTGGTTGATAACACCTGCAGCCCGGTTCACTACATTCTGTCCAACATCAAAAATTGCCATTGTGATCGTAAAAGCATTGCTTACGAACCATACTGCAACCCACATCTTGAAGAAATATTTGAAAAACATCCATGTATCTATGTCATGCATGTTGTTCTTTTCGGTGAGCATGGAAATCAGCTCATAGCACAACACAAAGGTTATGATCATTCCGGCAATCGGTACGATCACAGAATCCGACAGATTTTGGATCAAGCTGAAAATACTGCCACTCCAGCCCTGGGGCGTTTGCCCAACCTGACTAGCGATGTCACCGGTTTTTTCATTCACATCGGTAAACATGTTCGTCAGGTTTGAGCTGACCATGCCTGTAAGGAGGTTACGCATCCATTCTTCTATGGACTCAAAAATCTTATCCATGCGTGTTCTCCTTTCCTACTGCCCCGGCTAAAACAAATTCGCCAGTAATGGTACAAGCTGTGTACCGATCAGAACGACACCTCCACCTGCCATAAGCTGTTTTATCCCCAATTAGGTGTAAAACTCTGCTCGATGGCGGGCGGCGGCGTACAAAAAATCTATATGGTGTTGTTAAGAGAACCGTCCCGGCGGGACAGGTCAGGCAGTGACCTGTTCCACCTCCGGGATGGGTTTGAGATTAAAATGAATTTCGATAGAAATGTGTCTTGTTTTATCTT
>ERZ791704.465-NODE-465-length-26492-cov-3.79271_pt1 | contig 26492 bp, 20 predicted proteins | sample MGYA00510045_ERZ791704 | MGnify/ENA primary metagenome ERZ791704 (study PRJEB30046, sample SAMN00715247) | human gut metagenome | study: EMG produced TPA metagenomics assembly of the A metagenome-wide association study of gut microbiota in type 2...
AATTCCTCCATTCATGGCCGTATTATACTTCTTATTCTAATTAGATAACGTAATTTTAGAAATTTATACTAGGAATTGATGGGATTTGGCTATCTTCGGAAGTGAGACCGGCAAAAAAGCAGCCGGGTGCGGTGGAAATTTTTTCTAAAGTTGAGTAGAATCACGATTCCGGTCCGACGTAAATTTATTCGGAAGCTTTCAAAGCAAGCATTTTGGAATTGTGCTATATTCACGTTTCCTTGATTAACGGGGTGTAGCGTAGTCTGGTAGCGCGCCTGCTTTGGGAGCAGGATGTCGGGAGTTCGAATCTCTCCACCCCGACCAGAATTTAGGTTTGTCCGCAGGTAGAAATTTCTGCCCGTAGCTCAGTTGGATAGAGCATCGGCCTTCTAAGCCGAGGGTCACAGGTTCGAATCCTGTCGGGCAGGCCAAGTTTTTAGTGGTACGAGTAGCTCAGTTGGTAGAGTCCAGGATTGTGATTCCTGTTGTCGTGGGTTCGAGCCCCATCTCGTACCCCACTTAATGTGGGAAGCGGCGTTTGTTCAAAGAAGCAAACGCCGCTAATTTTTTCCGGGAAAACTGAAACTCCCGATTCAGCGTCGCCTCTAGGCCCGTGTTCCCCTGCTGATCTGCACCATAAATCTTTCTTTTGAGATTCTGCGCGTCTATTCATAAATTTCTTCTCTTTCGAAAAACGTAACCAAGTTTTATTACGACAAAAATTGACGTGATACTCATTAAATTAGGAATTGAAGATAGATTCTTCTTTCGACTTCTAAACGGTCGGAGGAGAAGATATCTCTGCCTTTTTAGGCTCGGCGCGTGTTAAGGAGGGCCGCCGAGCCGACAAAAGGTTCAAGAATAATAAGTCGGTAAGAAAGAAGTCGTAAATTTTAAGCGTCAGAAGATGATGCGAATTCAGTTTCAGAGAACTGATTTCAGGAGCAGGATATGGCAGTCAGGTACGTTGTCGAAGATAACAGCTGGAGAGGAGAAGTTAACGTTCCTAGGAAAGAATTTGGCTTTAATCGTTTGCGCTATCTCTGGGAACATTGTCCGACGGGTTTGCTTTATTTCCCGAATGCGAGTCAGGATGACGTTAATCATGATTTAGCCAGAGATATCAGGCTCAAGGTCAATGCACTTCGCTTCGGCTACATCTCTATCGACCTTAAGGACGGCGGGAAGGCCTTTTTTGTTTTCGACAGACGCATTAGACGACAAGACAACATAAGGTTGAAGGATTGGCTGGTAGCACTGGGTGCCATTGCCGATCTTCCGTATATTGTCTATGCGCCGGCTGGCCGGGACTATCATCGCGTCAATTCCTGGTTCTCTTTTCCTTCCATGCGTGGGGCCATGGGCAGAAAACTCTTGGATTCCGAAGTGTTAGCCAATACGCCTATTCGAGAAAACGTCATGGCTGATACGCTGATCGGGAAGCCCGGGCTCACTGCTGAGCTGTCGGAAGCTGTAGTCAATATGGCACCGGGCTTTGTCGAACATCCTTTCTTTGCGATACCGTGGCGTTTGGATAAGGCGATTCACGCACCCATTGAACTGCCGTCCGGGGAAAAAAGAACGGTGGATCAGGTCATAAAACCTTACACGGAGCCGGTTCAAGTCAAGGTTAGATGGGACTAGCTGGCGCCTAAAGGGATTCTGCCAATCGAGGCCGAAGGTTGAAGTAACTAGAATATTCCCATAACTCAATCAACCCAAGGGAAAAATGATGAAAAGACTTCTCTTGACTGCAGTTGCGGCCTCACTTCTCTCTTCCGCTTTTTTGATCTCTGTTCCTGCTGCTCAGGCAGAAGAAGCGGCTTATAAACTGGTACTCCTCAGACACGGCGAGAGCCAGTGGAGTCTTGAAAAACGTTTCACCGGATGGTCGGACGTTGACCTTACGGATAAAGGTCGAGCCGGAGCCGTTAAGGCAGGCGAGATTATGAAAGGAGCCGGCGTCAATTTCGATGAAGTTCATACTTCTAAGCTGAACCGTGCTATTGAAACTGCTCAGCTGGCCCAAAAAGGCATGTCTGCTCAATGGCTTCCGCTTCAAAAATACTGGCGCCTGAATGAACGTTGCTATGGTGATCTCGAAGGCAAGAAACGTGAAGATGTTGCCAAAGAGGTCGGTGACGATCAGGTGAAAATCTGGAGAAGAAGCTTTGATGTTCCGCCGCCTTCCTTAGCCGTGACAGATGCTCGCTCACCGATCAAGGATCCTCGTTATGCAGATCTGGATCCTCGCGTCATAACGGCCTCTGAAAGCCTTAAAGATGTCATTGCACGAGTCGGTCCATATTGGACGGATCAGCTTCGTCCGGCAATTAAATCCGGTAAGACAGTTTTAGTGGTCGGACACAGCACCAACCTCAGAGCCTTGTCCGCTTGGATTGAACCGAATTTGGACCCTAAAGCGCTTCAGAAGTTAGAAATCAAAAATAGCAAACCGATTCTCTACGAGTTCGATAAAGATATGAATGTAATCGGTAGAAAGGTATTAGAGCCGACTACAGAGAACAAAGAATAAGACAAGAGCTAAAACTCTTGATTCATCACGGATCAAGGATCTGGCAAAAACAAAACGCCCGTCATTTCTGACGGGCGCTGCAGTTTTAGTAACTACTCAGAATTACTTAGCTTCGTGAGCGAGCTTTTCAGCTGTCTGCGGAGGTGTAGCACGCGGGATGATAACGCCTGTGGGGTTCTCAGCAGCGTTGCGGCCGGCGATACGACCGAATGTCACGATGTCAGCCATAGCGTTTCCGCCGAGACGGTTGCCGCCGTGGACACCGCCGGTAACTTCACCAGCAGCGAAGAGACCCGGGATAACGTTGCCCTGGTGGTTCAGAACCTGAGCTTCAGTGTTGATTCTCAGACCGCCCATTGTGTGGTGGACAGCCGGAGTAACCATAACTGCGTAGTAAGGAGCTTCGGTCAGAGGACGCGGCATATCGGCACGGCCGAACTGAGCGTCTTTCTTGTCAGCCTGGAACTTGGCGTAGTCAGCCAGAGTGGCTTTCAGGTTGTCAGCGTTGATGCCGAGTTTCTGAGCGAGTTCTTCAGGTGTCTTGCCTTCAGTAACGAGACCCTTCTTGATGTATGTTTCGATGGCTTTCAGGCTCTTGCGAACGCTGTTATCGAAGAAGAGGTAGCCGACTTTGTCAGTCTGCTTCAGTTCGGCAGCAGAAACGACGTCACGAGTCTGGAGTTCGTTGATGAAGCGTTTGCCTTCTTTGTTGACGAGGATAGCGCCGTTGCCGCGAACAGCTTCAGTGATCATTTCGCCGTTGCCGGGGACAACTGTCGGGTGAGTCTGAATCTGTTTCATGTCAACAGTAGCAGCACCGACCTTTTCAGCCATGATGATACCGTCACCGGTTGCGCCGGGCTGGTTAGTTGTAGCAAAGCCTTTCAGTTTCGGATCGATCTTAGCGACCATGGCCTGGTTGGCAGAGAAACCGCCGGAAGCGATAACAACAGCTTTAGCGTGGACGATCTGAGCAGGTTTCTTGCCCTGTTTGAACTGAACGCCGACAACCTTGCCGTCTTTAACGATCAGCTTCTGAGCGTCAGCCATCGTACGGATGTCGATGTTGCGGTCTTTGGAAGCCTTGTAGAGAGTTCTAACAACTTCAGCACCGACGAAGCCGCCGCCTGTCGGACGGTGGGCGCGTTTCTGGGAAGCACCGGCCATCATGCCGACGTCGTTCAGGTCACCGCCGAGGTCGTTAATGAAGTCGACAGAATACTTGGCGTTGTCAGTGAGTTTGTGGTCAAGGTCGGGGTTGTTGAGATAGTGGCCGCCCTTGATCGTGTCGTTGAAGTGAGACTCGATGGAATCTTTGATTCCGAGTTTAGCCTGGGGCTTTGTTTCGGCTGCGTTCAGACCGCCGGCTGCACGGTTTGTGTTGCCGCCGACCATAGCCATTTTTTCAAGAACGATAACTTTTTTGCCGAGGTCATGGGCTGTAACAGCAGCAGAGAGGCCTGCACCGCCGGAGCCGATAATGACGACGTCGGCTTGTTCAGCTGCAACTGTAGGCATTGCAAAAGCAGCGGAGACTAAAGAGGCCAAAAGAATTTTTTGCATTCGATTCTCCTGAATGAGTCAAGTAATTGTCAAACAAGGGGAGATTTTACGATAAGTTGCATTTTTTTGATAGGGTCATCCCTTAATCCAAAATACCGAGTTAGCGGGTTAGTTTTAATACTGTTTTATCAATAAGTTGGAGGGGAGTCTGTTACAAATGTTCAATCCATCCTCCCTCATATTGGGATTTAAGGATAACCCTAAATCTATCGCTTATTTAGGTTTTCCAAAAATGACTTCTTCTATTTGTTCTGTAGAAGAGCCCGAGAAAATAGGAATATATTTCCCCGCCTTATTTTTGTAGACACCGAGCGGAACAGATGTCACTCCGGACCAGCGGGCGATTTTTGCATTGGTCCAAACTTCATCTCTATATTTTTGATCGACAGGAATGCCTTCCGGATTTAACCCTCTGAATCCGGCGTCTTTGAAGTGGAGTTCGTGTTCTCCGTATTTTTCCCAAGGGTTAGATGAGGAGAGAATCAGGGCCGCCTGAGAAATGCTGAGATCTCTTAGAACGGGGACCAGATACCAGACAAAGTTAACCTTGTCGGTGAGCGGCATCGTTGCATTCCAAAGACGTGAGCACCAAGGACATTGCGTATCAGAAACGATGACAACGGAGGGAAGATCGGAAGATGCTTTGGGATTTTTAATACCAAATCCGTTTGCAAGCATAGACTCGTATAAATGATCGAGCTGGGTTCCGGCTCGAAGACGCGGATACTCGGCCGAACTCGGAACGGTTTCGGGACGAATGCCGACTTTATCGGCTGCAAAGGCAGCTCCTGCAGAGAACGCGGCAGACACTGCTAACAATGTTCTTCTCAACATCTTCCTCTCCGGTTGTTTTGTTGATGTCTTTTTAGTGTATCGCCTGGAGGCGCCGGATAGACTCATCAATTCAAAAAAGAAGCAGGACGCACAAACAAAAACACCGGCCAGGACACGGACCGGTGTTTTGATGCATTGAGCAGGAGAACATCATGCTCGGAAAACCGTTGCCAGCTTTCCCCAAAAAGCTTCTTTCGAACATCTGTAAGGTTTTGTGGAGCACCCCAATTACTCCAACCCCAAACAGAGGGTTTCGGTTTCCTGAATCTGAATAACCAAGATTGCTTGTGCAATATCGCGGTGGTGGCGCAATCAGTTCGTTCAGAACAGAAACAAGTATACATAAAAATTTCTCATTATTCAATATTGGAATAACGAGATTTATTTTTTTAATTAGAGGCGGAAAAAAGCGTCAAGAGAGGCAGGTGAAGTTCCGTTCAAACCTATAAGGTCGGTAGAATGCAGGGATAAGAAGTGCACTTTAGGAAAAATAAAATCATGAGCTACACCATCGGAGAACTTGCTAAGAAATTCAATATTGCGCCCTCTGCACTTCGTTATTACGAAAAGGAAGGGCTCATCCCCGGCGTGAAAAGAAAAGCTTCGGGTGCACGCGAATTTGAAGCAAAAGACTGCGAAGTCCTGCTTCTGATCGATTGCCTTAAACAAAGCGGGATGTCTATTAAAGAGATATCTCACTTTATTGAACTCCTTCACGCCGGAGAAAGGACTCTGGAAGATCGCGCTGATATCCTGAGCGACCTAGAAGTCAAGTTCAAAGAGGAACTTAAGCGGCAGAAGCAAACGTTAAAGCGCCTTCAGTATGAAAACTGGGTCTACCGACAGGCTGTCCGTCTGGGAAGTATCGAAGCGGTTGAAGAGCTGCCGTCGGCTTCAATGCCCAAGAAACTGCGCAAGATAAAAAAGAAAATCGATCGAATCTGCCGTCCTGAAGAAACGTTCTAATTATTAATTCGAGGCTTAAATGAAAGTCGTCGTTACAACAAAAGATTTTTGCGAAGAAGCGAAGCGCTATTTAGAGTCTGAAGGCTTTGAAGTTGCGCTGCGCAACAGGCTGGGTATCGGCGCCGGGGCGCCTGACGACGTTCTGTACCCCGTGGTAGAAGACGCTGATGCAATAATCGCCGGAACAGAAACCTATCGTCCCGAGCTTCTCGCCCGCTTAAGGAACCTCAAGCTTATTTGCCGCAACGGCATCGGCTACGACGCGATCAACCTTGATGCACTTCGCAAAGAAGGCATCGGGCTGACAAGAACCAAAGGCTTTGTTGAAGGCGCGGTTGCCGAGCAGGTGATGGCTTATATCCTCTATTTTGCGCGGCGCGTTGATCTGCAAAGTGCAGACATGCATGATCACTGCTGGAACAGCCGCTTAATGCCAGGCGCTAAGAATCACACAATAGGGCTTGTCGGATTTGGCGGAATCGGAACAGAAGTGGCAAAACGCGCAGTGCCTTTCGGGATGAAAGTAATTTATTTCTGTCGTCATCCGAATCCGGCTGATGATGCGGCTTACGGCGTGCAAAGCGTTTCGATGGAAGAGCTCCTCAAAGAAAGCGATTACGTTGTCGCTGCGGTTCCGCTTACGGATCAGACGTTCCATCTTTTTAACGAGGAACGCATTGCTCAGATGAAGGCCGGTTCGGTTCTGATCAATATTGCCAGAGGACCGGTAGTCGACGAAGAGGCGCTTGCTCAAGCGTTGGCCTCCGGACACCTGGGCGGCTGCGCGGTAGATGTTTTTCCAAAAGAGCCGTGCACGAATTCGGTGCTGACTCGATATGCGAACGCGCTGCTGACGCCTCACTCTGCGACCTCAACTGCAGAAAACAGCAAGGCAACCAATTTTGCGGCGGCCAACAACCTCGTTAATTATCTGAAAAAAGATATTGACGCCAAATATGTCGTAGTCCAGGGCACCCGCTACTAATCGGTTATCCAAAAACAGAAAACCTCGGAAGGCTGAAAATCTTCCGAGGTTTTATTTAGTGTTAATCGCTTAACTTTGAGGCCGATTAGCGATGAATGTTATAGCGCAGCCAAACGTAGCCGGAACCGATGGTTTCGCAATCGATTAATTCCAGACGATTCTTCTTGAGCGGCTCAACGACGCCCTGGCATTCGATGACGGAAGGATGATCGGATTCACCGTCAAGGCCCGGGTAAACAATCATGCTCAGTTCATCAACCAAGCCCATCTGAAGGAAGTTGCCGCAGGTAATGGCGCCGCCTTCGAGGAGCATGTGTTTTACATTGAAATCGTGTTCGAGGTGTTTGAGGGCACTCTGTGTTTCTTCAAGTTTGGAACCGGGAGTGCGCATGATGTAGGAAACGCCGATTTCTTCCAGTTCTTTCTGATAAGCACGAGTGACGTGACTTCCGAGAACGGCAACGATATGTTCGCCGCTGGGAAGTGTCGGAGATTTGTAGTGGAGGCGGCCTTGGATATCGAATACGACGGCAAGCGGCCTGCCTTCGCGTTTACCGATGAACGTATTCGTCTGCATGGTCTTGTGGCCTTCCATTGGTTCTTTTTCTTCTACGACATCAGCGCCGTACTCGGCCATGGTTTTGCGTCCGACGATCCAGCCGTCTGCGGACAATTTTGCATCAGCGGCTTCATAAACCTCTGTGACACTGGAGGAAGCGTTGTAGAGAGGACTCCAGTATTTCGGAAGCAGGCGACCGTCAACGGACATGATCATATGGCAGGTAATTTTCATTTTGCGTCTCCTTTTTTGACGTGGTGGAGAGGGCGAGAGCCGAAGGGAAGTGCGGTGGGATGCGGCGGCCCCGCGCCCGTATTCTAAGTATGCTCCAAGTTGGAGCATAAGTGAAGAGGAAAAACCGCAGGCCAAAGCCCCGACTCACGCAAGGGGTTAGGCCTGTTGTGCACTGAAATGGTGCTTGGTTAGGGAAGGGTTTTTCTTTTCTGACAGTAAGAATCTTTGGGGCTTAAGGACTAGAAAGTTGGCACAGATTATGCGTGGTGATGGTTAGATCCCACGAGATCGTACAACAAACTAATCAGGAGCCCTTATGAAACTCATATTTGCGGTTTTTAAACCCTTCAAGCTCGACGAGGTCAGAGAAGCGCTGACTGAGATCGGTATCACCGGAATGACGGTAACGGAAGTTAAAGGTTTCGGACGTCAAAAAGGCCACACAGAACTGTACCGAGGTGCGGAATACGTCGTGGATTTTCTCCCGAAAGTTCAAATCATGGCGGCATGCCCGGACGGGTTGATCGATATTGCGACGGAAACGATCCGAAATGCGGCAAACACCGGAAAGATCGGCGACGGCAAGATTTTTGTGATGCCGTTGGAAGAAGTGGTTCGTATTCGTACAGGTGAAACAGGGGAAGGTGCATTATGAGACTTACAGCCTTACTTTTAGCTCTGCTTTCTCCCGCGGCATGGGCGGCGGAAGAAAGTGCAATGAACGCAGCCGACGTGTCCTGGATGATGGTCGCAACGACACTCGTGCTCTTTATGACAATCCCGGGCATTGCGCTTTTTATGCCGGTATGGTCCGTAAGAAAAACGTTTTATCCGTCGTGATGCAGAGCTTTGCAATCTGCTGCTCGATTACGATTGTTTGGTATGTCTGCGGTTACTCTCTCGCTTTTACCGAAGGCAACTTCTTTATCGGCGGTTTTGACAAAGTTTTTCTCCACGGAATCGGCATCAACACCATGCAGGGCTCTATCCCTGAGATGCTCTTCATGATGTTCCAGATGACGTTTGCCATTCTGACGCCGGCTCTGATGTGCGGTGCTTTTGCGGAACGCATGAAGTTCTCGGCGCTGTTCCTCTTCATGGTGCTCTGGTCACTGTTTTGTTACGTGCCCATCTGCCACTGGGTTTGGGGTCCGGATGGCTGGCTTGCTGCCGCAGGTGCCCTGGACTATGCCGGCGGTACCGTTGTGCATATCAACGCCGGTGTCGCAGGTTTAGTGGCCTGTCTAATGCTCGGCAAGCGTATCGGCTACGGAAAAGAAGCGATGGCTCCGCACAACCTGATTCTGGCCATGGTCGGTGCCTGCTTCCTGTGGATCGGCTGGTTCGGCTTTAACGGCGGATCCGGTTTGGCTGCCGACGGCCGCGCAGTTATGGCGATCGTGGTTTCTCAGATCGCCGCCGCTGCCGCAGCGCTGATTTGGATGGCCTGCGAATATGTAGAAAACAAGCGATTCACAGTGCTGGGCGCTATTTCCGGTGCAGTTGCCGGTTTGGTTGCGATTACTCCGGCATCAGGCTTTGTTGAACCGGCACCGGCACTCTTCATCGGTTTATGCGGCGGATTTATCTGCTACTTCGGAGCCACTCGACTCAAGCATTGGCTGGGTTACGATGACTCTCTGGATGCCTTCGGCGTGCACGGCGTCGGCGGTATTGTGGGTGCCATCCTGACCGGTGTGTTTGCTTCCGAGGCGATTACGGGCTCTGCGATGAAGCCGGTTCTTGAACAGGTATGGGTTCAGACAGAAAGCGTTATCGCCACTCTCATCTACGCATCGATTGTTACTTACGTTCTCTTGAAGCTCGTTGATGTCATGATCGGTATCCGAGTCTCCGCAGAAGAAGAGCGGATGGGTCTGGACTTGAGTCTGCACGGCGAACGCGTGGAATAACTTTCCACCTAATTCTTCAAAACAATTGAGGGTCTTCGGACCCTCTCTGTGTATTTATTCGGATTTTTGAGCAGATGAGGTATCAATGAGATGGGTCTAAAGCCTGTTGGAGCAAAAACGATCGGCCCGGAGTAAAGTTCGGACTGGTTTCTTGATATCGGAGCTCGCATTTCTCTAAGCTAAATCGGCATAATTTAGCCGTTCAAAAATAAATAGCCGCAGAGGGAATCGAACCCCCTGCGCGCTATGGTGATGTGTTCTATACCACAGACACTCACCGCAGACCATTTTAGCTCCTTGCCAATAAGATTGAAGCCTATTGCTCTTTCTGAGGTAGAACGGACAAAAGTGAAAGGCTGAAGTTCCTATTGAAGAACTTCAGCCTTGTTTGTCCGCAGAAGAGATTAGAAGATCTGGCCTCTGACGGAGCTGTCATTGATCAGAGCTCCGATAGGATCATCGGTAGCCGGCTGATCGAGTCCGAGATTCGGAATGGCGTCTTTACGATTGGTGTAGTAGAGATTGCCGCCTTCTTCCGTTACGCCCGGAGGCGCTTTGCGAACGACGTTCGGCTCATCCTTAATGGCTTCTCTCATGTAATCAATCCAGACCGGAAGCGCTAAGCCTGCGCCTTGAGCTCTGCGGCCTAAGCTGCGCGGCTGGTCAAAGCCCATCCAGACGGCCGCACACTGGTCGCCGGCATATCCGACAAACCATACGTCAAACGCATCGTTACTGGTACCGGTCTTGCCGGCAATATCCGTTCTTTTAAGCATGGCGGTTGCGCGTGCTGCTGTACCGGAAGTCGCAACGCCGTGCAGCATCTGATGCATGATGTAAGCGTTGCGCGGATCAAGCGCTTCAACCCCGGCTACTTTTTCTGCTTCCGCGGTCGACTGCATCAGGACTTTGCCGGAAGCATCGGTGACTTTGGAAATCAAATACGGTTCTGTTCTTCTGCCGACGTTGGCAAAAACGGAGAAGCCTTCCACCATCTGCCACGGAGTAACGGATCCGGCACCGAGGGCCATAGACAAATGCGGCGGATGTTTATCCGAGTCAAAGCCGAAACGCTGGATGAAGTCCACTGCATAGCGAGGCGTGATCGCCTGAAGAATTCGAATTGAAACGAGGTTTAGCGATTTCTTCAAGGCGTCCTTCATCATGATCGGGCCGCTGAACTTGCCGGAGAAGTTCTTCGGATTCCACTTCTTAAAGCCGGTTTCAGACGGATCCAAGACGATCGGAGCGTCATTGATGACTGTCTGCGGAGAAAATCCTTTCTCGATCGCAGCTGAATAAATAAAAGGCTTAAAGGACGAGCCCGGCTGACGCCACGCTTGAGTGACGTGATTAAATTTATTCAGGGCGAAGTCATAGCCGCCGACCATTGCTTTGATGGCGCCGGTGTTGTACTCCGTCGCAATAAAAGCGGCCTCAGCCTGAGGAATTTGGGTGATTTCCCAATAGCCTTCCTTGTTGCTCTGAAGTCTCAGCACAGATCCCGGGACGATCTTGATATCAGGCTTTGCTTTTGGCTGAAGTGCTTTCTTCACGAAATCCAGACCTTTGCCTGTAATAGAGATCACCTTGCCGTGAGACATTTGGACTTTAACTTCCGTCGGCGAGACTTCTAAGGCGACGACCGCCGGCATATCGGTGGCAATCAGCGCTTCCTGCAGTGCATTGGAGATGTTTTGTTCGCGCGTCTTCGGATCGCTGATATCGACTTTGGCTTCGGGGCCTCGATAGCCTTGACTGTGGTCATAAGACTGCAAGTGGCTTCTTAGGGCCTTGTAAGCGTAGCCCTGATCTTCAGAATTAATCGTGGTGTAAACGTTCAGACCTCGAGTATAGGTTTCCTGCTGGAAGATGTCGAACATCAGCGTGCGGACAAGTTCGGCAACGTATTCGGCATGGAGAGATTCATTCATGCGGGTCGGCGTGCCGACCTGCTCGGCAACACGCGTCAGGCGTGTCTGAATCGGCGCACTGACTTCTTTTTGGTACTCAGCTTCGGAGATGTAGCCCAGATCTCTCATGCGGCCGAGCACGTAGTCTCTACGCATCTTGGCGCGTTTAGGACTTGCAAACGGGTTGTAAACCGAAGGAGCGGCAGGAAGGCCGGCCAGAGTGGCAGCTTCTCCGGCCGTCAGTTGCTGAAGACTTTTGCCGTAGTAAGTGCGTGCAGCCGCAGCAAAACCGTAAGCGCGGTTGCCGAGGAAGATCTGGTTCATGTAAATCTGAAGGATCTCATCTTTGCTGAGATTGGCTTCGATCTTGAAAGCCATTGCTACTTCGTAGAGTTTACGAATGTAGCTTCGTTCGCTGGAGAGGAAGAAGTTGCGGGCGACCTGCATCGTGATGGTGGAGGCACCCTGACTCTTTCTGCCGGTAGCTAAATTATTTAGCGCAGCACGAATGAAGCCTTTGGGTTCGATACCGGCGTGCTGATAGAAGCCGTCATCTTCTGCAGAAATCAAAGCTTCTTTGACGAGCGGCGGAATTTCGTTAATCGTGACGAAGTCGCGGCGTTCTTCGCCGAATTCGGCAATCAGCTTGCCGTCGGCGGTCCAGACGCGCATCGGGACCTTCGGCTTGTAGTCGACGACGGTGTCAATCGGAGGGAGCTGAGAGTAAACGAGGGCGAAGACGAAAAGCGCTAAACCGACGCCGGCCAAAGCGAGGGCAATGCAAGTTGCGACGAAGCCCTTAAAGAAAGCCCAGAGCCTGCTTCCTCCTTTTCGAGGCGCAGGGACTTTCTTCGGAGATTTGTCGGCGGAACGAGCCGGCGTAGTTCTATTGGTATCAGCCACAATATTCTCACGTTAATTGTTTGTATGAGCGCCTAATTTTACCTTTTGGGGAGGAAAGCGTGCGCTTCCTCCCAACCTCTTGTTGTCTGAGCGCAGCTGTCTGACTGTTACAAACTGTAGCGACGGCTCGATGCTAGACAAAAAGGCTGTTGACCAGAATTACGTAAACGGCTGTTCCGGCAAAGATGGAAAGGAGCGGTTTTTTAACAAACCATTGGACAATCAATGTGAGGAAGACGCCGGCGGCTTCCGGAACAGGGAGACCTCCACGGGCGAGTGCTGAGCCGGTCGAGGCGTGCAGAACCAAAAGGACCATAATGGCGAGCGGAAGAAAATTGCCCACAACACCGACCCAGCGCTGCTTGCGCAGCCAGGAGGAGCAGGCAAAAGGCAGAAGGCGCTCAGCTGCGGTCACTGCGCCCATGGCGATGAAGACCGTAAAGAGATACATGTAATCATTCATGGCTGGAGCCTCCTGCGGAACGGGCGATCTTGGGCAGAGGATGCTTTTGGAAGGCAAAAAGGATTGCACTTAGGGCACAAATCGAAATGGCGATAGCTAACGCGTTGTCGGCACTAATAAAACGAGCGACGGCATAACCGATCAAGGCAACCCAGAGCGGTTTAGAGTTGACGCGGCCTCGCCACTGTTCGCACAGGAGCATGGCGAAGAGACTTGTAAGAACAAAGTCGAAACCGGCGAGTTCGATTGTAGCGGCCGCGCCGAGTAAGCCGCCGATCAGACTTCCGAGAATCCACCATGAATAGTCGAAGAGTGCTATCAGGACCAGACGATCGATGGATGCGTCTTTCTTCTCTGTTGTAATAAGAGAGTAAGTCTCATCGGTCAGCAAAAAGGCAATCAGCCATTTTTTCCAACCGGCGGTATGCAGACGATCTAATAAGAGAGAGGCCGTAGAAAACGTGCCGCAGATTGACGACAGCAGTTGCAAAAGCTATGGACGCCACTGTCATGTCGGCTGCCAGCATCGGAATCATCATGTATTGAACCGCCCCTCCATAAATCAGGATCGAGCTGATCGGTGGAATCCACCACGGAGCGCCTGCCTGTACGCAAAGGAATCCGAACACGATACCAAGCGGGATGTAGCCCATACACACCGGGATAGAGGCAGTAAAGGCGCCCTTCACTAAGGAAGTTTGAAGCTGCATTTCTATTTTTAGGATTCAAGGGACTAATTTTTCTTGTAGAAATCCATTCGAGGGTTGAATTTCAGCCGATTAGTGGATGGGGAGCTTACGTTCCGAGAGGGGGAGGTCCACGAGGATCCTCCTCTACTCGACTAGTAATAACCCTTCCACCGTCTCCATACGGTTGGACAAAACACAAGGAGAAGCCGCCATCCGAACGGTTACTTGTTTAGTCCCCTAACGTTGCCCTATTAGTTCATCGTCTCGATGTCGCCGGAGCAGAACTTTGACTGATTGAGCTTTCTTCCACAGAGGACGTAGCAGTTTGGATTTCCAAGCTCGAATTATTGGAACTCTCCTTTAACGAATATCATTTATTCCTCAATCGTTCAATATCATCCAATAGAGCGCATTCAGTAACGCAAGAATCCATGCCAAATCGCTCAATGTCATAACCGATGACTAGCCGAGCGACCTCGAATGAGGCCGAATGTAACGGATAGGGGCAGCCCATTTCGGCAACATCTTCCATACAGGTGTTAATTGCACCTAAAATTCCGTCAAGTAAAACTTTCCCAAACGTTTGAACTAACGCTCCACCAGAGCTAACAAGTTCGACCGCCCTGGCAATCTAGCGAATTGAAGCCATTTGGCGTGCCGATTCCCTCAACCGGAGTTCTCGTTCATCGAGTTCTCCGGTTTTTTTCGTGCCTGAAATACCTTTTACACAACGTTTCCGAGCTCCCCAAGATTCAAAATCCCTCTTGAAAAATGAAAATATTAGTACCAGTTCGAGTGCATAGGACTAACGTTTCTTTGATTATTATGATGGTTCCAGAATCAATCCGTTCTGTTCCCCGCCTACAAATACCGTGGTTGTTGACAGCGGGCACAACGGCGCTCTTCGTTATGCAGTGCGCGAATGGGCAGGCGTGAAATACGGCCCGCCGCGGCCGCGCGACAGACCGCGTAAAATCCAATAGTTCAAATCTTTGGGAAAGTTTTAGTAATGACCAAGTCTTCCGAGCACGCCACAAACAGAGCCAAAATCTGGCGCCCCGTTGTCTATCCTCAAGGTCGTCGTACCGTGACGCTTTCGTTGCCCTCCGATACCGCAACGAAACTTAAGTTACTTGGCAACTCGAAGTTTGTGAAGACGGCGGTGGATGCCGCATATCTTTCCAGCCACGCCAGACCCGAAGGGACACGGGTTGTGTCTGTGGCATTTACCGAAGCCGAGAATGAGAGGTTTATCGCGTTGGGTAGCAAAGCGTGGTTGCTCGCGCGCCTCAATGAGGAGATTCGCGAATAATGGACCTGAAGACATACGACAACGTTAATCTGAAACTCGTTGATGGACTTCGCGAATCGATCCGTAAAGGGGACCGACTCGCTATCGCTGGCGCGGCTTTCTCGATCTATGCATATGAAGCATTGCGTGAAGAACTGTCGGGTGTCGCGGAGCTACGTTTTCTGTACACCTCGCCCACGTTCTCTTCGGACAAGGCAAAAAAAGCTTCGCGCGAATTCTTCATTCCGCAACTCGGTCGCGAACGTGCGCTCTTCGGGACGGCCTTTGAAATCAAACTGCGCAATCAGTTGACGCAACGCGCCATTGCGCGCGAATGCGCGGATTGGATTCGTCAATCGGTCCGCTTCAAAACAAGCCTTATGGATGGCTCCATGGTGGGTGAGGTCATTACCGGTCGCGGCGATGAGGCCATTCAGTTCTTTCCCGTTCAAGACTTTACGACGACAGCGTTGGGGTTGGAGCGAGGAGCCGCGTATGCGACGCAGATTCTGCGCCTCTCGGCTCCGAATGCGACCGTGGCGCTCGCCACGTTCGACTCCGTATGGAACGATCCTTCCAAGGTGCGTGACGTCACCGAAGAAGTGCTCGAAAACATCGAGACGCTCTATCGCGATAATGCGCCTGAGTTTCTCTACTACGTCACCCTATCCAACGTCTTTAGCCGCTTTTTGGAAGATCTCACCGAAGACGTTCTTCCCAACGAGGGTACGGGCTTTCGCAAGAGTCTCATCTGGCAGAAGCTCTACAACTTCCAGAAGGACGCGGCGTTTGCCCTCATTCAAAAGCTCGAGAAGTACAACGGGTGTATTCTTGCCGACAGCGTGGGTTTGGGTAAAACCTTTACTGCGCTTGCGGTTATCAAATACTACGAAAGCCGCAACCAGCGCGTGCTCGTGCTGTGCCCGAAGAAGTTGAACAACAACTGGACGACCTGGAAAAGCAACTACACGACGAACGTCTTGGCGGGCGACCGTCTTCGCTATGACGTTCTCTACCACTCGGATCTTTCGCGCCGCAAAGGCGAGTCGAACGGTTTGGATCTCTCCCTCATCAACTGGGGGAACTACGACTTGGTCGTAATCGATGAATCGCACAACTTCCGTAACGGCTACTCAACAAAGGCGAATTTCGAGAATCGATACGAGCGCCTGATGAAGCGCATTATTCGAGAGGGTGTAAAGACGAAGGTCTTGATGCTCTCAGCGACGCCCGTCAACAATCGTTTTTCCGACCTTAAGAACCAGTTGCAACTTGCTTACGAAGGAAAGGTCGAGGAAATGGACGAACGGCTTGAGATCTGCAACGGAATCGATGAAACGTTCCGTCAGGCCCAGGGTGCCTACAACCAATGGACAAAGCGTCCGCCCGAGGAACGCACGGCCAAGGCGTTGCAGGAGGCGTTGCCTTTCGATTTCTTTGAGATTCTCGATGCAGTGACGATTGCGCGCAGCCGTCGACACATTGAGCGTTACTACGACACGACCGACATCGGTCGCTTTCCGAAGCGCCTCGCGCCGCTTTCTCGCCGTCCGAAACTCACTGATCAGCCGGGAGCTCCCAACTATGAGGAAATTTTCGAGCTCCTTCGGCAATTGAACCTTGCTGTATACACGCCGTCCTCTTTCATTTTGCCTTCGCGCGTATCGGTTTATGCCCAAATGGGTGGGGCGCGGGGCTTGAGCCTCGAAGGACGAGAACTCGGGATTCGCCAGCTTATGAGCGTGAACCTCCTGAAGCGTCTCGAGAGTTCGGTAAATTCGTTCCGGTTGACGCTTGAACGAGTTCGCGATCACATCTGCGTTTGGCTTGACCGAATTAAAGAGGCAGGATATGCGGAGCGTTCAGACCTCCGCGTCACGACCGCACTCGAACCCGACGGAACGATCGAAGCCGACGAAGCCGAGGCTTTGGAAGAGACGCTGACCGTTGCTACTAAGTCCATGACGATTGCGTTGTCCGACATGGACTGCGTCCTCTGGTCCGAATACCTACGTCAGGATTTGGAGCTCTTGGATCGGCTGCTTTCACGCATCGCGAACATCACACCCGAGCACGACGTGAAGTTGCAACAGTTGAAGGCGGACCTAACGACCAAGATTGCCAACCCGATCAACTCGGGTAACAAGAAGGTGATCCTCTTCACGGCCTTTGCGGATACGGCTCAATATCTCTACGAGAACATTGCGCCCTTCATGTTGACGAATTTCGGTCTGCACACTGCGCTTGTGACCGGGCAGATCGACTCGCGCACGACTCTGAAGACGAAAACAAAGCTCGACTTCAACACGACCCTTACGCTTTTTTCTCCACGCTCGAAGGAGAAAGCTTTGACGTGCCCGCAGATTGAAGGTGAAATCGATCTTTTGATTGCCACCGACTGCATCAGCGAAGGCCAAAATCTTCAGGATTGTGACTATCTCATCAATTACGATATTCACTGGAATCCGGTGCGCATTATTCAGCGTTTCGGCCGCATCGACCGAATCGGCTCCTCCAACGACGTAATCCAGCTTGTCAACTACTGGCCCGACATCGAGTTGGATGAGTACATTGATCTGAAGGCCCGTGTTGAAGCACGCATGAAGGTTTCGGTTCTCACGTCGACTGGTGACGAGAATCCGCTTTCGCCCGAGGAGCAAAACGACATTCATTTCCGCGAGCAGCAGTTGAAGCGCCTCCAGCACGAGATTCTCGACCTTGAAGACATGAATAGCGGCATTTCGATCATGGATCTTGGCTTGACTGAGTTCCGTATGGATTTGCTCGCCTACATGAAAGAACATCCGGAGACGGAGCGAACACCGCACGGGCTGCATGCTGTCCTTCGCAGCGACGACGAGTCTCCCGAAGGGGTGGTCTTTGTGCTTCGAAGCATTAAGGAGGACGAACCTCTCGATGTACGAAACCGCATTCATCCCTTCTACATGGTCTACGTGGACGCGACGGGCGAAACGGTTGTTAATCATCTTGACCCGAAAACACTTCTCGATCGGTTGCGTCATCTTGCCAAAGGTCGGTCCGCTCCCGACGAAGCCCTCTGTCGTGCTTTCAACAAGGAGACCCGTGACGGAAGCCGTATGGGGACCTATTCGGACCTTCTTAACCGTGCTGTCTCGGCGATTGGCGAGGGGCGCGAAAAGAGCACTCTCGACGCCTTCCTTGAGGGGGACGACGAGCCGATCTTCGGTCGGGAAGATAGTACCGTGAGCGATTTCGAGTTGATCAGTTTCTTTGTCGTGAAGCGAGGTGAATGATGCTCGGACTACCCGCCTCTACGGAGATTCATAAGCAACTACCGAAGACCGCCCTTGCGCACAAGTTCAATCTGAAGCCCGAGGAGCGTCGTCTGCTCGACGCGAATGTGAGCAGACTCGAACTCGTAAACCAGATTTCGCCGCAGACGATCCCGGCCCTGGCAGTAGGGCCGGAGGTGAAAGGGATCTACGTTCTCAAGGTTGCCTTAAAGGTGCACGACTACGACGAACGGGTGGCGCGCCTGATCCTTCGCCTTATTCCGCAAAAAGTTGTGCTGTGTCTCGCCTTTGAAGAGGAGGTGCAACTGGCCGTTTTTCACGAAAAGCTTCTCGTGTCTTCCTGGCGTTCGGTCGCAACATATGGAGACGCAACCTCCATTAAACTCGAAGGTGTGGATCTCGATGCCGTTTGGCTCGGCATCAAGCGTCAGATAGCTGACATTGAGTTCGAAGATGGGACCGAGGTTACGGAGAGTACCCTCTCGCAGGCGCTAAAGACGGCTGAGGAGAGTGAGAAATTAGAGAAACAGATCACACGGCTTGAAAAGGCTATGTATGCGGAGAAGCAACCGCGTAGAAAATTTGTTCTTCATAGAGAGATTCAAAAACTAAAAGCCGAACTACAACGTAACCAGTTTGAGGAACTTTAATTATGTTTATTCCGGATAAAATTGATGAAACACCTATGAATTCGACAGAAATTAATATTGAAAAGATAGGTGCACTCTTTCCAGGTTGCATTACCGAAGGTATGGGTGAAAACGGTAAAGTGGAGAGAATGATTGACTTTGACAAGCTCCGTCAGGAACTTTCTAAGATAATAGTTGACGGTCAACAAGAACGTTATGGATTAAGCTGGCCAGAAAAAAGGAAAGCTATTTGCATCGCAAATACTCCTGCAGAATCAACACTTAGACCGAACCAGGCTGACAGCATTTACTTTGATGAAGCTAAAAATATATACATCGAAGGTGACAATCTTGAGGTGTTAAAATGCCTTAGAGAGTCCTATCTTGGAAAGGTTAAGGTAATCTATATTGATCCGCCCTATAATACGGGAACAGATTTCATTTACCGGGATAACTTTTCTGAGAGTAAAGAAGGATATCTCTCGAGGAGTGGTCAAACAGATAAACAAGGTAATTTCCTGATCAGTAACCTGGAAACCAATGGAAGATTCCATACCGATTGGTTAAATATGATTTATCCTCGCCTAAAGGTGGCTCGCGACTTTTTAAGCGAGGATGGTGTAATTTTTATTTCAATCGACGACAATGAGCTTTATTCAACCAAGCTAATCTGTGACGAACTGTTTGGTAGTTCTAATTTTCTAGGAAATTTGGTAATACAAACAGCTACGGATAATAACCCCACACAGGTTAAAGTTGAGCATGAGTATATTATCTGTTATGCAAAAAATAAGGTAGTCCAGCAACCGTGGTCCGCTCGCAGCGAGAAGATTGAAATTATAATGAAAAAGTATGAATCTCTGAAGCGGAAATATGGATCAGACGTAGGAGCAATCCAGCAAGAATTGCGTGCCTGGATTAGAACTTCAAAAAATGAAATTGAAGGTTTTGCTCATTACGATAACGTTGATGAGAAGGGTGTTTTTCACGACGGTGATATTGCCAATACCACGGCCAATGGATATAGATTTGAAGTGATCCATCCAAAGACGGGGCGTCCTTGTAAAATCCCACCCAAAGGATTCAGATTTCCCGAAGAGTCACTCCGTAAGATGATTGCGGATGGAGACATAATGTTTGGTGAAGATGAGACGACTCTGATTAAACCCAAAAAACGTCTTGAAAATGCTAAAGATGTATTGCGTTCGGTAATCTATGAGGACGGTCGCTCTTCTACCAAAGCTTTTGAAGCTCTAATGGGAAAGGATATTTTCCAAAACCCGAAGTCGCCAACAGTCTTGTCTCGATTGTTTGGGTTTGTCTTGAAGGATGAAGATATTGTACTAGACTTCTTTTCAGGTAGCGGGACTACAGCCGAAGCAGTATTGATGTGCAATGAATTTAATGAGATTGATGCTAAATTCATTCTTATTCAGCTGCCTGTAGATCTCGATGAATCAATGGCTGGTGCAACTAAGAAGGCTAAGCAAACAACTCTGAATGCAATCAAATTTCTGGATTCTATTGGAAAACCTCATAATTTAGCAGAGATCGGTAAAGAACGAATTCATCGGTTGATTAAAGATCGAGAATGTGTAAATCTTTTCAATCAAAAAAAGAATGGATGCCGCATGTTTAAGTTGGCAACTTCAAATATGCGAGATGTAGAACTAATTCCTGAAAAGACAAGCCAAGGGGATCTTTTTTCTCTTTCAAATAACGTAAAGACAGATCGAACTGCCGAAGATCTCTTATTCCAGGTTATGCTTTCGCTCGGTGCAACTCTCGATTGTCTGATTGAGCGAAAGAAGATCGGAGGTAAAGAAATCTTCAAGGTCGACGAGGGATATATACTCGCGTGCTTCGATTGTGATGTCACGGATGAGGTAATAGAGTCGATGGCAAAAGAGCAGCCTCGATTCATAGTAATTCGTGATGCCTGCTTCAAAAACGACAGCGTTGCAGACAATTTCGAGCAGATCTTTAAGACGTATGCGCCGAACACCGTGTGCAAGGTGATTTAAAACTATGAAGTTCCAATTCAGCATTCAGCAATATCAGACAGACGCCGTCAATGCGGTCGTCGATGTCTTCGCCGGACAGGGGCTTCGCTCGTCGATCTCCTACACGCAGGATTTGGGCAATCTCGGTATCCGAACTCTCGGCGAGAAGAACGCCGACGTGATGCTTTTCCCCGAAAAGCTCTTGGAGAACCTCCGATCGGTGCAGCACCGAAACGAAATCAAACTTTCCTCGGAACTTGTCAAGTCGCAACTTGGCGCATGCGTTCTCGACGTCGAAATGGAAACCGGTACCGGGAAGACATATGTCTACATCAAGACGATGTTCGAGCTTAACAAAAGATATGGCTGGAACAAGTTCATCGTCGTCGTACCGTCCGTGGCCATTCGCGAAGGCGTGGCAAAGAGTTTCCAAGTCTTTCAAGAGCACTTCATGGATCAGTACGGGAAGAAGGCCCGTTACTTTGTTTACAACAGCAAGCAGTTGCGAGACATCGCTTCGTTTGCCGATTCGAGCGCACTATCGGTGATGATTATCAACATGCAGGCTTTTGCCGCATCGTTGAAGCCTGATGGTACGCAGAGGGACGCTAGGACAATTAATTCGGAGCGTGACGAATTCGAAAGCCGTCGTCCGATCGACGTGATAGCCGCAGCCCGTCCGATTTTGATCCTTGACGAGCCGCAAAAGCTTGAAGGCGCTGCTACGGTGGCAGGTATGAAGCGCTTCAAGCCGCTTTTCACGATCAACTACTCGGCAACACACAAGACGAAGCACAATCTCGTCTATGCGCTCGACCCGATCGATGCTTTCCGCCAGAAACTTGTAAAGCGCATCGAAGTAAAGGGCTTTGAGGTGAAGAATATCCCGGGCGTTAACTGCTTCATTGCGTTGGAACAGATTCAAGCGACGAAGGAGGGGCCGGTTGCTTACGTACGCCACGACATTCGTCGTGCGAACGGTAGCGTTGCGCAGGTGCTTTCGCGCCTTCGCGATGGGGATAGTCTTTACAATCAATCCAATGAGTTGGCAGAGTATAAAAACCTCACTGTCAATGAAATCAATGTAATAAATGATCGCATCAGTTTTACAAACGGAGTAGAACTGTTCGCGGGTGACGTGGTCGGCGACCAAAGCAAAGATCTGATTCAACGCGTTCAGATTGAAGAGACCATCCGTTCGCATCTTGAAAAAGAACAACGCCTTTTCCGCAAGGGCATCAAAACGCTTTCCCTTTTCTTCATTGACGAAGTCGCGAACTATCGTACCTACGACTCCAAGGGGAATCCTGTGAAGGCCAAATTTGAGGTGTACTTTGAGCAGGCGTACAAGAGCGCCATAACGGGTGCCCTTAAAGACCTCAACCGCGAGATCCCGTGGGAAGCCGAATATGCGGCTTATCTAGAGCGTTTCAACCCCGAGGATGTGCACCGAGGATACTTCTCTCAGGACAAAAACCATCGCTTTATCGACAGCAAGTCGAAGAAGGGCGAGGGTTCGGACGACAAGGACGCCTACGATCTGATTTTGAAGGATAAGGAGCGACTCCTTAGCCTTGAGGAGCCGACGCGCTTTATCTTTTCTCACTCCGCCCTACAGGAAGGTTGGGACAATCCCAACATCTTCCAGATCTGCACTTTGCGAAATACAAACTCGACGATCAAGAAGCGACAAGAGGTTGGGCGAGGGTTGCGTATCTGCGTGGATAAGACGGGCCAGCGTCAAGATGTGAACGTGCTCGGCGAGCGCGTTCACGACGTGAATCTCCTAACGGTGGTTGCGAATGAAAAGTATTCTGATTTCGTGAAGGCGCTCCAGATGGAAACTCAGGAGACCTTGCGTGAACGTCCCGATGTGGTGACCGAAGCCTTCTTTGTCGGAAAGACCCTGAAATCGGGAGGGTCGGAGCACACCGTAACTCAGGACGAAGCGGATCAGATTGTTGTTTACCTGAAATACAATAGGTACATCGACAATAAGGGTGCGCTGACGGAAAAGTACAAAGAGGATAAGGAGCATGGCAAGTTGAAGCCTTTACAGGATTCGTCGGATCTTGATGCCGTGCGCCCCTTTGTAGATGTTGTTCACGCACTACTGAACGGGATCTACGATGCGGACATCGATTTGACGAATATGGTTGAAAATGGTCACAAGACCGTTGCTATCAATCAAGTCAATCGTACGAACATGGACCGCGCCGAGTTCAAGGAGCTGTGGGAAAAAATCAGTCCGAAATTCTCCTACACTGTTTCTTATGACAGTCAGGAGCTGATTGACCAAGCTATTCAGGCGATCGACAAGCAACTGTTCGTCTCGCGCCTTGAGTACACGACGGTGACGGGCAAGCAGATCAAGGCCGATGAATTTGAGAAGGAGAAAACCGAAGCCGGATGCAGAAGTTTCGCTCGTTTGGTGAGCCAAGTGAAGTACGACCTCCTCGGCGAAGTAGCAAAAGGGGCAAATATCACCCGCAAGACAGCGGCCAGGATCCTTCAGGGGATCCTTCCCGAGAAGTTTGCCCTCTACGCAGAGAATCCGGAGGAGTTCATCGCCAAGGTGAAAACGATCATTCGCGATACCAAGGCGACGATGATCGTCGAGCATATCCGTTACCACGCTACAACGCAACGTTACGAAACGACGATCTTCACGGCGGAAAAGAGCAAGGTTCCGGCATCATCCAAGCTTGCTCAGAAGCACATTATGGATTACGTCGTTACGGACGGGCAGATCGAGGCGGACTTTGCTACAGATCTTGAGGATGCTAGCGAAGTGGTTGTTTACGCGAAACTCCCGCGTGCCTTCCAGATTCCTACACCGGTCGGGAACTATGCACCTGACTGGGCGATTGCCTTCCGTCGCGGCTTCATGAAGCATGTCTTTTTCGTTGCCGAAACGAAGGGATCGATGCACTCGATGCAATTGCGCGGAGTTGAAAAGGCAAAGATCGAGTGCGCACAGAAACTTTTCAACGAAGTGAATGCGGCGGGCGACGTGCGCTATCACCAGGTCGCAACCTACCGTGACCTTCTCAACGAGGTTAGGCGTCTTGACGCTACCGACGTGAAGTAAAAGACGACTACCGCCTGTCGGTTTTCGGGCGGATTCTTGTCGATCACTGAGAACGCCGAAGTACCAGTCTTCTGGACTAGCTTCGGCGTTTCTCGCTCCGCCTGTCGCTAATAATCCCGGGGCTATCGGTATATCCGTGGGTAGATAAGCATCGGCAATGCTTGAATGTTGACTGATTGCGCGCGAGCACGAAAGTGGAACGGTTTTTCTCGCAAATTGGAACGGTTGCCGTAGCTCGTGGAACGGCCGGCACGCCATGAAATCTCGCAAAACGGAACGGTTTTCGCGCCAATCAGGAACGCTCCTCTGTCAAACAGGAACGCTCCCATGATTCTCTCTCGATGGTACGGAAATCCTTAATTTTGGAACACCATTCTCTCTTGCATCGTCCAGCAAAAATCGTACCCCAAATCCAAAATGTCCGTGGGTAAATTTAGCCATCCGTGGCATGCACTGTGAGCCGTAATCCAAACTCTCCGTTGCAGAATCCAAGATTCTTGTTCCCTTATCCGTCAAATACGTTCCCCCATCCACAAGTACCGAGGTGCTGTCCAACCTTCCCATGTACTCATGCAAGCATGCCGTTGCTTCGTCCAAACTCTCCGCGGCTTGATCCAAAATAGCTCTTTTTTGGCTTCTGTTTCCCTTCAAAATCCAAAGGTTCCGTGCCTCTACCCAGATCTAGCATGGTTTTATCCAAAATATTCGCTGATACGCCATCTAATTGATATTTCGGAATAATCTCAGAAACGCGAAAATGGTTGACATCTTTTAAATTCTGATGAGGGAGTCTTCACTGAAGGCAATTTATTGACGCATAAGTATCATTCAAAAGATATATTAAATTGAAGCCGGATCAGCGTTAAGGCCTGGTTGCGGACTCCACCCAGACCTAAAAGGCTGAGAAGCGCCACATCAAAATTCTCGACGAAAGACCAAACTTGTAATCAACTAAACCATCACATTTGATTGATTATATTAATGTCGTAGAATGTTCATTTTAGTGAGTAAAACCTTTGATTGAATGGAACGCAGGAAAAAACACACGATCCTAGGCGTAAGTTCGCAGAATGAGGTTCCGCACCTTACATTAATAGGAGATAAGAGGAACTGAACGAAAACCTAAGGACATCATGTTTTGGAATCTATTTTGGCCGATTGCGCTGATCACGCTGGCAAACTGTTTCTATAACATCTGTACTAAATCCACGCCTGAACAGGCGAATCCTTTTCTCTCGTTGTGCGTTACTTACTTAACAGCCGCTGCGGTCTGCATTTCAGTCTTTCTTTTTTCTCAGTCGAGAGAGGCTGTTTCTCTAGAACTCTCGAAACTTAACTGGACGGCGCCGACGCTCGGCTTGGCTGTGGTGGCTTTGGAAGTTGGCTACATTCTCACTTACCGGGCGGGATGGAAAATCAACACGGCCTCTCTGGTGACTAATATCGCTCTTGCCATCCTCTTGCTGTTCATAGGATTCTTGTTTTACGGCGAGCCGATTACCGGAAGGAAATTACTCGGTGTTGTCATTTGCGGTATCGGTTTGTTTTTCCTGATCAAATAACAGCGCCGGATCTTCAGGATCAAAAGTGCATTGCTAAAATTTAGATCATTCGCAGCTCTAAAAGCAAAGGAGTCATATGGCAGTACAACCTCCGAACCGGACGATAATCCTCGTCGGAATGATGGGTGCCGGGAAGTCGACGATCGGCAAAGCGCTTGCTGCATTAATGGGGACGAAATTCGTCGATCTCGACCGAGAGCTGGAAGAGCGCTGCGGAGTCTCGATTCCTCACATTTTCGAGACGGAAGGTGAAGCCGGCTTCAGGTGCCGGGAAACCCGTCTCCTGCAGGAATATGCTAGAGCAGCCGATATGGTTGTTGCGACCGGCGGCGGAGTCGTTATCCGAGAAGAAAACCGAGAAATACTGAAAGCGTCTCCGGCTGTCGCGGTTCACCTTAAAGTTAGCCCTGAAGAGTGTTTCCGGCGGACACAAGGCACCGATCGTCCTTTGCTCCAATGCGAGGATCCGATGGCGAAGATCTGCCGTCTGCTGCAGGAAAGAGGACCTTTGTACGAGGAAGTCGCCGACATCTCTTATGAGACAGACGGAATGAATGCGGCGCGCGCCGCCCAAGAACTCCTCGACAGCATTCATCAACACCAATTCGTCAAAGAACAAGTATGAAAGAAGTACAAGTCAATGTTCCCGGCCATTCCTACACGATTAAGTTAGGGTCCGGCGTGATTAAAGACCTCCCGGCGGAATTGAAAAGGCTCAATCCTTCCAGCTGTCTCATCGTCACCAATATTACGGTGGGTTCGCTTTATCTGAAAAAAGTATCAGAACTCTGCAATACGGTTTGCCGTACGGAATCGGTCGTCCTGCCTGACGGCGAGGCTTATAAAGACTGGAACAGTGTCTCGGCAATTCTTGAAAAACTCGCATCGATGGGCGCGGATCGCAAGTCGGTCGTGATCGCACTCGGAGGCGGCGTGGTCGGAGACCTTGCCGGTTTTGCGGCGGCGATTTATATGCGCGGCATCCGCTTTATTCAAGTTCCGACAACATTGCTTGCGATGGTGGACTCTTCCGTCGGCGGAAAAACCGGCATGAATATGACGGCAGGGGGAAACTTAGGTGGG
>ERZ791704.471-NODE-471-length-26163-cov-5.21947_pt1 | contig 26163 bp, 17 predicted proteins | sample MGYA00510045_ERZ791704 | MGnify/ENA primary metagenome ERZ791704 (study PRJEB30046, sample SAMN00715247) | human gut metagenome | study: EMG produced TPA metagenomics assembly of the A metagenome-wide association study of gut microbiota in type 2...
ATAATCTTTCAATATACTGAAAGATTATTGCTGAAATATAGTCATTATACAAAAAGTCTACTCACTGAAAAAATGACTCTTCTTAAAAAAAGAATATCTAAACAGTCTGGAAAGGCATTAATTACATCCACCGTTTGAAAAGAATAGAAAAGCGCCGGCATTTACAAGTACAAAAATCTTTTTTATTATTATTTAAATGATCCCCCAATCAAATCGCAACATTTTTCCTTCTTTATCTACCATTTAAAAGGTATAAATTCAAATATTACACATTCCTATCACTGTCTTGTTTTCAATATTTATAATAAACCAGAGGGAAAACAAGCACCTAATAGCCCCTTCACATCTTCCTCACCGAGAAACAATAGCTTCTCCGGTGAGAAACAAATCGATGCACACCGAGGAACACCTCATTGGTTTTAAAGTAATAAGTGCTTTACAAACAGGAAAAAATGCATATTCCGTATAGCTTTATACAATATCAGCTTATATTTTCGTATATACATACAGTTATTTATGCAATATCTTCTATAGTTCATCAATTTTAGCATAATCACTTTTCAACAAAATCTTAAAAATAGCACATTAATAGAGAAAAGATATGCAACTTTCAACTATGGTATCAGCCAAATTCCGGAATTATTAAAACGAGAAAAAGGCACAACCATTTGCTGCCTGCAAACAGCAAATGATTATATACCCAATTTTGAAGATGAAATCGCAGATCCAATGGAACCAAATAGTAAATCAAAGCCATTCATTCTTTATTTCATTTATCTTCTGCCGGAAATTTTTATATATCCCAGAGGGCATTATATAAATCAGGCTTTAATATTCATACCAATAAATTCGTCAATTAATGGTATTTAAGTATCACATTAAAGAAATTATATTGTCTTTTTTACTCATATTTATGCTTTTTGTTAATATTGTATTAGTATTTGATAAAATTATATTTGTCCCTCGTACTAAACCACCCTACCTTTGCTCCCAGATTCAAACAATATAAAATTATATATGCAATGAAAAACAAATTATTTTATCTTATTGGAGTAGCACATCTATTAAGTTACATCAGTAAATAGACTTCCAGTGTAAGCAATGTTGATGGAAAATATTCCCTATTGCCACTCACAATTAACAAAACGAATTATACGTCTAAGAGTTTATAAATCTAATGCAATAAATCATGAGTAAAAAAATTCATTTCTTACTTTTCTTCTTTCTCTGCCTAGCCAGTATTCCATTGGTAGCCCAGAATATTGAAGTTAAAGGAGTCGTAACAGAAGCTACGACTAACGAGCCCTTACCAGGAGTCACAGTAAAAGTTAAAGGAAAAGACACTGGTACAGTTACAAATATGGACGGTAAATATACCGTTAAAGCCAATAAAGGCGACATACTGGTATTCTCTACAATAGGTATGAAAAGTATAGAGCATACAATATCATCTAACGCTCCGATTAATGTCAGTATGGAAGAAGACAATGTGGCTCTCGAACAAGTAGTTGTCATCGGATATGGTACAGCAAAAAAAAGTCACCTTTCCGGAGCTGTAAGTTCAGTAGGCGCAAAAGAACTGAATGGTGCCGTTGCCACAAATGCAGGTACAGCACTCCAAGGTAAAATTGCAGGTGTATCCGTAACAAGTACTAGCGGTGACCCGAATGAAGGAATGACCATTAACGTACGTGGTATCAGTTCTCTCTCTAGCAATGATCCACTTTACGTCATTGACGGTTCTTTCGGAGACCTTAGCATGGTAGATCCATCAGATATTGCTTCCATTGAAGTGTTGAAGGATGCGGCTGCCGCCGCTATTTATGGTTCTCGTGCAGCCGGTGGCGTTGTATTAGTAACTACTAAAAGCGGTCGTAAAGACATGCCTACAAAGCTTGAGGTAAACTTTTTCACAGGTTTCAGCCAGACACCGAAAAAACTGAAAGTATTTAATGGTGAAGAATACAGCCGCTTCGCACGTTATTATAAACTGTCTGCTGATGGTTACGGTAACGAGGTCGGTGCTGTTCCCTTTGTAGGTGAAGGTACTGATTGGCAAGAGGTAATGCTTCGCACCGCAATGACATACAAAGCAAACGCAAACATCAGCGGAGGTTCCAAGACAGGTTCATATAGTGCGTCCGCAAGCTATTTAAATAAGGAAGGAATTCTCCGTAACACTAGCCACGAATCTTACAATATTCGTTTGAAAAGTGACTATTCTTTTCTAGATAATAGGTTGGTTATCGGTGAGTCGCTGATTGTTCGCTTATCTAAAGGAGAAGGAAATATCAATCAAGATACAATGGGAGAAATCTTACGTTTTCCCTCAGTCGTACCGGTATTTGATCCGACAAACTCTACAGGATGGGGAACTTCGGCCGATATCAATCTTCCGAACCCGTATGCATATTACTCAACGGTGAACAAAAACAATGAGAAAACTCAAATTTTCCTCAACGCTTATTTACAAGCTGAAATAATTAAAGGTTTAAAGTATAAGTTGAATCTCGGACTTAGAAAGGATCATAACAGGAGCCGCACATATACAGGCATTTACGATTTGGGATCTGCTGGTAAAAACGATGCTCCAGACCTAAGTGAGGGATCATCCGATTACGAATCGTGGGTTTTGGAGAATACGTTGAACTATGACAGGGCATTTGGTAAGCACAATATTTCTGCATTGGTTGGTTATTCTGCACAAAAAGACAAGAGCTATGGATTGAACGGTAGCAACACGGATATTCCAGAATTCATCTACACTATGACAGGTAACGTTAAGACAATGACAGCCTCTAGTTCATTGAAAGAATTAACTCTCGTATCGCTCTTCGGACGTGTGATGTATACTTATGACGACCGCTACCTGTTTTCAGCGTCTATCCGTCGTGACGGTTCTTCACGCTTCCAAAAAAGACATCGATTCGGCAGCTTCCCTTCAGCATCCATCGGGTGGAATATCAATCGTGAAAAATTCTTCAAACCGCTGGAAAATATATTTGACCAATTCAAATTCCGTTTCAGCTATGGTAAACTAGGCAATCAGCAAATGGACAACTACTATCCCACTATTAGCATAGTATCCGATGGCATGAATTACCTTCAAGGAAATAATATATGGTTCGGTCAGTTACCCAACGTTACCGCAGTCTCACCTACCAACCTGACTTGGGAAAGTACGGAAACTTTTAACGTGGGACTTGATTTAAGCATGCTGAACGGTAAATTGACATTGACCGCCGATGCTTATGTAAAAAACACAAATGACGTATTACTACCCGTTCCTGTTTCAGGTTCAGCTGGTATCAGCGGACTTCCTATCCTAAACGCTGGACAAGTACGCAATAAAGGATTTGAACTATCTGTAAACTGGCGCAGCAATATCGGCGATAATTTCAACTATTATATAGGTGCAAACGTCACTACAGAGAAAAATAAAGTAACGAAGATTACGGCTGGAGGCGACGATATGGGTATTTCAGGTTATTCCGCTCACGCCGCTGCCAAAAATGGTATCAACAGATTTGAAAAAGGGCATCCTATGTCTTACTTCTATCTAGTTGAAAGTGATGGAATTTTCCGCACTCAAGAAGAAATTGACAATTACAAGAATAAGGATGGCAGACAAATACAACCGGGTGCACAACCGGGAGACGTTCGTTACAAAGACTGGAATGGTGATGGTATGATTGATGAAAATGACCAACATGATGTAGGTAATCCGTTCCCGGATTTCTCATTCGGTCTGCGCATGGGAGGCGAATGGAAAGGATTTGACTTCAATCTTTTCTTTGATGGTATGACTGGTAACAAAATATATAATTATCAACGTTATTGCCTCGAATCTGGCAAGTTCAATGGCAACTACAGCACGAAGTTGGCTAACTCATGGAGACCGGACAATCAGAACACAGACATTCCTCGTTTCTCTAAAACAGATGGGATAGACAATGGCTTAGCCTTTACCGACAGATGGCTGGAAGATGGTTCTTACTTCCGACTGAAAACACTAGATATCGGTTATTCCCTTCCTAAGGGCCTGCTAAAGAAGGTAAAACTGGAAAATGTAAGAATCTATACATCAATGGAAAACCTGTTCACATTAAGTAAATATTCCGGCTATTCCCCTGACCTCGGTGAAAGTGGCAGCATAGATATCGGAGTGGGTTACAACGTATTCTCAAGAGGAGTAGACCAAGGACGCTATCCACTCCCGCGTACTATCTCATTTGGTATTCAGGTTAGTTTATGATACAATGATAAAATCCACTAATTGAATTAATAACATGAAAAAGAATTGGTTATCATATATATGCATGGCAACTCTCTTATCCGGAGCACTGACTTCATGCAACGAAAATAAATTTCTGGATCTGAAAGATCCTAATCATTTCACGGAAGAAAACTTCTGGAGAAATAAAGCGGATGCAGAAAGCGGTCTTGCCGCTGCTTATTCCCCCATAAAATATCAAATGTATGGTTATTACGGAGCATTTGACGGATGGTTAAATTTAAATAGTCGTGGTGATGATATTTTTACGGTTCTGAATGAAGAACCTTCTATGTGGACCATCGCAACATTTCAAAACTCAACTACTACCGGATATGATCCGTATGGAGCGCTTTATGCTGGTATCCAACGTGCCAATCTTGTAATAAAAAACATCGATAAAATTCCAGCGGCAGGAATTAGTGAGGAAGACCGATCCATGATTAAAGGAGAGGCACTCTTTTTAAGAGGATTCCAATATTTCCTATTAGTTCATAATTATAAAGAAGTTCCTCTACGTTTAATTCCGTCTAACGAAGACGAAAGCAATAAACCCGCGGCTAAAGAAGAACAAATTTGGAAGCAAGCAGAGGATGATTTAAAAAATGCTATAAATAGCAATATTCCCGTCACTCGTTCCGGTGACGAGAAAGGACGTATTGAGAAAGGAGCAGCCATCGCTATGCTTGGAAAAGTATATTTATACCAGCACAAGTATCCAGAAGCAAAAGCTCAACTGGAACTATTGACGAAAGCCCCTTATTATCCAGGACGTTACGACTTAATTGAAAACTTTGCCGAGAATTTTACTACAGCGAATGAGAACAATAAGGAATCTGTTTTCGAATTGCAATATAGTAGTGATGGTGAATTGACATGGGGTAACGAAAGCGGTATCAACCTAGGTAACTCACTTCCAACATTTGTAGGTCCGGTTGCCGCCGGTGGTTGGGCTAAGCTGATGCCTTCCAGCTTTGCCGTCGGCCAGTTTGTGCAAGAAGAACGTCCTGCCGGTTCGGATACGAAGTATGACAAACGCATGTATGCAAGCTTATTTTTCAATCCCGAAGCTATGGGAGATGTAGTGAAGAACGAGAAATGGTATGGAGGAAGCCGTTCTATGGAGCAACTTTGGGATGGCAATAGCGGTAAAATGAGTGGTGGTGCTCCATCTTACAGTCAAGGTGACGGTAAGTTTTTGCTAAAAAAATACACTGCATATTTTGTAAATGCTTCTGATGCTGATATTATGGGTCATAAGGAAGGGAAAGCAAACAATTTACGAGCTATGCGATTCTCAGAAGTGCTGTTAATGTACGCCGAAGCTTGTGCCAAAACAAACGATGTAAACGGGGCAAACACCGCATTGAAGCTCGTTCGCAAAAGAGCAGGATTAGCTGATAAGACATTTGCCCAATCGGACTTGATGTTAGAAATAGAGCACCAATGCTTGCTCGAGTTTTTTGGTGAAGGACATCGTTTTGACGACCTAAAACGCTGGTATACCACTGAAGAGATTAAAAATATTTTCACTGAAAATGAAAAACAGGGAGCAGAATACTTTCAAGAAAAACATAAATATTACCCTATTCCTTCTGGAGAGTTGAACAACAATGATGCCATGGTACAAACTGAACTATGGAGATAATATTTTTACAACCAATTTATACTTAGAATATATGAAGAAGATATACTCATTATTATTTGTAGCATTATTCCTATTCTTAGGATATTCATGTGACGATGGAAGTTTAGACCATAGTGATGTTTTTATCCCGGAACCAGTTGAAGAAAATTTTGACGATGACGGGATTGCACCGGAACCTACAACTACCGCTGTTGTAAGAATGAAAATCGGAGAAGAAAACAAACATCAAGTAATTGATGGCTTCGGCTGTGCCTTCTGCGGGTGGTCACATCGTATTTGGAATACGATGCAGCGTGACGCAGTGATAGAAGACCTGTTTAGTGAAAACGGTTTGGATTTAAATATTTTCCGGGGCGAAATATTCCCGTCTTACGGTAATCCAACTACAGGAGACATTGAATTCAAGATGGATCGCAATTTTATGTTGCAGCCCGATGATCCTTCTATGATTAATAACTACTGGCGAAACTACAATGGTGAAGAGTGCGGAGAACAATGTCAACTTGGCCAAATGTGGTTAGTTGACCTTATAAGTAGAAAATATAAAGATGTCAATTTCTTCTTTTCAGTTTGGTGTCCTCCTATCAAATGGAAAAGCAATAACAAACTTAATGGTGGAAGCCTCAAGTCGGAATATTACGATGAATATGCCCAATATCTATTGGATTTCGTCGATGCATATGAACAAAAATTCGGCATTGACATATATGCATTATCAGGATGGAATGAACCGGACAAACTTGCTAGTTTAGGTGGTTGGGCAACCTGTGCATGGTCTGAAGAAGAAATGGCTAAATTTGTCCTCGAAAAACTTCGTCCAGCGATGGAGAAAAGAGGCCACAGTGATATGAAACTTGTTTATGCAGAAAATGCCCAGTGGAAATGGGCGGTCGATTTTATCAATAATAGTTTAAAAAAATATCCGGAACTGGTAGATCCAAATTTCATTGTAGCCGGTCATGGATATTCTACAAGAGATGAAAATGTCATTCCTTTTGAAGAGGCAGAAAAGCGCAATGTCCACATGTGGCAAACAGAGCTTAGTGATGATAAAGGTCGCCAAGAGACATGGCCGGATGCAATGAAATGGGCTAAAACTTTTCATGCTTATATGGCAAATGCCAATATGAGTGCCTTTGTATGGTGGTCAGGTGCACGTCCTTGCAGCACTACGGGCGAAAACCTAATTCAATTAGAAGAGGCATTACCTAGTACATACTATTACAGAGTTCCACGCTACTATACTTTTGGACAGTTCAGCAAATTTATTGAGCAAAATGCCGTACGTGTAGACGTAGAAGCTATTTCTTCAGAAACAGATAAACTCCCCGAAGACTTGTTGGTTTCTGCTTATGTGAAAGATGACACCTACACTATTGTACTAATCAATTTATCTCAAAAAGAATCATTCTCTACATTGATTGAGATTGAAGGAGTGGAATTCCAAAATATGAGAACATATACTTCCAGTGAATATGTGAAGTGGAAACACAAAAAGATCAATCCGTCTCAAAGCGGTTTACGTTCTATTACCGTTCCCAAATATAGTGTTGTAACTGTGACTGGTAAAATGAAAAACCATGAAGTTGAATAACGAATTATAAATTAGAGAATATCATGAAAAGAAATATAATACACTTAACAGGAATCGCACTTTGTGCAATCGGATTATTTTCCGGTTGTAATGAAGACTTACCTAGTTACACAAGTCTGACTGTGGATGCAGAGACATTGACAATTAATTTAGATGAGACAACCGAAGGGAGTTTTAATATTACTGGGGGCAATAGCGGATACAAAGTGTCTAGTTCAAATGCTGCAGTAGCGACAGCAGTTATTTCGGGCAATGAAGTGATTGTAACAGGTTTGAAATATGGCACTGCAACGTTAACCGTTATCGACTGGACTAAGAATTCGGCAAATGTGAAAGTAGTGGTAGCTCAAGAACAGGAGCTAGCAGTAAAAACAAGTTCCACGACTATGTTCTTTGAAGAACACAAAACGCTCGAAATATATACTGGAAATGGAGGATATAGCATAACATCTTCCAATGAGTCAGTAGCAACAGCAAAAATCAGTGAAGATGGAAAAATAGAAATCACTTCTTCTATCGTTCCGGGGACTGCGATACTAACCGTGAAAGACAGTCACAACAAAACAGCCGAGATTGCTGTGAAAGTAATAAAGAGGCTGGTAGTAGATAATAGTGAAGATATTACTTATCTAATAACAAGCGAACCCGTTACGATTAAAATTTTGGATGGAAATGGTGATTATACCTGCAGTCTCCCAAAATACTCCGAATCTTATATCAAATGTACGGTAGCAGAAAATGGAACAGAAGTTATTATTGAAGGATTGAAAAGAAACTATTTCAATAAAGCAATCACCATCAAGGACAAAGAAGGACAATCCATTGACATTCATATCAAGACTATTGATGAACCTTATTGGGAAAATCCAAGTTATCGTTACTTAATAGCTGGTTCTTATGCTTATCAGTATCCTTCTACAGCAAAAGTTGGTGAAGCTATTTATTCTGAAGAACTTAATATTTCGCTATTAACAATAAAGAGTACAGGAAGTTATGCTTCCGGATTTGCAGTCCAATTTACCGGTAATCTTGAAGAAGGAGTAAAGACCAATGCTGTACTTTATAAAGTTGCTAAAAATGCAGTAGATAAAAATGTTGCCTATTCAATAGAAGACTGTAAAATAGATAAAGTAGAAGATGGCTGGTATTGGGTTAGCTTCTTGGAACCCGGTTACACCGTTCGTTCTTACTTTATCACTAAGCAATAATTTATAAACTTGACATATCCGTTTAAAAGTACCCCCATACTTTTAGAATGATAAAACATAAAAAGAAACTGTTCGTACAACACAGCATGCATTTCATGTCTATCTGCATTGTGAACAGTTTCTTTTTATCTTGTCAAGAAGATGCAAGGGAAATGGACTGCAAATCTTTATCTCTTAATATATTGAATTGATATGAATAGATACAATAATAGACTTCATATTCTAAAAAAAGAACATGAGTCACTTATCTCACGTAAAAATAAGATGATATTTTCCGAAAATGGAATATTCGAGCGCTATAAATATCCTATCCTGACAGCTGCTCATACTCCCTTGGAATGGCGTTATGATTTGAATCCGGAAACAAATCCATACCTAATGGAACGAATCGGAGTAAATGCCACCATGAATTCGGGAGCTATCAAATGGAATGGAAAGTATCTAATAATAGTACGTGTAGAAGGAAACGACCGAAAATCATTCTTCGCCATTGCCGAAAGTCCGAATGGCATAGACAACTTCCGTTTTTGGGAATACCCGATACATTTGCCGGACACAGACCCAAGTGAAACAAACGTCTACGACATACGTCTGACAGCCCATGAAGATGGTTGGATATATGGCATTTTCTGTTCCGAAAGTCTTGACCCGAACGCTGCACCAGGCGACCTATCTTCCGCCATAGCCAAAGCAGGCATCGTGCGTACTAAAGACTTAAAAAGCTGGGAACGGCTGCCAAACCTGATTTCCAAAAGTCAGCAACGCAATGTTGTATTGCATCCGGAATTTGTTAACGGCAAATACGCCCTGTACACCCGTCCACAGGATAACTTTATCGACGCCGGCAACGGAGGAGGTATTGGCTGGGCGCTTATAGATGACATTACCCATGCAGAAGTGAAAGAAGAAATCATTATAAACCACCGTCATTACCATACAATAAAAGAGGTAAAGAATGGCGAAGGTCCCCATCCTATCAAAACCCCCAAAGGATGGTTGCACCTCGCCCATGGAGTTCGTGCATGTGCTGCCGGTCTGCGTTATGTACTCTATCTGTATATGACATCTTTGGAAGATCCGACAAAAGTCATTGCCGAACCGGGTGGTTTCTTATTGGCACCTATGGGAGAAGAGAGAATTGGAGATGTCTCCAATGTGCTCTTCTCAAATGGGTGGATTGCAGACGAGGACGGAACAGTGTATATCTATTACGCATCTTCCGATACCCGCATGCACGTAGCAACTTCCACCGTAGACAGGCTGATAGATTATTGTCTTCACACCCCGGCAGACGGTTTACGCTCTGCTGCTTCTGTAGAAAACATTTGCAAGCTCATAGAAGCTAACAAATATGTAATGGCAGAACAGGTTTATTTTTAAGGTAATGTGAGCTCAATACTTGAGCAGTATTAGTTGCCCTCCATTGACCAATTCCACGTCAATGGAGGGCTTTTCTATAAAGCAGGACAATAGCTGATACAAAAGTGCGTATTGCAGGTAAAATAGCACTTATCAAAAGTGCGCATTGCAGGGTATAAATAGGAAATTAAATTTGCGTATTGCAGAGGATATCATTAAATTTGCGTATTAATAAGATGATAAATAGAGAATTACATGATATTTAAACGCAAAATGTATAACAAGCTGCTTGCTTGGAAACAACAGGCGGCAGGAACCAAGGCACTTCTGATAGAAGGCGCCCGGCGAATAGGTAAATCCACTCTTGTGGAAGAGTTCGCAAAAAATGAATACCGAAGCTATCTTTTGATGGATTTCAACAAGGTAAGTGACTCGGTTACTTCAGCCTTTAACAATTATATGAATGATCTCGATACCTTTTTCCTGATTCTTTCTTCGGAATATGGTGTAAAACTTTACCCAAAGGAATCCATCATCATATTTGATGAGATACAACAGTTTCCGAAAGCCCGGCAAGCAATAAAGTATCTGGTTGCGGATGGGCGGTTCGACTATATTGAGACAGGCTCGCTCATTTCCATAAAAGAAAATGTACAAGATATAACCATTCCCTCAGAAGAGAGAACACAGCTTATGTACCCCATGGACTTCGAAGAGTTTGCTTGGGCAATGAATGAAGAGCCATTGATAACATATATCCGCCAATGCTTTGACAAAAAGGAACCTTTGGAGCAAGGACTTCACGCCAAAGCTATGTTATTGTTCCGTCAATACATGATTGTGGGCGGTATGCCGAAAAGCCTGTCAGCGTATTTGGAGAACAACCGGAGCTTCGAAATGGCCGATGTGGAAAAAAGGGATATACTGACACTGTATCGGAATGACATAATGAAGATAAGGTCAGGTTACAGGTCGAACGTATTGAGCATCTTTGACCAAATTCCCGCTTTTCTTTCACGTTCGGAAAGACGGGTAGTAATGAATCGTATTGAAAAGGGAGCAAGCTTCCCAAAGTATCATGATACTTTCTTTTGGCTCTCTGATTCAATGATTGCCAATGAATGCTTTAATTGTTCAGATCCTAATGTGGGCCTCTCGCTGAATGAAGACAGAACCTATGTGAAATGCTATATGGGTGATACCGGACTACTTATCAGCCATACATTCGATGAGAATGAAATCTCTGACGGAGAACTTTACCGGGAAATCCTGTTGGGAAAACTGTCGGTGAACGAGGGTATGTTCTACGAGAACGTAATCGCACAGATGCTTGTGGCTGCCGGACACAAGCTTTACTTTTACACCCGATACAATGAAGAAAAGCATCGCAACGACATGGAAATAGATTTTATCCTGTCGAACCAAAGCAAACTAAAATATAAGATTTTTCCGATAGAGGTAAAATCGAATGACAAGTATACTATTCGTTCACTCATCAAATTCAAAGAGAGTTTTCATCAGCGCATAGGAGAATGCTATGTGATTCATCCGAAGAACCTGTACGTAAAGGAAGGAGTAGTGTATCTGCCTGCCTATATGACCTTCTGCTTGTAAAGAGAGAGTATTCCTGCAGGAATTTTCTCTCTTTTTCCTTAAATCCGCAACAGTTATCATGAAGGACGCTTTCATGATAACTGTTGCGGATTTAAGGAAAAAGTATCAGAATGAGTTAAAATAATATTTGTTTCCCTACTACTTTCGCCCTACTTTTGCATCAAATAAAATAAACCTAATCGAAATAACGATATGAAACTACACGAAATCGATATTCTCATCATTTGTGCCTATCTCATCGCCATGATTGTCATCGGACTTATCCTGAAGAAACGGGCTGCCCAAAATATGGATTCTTATTTCCTGGGAGGGAAATCATTGCCATTTTATATGCTCGGACTCTCCAATGCTTCCGGAATGTTTGACATCACAGGAACGATGCTGATGGTATATTGGGCATTTGCCTACGGATTCAAGAGCCTTTGGATTCCCTGGTTGTGGCCAGTGTTCAACCAAATCTTTCTAATGGTTTATCTGTCCGTGTGGTTACGTCGTTCCAATGTACTCACTGGAGCAGAATGGATTAAGACACGTTTCGGTAAAGGCAAAGGATCGACTCTTTCACATACGATTGTTATCATCTTTGCATTACTTAGCGTACTCGGTTTTTTAAGTTATGGATTCATAGGTATTGGTAAATTTATGGAGATATTCATCCCCTGGGAAGTAGTATCTCCATTCATTCCTTTCAATGTGCCTGCAGAATATGTTCCTCATGTATATGGTATTTTCTTTACCACAATCGCCACTTTCTATGTAATGCTCGGAGGAATGTTGAGTATTGTATGGACAGACGTTGTGCAGTTCCTGATTATGACAGTAGCAGGTATCGTAATTGTTGTTATCGGAATGCAAATGGTAGCACCGGACATGATTCATTCTTTCGTACCGGCCGGCTGGGACTCTCCTTTCTTCGGATGGACGCTGGATATCGACTGGAGCAGTCGGATGAGCCTCTTGACGGAACGGATGGCGAATGAACCATATAGCCTGATTAGCATCTTCGTCATGATGGCCTTGCTCAAAGGAATATTTATGAGTATGGCAGGACCGGCGCCCAACTATGATATGCAGAAAATTCTATCTTGCAAATCCCCCAAAGAAGCGGCTATGATGAGCGGTTCCGTATCAGTCGTACTATTAATCCCCCGCTACCTGATGATTATGGGATTTGCTCTGCTGGCTATCTACTTCTTTAAAGAAGATGGCGGTCTGACACAAATGGAAGTGACACGAACGGATTTTGAAACTATCCTCCCCCATCTAATCACACGTTATGTGCCTGCAGGATTAGCCGGAATCCTACTAGCCGGACTACTGGCAGCTTTCATGTCGACTTTTGCGTCCACTGTTAATGCCGCACCGGCTTATATCGTGAATGATATTTATCTGAAATATATCAATCCGAAAGCGAGTGTGAAAACACAAATACGCAGTAGCTATATTATTTCTGTCGCAGTAGTAGTTATCAGCACTGTCATCGGATTCTTCCTGAAAGACATCAATGAAATATTCCAATGGATTGTAGGAGCACTCTTCGGAGGATACATCGCGGCCAACGTACTGAAATGGCATTGGTGGCGCTTCAATGGTGAAGGCTATTTCTGGGGAATGACCGCCGGAGTAATAGCAGCCATCGTCATGAAGTTCACTGTTCCCGACGCATGGGTACTCTATTTCTTCCCCGTACTGTTCGGAGTTTCCCTGATAGGATGCATCGCAGGAACCTATAGCGCACCTCCAACAGACGAAGAGACGCTCATCAACTTCTACACCCGTGTACGCCCATGGGGATGGTGGAAGCCGATTGAAGAAAAAGCATTGGCCCGTTACCCTCATATCCAGCCAAACCGCAACTTCAAAAGAGACGCATTCAACGTGGCAATCGGCATTGTGTGGCAATGCAGCCTTACCATTATCCCAATGTATCTCGTTGTCCGCCAACAATTGGGGCTCTGGAGCTCTATCGCATTGCTTCTGGTTACGACCTTGATACTAAGAAAGACTTGGTATAAGCCTCTGTGTAAAGAAGAAATCAGGTACAACGAAGAAATAAAACAACTAAAACAAGAGAAGGAATAATTAGCTTAACACACTAAAATTTGAGAACCGACCATGAAAAGACTATCTGTGATTCTGGTATCATTTTTACTATATCTGCCTCTATGCGCTCAATTTAAGGGAACAGTTTCTGTCGACACTAATCAATCGGGCATAGTTGATAAAGGCGATAAGCCGCTGGCGGGAGTTATGGTAACAGATGGATTGAACGTAGTAAAAACAGATAAGAAAGGTCGGTTCTCTTTGCCCGGATTCGAGAAAACAAGATTCATAAGTATTACAACTCCTGCGGGATTTGAAACACAACAATTCTACCTTTCTACCAAAGAGAACAGAAAAAGCTACGATTTTATCTTAACCGAAAGCGAGCGGACAAAACCCAGAAAACATTCTTTCGTGCAAATCACCGACACCGAAGTAACGGGTGGAATGGGGCGTTGGGTAACCGATCTCCAGCAATACATTGACAATGAGAAGCCTGCCTTCCTCATTCACACCGGAGATATCTGCTACGAACCGGGACTCACCATCCACAATCAAGTGGTAAATGCACAAACAATGGATTGTCCTGTTTATTATTGTATCGGTAATCATGACTTAGTGAAAGGCAACTATGGCGAAGAGCTTTACGAATCTCTCTATGGTCCGACATGGTATTCATTTGATATAGGTAACGTTCATTATGTAGTCACTCCAATCGACCACGGAGATAACCCGACCAACTATACCCAAAGAGATGTATACAACTGGCTAAAAAACGATCTTGCTCTCATAAAAAAAGACCAGGCACTTATCCTTTTCAATCACGACTTATTTACTCCAAATGACTCTTTCGTCTTTAAAGCAGATGACGATCATCTGCTTGATTTTCGTTCTTTCAATACCAAAGCCCAAATCTACGGACACATGCATTACAACTATGTCCGCAACCAAAATGGGATTTATACAATCTGTACCGGCACATTGGATAAAGGAGGCATTGACCATTCCCCTTCTTCTTTTAGAGAAATAAAAGTAGACGCAAACGACAATATCACCACCCAACTGCGATATGCTTTCATCGAGCCACAAATCGCAATAGTCTCTCCGATGAATAATCAGACGGCCGCAGCCTGCACCATCACTAAAGATCAGCTTCCTGTTTCCGTCAATACATATTATTCGCAGGCCAAAACGTCTCACGTTTCTTATATCCTAAGCGATTCGGAAAATAATCAAGAAATAGCTAAAGGCGATCTAGCCTCCCGTACAGAATGGAACTGGAGTGGAAACATTCAAATGCCGGCCAATGAAATGGGGAAAAAACTAAATCTCACAGTGACTTCATTCTTCAGCAACGGAAAGAAAGCGACTGCTACCAGCCAGTTTATCTATCAAAAGGACTTCAAATTATCCACTATTGCAGGTGAAGACTGGAATACATTACTTCAAAACGCAGCACACTCCGGAGGAGTCAACAACTCTCAAATCAAGCTCCCCCTGCAATTACAATGGACAACCAATACAGGCAGTAACATTTTTATGTGTTCTCCCATTATCGTCGGACAGAAAGTATTTATCGCTACCACCGACGATAATGTATCACTGAACACATTTATCTGCGCATTTGATTTTAATTCCGGCAAACTGTTGTGGAAATTCCGTACTGCAAATTCTGTTAAGAACACAATAGCCTATGAAAATGGAATTGTAGTAGCTCAAGATGCCTCCTGCAACCTCTATGCCTTAGACAGTGAATCAGGGAAATTACTCTGGAAACAATCTATCAATCTGGACAGCTATCCCTATCTGACTGAAGGCTTGACAGTAGACAAAGGAGTGGTCTATGCCGGAATCGGCGCCGGACTATCTGCCTACAACCTAAAAACAGGACAAACGATATGGACTAACAAGGACTGGAAACAGCGGGAAGGTTCTACTACAACACTCACTATTGCCGGAGATGTATTAGTCAGCGGAACCCAATGGGGAGGTTTATACGGCAATGATATCCACACAGGAAAGCAACTCTGGAAACTATCTGATAACGGACTTGGCAACCGGGGAGCCTCTCCTGTCTATAAAAACGGGAAATTATGGATTATCTCTTCCAAGAGCTTCTTCACAATAGAGCCACAGACCGGAAAAGTATTGCAACAAAAAGAGTTATCAGCCAATCTGGATGTTACATCCACCCCACTCATCACCGAACAGGAAATCATTTTCGGTACTGCCGACCGGGGAGTTTTCGCATTGGACAAATCTACACTTTTCAATAAATGGAAAGCAGAAACGTCACCTTCACTTGTATATACTGCTCCTTATTCCACCACTCCGCAAGCCGGAGTTGAAACAAGTCCTGTTGCATCACAAGGAATTGTCTACATCGGAGCTTCCGACGGTTATCTATATGCCATCGACCAAACTACAGGAATTATAAAAGATAAACGACACATTGGAGCGCCTATATTTTCAACCGTAGCCGTATCCGGGAATAAGATGATTGTTTGTGGTTTTGCGGGTAATGTTTATTGCTTTTCATCGAAGTAAACTCCCTCTTCACTATCATAATGCATAAACTCAAATGGTACATAAGCACTAAAATTATATAGATACAGTTTTTGCCACCCCACACGTTGTAATTTAAAGATTATCACGTATCTTTGCCTGCTCAAATCATAAATACGAGATATGGCTATTACAATCAAGAAAGTCTCCACAAAGAGAGAACTTAAGAAATTTATCCGTTTCAATTACAGAATGTACAAGGGTAACCCTTACTCTGTGCCTGACCTCTATGACGACATGCTCAACACCTTCAACAAGAAGAAAAACGCAGCATTCGAATTCTGTGAAGCAGATTATTTCCTCGCATACCGGGACGATAAAATAGTAGGACGTGTAGCTGCAATCATCAACAATCAGGCGAACGAGAAGTGGGAATGTAAAAACGTTCGTTTCGGATGGATAGACTTCATCGACGATCCCGAAGTATCATCCGCACTCATCAAAACGGTGGAAGAATGGGGAAAAGAACGAGGCATGACTCACATTGCCGGTCCTCTCGGATTTACTGATTTCGATGCGGAAGGTATGTTAGTTGAAGGATTCGACCAACTTAGTACCATGGCTACTATCTACAACTACCCGTACTATCCTGTACACATGGAAAAGTTAGGCTTCGAGAAAGACGCCGACTGGGTGGAATACAAAATCTACATACCGGATGCCATTCCCGACAAGCATAAACGTATCTCCGAACTGATCCAACGAAAATATAACCTCAAGATAAAGAAATATACTTCCGGAAGAAAAATAGCCAAAGACTACGGACAGAAGATTTTCGAGTTGATGAATGAAGCATACAGTCCTCTTTATGGCTATTCTCCGTTGACACAGCGGCAAATCGACCAATACGTGAAAATGTATCTGCCGATCCTTGACTTACGGATGGTTACACTGATTACTGATGCCAATGACGAACTGGTCTGTGTAGGTATCTCCATGCCATCTCTCGCCGAGGCTTTACAGAAATCACACGGGCGTCTGTTGCCACTCGGATGGTTCTATCTGTTAAAGGCACTATTTATGAAACGCCGTGCCAAAATGCTTGATCTGCTACTCGTTGCAGTGAAACCGGAATATCAAAACAAAGGTGTTAACGCTTTGTTATTTTCCGATTTAATTCCAGTTTATCAAAAATTAGGTTTTATCTTTGCGGAAAGCAACCCCGAACTGGAACTGAACGGAAAAGTTCAGGCACAATGGGATTACTTTGAGACTCAACAACATAAGCGCCGCCGTGCGTTCATCAAAGAGATAAAATAAAAAAACAGCTATGGAAGAGAACGAATTGATACCTGTAGACAACAACAATGCAGTAGAGTACACTGACGACAACATCCGTCACCTAAGTGACATGGAACATGTACGCACACGCCCCGGTATGTATATCGGAAGGCTGGGCGACGGTGCACATGCCGAAGACGGAATCTATGTCCTCCTGAAAGAAGTAATTGACAACAGTATTGACGAGTTCAAAATGCAAGCCGGTAAGAAAATCGAGATTACCGTTGAAGAAAACCTCCGTGTCAGCGTACGCGACTACGGACGAGGCATCCCGCAGGGAAAACTCATCGAAGCCGTCAGCATGCTGAACACCGGTGGTAAGTACGACAGCAAGGCATTTAAGAAAAGTGTCGGACTAAACGGTGTCGGTGTGAAAGCCGTCAATGCCTTGAGCTCCCGTTTTGAGGTACGCAGTTACCGTGACGGTAAAGTACGTATCGCCACTTTCTCAAAAGGAAACCTGCTGACCGACGAGACGCAGAATACCGAAGAAGAAAACGGAACTTACATCTTCTTCGAACCGGATAATACATTATTCCTGAATTACTGTTTCAAGCCTGAATTTATTGAGACAATGCTACGTAATTACACGTACCTCAATACCGGGCTTGCCATTATCTATAACGGACACCGTATCCTGTCGCGCAACGGCCTGGTAGACCTTTTGAACGACAATATGACGGCAACCGGACTTTACCCGATCATCCACCTGAAAGGGGAAGACATCGAAATCGCCTTTACGCATACCGGACAATACGGAGAAGAATATTACTCCTTCGTCAACGGTCAGCATACCACCCAAGGAGGTACGCATCAGAGTGCTTTCAAGGAACACATCGCCCGCACTATCAAGGAGTTCTTCAACAAGAATATGGACTATACCGACATTCGTAACGGACTGGTTGCTGCCATTGCCGTCAATGTGGAAGAGCCTATCTTTGAGAGTCAGACGAAAACGAAGCTGGGTTCTACCAATATGGTTCCCGGCGGAGTGACAGTCAATAAATATGTAGGCGACTTTATCAAACAGGAAGTGGACAACTTCTTGCACAAAAATGCGGATGTAGCCGAAGCGATACAACAAAAGATCCAAGAATCCGAGAAAGAGCGTAAAGCCATTGCAGGTGTAACCAAACTTGCCCGTGAACGTGCAAAGAAGGCAAACCTGCACAACCGCAAATTGCGCGACTGCCGTATTCACCTCAACGACCCGAAAGGAAAAGGACTGGAAGAAGATTCCTGCATCTTTATCACCGAGGGGGACTCTGCAAGTGGTTCCATCACCAAAAGCCGTGATGTGAACACGCAAGCAGTGTTCAGTCTACGTGGTAAACCGCTGAATTCTTTCGGGTTAACTAAGAAAGTGGTCTACGAGAACGAAGAATTTAATCTGCTTCAGGCAGCCCTGAATATAGAAGATGGCTTGGACGGACTACGCTACAACAAAGTCATCGTAGCAACCGATGCCGATGTGGACGGTATGCATATCCGCCTGCTATTAATTACTTTCTTCCTGCAATTCTTCCCTGACCTTATAAAAAAAGGCCACGTATATATTCTGCAAACGCCTTTGTTCCGTGTACGCAATAAGAAAAAAACAATCTATTGTTATAGTGAAGAAGAGCGTGTCAATGCAATTAACGAACTAAGCCCGAATCCGGAGATCACGCGATTTAAAGGTTTAGGAGAGATTTCACCGGACGAGTTCAAGCATTTCATCGGTAAAGACATGCGTCTGGAGCAAGTTTCTTTACGAAAGACGGACGCAGTGAAAGAACTACTTGAATTCTACATGGGTAAAAATACCATGGAACGACAGAACTTTATTATAGATAATCTGGTTATAGAAGAAGATTTGGCATCATGAGAAAAGCAATATTCCCGGGTACTTTTGACCCCTTCACCATCGGACATTATTCGGTAGTGGAACGTGCACTCACCTTTATGGACGAAATCGTGATAGGAATCGGTATCAATGAGAACAAGAATACATACTTTCCCATTGAGAAAAGAGAAGAAATGATTCGGGAGCTTTACAAGGATGAGCCTCGTATAAAAGTGATGTCCTACGACTGTCTGACCATTGATTTTGCGCAGGAAGTAGGGGCCAGATTTATTGTCCGCGGTATCCGTACAGTGAAAGATTTCGAGTATGAAGAAACGATTGCGGACATCAACCGCAAACTGGCAGGCATTGAAACCATCCTGCTCTTCACAGAACCGGAACTGACTTGCGTCAGCTCGACGATTGTACGCGAATTATTGACTTATAATAAAGATATCAGCCAGTTTATTCCCAAAGGAATGAGGATAAGTTGAGAGTTGAGAATGGAGAATTGAGAAGGATGCAGGCGTATCTGTGCCCGGTTGTTAATACTCGGCTATTAATATAAAGTAAGATTATGAATAAGATTAAAATATACGTCCTTTTGGCTTGCCTGTGGGCAGTATCAGCCTTACAAGCCCAAAATTTCGGTTCTGAAGCCATGCGCAAGCTACAAATGGCAGAGTTCGCAATCTCCCATTTCTATGTAGACAAAGTAGATGAAGACAAGTTGGTGGAAGAAGCCATCATCAAGATGCTGGCACAACTCGACCCACACTCTACCTACTCGGACGCAGAAGAAGTGAAGAAAATGAACGAACCTCTTCAAGGTAACTTCGAAGGTATCAGATGATTGAAGATACCCTGTTAGTAGTGCAACCCGTCAGCAACGGACCCTCCGAAAAAGTCGGCATCCTTGCCGGTGACCGTATTGTTGCGGTCAATGACAGCGCCATTGCGGGAGTGAAAATGAGTACGGAAGATATTATGAAGCGTCTTCGTGGTCCGAAAGGCTCTAAAGTCAACCTGACTATCGTTCGTCGTGGCGTGCAGGATCCTTTATTGTTCACAGTGAAAAGAGATAAAATACCTATCCTTAGCCTCGATGCTTCTTACATGATTCAGCCTAAAACAGGTTATATCCGCATCAACCGCTTCGGAGCAACCACTGCCGAAGAATTCAAAAAAGCAATGACAAGCCTTCAGAAACAAGGTATGAAGGACCTGATTCTCGACCTGCAAGGAAACGGAGGAGGTTACCTTAATGCAGCTATCGACCTTGCCAACGAATTCCTGGGGCAAAAAGAATTGATTGTCTACACGGAAGGACGGACTGCCAAACGCAGTGATTTCTACGCCAAAGGAAACGGAGATTTCCGTAATGGACGCCTTATCATCCTGGTAGATGAATATACGGCTTCCGCCAGCGAAATTGTCAGCGGTGCAGTGCAGGATTGGGATAGAGGAATTATCGTAGGACGCCGTTCTTTCGGCAAAGGATTGGTGCAACGTCCTATCGACCTGCCGGACGGTTCCATGATTCGTTTGACTATTGCGCGCTATTATACTCCATCGGGACGTTCCATCCAGAAACCATACGACAGTACTGTCGATTACAACAAGGACCTGATAGAACGTTTCAACCACGGTGAACTGATGAATGCTGACAGTATTCACTTCCCGGATTCGCTGAAAGTACAAACCAAGAAACTAGGACGTACCGTTTATGGCGGAGGGGGTATCATGCCGGATTATTTCGTACCTATCGACACTACTCTTTATACGGATTATCACCGTAATCTGGTAGCTAAAGGAGCCGTGATTAAATTCACCATGCAGTTTATCGAAGGGCACCGGAAAGAGTTGAAAAACAAATACAAGAAATTCGAATCGTTTGATGAGAAGTTCGTAGTTGATGATGATATGCTCGCCATTTTAAAGGAAATAGGAGAGAAAGAAGGAGTGAAATTCAATGAAGAACAATATCAGAAGTCGCTTCCTCTTATCAAGACGCAGCTTAAAGCACTGATAGCCCGTGACCTTTGGGATATGAACGAATATTTCCGGGTAATGAATACCACCAATGAGAGTATACAAAAGGCGCTGGAGATACTGAATTCGGATGAGTATCAGAAGAAGCTGAAATAGGGTATTCAGTAAACAATCATAAGACACCATTTTTCAGTTCGGTGGACATATATACTCACCATAGTGAAAAAATATCTATCATAAGTATCATTCATTTTGATACTCTTCTCATTATCAAAGAAATAAGTATGATAGATAGCTTTTAAAAAGGTATCTATCATACTTTTACCAGCAAAAACAGGTTATCTATCATCTACAAAATAGCCGAATAAAGGCCCTATATGCATAAGATAGCTTGTTTTTGTTGAATAGTTTAATTCTCCCCTGTCCTATATCTATCAGATAGAACAAGGCGTATAAATACCTCAAACAAGCAGAGATAGTTTGCTTTTCTCCCTGATATAGTTTATCTTTGTTACCGATATAGTTCATTCTTCATGGCCGTGGCGAATTCCTACCACGGCCGTGGAAAGATACTACCACAGCCATGAAGAGATCTCTCCACGGCCGTGGGAAACTAATGATAAAGGCACCGGAAGACAACTATCCCTATGCCTTAGTCCAAGAATAAAGGCAGGATAACTTATAAAAGCCGCTTGATAACAAACAAACAACAGCTATATAACACCCTCCCCCTAAGTCCGAAGATGATCGATTAGCTTTGCAACAACAGAAAACAATGTCCTTATAGGCTTGCAACGGTAAATTAAAGGTACGTAGTAATGTATAAGGCAAAAAACAAATAAATAATGGCAATACAATTTGAATTGTACAAGACTCCCCGTCCCAAGGATGAGGAAGACAAAGAAGTGTATCACGCACGTGTAGTCAACTTCCAACACATTGACACAGACTATTTGGCAAAAGAAATCCAGATAGCAACTTCTCTAACTGAAGGGGATGTAAAGTCAGTTCTCGAATCCCTAAGTCATTTTATGGGGGATCGTCTTCGGGAAGGACAAAGCGTCCATCTGGATGGCATCGGTTATTTCCAGATAAAGCTGAATAGTCAAGAACCTATCACTTCGCCCAAACTAAAAGCGAATCAGATAAAACTCAAAGCCAACATCAGCTTTAAAGCGGACGTCAAACTGAAAAAGTCTGTCAGTGTTGTTCATGTGGAGCGAAGTAAACTGAAACCCCATTCGGCTGTCCTTTCAAATGACGAGATAGACAAATTGCTGACAAACTACTTCAAGAGCAACCCTGTATTAACCCGTCGCGACTTTCAAGGATTGTGCGGCTTTACCCCTACCACTGCCGCACGGCAAATCAAACGGCTGAAAGAGGAGGAGAAGAAGTTGAAGAATATCAATACTTATTATAATCCGATTTATGTGCCGATACCAGGATATTATGGCAAGGCGGAGATGAAGACAGATGAATAAAAGGAACAAACATAATACAGAAATAAAATGAAATCAGAAGAAATAAAAGAGCTATTTAAGCAGTTTGAGAGCATTGTTTGCGAATACAACAAAGTGGAATGTTGGAGTGCGAGAGAACTTTATCCATTGTTAGGATATTCTCAATGGCGTAACTTCCTGTCTATCACAGAGAAAGCAAAAGATGCATGTAAAAATGCCGGAGAAAATATTGCATACCATTTTGCTGACGTCAGCAAAATGGTTATATTAGGTTCAGGCGCTGAAAGAGAAGTAGATAACATCTTTCTGACCCGTTATGCCTGCTATCTGGTAGCACAAAATGGAGATTCTCGAAAGCAAGAAATTGCCTTTGCTCAAAACTACTTTGCAATACAAACGCGCCGTGCAGAATTAGTAGAGCAACGTTTAATAGAATATGAACGTGTCCAAGCACGTACCAAACTAGCCGAGACAGAGAAACTTCTCTCGGGTGTTTTATATGAAAGAGGAGTTGACAATCAAGGATTCGCCATTATACGTTCCAAAGGAGATAAAGCACTGTTTCACATGGACACCAAAATGCTAAAACGTAAACTTGGCGTACCTGATAGCCGACCATTGGCTGATTTTCTTCCGACCATCAGCATAAAAGCCAAAGACTTTGCCGCAGAAATGACCTCTGTGAATGTTCAGCAAAAAGACCTATACGGACAAACTGCCATTGAAAATGAACATGTTGACAATAATGTCGCAGTCAGAGATATGCTTGTTGGTAGAGGCATATTTCCTGAACAAATTCCTGCAAATGAAGATATTGCGGCAAGGGTATTTCTCTAAAGAAAAACGTTTTAACACATTCTTTATAAATCTGATTTATAATCAAGGAGGGGAGGAACCTATTAAAAAGAGCCTGTTAGACAGCATCTACAAAAAGAATCTACAAGCAGCAGTCGTGCGAACTAAGTCATTCCCTCAATTCTTCAGTCATTGTTTTTAGTAATGACCTGCTGTCACTTAACGGCAAATCCGTAGCTAAATCCCAACTCATCATACCTTTCAGCTTCTGTTCCTTTGCATAACGGGTTTTGATACGAATGTTATCCTGACCGTCAAACACATAAGTATCTCCCTGATAGATCACTTCATTCTGTGCAGGACTCGTAACCAATCCATTCTGTACAAAATTGAAATAAGCCTCTGTCTTCTTTGAATTATCTTTGGTCACCCCATAAAAAGGAACTCCTGCCACCAGTTTTTCCTTCGGAATACCATACTCCAATACCATCTGTATATCCGAACAATATTTCTCTATCGGAAAACGAACCGGTGAAGGACCATAGCACTGAAGTGAAATAAAATCAACTGCTTCAATAGCTTCCTTACTAATCTTATAACAAACAGGATGCAGAGATACACTGAAAAGATACTTGTCTCCCAACACTTCCCGCATCTTCAGGATAGCCAAACTATAATCTTTATATTCTTTCTCATTTTCTGCCCACTCAAAATCAAGATCAATGCCATCCAGTTTATTCTTTTCCAGTACAGTCTTTATGTTCTTTGCAAACGTCGTACGAGCGGCCTTATCGGCCACCATCGCTTTCCATTCGCCACTGGAAGCTCCCAAACGTATTTTCACTTTTGTACCTTTTACTTTTGCACGAACCGATTTAATCAAATCTTCCCAAGTGGTCACCCCTTTTCCCTGAAATACACGTGGATTCTCAAATGACAATGATCCGTCTTTATTAGGATGAACATTCAAGAAAATAAGGTCGTCACTTGCCCGCAAGCTTTCTGTAGAAATACGACCACGGTTGTAAAAATTACCCCGCACATAAGAACTGACCATATAGTCTTGCTGTGCAAACAATGATAATCCAACAAACAAAAAAAAGAAGAAGAATACAATTTTTCTTAGCATTAGCATAATGATTGATAATTAAAACGTTTAGATTGCAAAAATACGCATATCAAAAGCAAACAGATGTTCAAAAACAACTATAATACTTCCAAAAATCAACATAAAGTTTTCTATTCAGAAATTTACAACAGATAAATATTGAATTCTCTAACATCATCCAAAGGGATAAGAATAATATTTGCAGGTTTCTACTAAAACATAAATAAAAGAAAGAGTTCCATTTTCCGCAAAAAAAGCCTATCTTTGTTCCGTTAAGATAATAAATCACGCATAAAACTCATGCCAAGAGATTCATTTTGCATACAATATACCAACTGTACGGGATGTCCAAAAAATGTTGAAAATATCCTTGTATATAGAAACTTACCTAAAGGAGAGCATATCCCCAAGGATAAGTGTACGCAGAATTGTATGCTTTTTATGATAAAGGGCGAATTACTTATCAATAGCGAAGAGCATCCTGGAATAACGTTACGCGAGAGACAAATTGTTTTGCAAGCTATTGGCTCCAAGGTCGAAATACTGGCACTGACAGATGTGGAATACGTTATCTACTGGTTCAACGAACTGCCTTTGCTTTGCGAAGACCGATATAAGGAAATGATGGAACAGGCGGAAGCTCCTTTGACCTACACTCCACTGATTATGAGTGAAAGGCTTTACCACCTTGTCACCAGTATGCCCGAATTCCTCGCTGAAGAAAACCCTTGCAGCAAGTATATCGACTTAAAATGCAAAGAACTGGTTTTCTTGATTACCAACTTCTATCCGCTGCCCCAACTGGGTTCATTCTTCTATCCGATCAGCACTTATACGGAAAGTTTCCACTATTTCGTCATGCAGAATTACAGCAAGGTGAAGAACGTGGAAGAATTTGCGCATCTGGGAGGATATACGACCACTACTTTCCGCCGACTATTCAAAAACCTCTATGGTGTGCCCGTATACGAATGGATACTGGAAAAGAAACGGGAAGGAATCCTGGAAGACCTACAGCACACCAAAATGCGAATCACTGAAATCTGTAACAGATACGGATTCGACTCTCTGTCTCATTTCGCACACTTCTGTAAAGACTCTTTTGGCGATACCCCACGCGCTCTACGCAAAAAAGCAGCCGGCGGTGAGAAAATCGGGAAAGTACAATAAACAGCCTCATCCTACTAATGTGCCAATCAGTTGCACCATGCGTACATACTGGCTGGCATATTGACACATTGGCGCATTGATCCATTATTAAAGAATTATTTCTTTAATTCCTTGCTCAATCAATCTATTTCCCCTATTTTTGCAGTCTGTAAGAGGTGTAAAACGTCGAAATTTTAGTTCTAACAATTAAATAATTTAAATTCAATCATTTATGTGGTTAAGTAA
>ERZ791704.531-NODE-531-length-23163-cov-2.362_pt1 | contig 23163 bp, 17 predicted proteins | sample MGYA00510045_ERZ791704 | MGnify/ENA primary metagenome ERZ791704 (study PRJEB30046, sample SAMN00715247) | human gut metagenome | study: EMG produced TPA metagenomics assembly of the A metagenome-wide association study of gut microbiota in type 2...
TCACTATCCAGATAATTAGGCCGTCCCTTCACGTTCCAACTGCCTAAAGTATAAAATCCCTGAGGCACTGTCTGATACTCGCCTTCGGCACGTGTCTGAACAGACTCCTCTGCCGCCGTATCCCAATTTATATCGGCTGTAATCGTATTCCCTACTATTTTAGTCTTATACAACATCGGCACTCCGACAGAAGAAGTATAGATATAAACCTCCTCCCCATAGGCCGGTACCGTCTCCTTGGCACGATATTTTCCGGTTCCATCAGTCATTCTCACAACTTTAGGAGTGACATCAGTACGTTTCACCACCTGCCCATCGGCATCTGTCGTCAACGGGTTTTCAAAGTAGAGTTCAAACAGAATCTGATAATCTTTCGCAGGAATACCATACTGTAGATCCAATTGCACATCCTGAGTAGTCGCAAAATCAAAAGAGTTAGGCACTCCTGATGTTTTATCGTCCGGTTTATAATGATCTTTTTCATCAATACAACCTGTTACTGCATACCCTAGTAAAAAAGCACCCAGTAATGTAGCCAGCATCCCTTTCATTGTATAAATACGATTTTTCATATTGATAATATTGTTTGTTGTTTGATCAGGGCACAAAGATATATATTTAACTTGATTTATCTATCCAAACAATCTATCTATTTTTCATATTCTACAACATACCATTCTAACAACTCAGACACAACACACTAATTACAAGCAAAATAAAAGGAGGAAACAGCAGTTTCCTCCTTTTATCACAAGTTGTATAATCTATCCAGATCAATTATTCTCCGGACGAAGTTTACGAACAGTTACAGCTGTCTGCCACATTTCGCTTTCACGCAATGCCTTCAGTTCGGCCTCCAGTTTCTCGCGATAATCCGGTTTTGAATTAGAGTCGATAGAGATCTGTGCCTCGTTACCGGTCTTTACACTATTATATAATTTCTGAACAACGGGTTTAATAGCATCGTGGAACGGGCCCATCCAGTCAAGAGCACCACGCTGAGCCGTAGTCGAGCAGTTGGCATACATCCAGTCCATACCATTCTTAGCAAACAGCGGCATCAATGACTGAGTTAACTCCTCAACCGTTTCGTTAAATGCCTCAGATGGAGTATGACCGTTCTCACGCAAAACCTCATACTGAGCCAACAGCAAACCTTGTATAGCTCCCATCAGCGAGCCACGTTCACCTGTCAGGTCGGAAGTAGCTTCACGGACAAAAGTCGTTTCAAACAGATATCCGGAACCTACGCCGATACCCAATGCGATGGTTCTCTCCATAGCTCTGCCGGTAGCATCCTGATAGATGGCATACGAAGAGTTCAGTCCGCGACCTTCAAGGAACATCGTACGGAGTGAAGTACCCGAACCCTTCGGAGCGACCATATCTTTCTGTGGAACAACACCGGTGCGATCGCTCCATGTAATTGCGAAACCGTGAGAGAAATAGAGTGCTTTCCCGGCAGTCAGGTAAGGTTTGATAGTAGGCCATACAGACATTACGGCTGCATCTGACAACAGACACATAATAATAGTACCTTTCTCGCATGCCTCTTCGATGCCGAACAGTGTTTCACCCGGAACCCAGCCGTCTGCCACTGCTTTTTCATATGTTTTTCCCGGACGCTGAAGCCATTATCGCGCAGGTTCAGTGATTGACCCGGTCCCTGCACACCGTAACCGATAACAGCGATTGTTTCATTCTTCAATACCTCACGAGCTTTTTCCAAAGGAAATTCTTCACGGGTTACTACATTTTCCGTAACACCGCCAAAATTCAATTGTGCCATTTTTCTTTTTTGTTTTAAAAGTCTTGTTCCGTTCGGACGAAAACAAAACCGATTATTAATAATTAAACTTATATTCTTTATCTTACAGTGCAAAACGCCAACCGACATTTAGCTGGACCACACTATTGTTTGCTTTAGGATTAGAGTCGCTTGCCCAAGATTTGTTTACGTTAATCAGTCCGATGTTATAGTTTAGAGAGATCAGCAGACCACGTTCAAACTGATAACCGGCTCCAAGCCCCACTCCACAATCAAACTTGCGAATCACATTCATGCCTATGACTGTGGTACCATAGTCAGAGGATGATTTGTTCTCTGAGTTCACATTGAAACTGAACTGCGGCCCTCCAAACACATACAGCCCCTTATATATAAATTCTTTCGCATATACCGGAACATTGATATAATCCAGTTTATCCGTATAAGAGACTCCGCCCCCTTTATATTTGCTTCCCTGCATGGAGTAATACACTCCTGTTTCTATTCCAAAGCGTTCGGTCAGCATGACATCACCTCCCAGACCGATATTGAGTCCGGGACGCACTTTAGAATCCACCTCTCCGGTAGTATTTGCCAGATTCAAACCGACCTTCGGAATCAGATGAAACTCCTGTGCATTCATGCAGCAAGCAACACAGAGCAGCAAAAGAAAAACAATCTTCTTCATTTTAATCACATTTTAAACTACACAAACTTCACTTTTGCCCGGCATACAACTTCACTGCCGTTTTTCTTAATCTCGACGTGATATTCATTCTCACTTACTTCCTCTTCAAAAAAAGAAAGCTCGTCGCCATAATAACTTTCTGCCACATAGGCCATTTCAAATCGCTGAATCCGTTTCGATTTATACAAATCGATCGGAAACAAATCGAGGATATGTTCTATATAACGAATGCTGTTCACATGACCATTGATGTCGATATCGCTGTATTTAGCTGTCAACTTAGCACAAGGTTGGTCAGTAGCCACTTTGATACGCGAAGGCTTTTCGATCGGACAAGGTTCGTCACATACATAGTCCACAATACTACCGCCATGCAACGTCAGCAAATCAGCCGGCTTGCGGGTATTTAAATTAATCATGGCCCATACCGAACGGGCATATCCGATCTTCTTGCCGTCCTTGTCTATAATGGCAAAATTACGATCAGTAAAAAGACGATATACATTCTCCACCCATGTCTGTACAGTAAACTCCTCATATTGATAAGGCATCTCTTCCAGATCGATGGCCAGACGAGACAATACCCATGTATAATTGTCCTCATTCAATGTAGCGATTCCAAAGCCGCGTTCACTGGCATGAAAGCCGGCACAGTTCAACAGATGGTTGCCAAGCACCCCCATTGTCAAACGTCCGTTGAAGTCTACATGAAAAGGCTCCGCAATAAACTTATAACTCCCTATCTTCTTATCGTCACTCATTTACTTTTCCTCTTTCTTGCTTAAGTTATATTTGGTCTCACGATCTGCCAGAAACTCGTTCACACGTTCAAAGCAACTGGTAGTGATTGCCACACGTCCCGAACGCACAAATTGCAACACACAATTCAATGCACTCAACTCTTCGTAGAGAGAAGTAATTTCTTCACTGATTCCATTTTTCTCGACGATGGCAAATACCGGATTCACTTCCACAATCCGTGCATTATAGCGACGAATCACCTTCGAAGCTTCCGGCTGTGACTGAAATTCGGGCATAGCCACCTTATAAAGAGCTATTTCATGAAAATAGATTTCATCTTCAGTGAAATAATGTGCCTGAAGCACATCGATCTTCTTCTCAATCTGTTTGACAACCTTCTCTATCGTATCTTTATCAGTCCAAGCCGTAATAGTATATTTATGCACCCCCTTGATAGATGAAGCCGAAACATTCAGGCTTTCTATATTAATCTGCCGACGGGTAAATACTGCCGTAACCTGATTCAACAATCCGGCAAAGTTCTCTGAATGAACAATTAATGTATATAATGTCTTATCCATAATTCCTAACTTATTAGCATTCCAACAACATCTGGTTAACTGAACCTCCCGGAGGGGTCATCGGCAACACATTTCCCTCTTCAATCACACAAGCTTCCAACAGGAACGGACCATCTGTCGCAATCATCTCGTCAATCGCATCAGCCAGTTCTTCACGGGTAAAGACTCTTTTGGCCGGTATATCATAAGCAGAAGCAATCTTAATATAATCGGGATTCAGCATGGGTGTGAACGAGTATTTACGGTTGAAGAACATTGCCTGCCATTGGCGTACATTGCCCAGGAAATTATTGTTTAATACGATAATTTTAACCGGTGCCTTCTGTTCCATAATGGTTCCCAACTCCTGAATGTTCATTTGCAGACCACCGTCACCCATAAATACACAAACCGTACGGTCCGGTCGGCCAAAGGTTGCACCGATAGCAGCCGGCAACCCGAATCCCATGGTACCAAGTCCTCCGGAAGTAATCATGCTCCGGTCTTTTGAATATTTAAAGTATCGGGCAGACATCATCTGGTTTTGACCGACATCGGTCACCAATATCGCTTCATGATTGGTCGCATCGCTTACCGCACGCACCACTTCCCCCATCGAAAGCGTATCTCCCATCGGATGCAATTCCGGACGGATTACCTTTTCTTCTTCCACCTGTTCATAAGGCAGGAAACTGTCCAGCCATTCTTTATGCTCGTTGGGCTGCAGCAATGCCGTAACAGCAGAGAGCGTCTCTTTACAGTTACCCAGAACCGCTACATCCGCATGTACATTCTTATTAATTTCAGCCGGATCGATATCAAAATGAATCACTTTCGCCTGCTTGGCGTACGTAGCCAGGTTTCCGGTCACACGGTCGTCAAAACGCATCCCGACAGCAATCAGGACATCACATTTATTAGTGTTCATATTCGGTCCGAGATTACCGTGCATTCCCAGCATACCTTTGTTCAAAGGATGCTCGGTCGGCAAAGCCGACAGTCCCAACAACGTACATCCGGCGGGCATATCTGCCTTTTCGATGAAAGCACGCAATTCCTGTTGTGCGTTGCCCAGTTCCACACCTTGCCCCACCAATACCAACGGGCGCTCTGCACCGTTAATTAATTCGGCAGCCGCTTTCACGGCCTCCGGGTCAGTCTCGGGTACAGGCACGTAACTGCGTATGAAATCGAGTTTCGCAGGCATATATTCGGCTTTCTCCACCTGGGCATTTTTTGCAAAGTCGAGCACTACCGGTCCCGGGCGTCCGCTTTTCGCTATATAAAAGGCGCGGGCCACCGCCCATGGCACATCTTCGGCACGACGGATCTGATAACTCCATTTTGTAATTGGCTGCGTGATGCCTACCAAGTCGACCTCCTGAAAAGCATCTGTCCCCAAAAAAGCTGTTCCCACCTGTCCGGCAATGACTACAATCGGTGTACTGTCGATCATTGCATCCGCAATACCGGTTATGGTATTGGTAGCACCGGGGCCGCTCGTCACCAGGCAAACTCCGACCTCACCCGAAGCACGGGCAAATCCCTGAGCCGCATGTGCCGCCCCTTGTTCGTGGCGAACCAAAATATGATTCAAAGTCTCTCTATGATCGTATAAGGCATCGAATACGGGCATGATAGATCCTCCAGGATAACCAAAGATCGTCTTTACACCATGATATTCCAAAGAACGCATTAATGCTTCACCGCCTGAAATTATATCTTTACTCATGTACTAAAATTTACGATTTTACGATTTACAATTTACGATTGAAACAACTCTGTGGTTAATCAATCAGTCTCACCGCTCCTTTATCGGCAGAGCTTACCATGCTGGCATACGCTTTAAGACTTTTAGGCACATAGCGTTCACGAGTGACCGGAGTCATCGGACGTGCAGCCAGTTCTTCATCAGTCAGTCGCACGTTGATAGTCCGTTCGGGGATATTGATTTCGATGATATCACCATTCTTAATCTTTCCGATATTACCTCCGGCTGCTGCTTCGGGAGAGATATGCCCGATGCTGAGTCCCGATGTACCTCCGCTGAAACGGCCGTCGGTTATCAGCGCACACTCCTTGCCCAAGTGGCGCGATTTGATATAAGAGGTAGGATAAAGCATTTCCTGCATACCGGGACCTCCCTTCGGACCCTCGTGCGTGATGACGACTACATCTCCGCTGACAACTTTTCCTCCGAGTATCCCATTGCAGGCTGCTTCCTGTGAATCGAACACCTTTGCCGGACCGGTAAACTTCCAGATGCTCTCGTCCACTCCGGCCGTTTTCACCACACAACCATTCTGGGCAATATTTCCTTTCAGTACGGCCAGTCCTCCGTCTTTGCTATATGCGTGCTCTATGTCGCGAATACACCCTTCGGCACGGTCCGTATCCAGCTCTTTATAATAGACGTCCTGAGAGCCGAGCACCAGATTGAACTTTCCGGCAGCCGCACTCTTATACTTTTTAATAGCCTCTTCACATACGTTCGGGCTAGTTATATCATATTTATCTATCGCCTCACCCAATGTCATCCCGTCGATACGCACTACAGACGTATCGATCAATCCGGCTTTGGCAAGTTGTCCCATAATCCCCATGATACCTCCGGCACGGTTTACATCCTGAATATGATACTTCTGTGTATTCGGCGCCACCTTACACAAGCATGGGCTCTTGCGTGAAAGCATATCAATATCGTCCATTTTAAAGTCCGCCTCCGCTTCATGGGCTATCGCCAGCAGGTGAAGTACCGTATTGGTAGATCCTCCCATCGCGATGTCCAGCGTCATGGCATTCAGGAATGCCTCACGGGTGGCAATGCTCCGGGGAAGTACGCTTTCATCACCGTCCCGATAATATTTATAGATATTTTCTACAATCTGTTTCGCAGCATCTTTGAACAATTGGGTACGGTTGGCATGAGTCGCCACAATCGTTCCGTTTCCGGGGAGAGCCAGACCGATCGCTTCGTTCAAGCAGTTCATCGAATTGGCGGTAAACATTCCCGAACAACATCCGCAAGTGGGACAGGCCCGATTCTCGATCTTGGAGACTTCTTCATCACTCACACTTTCGTCGGCCGACTTAATCATCGCATCAATCAGGTCCAAATGCTGTCCATCCAGTTCACCGGCTTCCATCGGACCTCCGGATACAAATACAGTAGGAATATTCAGTCTCATAGCCGCCATCAACATCCCCGGAGTGATTTTGTCACAATTGCTGATACATACCATGGCATCCGCTTTATGGGCATTCACCATATATTCCACACTATCGGCAATGATATCCCGGGAAGGAAGCGAATAAAGCATTCCGTCATGTCCCATGGCAATACCATCATCAATGGCAATCGTATTGAATTCCGCAGCAAAGCATCCCAGCTTCTCAATTTCTTTTTTCACCAGCTGACCTATTTCATGTAGATGTACATGTCCCGGAACAAACTGAGTAAACGAATTGACGATGGCAATGATAGGTTTGCCTAATTGCTCTTTTTTCATACCATTGGCTGCCCAAAGTGCCCGGGCGCCTGCCATGCGGCGACCCTGTGTGCTGAACGAACTGCGTAACTGCTTTTTCATTTCAATATTCCTTTTAAGTAAAGAGCCTTCCCCACTGTAGTGAGAAAGGCTCTAAATCATATCTTCTATCTGTACGAATACATACATAACCTTTCTCACGCTCTTGATGGAATCACCACGACGCGAATAATATGCAGGACTGCCAGGTTAATTGATGTATGATTATTCATAACTTCTATTTTCTATTCTTTGATTGCTGCAAAGGTAAGTGCTTTTTTATAAACTCCAAACAAATTGAAGAAAAAAATCACCTAAAACAAAATAATTGTAAGCAAAGCCCATCTTTAAATATGTATTTATCATTCAAAAACCTATATTCCCAACTATTTCTTATTATAATGTACTAATTTAAAACGCCGGAATCTCAGTTTGTTTTCATCAAAAGACGGATTCTTGTAATGGCTGTCACTTAAATACAAGCCGTCTTTACCTATATAGTGCAAAGTGGATATATACGTAAAATCCGGAAAACGAGTCTCCCCGATAACATCAAAATCTTCATTCAGAATCATTATAGAGAAAGATTTACGCCCATATTGCCATATATTCAGATAATTTTTCTCCCCGTCCAAATCCGCTTTCAAGTATACAAAACGGTAATAGACTTTCCGATATTTATCATAAATCAGATTTCCGTAACAAGGAATTTCTGAGCTTGCTTTCATCGCCCCGTCAAAATCCTGTGGAGGATTCTCCTTGATTGCAGGCTTATCGATATATCGACTCTTTATTTTGATTTTTTTCATTTCTCCATCTTGTAGAGAAACTACGTAAATATCTTCATCAAAAAAGAAAGAGAATACAAATTGATCCTTGTCATTTAAACAGCAACTATATGAGAGTTCATTACCTAAGGATGGTTTAGTAACATCATCCGAAGACATAATAGGAGGAAACTTAATTGGAAAAGGACTGAGCACATTTTTAACCGTATCAACCACGACGTAGACAGGAGATTTTTCCATCACTTTGTTCCCTAAACGCATATTGATGTTTTGGGGTATATACATTTTCCCGTTATTAAAGTAAATAGGGCGATATGCAAAGGTTATGGCTCCGAAAGGCAATAGAGGTATCCCATCATCCGTTTTCTCAGTTATAATCTCACGTTTTTTCTTGCCCGACTCTTCCATCACAAACACTTTACTTTGTTGCAAACTGGGCAAATATATTTCATCAAAATCAATAATATGATATCCTCCGAACATACCAACACCATTAGCCCCCTCTCTATCAAAGAAGATGCTTTTCACAAACTCTCCCGACTGCAAATCATAAACACAAATCTCTGGTTCCAATTGATTCTGAAAAGTTAGGTATTCATGCCCATCTTTATCAATAAAAGGGAATAGAGCCCTTATTTCTAACGTCACATTATCGGCCAATAAATAAACAACAGAATCTTCTGTCAGTTCCAGACCGGCATCCGCAGACTCCTTCTTACCGCCGGAACAGGATATTGCCAAAATAAAAACTCCCAGAATCCCAATTATATTTTTCATGTTTACTATTATTAATCATGTAATCACCTATACCAAAGCCATTATTATTTTCCCCTAAATTAAGCAATTATTTAACTGAAAATAAAATCAACAGATAAAAAATGGCCTGAGACCATTAATTAATATTTCCAAGAGCAAGACACAATGCATCCTAAACAATTATTTTGCGATAGTTCTCTCAGGAAGAAAGCAGAGAAACATCAATCATAAACAGAGAAAGAAGAAAAGAGCGGAAAGAGCAGATTAAGACCAAACCAATAAAACATGGGGATGTTGTGCAGTAAAACATCCCCATGTTATAGCACAAAACATCCGGATGTTTTATACAACAACATCCGGATGTTTTTACGCAAAGAGTCTAAAGTTTTAAAGTAAACAATGGCATATTACTGACGAATAAAACGTATGCTAAATCCGTAACCACGACTATATGTATTCGTAGATTGTGGTACGGATACATTCGAAGGATTGATGGAGAGCGCCCAGCAATTATACCCATCGACACTGCTAAACCACCAATACCCGACTTCATCTTTTTCCTGGAAAGCAAAAGGTTCATCAGCATTACGCCGTCCACCGGGTTTTCCCACAAACCCGGCAATACTCAATGCCTCGGCCACTTTAGAATCCCCACCCAGGAAATTCCGCAATTTATCCCAATCGCCCAAATGGTTCGGTATTTTCCAGCCTTCAGTAACTAAAGACGTAGAACCGGAAAACACACCTGCATTGTACAACAGTCCATATTGATTGCGAATGGTCCGGCTATCTTCCGTAATGCCGGCGGGAAAACCATATACAGCATATCTCGGGTTAGCATCTTTTCTCCATTCCGAAGAAATGACTCCTGCACTGTTTGTTATCGTCCGCAAATTGTCCGCCATCCAATATTGGGTACCGATTTTCATCACCCGATATGAGTTGCCTTCATTATCAGTAGTCAGATAAGGACGGAGTCCGTTTGCCTGACTATCCGAGTAGCCGATATAATCGCCGGTTATAAAACTCACTCCGTCTTCTGTAAACAGGGAGGTGAATGGTTGCGTATTGGTACCCGGCGTATAAACGGTAGTCAGATAGTCTACTTTCCCTCCGTTATCCAATACCATTCCTTCGCCAAACGCTTTGTTATAAACATTATAAGGATAAAAGACCGAGGCACTTTTACCCGAGCCAAATGAATAATCGGGAATAAACTCATGACATAGTTCTCCTACTTTCACTCCCTCAACATAAAGTTCATAAACAAACGAACGGGAAGAATCGGGCACTTTAAATTCAAGCAATAAAGTGACTCCGAGCGTTGCCGACAACTTCTTGCCGTCCTTGGCTGTCAGTTCAAGAATAGCAGTACCGGACAAGGCTCCATCGGCCGAGCTTTTATCAGGAGCAATCACCGTCATCTCCCCGGTGGTGTCCGACGTATATTGGGCCGTAACTGTCCAACCGACCGGAGCCGTACATACCGGAGCAATACTTTTATCCACGCCACTGCAAGTAAACGTAAAGGTCAGAGACTCACTCCGATGAAAATACGTCACTCCCGAAGCCGCCAATTCTACCTGTGCCCCTCCCCACTCCGGCACTTTAAATATGGTTCCATCAGTCAGATAAAATACAATATAACCGTCTTCACTGACCACCTTCCGGAACATAGGATCACCGGACGCACCTTTCGCTTTCATCGGATTGCCCGCAGCATCTTTCAATTCGACAGGACCGCTCCCATAATCAAGCGTCCAGTATCCTGCCGCATTGACCCCAATGACCGGAACAATACCATCGGTTCCCGAAGCTCTGACCTTTTGCCCGTTGTTGTCCAAAAGAAAAGAAGATGTTCCATCGGCATTCTTGATAGCCCAATACAGATGTCCGTCCGTATCCATTTTCATAGTGACGACAGGAGCTGTCCCATTCTGTCCTTTGTCTCCTTCCGGACCGTCCGTACCGTCTGTTCCATCCTGGCCATCTTTACCGTCGGTACCGTCCTGGCCATCTTTGCCATCGGTACCGTCCTGACCGTCTTTACCGTCAGTACCATCCTGTCCGTCTTGCCCATCAATACCGTCTTGACCGTCTTTACCGTCGGTACCATCCTGACCGTCTTTGCCATCGGTACCGTTCTGACCATTCTGACCATCCTGACCATCTTCTCCTTTTTTACCATCGTCTCCTTTCTCGCCATTCTTGATGACAATCGTACCACTTTTGAAAAAACTGATGGTATAGCCGCTTCCGTCTGCAAGTTCCTTGAAACCGGTAATATAATCACCTGATTCAGAAGAATTAATGATCAGCTTCAAAGCAACGATATCCCTATTCATATTTTTACACAACTCCTCGATAGAGTTTGCCTGCCCCTCCATTTCCGCGTGATTCTTCAACACCTCGTTCATCTCCTCCTGGCTACAGGCGGTTGCGAAGAACAGACAGAGAAACAATAGTTTGATTATATGATTCATATTCATTAGAGTTAAATTAATAATTTGCATCCCGGACACAACGAATGCTGTTACCTTCACCCGCCAACGCATTGCCAGAAGTCAACAGTTCTACAGAATTAGATTTGTAGGACATCCGGATACGATAACTCGTTTCCGTCGACCACCATTGCCCTGTTGTTTCCTGGGCTCCGGTACTGCCATTACCGCCATCAACCGTATTAGCAGGCAAAGCCGTAAAACCGGTCAGATTGTTCGCCTCTATTCCCGTATCCTCCAACCAATTTCCAATTCCTTTCCCAACAGCTGTCGACTTCAGTTTACGTGCATCTGCCCCCACAAAGTCTACCAATGCTTGCAGTTCTGCTTTAGAAGGAACATGCCATCCTTGGGGAGCTATATTTCCTTTCATTGCAAACTGATTGTAAAGTACACCGTACAGGTTGCGATATTGCATAGCTCCCGGAGCATTGGCATTAACCGCCCGGTCGACCTGACAGGCCGGAAAACCTTTCCCGCACTGAATTCCCCAATCCAGAGATGTGGCAAAACCGGTAGGAATAGGAGTACCATCATTAAATTGGGTTGTCTTCAGATTTTCTCCCATCCAGTAGAGACTACCTATTTTTACAACCCGGTAAGCATATCCCTGCACATCGACAGCCAAGGAAGCTTTCAGCCCGCAAACAGTCCCGCTCACCAGTCCGTCTGCCCCATCTGCCGCCATCACATACCGGCTACCGTCTTCCGTAAGTATGGCAGTGGACGACGGATTGCCGGCCACCGGCATATATCCTGTTCCGTCATGCTGTATCGATGCTCCGTTTTCCAAGATCAGTCCGGAACCAAAAGTACGCGAAGCAGCATTATAAGAATAGACTACTGTAGCCCGGTCCGTCGTGGAATACGCCGGCACATACTCCCGGCATATTTCTCCTACTTTAACTCCCTCCATCAATACATCATAAACCAGAGAACTATTGAACTTCGGAAGTTCAATACGATAATACAACGTTACCAGGATGTCTGCCCGGACAGTATTTCCCAAAGCATCTGTGCCTTCTATCGTTATTCTTTCCGAAGCCGGCAGAGTCGAACCGGCAGCAGGTGCTTTCACAGTCAGCGTCCCCTGCAAAGCTTTCGGCTGATAATTAATCGTAGCATCCCATGTTCCTGCCACCTTTACTATCTGTCGGAAACTGCTGCAATCAAACGTAACGTCCTGCGTTACTCCACGATGGAAGAAAAGTGGCCCCGTTTCATTGAATATCAATTTACTGTCTCCGGTTTTGGCCACTTTATAGATACTCCCGTCAGTCATGGTAAACACGACATATTCAGGATTACCGGTATTCACAGAAGCAAAGATGGACGGGCTGCCATCTGTCACCGTAGCCACTATCTTCTCTCCGCTTCCTCCTGTGATCCATTTCGTTACACCTCCGACAGTAACCTGCCAATAGTATTCACCATCGGCATCTTTAGCTATGCCGACAGATGGAGTGACACCATTCACAGGAGTCATGATCACCTTGTTACCTTCTCCATCCGTCAGCCACTCTACCGCTCCGCCACCTATTTGTACAGTCCAATAATAATTGCCATCCGTATCCCGTTTGGCACCCAGCAACGGAGTATCTCCTGCAGGACCTTTCACGCCGTCTTTACCGTCGTTACCGTCAACTCCGTCTTTGCCATCCTCACCATTGGCACCGTCCTGTCCGTCACTGCCATTATGCCCATCGGTACCATCAGTTCCGTTCGATCCGTTTTGACCGTCGGCTCCGTCCTGACCGTCAACGCCGTCTTTACCGTCCGTACCATCCGCGCCGTTTGCTCCATCACTGCCATTCTCACCATTGGCACCGTCATTGCCATTTTCTCCTTTATTCCCCGTCAGGCCATTCTTTATAAGAATATCTCCTCCTTTATGAAAAACAATCAGTGTACCGCTTCCATCGGGCAATTCGGTCACACTCTCAATGTAATCATGAGTCGGTATCGTATTCACTATCGTGGCAAGCAGCCTCACTTCATTATTGGTATCGGATATCCATTCCCGGAGTTTTCCCATCCGTACATTCAGTTCGGCTTCCCGGCGCAGGGCCTCGTTAATGTCCTCCTGAACACAGCCTCCCGCCAACAGAACCGACAAAATGATAAACATATATTTTTTATATCTCTTCATGATTTCCTGTTTTAAAGATTAATCTTCTTTCAAAAGCCGTACACTGTAGCCTGTCGAATTATTGTCTCCGCTGTTAAACTCGAGTACGGATGAGTTTGCGGACAATCTGAACACTGCACCGACACTCTCCAGACTGGCACTGCTCCACCAGATACCGACTTGCTGAAAATCGTTGAACGAAAGACCGTCAGCACCCCTGTATCCTCCTCCGACACCGGAAAAACCTGTGAGATCGGTTCCACCCCCTGTCAGCCAATGCTCTGTTCCGGACTCTTTCAATAATGTACCGGCATTAGAACCCAGAAAAGCCCGTAATGTGGATACGATATCCGATTCCGTTGGAAGCTTCCATCCGGCAGGCACCACTTTTCTGGCAGCAACTCTATTGTACAAAACTCCATAAGATACCTTATTGGCAAATGCCCCTGCTGCAGCAGCATTCTCATAATCGTACACGGCACAGGCACCCGAACCGCTATCATCAAATCCACTCTCTCTCCAGGCACGCCCCGACAAGCCGGTGGCAACAGGAGTTCCGTCAGGATAAGTAAGTGTCCGTAAATTCTCCGCTGTCCAGTACTGTTTACCTATTTTCACAATGCGGTAGGCATTGCCATCCGCATCAGTCAGCCTTTCCGCCTGCAGGCCGTCTCCAAAATCCGGTTCCCGTCCTTTCAACGAACTGTCGGTATAGAATTCCGATCCATTTTCAGTATAGATATACATAACTGCCGGCCTGTCAGAAACTGAAGCATGATAACCCGTACCGTCGTGCTTCACCGAAGCACCGGTATTCGTGATAAGTCCCGATCCATAAACTCCTCCTGTCAAATAAGGATAGACAACCGTTGCAGACAATCCCAGTTCCCGCTGGTATTCACGACAAAGTTCTCCTACCTTTTTACCCCAAAGACGGATGTTGTACACATAAGAACCTCTAAAATCCGGAAGCATTATCTTATAAAGCATACTCACGGTGAAAGAAGTCCGCGCCGTTTCTTCTGCGGTATTTGTACTTCGCAGTACCACATCTCCTGATAATGCTACGTCCGCTGTTCCCGCCAAAGGGGCCTTAAGAGTCAAAGCTCCCGCTTCAAAATCGACTGTCGCTTTCCACCCCTTCGGAACATCTACCGACAATTGCTCTTTTGAGATACCCTTACAACTGAAAGCAATCGCCTGAGACCCGCCCCGGTTGAAAAAAAACAGTTTACGTCCCTCCGGAACCTCAATAACCGGTCTTCCTATAGGTAATCTGAACCGGGTTGCCCCACCGCTTAAAGTAAATTCCACATAATCCGGCTCCTTCAAGTCCACCTTCTCAAACACGGACACAGCATTTTTTGCATTGGCAACTATTTTCTTTCCATCCGCTTCAATCCATGTCTCGGGACCGGTTCCAATCTTTTGCGTCCAGTAATAGTTATCGTCGCCCCCGTCGGACGTTTCCCATTGCTTCACTCCCAGTTGAGGGGTTTGTCCATCGTGTACCGTAGAGGTTGCCTTTATTCTGTTTCCATCATTGTCGGCCAGATAATAAGGTTCACCGGAACCTATTTTTATAGTCCAGTAATATTCCGAATCAGCGGGATCCTGCATAATGCCAACCACCGGATTCTGTCCGGGGTCACCTTGCTCCCCCTTATTCCCGTTGGTACCGTCGACACCATCTTTGCCATCGGTACCATCCACGCCATCCTTACCGTCCGTACCATTCGTACCATCTGCACCATCTTTACCATCGGTACCGTTCTCACCATCTTTTCCGTCCGTACCGTCTACGCCATCCTTACCGTCCGTACCGTCTATGCCGTCTTTCCCGGCATCTCCATCTGGACCGGTATCTCCTTTCTTCCCGTTACGGATAGTAATCGGAGCACTTTTGGAGAAGGAGATAGTATACCCCGCACCATCCGCCAGTTCCTCGATATGAGTAATGTTATCTCCTATCCTGTCGGTATTGACAATCACCTGAAGATTATAAATATCCTCATTCAGTTTTTTACATAGATCTGTCAACTCCTGCAATTCTTTCCTCTGATCACCCTGTCAGTCAAGTAAATCGTTGAAATCGGACTCTTTACAGCCATGCAGCAAAGGCATCAATAACAACAACAGATATATTTTCTTTCTAATCATAGTTTTCATTTTTGGATTTCAACAATAACTCGCCTGGCAAGTACGCTGTAATTATTCGGATCGGAAGTAAGCATATCTATGCACTCTCCTTTCACGGCGATACGTTTGCCATCTATCCCCTTCTTTTCAAGATAGGCTGCCAGTGCTTCGGCACGCTGTAAAGAGATTTTTTGATTAATATCCGGATTCCCGGTATGGTCGGCATGCCCTGAAAGAATAACTTTCAGCTCAGGATACTTTTTCAGGGTTTGCACAATGCGGCATAATTCATTTTTGTACAAGGCTACATTCAGATAAGCCGATCCTCTCTTAAAATAGATCGGAGGCAATTCGTTGAATCCCAGTACCGGATCAGAACCGGTCTTCTCCTTCACTACCGTGTGCGCCTGTTGCAACTGCATATTCAAGGAAGCAATCTCCCGTTTCATCCGCTCCTTCTCTATCGAATCTTCAACGCAACAAGCAGGGGCAGGCAAGCTGACCGCACGCTCCTCTATATATCTGATCTCCACATCCGCCGCTCGTCTTGAGGCATAGAGAACATTGTCTTCTTTCTTTTTACCCACCTTCCATATCAAAGAGAGTCCGGCACTGGTCATAAAGTGGTCTTTCGACTTAATCAGCGTAGATATACCATCCATCTTATTGTTATTGACCCATATAATTCCCGTACGCAACTGTACATCAAAAGCCCGGGAAATCTTATAACGCAAAGACACATCTCCCCCTATCCCGATGTTCCACTTATCCGTCTTTTTTCCCGATAATGGGCTTTTATCTGCCTTATTTATTAACTCTGTAGAGAAATGTTGTGCATAGACGGCAGGACTCAGTAATACCGTCCAGCGACGATTTCCCCGGTTAGGGCCAAAGAAATTATTCACATTCAGATTCATCTGCAAACCAATATTCGTAAAGTGTACTTTCGAAAACACATCCTTGTACTTCCAGGTATTAAAATCCTGATTCGTATAATAAGTCATCCCGTCGGCATTCATAAGGTAATCACCCGCGTAAGATTTCGCTCCCATTCTGGTATATCCGGTTCGCGCAGATGCCTCTATGCCTATCCACGAATTGACCTGATAACCGGCAAACCCTCCAAACTGAGATCCAACATAGGTTTTATCCGCCGAGAATGAAGTAAAATCGCCAAACAGGAAAGGGACACCATATTCTGCTCCAAAATACCAATGTGAATACGATTTAAGAGGTTTATCGACCTTAACCGGCGTTTCCGTTTGGGCAAACCCGGTACCAAACAGCGGAGAAAAAAGAAGGAAAAGGATGGCTCTTCTGCATCCTGTCTCCATACAACAATGATTTTTTAACATAAGCTTCAATTTAAGAATTATTGTTTGTTTTCAATTTCTTGCGAAGTTCGCAAGGTGTCAGTCCATATTGTGACCTGCAAAATTTATTAAAGTGTGAAGGAGATGAAAATCCGAAGTCATCGATAATCTGGCTAAACTCATCACCATATACGGTAATACGGTAAATGATATGTTGCGATTTCCGATTGAGAAGCCAACGGTAGACCGACACTCCGAACTGTTCTTTAAACTTTGCCCGAAAATTAGTGACGCCATAGCCTAACAGGCTGGCCAACTCACCCACATTTTTTGCACTGAGATAGTTCTCCAGTATCTGTTCTTTAAACCTGGACGACTGTTCCGTCAAGGAACTGAACAAAATGGCAAGTTCCTGCTCATTATAAACAGAATTCAGGATATAGAACAGTTCCCGCTGCTTCGCTATATACAAGGAGAGATCATATAAATTCATCTCCATGTACTGTGCAAGAAGCTGTAAAAAAGAATTCAAAGGCTCGGCAAATTTAAGTCCCACATCTTTTGAAACAGAGCTATCCGAAGTGGCTCCGAAAGGACGGAATGTCAATAAATCATGTACTATTAAATCACCAAATGCAAATAAGATGACCTGTGAGTCCGAAAGCATCTCGCAGGTATAGTCATCTTCTTTATCCCAGAAAAAGATATGCCGCTCTCTGACGGTAGCCAACTCTTGCTGAGCAGAAGAAACTTTCATAGTACCACTCATAATAAAAATCAAAACATTGCTATCCAACTTCAATAAGGAGTTCCCTTTTAAGATGATTAAAAAGCTAAATCCGGTTTGAAAAATCTGATTGGGTAGCAAATCAGAAGTCAAATTTTCAATTAAGGTTTTCATAGGTTGATGTATATTATAAAAAAACAAAAATGTACCAATATCTTACATTTAGAAGTACAAAGGAAGGCTTTTAACAGGTCAGTTCGTTTATACATTTTATTTAATTTGTTATATATAATAACAAATGGAAAAACTTTTTTTCAGTTTAACGGCATATAGATATACTACTTCTTTCATTTTCGTTATTCATCGCCTATCAGCCAACAGGTATTAATTTCTACTACGAAAGAATAAACTCCCCACCAGTCCATAAATCTCTGACGATTAATTCGTATATTTGTCCCCACGGAAAATCCGAATTTTATTAATAACATTATAAAGAACAGATGGAAACAGCAGAAAACAAGTACATCACTGTAGCTTACAAACTGTATACAACAGAAGATGGTAAAAGAGACTTAGTAGAAGAAACAGCAGCCGAACATCCTTTCCAATTCATTTCAGGTTTGGGCACTACGCTCGAAGCTTTTGAATCACAGATAGTAAACCTTCATAAAGGAGACAAATTTGAATTTACTATTCCTTTTGCCGAAGCTTATGGTGAATATGACGAAGAACATGTAATCGATCTTCCCAAAAACATCTTTGAGATTGACGGAAAATTCGATAACGAACATATCTATCCGGGAAACATCATTCCTTTGATGAACTCAGAAGGCCAGCGCCTGAATGGTAGTGTAGTTGAAGTAAAAGCCGATACGGTAGTGATGGATATGAACCATCCGTTGGCCGGTGAAGATTTGACTTTCGTGGGCGAGGTTACCGAGAGCCGTCCGGCTACAAACGAAGAAATTCAGGAAATGATTAAAATGATGACCGGCGAAGGCGGATGCAGTTGCGGAAGCTGTGGCGACGGTTGCGGTGACGACTGCGGAGACAGTTGTGGAGACAGCTGCGGTTGTGGACATTGCCATTAATCCCGAGCGGTAATTTATAAAACGAAAAACGGTGAACATACTGCAACTGCATCGTATGTTCACCGTTTTATTATACCTAAGGACAGACAATCTATTTCACGATCTTTATCAGGAAAGAATCCTTACTGTATTCTTTGTCATTCAAGTAAAGCCTTTTATGTATTGTAGGGTTCTGTTTCTTCCAGGTGATATATAAGTCGAATTTTACCACATCTTTCGTTCCATCTCCCCAATGAATCGTAAAGGTCTCTCCCTTATATTGATGTTCCGGAGAAAACTCACCAAAAGAAAGCACACGCTCTTTCGCTTCACCCAGCACTTCTTTTCTCAATCCCAACGGGCGGGGCATATTAAAGCGGGTATCCACAGAATTTTCCAATGGAAAGGATTTATCCCCATATTCCACAGTAATCTCATTACCCAATATATTCGACGCAACCTGTGGGTCCAGCAAGTTATTGCCGGCGGCATCCTTCACAGAAAAATAAATATTATAGTTTATGAAATCCCAAATATAATCTCCCTGGTCCTTCTCTTTATCTTCTTCTCCATAACATCCGGTCAGCAGAAGCGGAAATAATAAAAGCAACCATACAAAATGTTTTTTCATATATACAGCATTAATAGTTCGTCACTCCAACAAGATTCTTTATATCAAGAAAATGAAAGAATTAGTCTTTTACTGCTTGTCTTCTATTTTTTAACATATAGTTTAACATTAGCACCCTTTATGTGTCATGATGTCGAGCACCACCCTGTCTGTTTCATTCATACCCTGTGATCCAATCCGCGTCAGATTTCGGATGCTTTGATCGACATCCTCGTCAATAATTCCCTCGACCGAAGTAACACAACGATTCTCCATTGCCATTACCGCCGACAACACAGCTGTGGACACTCCTGTCGTCACCTTCAGAGCACAACTGGGTTTAGCTCCGTCACAAATCATTCCGGTCAGATTGGCTATCATGTTTTGAACGGCAAAAGCCACCTGCTTATAAGAGCCTCCCATCAACCAAGTAATGCCACAACTCGACCCGGTTGCCGCCACTACACAGCCACAGAGGGCGGATAGGCGTCCCAGACTCTGCTTAATATAAATCACAGTCAAATGACTCATCATCAAAGCACGAATTAATTCTTCTTCCGACTTTCCGTTTTCTTCGGCATATACCACTACGGGCAAAGTCGCAGAAATCCCCTGGTTACCACTGCCCGAATTACTCATAACAGGAATCATGGCTCCCGCCATACGGGCATCACATGCTGCCGACGTATACGAAAGAATATGTGAGAAAACGCTATCCCCCATAATTTTATGTTCATAAGTGCCCCGAAGCATCTTACCCAACGCATGTCCGTAATCACCCTGAAAAGACTGTTCTGCCGCTTTTTTATTAAGCCGTGCCGTCTCAAGAATAAAGCGGATTTCATCCAACGGAGCAGTCAACGCAAAATCATACACCTTCCGTAAAGTAAGTTCCAGAGTCTCTTCTTCCTCTTCCTCCCCGGAAGTCTGCTGTTTATTCAACAGTACTTCATCTCCCTTTGCCACGTAAACAAAGGTGGTATGCCCACCGGAAATGATAGCCGTCGCCTGTTCACCACCGGCTTCGCACGTCACTTCTATATAAAGTTTCTCCGTAATGTCTTCCTTCAACGAAATACAGATACGCTTTTCATCAATCAGTTTCTTTCCCTCTTCTACAGCTTCCGGAGTACTGTCTTTCAGCACCTCGAGCTGATAATCGGACTTCCCGATCAACGCACCCAAAGCCACAGCGATGGGCAGCCCGATCATTCCCGTACCGGGGATTCCTACTCCCATTGCATTTTTCAAGATATTAGCACTCAACAATACCTTTATTTTCTCCGGTTTGGCCCCCAAAGTCTCTGTAGCTTTTGCTACACACAATGCAACTGCAATCGGCTCTGTACATCCGATAGCAGGAATCACCTCCCGCTGTATTAAAGCGATTATCTGTTTTCTTTCTGATTCAGTCATCTGTCCAAGGTTTATATTTTGCACAAAAGTAGGAAATATACTCTTATAAACCATCCATTTAACCAAAGAATATCCTATCCGGATGAGTGAATGGTTTTACACTCTATCCTCTGGTTATTTAATAATTATCATGTATCTTTGCCTCTCAATTACAAATACTTAATAAAAAAGAGTAATGAATAAAGGATTTATACTAAAAGCCCTGTTTCTGTTATGCTTTCTTTTCTCACAAACAGCCCAAGGACAATCTTTCACTCCCGGAGAGATATGGCCCGATAATCACCAGGTACATATCAATGCGCATGGCGGAGGCATTTTATATGAAAACGGAACCTATTATTGGTTTGGCGAACACAAAACAGAAGGTGAAGCCGGAAATTTAGCCAATGTAGGGGTGCATTGCTACTCGTCCGATGACTTATATCATTGGAAAGACTGTGGCATTGCACTATCAGTGATAGAAAATGATCCCGGACATCCCATTTCTAAAGGGTGTATTCTCGAACGTCCTAAAGTTATATACAACCCTCTCACTAAGAAATATGTCATGTGGTTTCATCTTGAACCCAAAGGCGCAGGATATTCGGGAGCACTAAGCGGAATTGCCCTTAGCGACCGGGTTACAGGCCCTTACACCTTTCTAAAAGCTGTCCGTCCCAATGCCGGTTCATGGCCCATCAACGTACTGCCCATTCATAAAACCACCCGCAGACCTTCTGCAGAAGAAGAACGTCAATGCACCGGAGGTAGTCTTCCTGCCCATCCGGACAGCCTCAACATATTGGGCCGCGACATGGAGCAGGGGCAAATGGCGCGTGATATGAATCTGTTTGTCGATGATGACGGTAAAGCTTACCATATCTACTCCTCCGAAGAGAATAGTACGTTGCACATTGCCGAACTGGATCCGACCTATACAGGCTATACAGGCAAATATATCCGGGTCTTTATTAACCGGTTCATGGAAGCTCCGGCCATGTTCAAGAAAGATGGTAACTATTACCTTATTATGTCCGGCTGTAGCGGATGGAATCCCAATGCCGCACGCTCTGCCATAGCTTCTTCCATTTGGGGAGAATGGAAAGAGTTAGGAAATCCTTGTATAGGTCAGGATGCAGACCTTACTTTTCATTCTCAAAGCACTTATATCCTGCCGGTACAAGGTAAGAAAAATCAGTTTATATACATGGGTGACCGCTGGACTCCGCAAAACGCTATTGACGGGCGCTACATCTGGCTTCCCATTCATTTTGAAGGTCCCAAACCGATTATCGAATGGAAAGATTCATGGACTTTAGACTAAAAACATACCATTCTGAACATTATGACCGTTATAAAATGTTGTATTGTAGGCATTCAAATGTATCTTTTCAAAAAAGAAACTTAACTTTGCAGCCAAGTTTACAAAAAATCAACTAAACTAAAAGGATTATTAATCAAAAACAGAATCGAATGAAATTAAAGAATCTGATAGCCTGTTTCTTTCTGGGCTTTATAATGGTTTCTTGCATACAAGACGAAGCACCTAATGCAGAAGCAGACATCATAGCATGCTCTGTACCGGGTGACGTACTCAACCGAGATCCGATAATTGAAAACAATAAGGTTACATTAATCGTAAAAGCAGGAACAGATATAACAGCATTAGCTCCCAAGTTTACCTTAACTCCTGGAGCCTCGATTATCCCTAATAGCGGAACTACATTGGATTTCACTACACCTCAATATTATGAAGTGACTTCTGAAGACAAAAAATGGAAGAAAAAATATGAAGTAGGAGTAGCGTTCTCTGGTATTACTAACACAACGTACCATTTTGAGAATATAAAATTCGATTCAGAAGGGAAATACCATATTTTCTATGAAACAGACGCACAAGGAAAAGAAACAATGACTTGGGCAAGTGGTAATGCCGGATTCGCTTTCACCGGCGTAAAAGCAACAGCTGAAGAATATCCAACAAGTCAATCAACGAACGGTGTAGAAGGAAAATGCTTAAAATTAACAACTTGTGAAACCGGTTATTGGGGTTCATTGCTTGGAATGCCGATCGCAGCAGGTAACTTATTTTTGGGCAGCTTTGAAGTAAGACCTACCGATATCCTCCGTTCAACCAAATTCGGAACTCCATTTTCCAATATTCCAACTTCAATTACCGGATATTATAAATATAAAGCAGGAAAGTCATTCCAAATAGATGGTAAACCCGTAGATAATAAAAAAGATATCTGTGATATTTATGCTGTATTCTATGAGACAGATGAAAAATTGTCCACACTTGATGGAACCAACATATTGGCAGAGGATAATACTCATATAGTGTCAGTAGCCCGTATTAAAGATGCAAAAGAAACTGATGAATGGATTAAGTTTGACTTACCATTTGAATATCGTACCGGTAAATCAGTAGATATGGAGAAACTCAAAGCGG
>ERZ791704.541-NODE-541-length-22921-cov-4.11183_pt1 | contig 22921 bp, 10 predicted proteins | sample MGYA00510045_ERZ791704 | MGnify/ENA primary metagenome ERZ791704 (study PRJEB30046, sample SAMN00715247) | human gut metagenome | study: EMG produced TPA metagenomics assembly of the A metagenome-wide association study of gut microbiota in type 2...
CAAGTATCTACCGGAATCTCTTGATTTCTATCTGTTTTTAGTCGCAATGAAGTTTCAGGAAATAGGTAGCCTTCATCAAAAGGAACTCCGAAACTTACAGCTTTGTCTTGTTCAGGAGTATTGCCTATCCAATGTAAAGGAACAGTAGACGTTTGGGATGGCAAACATTCGTAGCGGAAGTTTGTAATACGGGTACGGGATAAGGTGGTGCGAAAGCCGAACCATCCTTCTGTCAGAGGTTCGGCATCGCGGAAGTCCACCAGTCGCTTGCCGTCTATGTAATAACTAACCCTATTATTTTCATTTGTTATCTTAATGTGATACCAGTGATTCGCTTTTAACAAATGTTCGGTATCTGTATATTCTTTCAGTATGGCAGGACGTACTTTGGGATCTGTAATTCCTGCTTCATTGCCGTCATAACGACGGAAGCGTGTAGTAGAGTTATAATTTCCACCATATCCCATGTAATAGAGTTGCAAAGAATAACAATTCAGAAAGATTCCGCTACGCCACTTCTCACGTTTCCATATATTATCAGGATGTTTGGGGTCCGAAGCCATCCAAAAGCAATTCAGGTCACTCAAACGGTCTCCTTCTTTTTCTACAACTACACATGCATCATATTCAATGGTTACCCGTCCGCTCATCTTTTCTTTCCTCCATAAGGTAAGGCCTTTAGGAGACAGTATTTCAGCGGTATCACCCTGAAATGTCACTTTATAATCCGGAGATTCCGACTCTACCTTCCAATATTTATGAAACTGGCGGGCGTTGAGGCCGGAAACTTTATTGTTTTGTGCGTTTGCTCCTAAAGTGATGAAGAGGAACAAAAGGATAAAGAGTTTTTTCATATGTATATTTGCTATCTCACCTTACAAAGGTAGGGAGAGCCGTTCAATTAAGAAATAGAATATTATCCATATATATGGCGATTCGTTCAAATATGAAAAAAGAACAACCCGACAGTTAGCCGGATTGTTCTTTTTCAACAAACTCATATCAAATAAGAGATTTCTTATTCAAAAACCTTTTTATTCTGCTTTTTTCAAAGTTTCAGCACCTACATAGTAACCTAAGTTAGTTCCCTGATTATATCCCATATTCTGCATCGCTTGAGACATATCATAATTATGATCGGTCATCAAGTGAGGAAGACGGAATTCGGTAGGATGATTCGTGGAGAATATATAAATAGATTTCATGTCACTTGAACCCATTATTACTTCTTCACGATAGTCACCGAGAAAATCACCATAGTAACAAGGATTGTATTTGGTGCTATGGTTACCGTCATTGCTACCGTAAGTTCCAAAATATACCAAACGAGTCTTATTCGTCTTGTTTACATCAGGGTTCTCTTTATAGCTCACGACACAAGCACGGTCCAGCATTTCTCTTGTCGGCTGCCCGCTCCAATAAATGGCTACATTATACAAAACTCCACCACCAATACCTGTAGGATATGTACTGGATACCAATCCACTGCCACTACAACTGAATACCCCTTCCTGCAAAGAAGACCAGTACTCAAAATTCGGGCTATCCGGATCGATATCTGCCACAATACAACGACCGACATCAGTAGTCGAACCCGCTCCATGGCCGGTAATCAAGCCACCATCTCTTGCATCAATCACTTGACATCCATAACCGTGTCCTTGTCCATTATAATTGCCCGGTTCTTCAAATGAAGCAACAATTTGCAATCCTGAACGGTCTTTTATAAATTTGCCAACACATAAACAGTCACCATGACCGTTTCCGGTACACCACAATTCGCTTCCATCATCATCTATAGCCGCAGAACCATACAAGATTTCATCTTTTCCATCATCGTCCAAGTCCGCTACACGAAAACTATGCGAACACATGGACAACCATTTTGAAGAATGTTCGGCTGTATCAAACTTCCAACGGGTTTCCAGTTTATTCCCTTTCAAATCGAGTGCCCATACTTGCCAATTATGATAAATACCTCTACTGATGATCAGACTGGGGTTGCTTGTTCTCACTCCGGTCGCTTCGTCAGGTATACCATCCAGATAAGCCACCCCGATAAAGAAACGGTCCATGCGGTTTCCGTAATCATCTCCCCAATATTCACTCCAATATTTAGCACGCGACGCTTTTGAACCACTTCCACCACGAGGAATATTATCCACCCGGGTAATTTCACGTCCATCATATCCACGGCAAATAGAGATATATTCGGGACCTTCCATTATCAAACCGCAAATTGTATTAATACTTGCTCCCGAATACCAGCCCACAGCGTCAGTCTGACGAATTCGATAATCGTTCACATTACCATAAGCATCGGTAATGACCTTACCATCCCCAAACTTTGTACCTTCTGAAGAGCGGAAAGCTATTTCACATAAACCATCTCCATCAAAATCGTATAAAATATATGAAGTATAATGTGAACCGGAACGAATATTGATTCCCAAATCAATTTGCCACAAAAAAGTACCATCCATCTTATAAGCTTCCAACAAGGTCGAACCATTATTCCATCCCCCCTGGTTGGCACCATCATACGGTTCTCTCTTCACCACAATCTCCAATTCACCGTCACCGTCCAAGTTACCTAGCTGAATATCATCAGGAGAATATGTAATCGACGCATCGGGTACATTCATGTTTAATCTAATCTCATGATAAAACTTTTCTGCCATTTCAGAGGTAAAGGTATAATCGCAAAGCGTTTCAGCCTGATTGGCAAGAGTGACCCGGTATACATTCGTTTTTGATACATCAATATCCGCATCCACCCAAGAAGTAGTATTCGAAATAGGTTTCTCATTCAATTTCACTTCCGTCTCGCCGTCTACCGACTTATAAATATCAAAAGCAACATTAGACGGATCGGTCTTCAGTAATCTCCAGCTAATCAATGCGGATGATATGCCGGAAGAGTTATTGGCGTCAACATTTGGTGCCGGGTCGTAACTAACCCACATTGCACGGCTACCCGTTATAACTTCAGTAGGCAGAGGCGGCAACTCCTCTTCCGTCTGATTGCCATTGTTCACTTCAACGACGGGGTCATTATCCGAGCAGGCAACTATGGCCAGCAGACAAAACAGCCCCAGTATTATATAATGTTTCTTCATTTCTTTCGTTTTTTTATTCTATAAACATCCGTTCTATGCAAGAATATCCTATCACTATTCATCAGCATTCCGGTTGTGGGTTACCACCCCGGATTCTGCTCCAAATTAGGATTCTTAGATTTTTCACTCTGCGGAATCGGGAAGAAATACATCTTATCATCCCAACTTCTTTCTTTTACCTTACGTTCATACGTATAAGTATCATCCCCATTCTTCGTAATCTTCATTTCAACAATGTTCTTGAAATGTTTGTCACCCTCCTTCCAACGACGTACATCCCAAAAACGATGTCCTTCAAAGGCCAATTCTACCATACGTTCATTCTGATATTTCTTCCAGAAAGCATCATTGGTCATCCCTTGAGGGAATCCGGGCATCTCGGCACGCGTACGAACTACTTTGATAGCATCCACAGCCGAAGTTGTAAATTCACTATCCGTTGCATACGGACTACCCAGATACTTATATACAGCTTCCGCATAATTCAAATAGAACTCTCCAAAACGGAATGTAATCCATGAATGATAGGTCTTTGAAGCTGTACCGGCACGCAAGTCTACTGCCGTCTGACAATACTTCTTCAGATAATAGCCAGTCGGAGTTCCGCCACTCAAAGGCTCCGCATTTAGTCCGCCCTGATAGGTTTGCAGAGGAACAGTATTCCAGTTAGGCCACTTTTCGTCCCCATTCTTGGCAATAGTCAGATAGAAACGAGGGTCGCGGTTGGTATAATAAGGATTAGCAGGATCATAGTTATCCAACTCGTCCGGACGCAACCCTGAATCCTTCATCTCATACGCATCTACCAGTGTCTGTGTGGGACAGTTTCCACCTTTACAATTTTCCAACCCTACCGGGAAGTTATATCCCTCAAAAGAATTAGTAGTAGTAGTGGCACGACGGAGAAAAATCAATTCACTAGTAGCATCATTGTAACTGTCCTTACTCCATAGTGATGAATAATCGTCCACTAATAGTTTTGCCTTTTCAGCAAATCCATTACTGTCATCTAAAATTTCCTTATTGGCTTTAGCTGCACGATGCCACAGTTCTTTATTATCAGTCGGATTAAATAAAGGACTTGCCGCATACAATGCTGCACGAGCTTTCAAGGCCAATACCGTTTTACGGTTGGCACGTCCTGTTTCCGCCGGACTACTAGGCAATGCCATATCTCCCAGTTTACTGTAATCGACGATAATCTTATCTTTTATATCATCACATTCGGCTATGATATAATCAAAAATCTCCTGTGCCGGTCTGCGCGATAACGTATTCGATTCTTCAGCTGTTAATATATGGTCGCTAAACGGCACATCTCCATATTGCCGTACCAAGTTAAAGTAGAAATATGCACGAAGGAAACGTACCTCATACTGGTAATTGGTATAGCGGAACATCTGTTGTGCATAATCACTGTTCAAAGCCAACTCGGGAAATGTCAGTCCGGTAAACTTCTCCAGATATAAATTACAATTGGCTATCCCTTCATAACAGGACGTCCACATGCTACTTTTAGCATTCGACGGACTCCAAGAACCATTGTAAAAGTCTTCAATCTGATTTCCCGAATAAGCATATTCGGACTCATCGGTAGCAGAACCAAGAATTGCCCCGCTATAGTTTCCAAAGTCCACATCCATGGACAAATAGATATTTGTTATCAGCCCTCCTACATTACCGAAGTTGAGCTTCACAAAATCCTCATCATAATTATTGTACTCATGATATTCCATCTTATCTGAGCAGGAACCGAGTGCGGCTACACACATCATTCCGTAGATAATGTTTTTCAGTTTCATTCTTTCGCTTTGTTTTTATGATTAAAAACCAATCGTAACACCGACTACTACACTCTTATTCAGCGGAGTCGCTACACCATAACATTCCGGATCTGTCACATCAATATGATCTGAACAGAACAAGTCTGTTCCTCTGACATATAACTTGGCACTCCCCAATATCTTAGTCTTCTTCATCCATTCTTCCGGAAATCTGTAATACACCTCCGCGTTACGTAACTTCAAGAATGACCGGTCCGCCAACCAAACTGTATTAGCCTGATAGTTATTGGCATTACTCTGTGAACTCAAACGAGGATATTTGGCATTTTGATTTTCCGGTGTCCAACGATTCTCATAATAATGAGTAGAAAGTGTCGTATTATTTATCAACGGCCAAAACATACTCTTCGTATTCAAGACAGCAGAATAGTTACCTGTTCCCTGAAACATTACATCTACTCCAATCCCTTTCCATTCGGCTCCCAAATGGAAAGAATAATAAATTTCCGGGGCTGTCGTACTATAACCGATAGCTGTTTTATCATTGGCATCAATGATTCCGTCTCCATTCACATCTTTATATTTTATGTCTCCCGGCACTACCGTACTAAAGTTTTGTGGAAGGCTGCTTGCTATATCTTCTTTATCTTTGAAGAAACCTTCAGCTATCATTCCATACACTTGTCCCAACCGATTTCCTGTTTGCACAAGATTATTATATAAACGCGGTTCTTCCAGTTGCTCCTTAATTTCATTCTTATTCCAAGCAAAATTACCGCCAAGGTTGAACACTACATCTCCTAACCGTTTCGTATAGTTAAGTCCTAGTTCCACGCCATAGCTATCAACGATTCCGGCATTCTCGAACGGAGCATCTACGCCCAACACATCGGTATATTTTCCTTCGGAAGAGACCCAAATATCTTTTCTCCGTTGGTAATAGCCTTCTGCCGTCACGTCCAGTCCATTGAACAACACGGCATCAACACCAACATTGTATTTATACGCTTTCTCATGTGTCGAATTAGCAGTTGCCAGGCGCCCGATAATAGTACTTCCGAATTCAGAGTCGTAACTACTGTTAAACTTATACTGTGTACCAGTAGTCGTATAAATCTGGTCCCAATAGTCATATATGGTAGTACTTCCGTCTTTAGGCAGATAATCAACATTGATCACTCCAAACGAAGCGCGCAATTTCAAGAAGTTCACCCAAGACACATCTTTCAACCATTTTTCTTCCGAAAGCACCCAAGCAGCAGAAATGGTAGGCGAGAAAGCCCATTTATGCCCCGGTGCCAATAAACTGGAGGCCGAGCCAACCAATGCCAGATCCAAATAATAGCGATTAGAGAAACCTACATGATTATACCAGGATACATTTTGCCGATAAATAGTAGTGTTCAATCCGTATGAATCACGATACTCATAATCCCATTTGAATTGAGAATACACATCCCACTTCCGAAACGAGCGATTGTAATCGACACTACCTGCAAAGTTAAATTGGCGCGCCCAGTTGTCAATACCTGCACCCGAACCCATTTCACTGGATTCGCCACCTGAAATGGCAGTATAAAACGGACCGTTAGTTGTCCAGCTTGTTGCATAACCGGCATACGTATAAGTCTTGCTATGGTCTTCCAGAATATTGGAATAGTTGTCATAAGCTAAACGAAAGTTTGCTCCCAATCCTTTCAGCAAACCAGATAAATCTTGTGACAAGGTAAGGTCGGCAAACAAACTGCGAGAGTGTCCTTTAGAATAAGCAGCTCCCTGCGATTGTGCGACAGGATTCGATGTTCCCGCCCAAGTAGTACTTCCTCCCCAACTGTCATCTTCCGTACGAACCGGAAAAGCTGCAGAAGGAATCGAATAAATCATATCCCATAGGTTAACCGAAGCCCCCGGAATCCGAGATTCGGACAAGGTACCGAGAAGATTCAACTTCAATTTGGTAGTGGCGGTTAAATCAATATCCAGATTTGTACGCAAATTAGCACGTGAATACATATTCTGTGTAGAATATCCGTCATTTGCATTCGGGGTTTTGATAAACCCTTTGTCTGTTAATAAATTCGCCATAGTATAGTAGCGGAACTTTGCTCCTCCCCCACGGAATTCGATCGTATATTTATTAGAAACTCCTCTGTCTTTAAAGGTTTCATCAATCCAGTTCACATTAGGATAGAGATAAGGGTACATACGGGAAGCCCCTCCACTGCCTACTCCATTACGGAAAGCATCGACTTCTTCCGGAGTATACCGAGCTCCCAAACCTTCATATCCACGCGCTTCATTCACTGCAGAAGCATACGTAGCTGCATCTACAAATTCCGGACGTCGAGACTGAGTGTTAATGATATGATCATACGTAAAAGTTATCTCTTTTGTTTTGTACTTACCACGCTTTGTAGTAATCAAGATCGCACCGTTCACCCCTTTGTATCCGTACAATGCCACAGCCGCGGCATCTTTCAGGATGGAAACGGATTCTACTTCTTCTGGGCTCACCAAGCTCATGTCTCGTTCCAAACCGTCAACCAGCACAAGCGGTGTACTACTTGACAAGCTCTGCAAACCACGTACATAAAAGGTAGGATCTGCCATTAACCCGGTACTGGCCGCATTCTGCAAAGTAGTAAGGCCCAATCCATATCCATATAAAGAATTGGATATATTCCGGGAAGACCGCTTATTAAACTCTTCGTTATAGGTGGTAGAAACAGCTGCTGTTGATTCATGACGACTGAATATCCGGTTAGCTCCCACATCAATAGTCTGAGCTGCATATCCCATCACAATAGTCATCGGACCATCAGTCTTTGCCACAACTGTGGTAGAGCCTTTGTCGACAGAAACGACACTCAAACGTTGTCCTTTCTCGACCGCAATCTCGAATTTACCATCTTTATCAGTTTCAACCCGGGTCTCCACTACGCCACCTTCCACATTAACGGACGCTCCATAGACTGGGTTTCCCGATTTATCAACAACAATACCTATAATGTTGTTGTCTGTATTCTGTGCTCTGACCGGAATGCTCAAACAAACCAGTAAAGCCAGTATCAGAATCTTATTTTTTCTCATATAAATCAATATTCAATATTGTTTTAATCTATTTCGCTGTCTCACATTACCAACCCGGATTCTGAATCAATCCATATCCTTTGTTAATTTCCGTTTGCGGGAATGGAGAAAGATACCATTTGGGATCAAATCCGTATGTCCACCAACGACGGACCGGTTTGGATAACTCAAACCTTTCATATTCAAAACGAGTAGGCTGCAATGCCCCCTTGTTCTTATCTCCTTCATTCCATTTAGCATTTCCCGTTATACGATTACCGGTATCATCCAAACGATAGGCGAGCAACCCGTGCAGGCGCTTCTCGAAACGATCGGCACGCTTGTAACGGACAAGATCAAAGTAACGGCTATCTTCAAGCCCCAATTCCCGAACACGCTCGCACAGCAATTCTTCCAATAAGGCTGCTTTGTCAGAAAGTAAATTCTTATCTGTAACACACTCCGCCAAATCTTTCTTCAATCCTACGCGGGCACGTACTATATTCATTTGGTCAATAGCACCCCGGTGATCATTCTTGGCTTGAAGCAAGGCCTCTGCATAAGTTAAATAAATGTCAGATAAACGAAGATATACCCAATGCGTATACTGACGTTGGTACTCTGTTCCCAAATAATATTTCATATTTTTATAACCAGTCGCATAGTTACCTGATTCAAGTGCAGCATTTTGTCCTTCATCGTATCCTCCGACCCACAATTCATAAGGTAAACCGGACATTGTTCCTGCACTCCAGTCTAACATCTTCGGCAATCCGTTTACCATGCAATGCTCATACAGACGAGGATCACGGGTTAATACGATTTCCGACAATAGTTGTTCTCCATTTTTGAATGTTCCGGTCAGGAACATTGCATCCAACTTACCTTCTGTTTCCGTCTTTTTCCAGTCAAACGGAGTACCGTCGGCCCATGGGAACATCTCCACATATTCCTGTGTAGGCGGATATTCGGTACGACAAAGTGACGGAACAGCCCAGGAATGCCACATATAAGAACTTGAGTTGAAAGCGTCCGACATATTCGTGCGGACAGAATGCAAGACCTCCTTGCTGTTCTGACGAATATACCCCATACGATATGCCTGACGATACTGTTCCGGTGTTTCTTCCGAAGCCTTATTCAGGCTATACCCGCCTTGACTCTCCAGCTCTTTAAAGAATGCTTCACAAGCCTTCAAACAGTTATCCCAAAGTTCCGCATGGTAGCCGCCGTACCATACCAGATGCTGCTGTTCAGCCTCTGAGTTTCCTCCTGCATATCCGTTGACATCGTTAAACAACGGAGAAGCGGCAAATTGCCAGATTTTGCATTTCAATGCCATCGCACCGGCCTTTGTCCAGTGTCCGGCCTTGCTAGCAAGATCGGCATCAGCATAAGCCCACACCAACCCGCCGGAATTGATAGCATCATCCAACATCTTTATCATGTAGTTAACAGTCTCCTCTACCGTAGCACGGGGGATTTCATAACCTGACTCCGTACCGGTGAATGAAGCATATAACAATGGAAGACCTCCATAATGACGGAACATATCAAAATAGCGCGCCGCAATCAAGCATTTAGCTTCTGCCACCAACTGAGTTTTTTCAGCATTATCCATACCCGGCACTCTATCTATATTTTCCATTAACAACCAACACCAACGCACTACTTCCCATACCATTTCCCGTGTATATGGGAAAATATTACCACGCGTGCCATAGTTGGCATTGAGAGAACCCAAATAATACTGCTGATATACAGTTGCGTCACTAAAATAAAGTGACCAGCAGTCTGTTAGCGCATCCTTCTTTCCTAAATAAGGACTGGAAGAATCAGGAATATTACCGTTACTGTCCGTATTATAAGGTAATCCGTAATACTGTCTACTGTAACAGGTATTCAAAAATTGGCGCGTATATTCCGCACTATTGAACACTGTGTCAATAGTAGCATTTCCGCCCGGTGCCTTATCCAAAAAAGAGTTTCCGAATTTAATTTCGTCCACACATGAAGTGGAAACCAAACAAACTGCCGCTCCCAACATCGCACCGATGAACCATTTATTTTGTAATTTCATTGTATCTTTCCTTTATCTATTTTAGAATCCTAATTTCAAGCTCAACGTATAAGTCTTGGACAATGGATAAGAAGGTGCATTAGTAGCTCTTGCCTCCGGATCACCCCACAAATAAGGTGTAATCGTCCACAAATTATATCCTGCAAAAGCCAACTGACATGTATTCAGTCCAAGTTTCTTCATTAATGGGAAGTGAAAATTGTATGCCACCTGAAGAGTTTTCAAACGCAAGTATTTGGCATCTTTCTCATATAAAGTGGAAGTAGCATAATTATTCTTTGCATTATCAATGGTAGCTCTCGGATACTCCGAAGATTGTGACGGATTTTCCGGTGTCCATGTATGATCCAGATGGTATGCCAACAATCCTCCCTGCTCGCTATTGGAAGATGAATAAAACGGTTGACGAAATACATCCGAAATCATACGACTTACATTCCAGGCCCCTGTCCATTGAGTACTTATTTCCAGATTCTTCCAACTGAATCCTAAATTAATACCTAGCATATATTCAGGATCGTCTGTAAAGCCATAGTCATAACTTGCATCATTTGCATCAATCTTACGGTCACCATTCAAGTCAACATATACTGCATCTCCATTTTGAAGAATACTCTCGTGAGTGGGGAACGGACGATTAAATGTCTGCTCATATAGCGCAGGTGTATCCTCATCATAGAAGCGCCAGAAAACATATTGACTACGCGAACCGATACGGTGTCCCTTCTGATATTGATATAAATTATTCTGCGGTGCTTCCTTCTTTTCAAGAATCTCATTCTGATTATAAGAAAGGTTAATACCCGCCCAATAACGGAAATTATCGCCAATCTTATCGTTCCATTTTAAAGAAAGTTCCCAGCCCCAACTGTCTACACTTCCTAAATTTGAATAGGGAGTAATGAACCCTAACATTCCCGGAGCTGTACCGTCACGCAAAAGGATGTCATTACGACGTTCTTTATAATATTCAAAGGTTGTTTTCAGACGGTCATCAAGGAAGTTAATATCAACACCATAGTTCCGTTTCAGAGCTTTTTCCCATGTCACAGCAGGGTTATTCTTAGCTACCTCACGCGCACCCAGACTAACAGTACCATTATCTGTTCCGAATCCATATCCCCAGGCGTTAGTTGCTCCTCCACTTGCCGTTACACGATTTGCCAAGTCACCTAAACCGACATTATATGGATCAGCCATATACATAAACCGCGATCCTCCAATATTATCGTTACCTACCAAACCGACACTGGCACGTAATTTCAAGAAGCTAACCACCGACTTCAAAGGACGGAAAAACTTCTCTTCACTCATCACCCAACCTATAGAACCAGCCGGGAAATAAGAAAAGCGCAAATCGGACGCAAAGTTTTCCGAACCGTTATAACCCACATTAAACTCTGCCATATAGCGGCTCTTCCAATCATAAGTGACACGTCCGACTAATCCGACATATCCATGAGGAATGTCCGAATATAATTTCGGATAATACTCTTTCTGTTGATTATACAAAACTAAGGCTGTCACCGTATGATCACCAAAAGTACGATTATAATTAAAGCTGGCTTCCATATACCAATTACGTGCTTTGCCTGTAGTATACGAATACTTCACATCTGTATTCTCTCCAAACTTACGATAAGCAATACTACCGTCATCCATCAATACAGGAGTGTATGTAGCAATAGACCCACCAGAACCGACTTTATTAACTGTAAACGAGCTGTTATAAGATCCCTTCACTTTAAAAGAAAGTCCTTTAGTCAAGAAGTCCATTTTTTGATCCAGAATCACATCCACATTCAGCGAATTGTTGCTGGTCTGGCTGAACCCATTTCCATAATATCCCATACCTGTACCTCCTGTAAATGGTAATTTCAGTCCGTCTGAATAAGTCTCATCGCTCGAATTTACCAATTTTCCATCTATGATTCCCGGACTGGAGAAAGGAGTAGCATAATACATATTTTTAATCAATCCGGAAGATCCCTGACTCGTACGCGGTTGATCTGAATTATTCACATTACCACTAATATTGAATGACAAAGTAGTCGTTTTAGTGACATCCATATCCAAGTTTGTACGATAGTTAAACCGACGGTACTGATAGCTTAAATTATAAGGAAGATCAAACTCACTAAAAAGTCCTCCTTGCGTATAAGCACCTGCAGAGATGAAATAACGTACTTTATCTGTTCCTCCCGAGATGTTCAGATTATGCTGGCTCTGAAGCGTAGAGCTTTTCATAATATAGTCAGCCCATTGTATATTTGGGAAACGAATAGGATCGGAACCATCTGCAAATTTTTGAATCACGCCATCACTAAATAAGGCAGATTTGCCATCACCGGACATCATTTGATTATGAAAACGGGCATAGTCATAGGAACTTGCCTGTTCTACCATTTTTGTAGGCATCAATACAGAAGCAGAAGTAGTAAACGAAATTTTCGCCTTTCCTTCCTTTCCTCGTTTAGTTGTAATCAAAATGACCCCATTTGCTCCACGAATACCAAATACGGCTGTTGCCGAAGCATCTTTCAAGATAGAAATGGATTCAATTTCATTCGGGTCGATATCACTCATACTTTCACGATCCACACCGTCTACCTGAATTAACGGTGAAGAATTTTCCCAAGTAGCTTTACCACGAATAAAAATTTCAGCGGCATCCGCTCCCGGCTCACCGGAATATTGTACGGTAGTCAAACCTGTCATCTGCCCTCCTAATACATTGGAAACCGAACCTACAGATACACGGGTCAATTCTTCTCCCTTCACACTAGCGATAGCTCCTGTCATGGTCACTTTCTTCTGCGTACCATAAGCTACGATTTCCACCTCTTCAAGTGCTGTCACATCCTCTACCAGAATGACTTTCATGTCATTTTTCGCTACTACTTTTTTATCGGTATAACCTATAAAAGATACTTTCAATTTCGCACCGGGACGTACATTTATTCTAAATACACCGTCAATATCGGTAATTGTACCATTAGATGTTCCTTCCGCAAGTACACTTGCTCCAATTATCGGTTCGCCTTGGCTATCTACTACTGTTCCTTTTATAGTACTTTGCTGCTGTACAACTTCGATGGCTGCCGAAGCTGTTTGCAATCCCCATGCAGGTGCAAAAGTTGCTATAGTGAAAAACAGAGCGACAGGTAAGGTTGTCCCCTTTATAAAGTTTTTCTTATTCATATATGTATATGTTCATGATATAAGTATAATTTTAACGGACTTTATATACCGTCATTATTTTAGAATGCAAGCATCATACGGAAATAACCGGCACGCGAATCACGTTCACAAATTATATGATATCTTCCACCAGCCATACCGTGTGTCCATTGGTTGGCTGGAGAACGCTGTGTGCTACTCCAATAGTGTCCACTGTTAGTTCCTGACTCGACAGAGGTCATCTCATCACCATTTACATTCTTGAGACAACGGTTAATAACACTCAAATTCTTAGCGACTGTATCCCAACACATTATAGAGGGCAAATACCAAGGAGTCACATTTGCCGGAATAGCTTCCGCTTCACGATAAGCCTTGATATACGCATAAGCATGGTCGCAAGTAGAAGGACTACCCATACCTTCGTAACACATAGTAAGTAACTGTGTATTATTGTATCCCATTAGTGCTGGGAAAACCAATGAAGCATCATTCTTGTTAACATCCTTCTCTGTGTTACAACCTACAAACTTGTTTGCCCAATTCTCATCTGAAGTAAACCAGTCTGAATAATAACCGGACTTACTTGAATGGAACATTTTCAAAGCAACATCATTTTGTTCACTATCTTTTACCACAGAATTCTTAATAGATAGCACTATACCGTGCGTACATGCAGGGAAATCGCGACGCAAAGCATCAACTTCTGCTGAATAGAGTTCAGTATGTGTTACACTGGGTTGTGAATTTCCTACATAACATACAATACCAATCACATTCTCCGGCACCGTTTCCGCATCTACTGAAACTATTTTTCCATCTGCACAAAAATAGTCTCCTACCTGCAAAGTATGGTTGATTTTACTTTTATCTTCGATGGTATACATTTTCGCCGTTCCTCCTTCCAGCGTACCTTTAGCTTCATATTCCATCTCACTTACTCCAGAATAAGTACCCTTAATTGAGAATTCCTTCTTCGGATTAACCAAGAAACGGTATGTATCCGTACTTTCCTGATAATAAGGAGTTGCTTGAGTATTGTTCACTGTAAACGAACCGGCTGTTAATGGTAACAAATAATCATCTATACCGCCATTTGTAAAGCTATAGGTCAAATTAGGCATCTTCACTACCGCAAGAGCCATCCGATGTTGCATAGTAAAAGCGATCTGTCCTTTCAAACGATCCCCCTGAACACTACCCGTACTCGTCATCAAATCATATTGTGTATAATTTCCTTCATTTTGTTCACTGCCTATTTTCCAATTGTTGACGTATGTTTCAAAAGGATCCACCTTCGTCGGATCAAAAGTCACATTCGCATTATACGGATAGTATGCATAAAAAGTCATCCGCTGAAATTGTGAACCTTTGTATTCAATAGGATCCCCTCCATCAGTCAATTCCCAATAGCCATCTGTCAGTGTGAATTTCCGATTCTTGATATCCTCTACCACCGTTTCTCCTCTTACCGCAAATATACCGATAGCATCTCCGTTAGAAAATCGGGTAGTATATCCATTCTCTGTAGCACGTGTCTTACCACTTTCGTCCATAAATCCTTCATCAGACACACTAATCTGAAATCCCTGCAAAGAATCCGGTGTTTCTCCGGTGAGTTCTTCATTTTGCGAGCAAGACGCAACTATGGCTGCGCCAGCCAGAAAAAGCATTGATATATAATTATATATTTTCATAAATCTCATGTTTATATTTTTAGCATTTTTATCTATATTAGATTGGTAAACAGATCACTTCACAACAGGCTGTGGAGTTACGGTTTCTTCTGTAATATTCCAACTAGGATTAGTTATCTCTGTTCCAGTTTCAGCTATACTCGGGTCGGATGTTATAGGATCGTGGTTTTCATCCTCCCATCCTATTATTTGCGTTTGTTCTGTAATTGTCAACACATAATTATTGTCCTCGTATTTATTTGTCTTGATGATGTAATTATAAGAAAATCCTGATTTCAATTCTGTCAAGTTAGCAAACTCGGCTTCATAAAGATAACCGTTCATTCTAGCTTGGATAGTTACTTTGCCTTGCACCTTCTGTGGCAGTAAAATAGCTTGTACTGTATAATTATCCTGCTCTCCTATTTTATCCCAATAAATATCATCTTTATCCGTAACAGGGTCTTCACTGACTGTTGTCTCCCCTGTTTTAGGATTAAATGTACCATTATTCTTAAGCCCAATAAGATAACAAGTTATATCTGCCAAGTCCACACCTTCGCCAGCTTGAAACTCCAATCTAATACGACTCATCACATGATTGAATGCTAATGTCACGTTCGGGGTTTGTGATGTAGCCTTCCCTTTAGCAAAAAGAAAATCTATCTTCGCACGTTCTTCTGCTGTAGCTTGATTGTCACTGGCTGTAGTCACTTCCAATACAGGTTGTTCTTCACCTGATGTACCAGAAAATGGAGCGTATGCCACTACATCATACTCTCCGGAACCTAATACCCAAATTTCTTCTGCATTTCCTCCTTTTGCTGCAAAAAGACCATTGCCCTTGTATTTGTAATGAATATTCACTTGTTCCGTACCACAAGTGATTCCTACCGAGTCTTCTGCCTCCCAGTTTGTTTCCGTAGCTCTTGTAACAAGATTGCTAGCCTCATGATTGTTTATTACTGCACTAAAAGAAACTTTCGCTCCCGTATCACCGGTAAACTGAATATCAGTTTCTTTAATATCGTTGCTACATCCTGCTAAAAGTAGTAAGGCAACAGCAGTTGTGACATAGTTTTTTTTCATACCATGTTTTTTAAAGTTAAACATATTTTTGTTGATTAGTAAAATCGTCGTAAAGTAAAAAAGACAATGGCTGCATTCTTTTCCAACCAGCAATTGAAATAAATGAAGCCTTTTTTTTGTTGTTTTCCATATTCATTAGTTATATCTGTTAAGTTAAACAAAAGTTAGATTCTCTTTTTAAACATAACTTTTCACACTCTACCTGTGAAAAAGTGTTGCAAACATAACGACTTAATCAAGATATAGCAATGCAGAATCGTACAAATGCATGGAAAATACCGTCTTTTGCACGATATTCCATGCTGTGGGAGTGATTTTCGATTAGTCCCTAATGACTATGAACCTTTTTGTTTCTATTTTATTGTATGGAAAATAGTAATTTATAAACCTAAAAATGATATGGCGAATTTTTCAATTGTAGTTGTTCCAACTAAAAAATTATCAAATGGCAGACATCGAATAAGGATAGCCGTAGCACATCATTCTCAAACCAGATATATATCTACCCAATTTACTTTGGATTCTGCCAGTCAACTAAAAAATGGTCGAGTAGTAAGGCATGAGAATGCAGCGAATATGAATGCTTGTCTTCGGAAACTAATCAATGAGTATGAAGAAATTATTACATCGATCAGCTATTTACCAGCAATTTCATGTACCGAGCTTATACGTATAATTACTTATGAACAAAAGAAAAAAGGTATAACCTTTCAAGCTGTTGCAAAAGAATACATGAATTTCATGAAAGGAGAAGAGCGGGAGAAATCTTATAAACTTTATAAGATAGCTTCCGAAAGATTAGTCAAATATATGAAAGGGGATTTTCCTTTAATTCAATTGACACCTATACATATCCAAGAATTTGCCAAAGTTCTTCACGAGGAGAATCTGGCAGATACAACTATCAGAATATATCTGACTTTGATAAAGGTGATATTAAATTATGCCGGTAAGATGAATTATGTATCTTACTCCATTCATCCTTTTGTCCTCTTTAAGATGCCGGCAAGTAATGTGCGGGAACTTGATTTGTCAATAGATGAACTGAAGAGAATACGTGATGTCCGGCTTTTAAAGCCTTCTTTATCCATGGTGAGAGATATTTTTATGCTTACCTATTATTTAGGCGGTATCAACCTGAGAGATTTATTAGTATATGATTTTAAAAATAAGAACGATATGCGTTATGTGCGTCACAAAACACGTAATAGCAAGAAGGGAGAAAATGAAATTGTATTTACTTTGCAGCCTGAAGCAAAAGTGCTTATAGATAAATATATGTCGAGAAATGGGCATTTGCAGTTTGGTAAATATTCATCTTATAAACAAATATATAGTTTAGTCTTCCGACATATAAATAAGGTAACAGAACTTTCGGGGGTAAAGAAAAAGGTTACTTACTATTCCGCCCGAAAGACATTTGCACAACACGGATATGATTTAGGCATTCAAATTGAAAAAATAGAATACTGTATCGGACACAGTATGAAAAATAACCGTCCTATCTTTAATTATATTAAGATTATGCAAGAACATGCCGATAAGGTGTTCCGTGCCGTACTTGACCAATTGCTATAGTATAGATAGTTTTTCACTGCTATTTTTAGTTCCTTCTTTTGCTAATCGATTTCATTCCGATCGCTATCCTTTTTTCGTTCCACTATAGTTATCCGCAAAGTACACTATAGTTACCCTTGCGGATAACTATAGTCAAACGCAAAGATAACTATAGTGGAACGAAGAAAGATTCGCATACCGGATAACTCATAATAGGTAAAAAAGAAATTAATGGTACTAATTGTTCAAATCTTATCCTCAATTGATTGCTAGCTGTATGTAGTCGTTTGATGCGCAGGTAGTTATGTTTAAAAAGAGAATCTAACTTTTGTTTAACTCTATAATAAATACGCTATGTAAATATATTAATATCATACAATATATTATACTACTAAACCTCTATAAAGTACTACGTTACAGGAATATCCATATAAAATATAAAAAGAAACAAAGAGTCTTCATTAGAGGATAAAAAGATAAATCAACAATAAAGGATCTATAAACCAATATTTATAACTTAATAATTAAAGTATGAAAAGCAACAAAAAAGGTAATCACCTGTATGCCTATAAGGATACTATCCGACGGCTATTTCTTCTCACTTTGTTCTCCTTTTTAATAGTAGAATCCTATGCCCAAAACAAAACGATTTCGGGTACGGTTACAGATTTTACCGGAGAACCGGTTATTGGTGCCAGTGTGTTGGTTAATGGTACTACTAATGGTACAATTACTGATTTAAATGGCAAGTTTTCTCTTTCCAATGTACCAACCAAAGGTACAATCACTATCACTTATATAGGATACAAAAAGCAAGAAGTATCCGTAGCAGGAAATACTAACTTCAAGATAACTCTTCAAGAAGATACTGAAACGCTGGATGAAGTAGTAGTTGTGGGCTACGGTGTACAGAAGAAAAGCGATGTAACTGGCGCTATGGCCCGCGTAGGAGAAAAAGAATTGAAAGCAATGCCTGTAAGAAATGCATTGGAAGGAATGCAGGGCAAAACAGCAGGTGTGGATATTACATCTAGCCAACGTCCCGGAGAAGTCGGTAACATTAACATTCGTGGGCAACGCTCTATTAATGCAGAACAAGGACCACTGTATGTCGTAGACGGTATGGTAATTCAAAATGGAGGTATTGAAAACATCAATCCTTCCGACATTGAAGCTATTGACATTTTGAAAGATGCTTCGGCCACAGCCATTTATGGTTCACGTGGTGCCAATGGTGTAATTCTCGTAACTACCAAGAAAGGAAAAGAGGGAAAAGTAACCCTGAACTATTCAGGTACTGTTACTTTTGAAACATTACATGATGTCACAGAAATGATGTCTGCCACAGAATGGCTGGATTATGCTCGCCTAGCCAAATACAATGCGGGTTCTTATGCTTCGGCCACTCCAACTTTTGAAGCAGATAAAGCAGCATTCGGCAGTGTAAGCGCTTCGTGGAAGAATATCGAGCAAGCATGGTCAAATGGCAATTATGATCCCTCAAAGGTCGGCTCCTACGACTGGGCATCTCACGGCAAACAGACGGGTATCACCCACGAACATACCTTAAGTGCCTCCGGAGGTTCGGACAAATTCCAAGGTTATGCTTCATTCGGCTATCTAGATCAAAAAGGAACACAACCAGGACAAGCCTATGAACGTTATACATTAAAGACATCATTTGACGTAACTCCTGTTGATTGGTTCAAAATGGGTTCTTCAATTAACGCATCATATTCTACTCAAGACTATGGATATAGTTTCTCTAAATCCGTAACTGGTTCCGGTGACTTCTATAGTGCATTAAGAAGCATGATCCCATGGACTGTGCCTTACGATGAAAACGGGGAATATGTCCGTTATCCAAGCGGTGACGTAAATATCATCAACCCCATCCGGGAATTAGACTATAATACCAATCAACGCCGTACTTTCCGTGCTTCTGCCAGCATGTACTCACAGATTGATTTCGGAAAAATTTGGAAACCACTGGAAGGTTTATCCTATCGTCTTCAGTTTGGTCCCGAATTTCAATTTTACACTCTAGGAGTTGCTAACGCTGCTGATGGCATCAATGGAGATGGTAACAACGGTGCACAATATAAGAACGAACAAAAGCGTGCATGGACATTGGATAATCTGATCTATTACAATAAAACTCTAGGTCAGCATAGTCTAGGAATGACATTGATGCAATCCGCTTCTGCCTATCATTACGAGATGGGAGATATGAGAGCCACCAATGTAGCCTCGTCGGATGAGCTTTGGTATAATATGGGATCTGCCGGTACATTGAATTCCTTTGGTACTGGGCTAACCGAAACTCAGATGGCATCTTATATGGTTCGACTGAACTATGGTTACAAAGATAAATACTTGTTAACGGCATCTATGCGTTGGGATGGTGCCTCTCAATTAGCCGAAGGGCACAAATGGGCAAGTTTCCCCTCTGCAGCTATTGCATGGAGAATGGATCAGGAAGATTTCATGAAAGACATCAGTTGGTTGAATCAGTTGAAACTTCGTGTAGGTATGGGTGTCACAGGCAATGCAGCTATCAAAGCATACGCAACCAAAGGTGCCATCACCGGTTTATACTATAACTGGGGACAAAGTGATTCATCTTTAGGTTATGTACCTTCCGATCCTTCACAAAAAGAGCCTGCTAAAATGGCTAATCCAACCTTAGGCTGGGAACGAACTACACAATACAATGTCGGTATTGACTATGGTTTCTTTAATAACCGACTTACCGGTAGTATTGATGCATACAAAACAAAAACCAATGACTTATTATTAGAAATGTCAATCCCTTCATTAACGGGTTATGTTTCTACGTATGCCAATGTGGGTAAAACATCCGGATATGGTATTGATTTGCAAGTAAATGCAATACCAGTACAAACCAAAGATTTTACCTGGAGCACTACTTTAACATGGTCTATGGATAGAAACCGAATTGACGAATTATCTAACGGCAGAACTGAAGATGTGAATAACAAATGGTTTGTCGGTGAAGAAATCGGTGTTTATTACGACTGGGTATATGATGGAATATGGAAAACGGAAGAAGCTGAAGAAGCTGCTAAATACGGACGTAAGCCAGGACAAATCAAAGTAAAAGATTTAAATAATGATGGTGCAATAGATGCTAACGATGACAAGCAAATTGTAGGGCATACACGTCCACGCTGGACAGGTGGATGGAGCAACACTTTCAGCTATAAGAATTTTGAGCTTTCCTTCTTTATTCTGTCACGCTGGGGATTCACAGTCCCGCAAGGAGCTGTAACGCTCGACGGTCGCTATATGCAACGTAAAGTAGACTATTGGGTGGCTGGTACAAATGAAAATGCAAAATACTATTCACCCGGTTCCAACGGCGAAGGAGCCGATGCTTTCAACAGTGCAATGAACTATCAAGATGGATCGTACATTAAAGTACGTAATATTTCATTGGGCTATAATTTTACCCCGCAACAATTAAAGAAGTTGGGTATCAATAATCTGAAGCTATATGTTCAAGCCATGAACCCATTCAATATCTATAAGGCATGTGACTTTTTAGATACAGACTTGGTAAACTATGACAATAATACCAAGACATTTGGTTCACCTACCACTTTGAAGAGTTTTGTAATAGGTGTCAACATCGGATTCTAATCAACAAATTAAAGTAAAGACATTATGAAATTAAATAGAATATTATTTGCTGCTTTAATAGCCAGCGTAACAGGAAGCTCGATCACATCGTGCAGTGAGTCTTTCCTTGATGAAAATCTTACGACTCAATATAGTACAGACCGTTTTAAAACCCAGGAAGGTCTTGATGAATTGGTAACTGGCGCCTATCAGAAACTTAAATTTAAATTCAATTATATATGGGGGATCCAATGTTACAATATGGGAGTGGACGAGTTTACCGATGCTAACAATGTAATTCCTGCATGGAATCACTATAGCCAGGATTTAAACTCATCTGAAAATGGTGCCAACCAACCCATCTGGGATAATTACTACGGACTAGTTGAACCCGCAAACATATTGATTCAGAACATACCTCAATATTATAATCAGAGTTCACCTACATACAACACCCGTTTAGGAGAAGCACATTTCCTTAGAGCTTATGCTTATTTTGAATTAGTAAAACAATTTGGTGGCGTACCTTTGAAATTAGCTCCGTCTACAAGTGCCGAAACATATTTCACACGGAATTCTGCTGAAGAAATATACATACAGGTTATATCTGATTTTGGAGAAGCCTACAGACTACTTCCCAATAAAGGTGAATCAATCGGACGGATTAACAAATATGCTGCCGCACATTTCCTTGCAAAAGCACATTTATTCCGTGCATCTGAATTGTACAGCGATTGGAATAGTAATTATGTAGCATCCGACCTCGATGCTGTTATTCAATATGGTTCGGAAGTTGTAGATGCACATCCGTTGTGTAGTGATTATGTAGAACTTTGGGACTATGAACAGCCAAACGGAGCCAATGAAAAAGTAAGCGAAGTGATTCTAGCGGCTCAATTCTCTAATGATGAATCAACATGGGGACGCTTTGGAAATCAGATGCATCTTTATTATCCGGCCGTATATCAAGGCAATGATATAGGTGGATGTAAACGTGACATCTCAGGAGGACGTGAATTCTCATACGTAAGTGCTACAGAGTATACCATGCAGGTATTTGACCGTGTCAATGACTCTCGTTTCTGGAAATCATTCATCACCTGTTATGGAGCCAACGAAACCAAAAGCGCTCCTACCTGGACAGCAGAAGATATGCCATACGCTCCGGCAGGTGTAAAAGAAGGTGACAAACGTTTTAGTGGAGGTGAACTCGGTATGAAATACATCGTTAATGACCCGGGAGACAACCGCTATGAGAAATATCCCAATGCTCCGGCGTATACTGTTTTGAAAGATGGAAAAATGTGTAACACGTATACATATGTACGCTATTTCAAAGGGCAGGAACACAGTTGGAATGTAAATGAAAAAACAGGTAATTATTACGATATCATACCCCACAAACGTTCCGTAGCTTTATCTAAATTCCGTGATGGTTATCGTGTTTCCATCGCATCTCAATTCGGCACTCGCGATGCTATCATCGCCCGTTCGGCAGATGATGTACTAATGGTTGCCGAAGCATATATTCGTAAAGGTGAAGCCAATTATGACAAAGCTGTCGAATGGATGAACAAACTACGTGAACGTGCCGGTTATAAAACTGGTGAAGACCGTAGTAAGAACGTAGATGGTGGACAAGCTTATAAGAATAATCCTTATTGTTCCGGGAAAGGAGGCGGTCACTCCTCCGAAGGTGCTATTTACTGGGAAGAAAACACCTAT
>ERZ791704.543-NODE-543-length-22885-cov-34.4387_pt1 | contig 22885 bp, 14 predicted proteins | sample MGYA00510045_ERZ791704 | MGnify/ENA primary metagenome ERZ791704 (study PRJEB30046, sample SAMN00715247) | human gut metagenome | study: EMG produced TPA metagenomics assembly of the A metagenome-wide association study of gut microbiota in type 2...
CGCGGCCCCAACAGCTCCTCCCTGTTTCCGCCGCTGGCGGCGGTCGTCGCCGTTGCCCCTATTAGGGGAGCTGGCGCGAAGCGCCTGAGAGGTTAATGCTTCCATCCCGTGCGGGGGATGAGCTCTTCCACAAAGCCCTCCGGGGTGAAGGGGATGAGGTCGTCGATGCCCTCGCCCACGCCGATGAACCGCACCGGCAGGCCGAGGCGCTGCTTGACGGCCACCACGCAGCCGCCCTTGGCCGTGCCGTCGAGCTTGGTCAGGATGATGCCGGTGGCGTCAGCAGCCTTGCAGAATTCCTTCGCCTGACTGATGGCGTTCTGGCCCGTGATGGCATCCAGCACCAGCAGGGTCTCGAGGCTGGCTTCGGGAGCGGCCTTCCTGACGCTGCGGCTGATCTTGGACAGCTCGCTCATCAGGTTCGACTTGTTGTGGAGACGTCCGGCCGTATCGGCGATGACCATGTCATAGCCCCGGGCGGTGGCAGACTTCACGGTGTCGAAGATGACGGCGGCGGGGTCTGCGCCCTCGCCGGCCTTGACGATCGGCACACCGGCGCGGCCCGCCCAGATCTCCAGCTGCTCGCTGGCGGCGGCGCGGAAGGTGTCGCCTGCGGCCAGCATGACCTTTTTGCCCTGACGGGTGTAGTAGTCGGCCAGCTTTGCGATGCTGGTGGTCTTGCCCACGCCGTTGACGCCGATGACGAGGATGACGGCGGGATGGCCGTCCAGCGCCATTTCAGCTTCCGGGCGCATCTCGTCGGCGATGATGTCGCGCAGAGCGTCAGCCGCCTGTTCGCCGGTCTTGAGGCCCTTTTCCTGCACGCGGTCGCGGAGGGCGTCCACCAGCTTCATGGCGACGTCGCCGCCCACGTCGGCGAGGATGAGCTGTTCTTCCAGCTCATCGTAGAGGTCGTCGTCGATCTTGCTGCCGGTGAGGGTGTTCAGGATGTTGCCCCAAAAGCCCGTGCGGGTCTTTTCGAGGCCGTCTTTCATTTTGTCCTTTTCTTTTTTGCCAAATCCAAAGAGTCCCATGGGTTCTCTCCTTAATATGTTTTGTTGGGGGATAACCTCTCCGTCACGGCTGACGCCGTGCCATTGTCCGGGTTGCGGTACCCAGCATCCGCTTCGCTTTGCTTGCGTATTGCTGACCGCGGCCCCAACAACTCCTCCCTGTTTCCGCCACCGGCGGTGGTCGTCGTCGTTGCCCTATCGAGGGGGGCTTTGGCATTTCGGAAAGCTTTTCCTCTTCGCCAGAGGCTCCCCTACCAGGGGAGCTGTCTGCGAAGCAGACTGAGAGGTTGGACGAAGGGAAGCCTGTCCGTGAAGCATTGACGGAGAGGTTCAGTTCCATCTTATTATACCTACGAAACCAGTTCCGCGTCAACCTGTTCCAGATCGAGTTTGAGCAGTTTGGAGACGCCGTCCTCCTGCATGGTGACGCCGTAGAGGACGTTGGCGGCCTCCATGGTGCCGCGGCGGTGGGTGATGACGATGAACTGGGTCTTGTCGCTCACCCGGCGCAGATACTGCGCAAAGCGGACGACATTGGCGTCATCCAGCGCGGCCTCGATCTCGTCAAGGATGCAGAAGGGCGCGGGGTTGACGGCGAGGATGGCGAAATAGATGCTGATGGCCACCAGCGCCTGCTCGCCGCCGGACAGGGCTTCCAGGTTCTTGATGACCTTGCCCGGCGGGGCCACCCGGATGCCGATGCCGCAGGAGAGCACGTCGCTCTCATCTTCCAGCACAAGGCTGGCCTCGCCGCCGCCGAACAGCTCGGTAAAGACGCGGCCAAAGTTCTCGTTGATGGCCCGGAAGCTGTCGGTGAAGATGTCTTTCATCTGGCCCGACAGGCTGGTGATCATTCTGGTCAGCTCGTTCCTGCTGCCCTCGACGTCCTCCACCTGAGCGCGGAGGGTGTCGTAGCGGGCCTTGACCTCCTGATACTCCTCGATGGCGCTGACATTGACGTTGCCCAGAGCGCGTATCCTGCCCCGCAGGTCGGCCACCTGCGCCCGGAGGACGTTCACGTTCTCGAACTCCACGCAGAGCTCTTCGGCCTGAGAGAGGGTCAGCTGATACTCGTCCCAGAGCTTCGCGGCCATCTGGTCGTATTCGCCCTCGGCGGCGGCTTTCCGCTCCGCCAGACGGGCCATCTCGCGGCCCATCTCTTCCCGCTCATCAGCGGCGGCGCGGCCCTTTGCAAGAGCCTCCGTCTCGTCCTTCTGGCAGAGCAGGCGCTTCTCGGTGGCCTCACGTATCTCGGCCTCTTTTGCCGCGATGAGCGCGGTGCTGTCGGTCTTGGCCCGGCGGATGGCCTCGATCTCTTCCTGACAGGCCCCGCTGCGGGCGGCGAGAGCCGTGAGGCTCTCTCCCAGCGCGGCGCGGCGGCTCTCAGCGTCTCTGGCCTGTTTTTCCAGCGCTTCGATCTGGCTGCGGGCCAGTTCGGCGTCCTTCTGACGGGCCAGCTGCTCCATCCGCTTGGCGCTCAGGCGCTCGGCGAGGCTCCGCTGCTGTGCAAGGAAGGCGTCGTCGCCCTCGGCGATGCGTTCCAGCTCGGCCGTCCGCGTCTCGATGTCGGCGGCAAGGGCTTCTTCCTGCTTTGCGGCGTCTTCGGCACGGGCGCGGGCGGCGTCCAGCTGGGCTTTCCGCCGCTCCATCTCATCCTGACGCCCGGCGAGCGCCGCTTCCGACTGCTCCACAGCCGCCTCGAGGCGTTTCTGTTCGGCCTCGGCGCGGATGCGGTCATTGGCCGCCGTAATGATCTCACTCTCGGTGGCGGTCAGCTCTGCGGCCAGCGCATCCACCTGCGTTTTCAGCTCGTCGGTGCGGTCCTGCGCCGCGAGGCAGTCCTTCTGGAGTTTGGCGGCCCTGACGCGCAGCTCTTCCATCTCCTGCTTGCGGGTGAACAGGCCCGCTGACCGCTGGACGCTGCCGCCGGTGAAGCTGCCGCCCGCGTTGATGACCTGACCGTCCAGCGTGACCACCTTGTTGTGGTAGCCCAGCTCCCGGGCCACACGGGAGGCTTCGTTGATGTCGTCCACCACCACGATGCGGCCCAGCAGATTCGACACGATGTTCGCATAGCGGGGGTCGGCCTTCACGAGGCTGGACGCCAGCCGGGCCGAACCGGAAAGACTCCCCCGGAAAAAGCCGGGCTGGACGGTGTCCAGCGGCAGGAAAGTGGCGCGGCCCGCGTTCTCGCTGCGGAGCAGGGCGATGCCGGCCTTGGCGGCGGCTTCGTTCTCCGCCACGATGTTCTGCAGCGCGCCGCCCAATGCCGTTTCGATGGCGACTTCCCGCCCCGGCTCGACGCTCAAAATCGACGACACCGGCCCGATGATGCCCCGCAGACGGCGGGCCGACGCGGCCCGCATGACCGTCTTGACCGAGTTCTGGTAGCCGTCCATGTTCTTTTCCAGCTCTTTCAGCACGCCGAGGCGCTGACGGGCGGCGTCCAGTTCACGGCCAAGCTTCTGCTCGGCGGCATCGGCCTCATTGAGGGCGGCGCGGCGGCCTTTCAGCTTGAGCTCCACGCCGGCCTTCACATTTGCCAGCTGCTTTTCGTTCTCGGCCAGCATCTTCCGGTACTCGATGGTATCGGCCAGATCCTGCTTTGCCTCGTCCCGCTGGGCCTCGAGGGACTCAGTGTTCTCGGCGAGGGCGGGCAGCTGCTCCTGCGCGGCCTGAGCGGCGGCTTCGGCGGCGGCTTTCGCCACCTGTGCCTCGGTACGCTTCGCCGTCAGGTCAGCCGCCTCAGCCCGCAGGATGTCCCGGCGGGCGCCGCTGGCGTTGTTCTCGCTGGTCAGACGCAGGAGTTCCGCGTCCAGTCCGGCCAGCTCTGCGGCCAGCTTCTCCCCTGCCGCTGCCATGGACCGGGCCACGGCGCGGTGGCGTTCCAGCGCGGCGGCAGCCTCGGTGCTGTCCTGCTCGCCTGCGGCGATGTCCTCCCGCAGTGCGGCGGCGCTCTCCTCGTTGCGGGCGATGTCGTTTTCCAGCACGGCGATGCGGCTGTCGCTGCCGGAAAGCTCTTCTGTGATGCTGCGAATATCCCCATTCAGGCGCTCGACGGCAATGGTCAGCTGCTGTGCCTGCATACGGATCTTCTCAGCCTCGGCCTCGGCGGCTCTGGCCTCCCGGTCAAACCGCTCATACTCGGCCTGAGCGGTCTCATAGTCCCGCACCTGACGGCGGACGGCCTCCCGGGCGCGGTGGACGCCGTCGGTCCAGAGGGTGACTTCCAGCGTCTTCCGCCGGGCGCTGAGCTCGAGAAAGCGCTGGGCCTTCTCGCTCTCTTTTTCCAGCGGGCCGACCCGGGCTTCCAGTTCGTCAAGGATGTCCCGCAGACGCTCGAGGTTCTCTGCCGCCGCGGCCAGACGCCGCTCCGCCTCGTTTTTGCGGTAGCGGTACTTGGCGATGCCGCAGGCTTCCTCGAAAATTTCGCGGCGCTCGCTGCTTTTTGCGGCAACGATCTCCGCGATGCGGCCCTGTCCGATGACGGAGTAGCCGTCCCGGCCGATGCCGGTGTCCAGCAGCAGCTCGTAGATGTCCTTGAGGCGGCAGAGCTGGCCGTTGATGGTGTACTCGCTCTCGCCGGAGCGGTAGTATTTACGGCCGATGACGGCTTCGTCGGCGTCGATGTCCAGCGTATGGGCGCTGTTGTCCAGCGTCAGGCGCACCATGGCAAAGCCCATGGCTCCCCGGCGGCGGGTGCCGCCGAAGATGACGTCCTCCATCTTTCCGGCAGCGCGAAGCTGGCGGGAGCTGGTCTCGCCCAGCACCCACCGCACCGCGTCCGACAGATTGGACTTGCCCGAGCCGTTGGGGCCGACGACGCCGGTGACGCCCTCGTCGAAGCGTATCCTGACCTTATCGGGGAAACTCTTGAAACCTTGAATTTCCAGTTCCTTGAACACCATGTTACTTTTCCTTGATGACGCCCAGCAGCTTCAGGGCCTCGCGGGCGGCATGCTGCTCCGCCATTTTCTTGCTGCGGCCCTCGCCCCGGGCCACGCAGTCCGAGTTGAACCGGACGGCCACCACAAAGTGCTTGTTGTGGTCGGGGCCGGTCTCCTGCTCCACCACATAGCTCAGCTTCTCTTCGGGGTTCTGCTGGACGATCTCCTGCAGGCGGGTCTTGTAGTCGGCCTCGGCGTGCTTGCCCTCGGTGATGAAGGGCAGGATGAAGTTCTTTGCCACCTCCATGCCGCCGTCGAGGTAGAGGGCGGCGATGAGGGCTTCAAAGGCGTCCGACACGACGCTGGGGCGGGTGCGGCCGCCGCAGTGCTCTTCGCCTCGGCCCAGACGCAGGTAATCGCCGAGATTGATCTCCTGCGCGAACTGGAACAGTGCGCCCTCGCTGACGAGGCTGGAGCGGATGCGGGTCAGATCGCCCTCGGGGCGGTCGGCATAGGCGTGGAACAGGTAGTCCGCCGAGACGATCTGCAGCACGCTGTCGCCCAGAAACTCAAGCCGTTCGTTGTGCTTGACAGGCGGGCGGGTCTCGTTGGCGTAGCTGGTGTGGGTGAGCGCCGTTTCCAGCAGCTCCGGGTGCTTGAACTTGTAACCAATAATTGTTTCCAACTGATGGCTCATGTTTTTTTACTCCCTTTTGCGATGTTATTCCTTGGTGGTGTTCAGTTCATCCAATGCGCTCTGCATGGTGCCGCACAGATCGTTCTCCACGCAGATCTTAGCCTGACGGATGGCGTTCTTGATGCCCTTGGCCTTGGAGGAGCCGTGAGCCTTGATGACCGGCTGCTTTGCGCCCAGGAAGGGTGCGCCGCCGTACTCCTCGCTGTCCATCTGGTGCTTGAGGTCAGACACGCTGTCCTTCAGCAGCAGATAGGCCAGCTTGCCGCCCAGGTTCTTGAGGAACATTCCCTTCAGCATCCCCAGCAGCATCTTGGCGACGCCCTCGGTGAGCTTGAGGATCACGTTGCCGGTGAAGCCGTCGCAGACGACCACGTCCACGTCGCCGTTCGGCACATCACGGGGCTCGATGTTGCCCACGAAGCGGATGCCCGGGATGGTCTTGAGCAGCTGATGGGCTTCTTTGAGCATCGGGGTACCCTTGCTCTCCTCTGCGCCGTTGTTGGCCAGCGCCACGCTGGGGGAGGTGCGGCCCTCCACCTTGTTCACGTAGCAGCTGCCCATGACGGCGAAAGCGGCCAGCATCTCGGGGCGGCACTCGACATTCGCGCCGCAGTCCAGCAGCAGATACGCCTTGTTCTTGGCCGGCACCATGGTGGCCAGCGCCGGGCGCTTGATGCCCCGCAGGGTGCGGACGATGAGGCTTGCGCCCACATGGAGCGCGCCGGTGCTGCCGGCGGAGACGAAGGCGTCGCCTCTGCCCTCTTTGAGCATATTCAGACCCACGACGATGGAGGAATCCTTCTTCGTGCGGATAGCCCTGGCCGGCTCGTCGCACATCTCAATGGCCTCAGTGCAGTTCACCAGCTCGATGCCGTCCAGAGAGATGTTGTTATCGGCGGCGGTCTTGCGGACAAGGGCCTCGTCGCCCACGCCGATGAGCTGGACGCCGTATTCCTTCACGGCAGCAGCCGCGCCTTCCAGCACGGCCAGGGGGGCGTTGTCGCCGCCCATCATATCTACGATGATCTTCATAGGTTTTTCTCCCTTCTTGGGGGATAACCTCTCAGTCTCGCTCCGCTCGACAGCTCCCCTACCGAGGGGAGCCTCTGGCGAAGAGATAAAGCTTTACGAAATGCCAAAGCCTCCCCTCGTTAGGGGAGGTGGCACGCCGCAGGCGTGACGGAGAGGTTATCCATCTTACAGAGAATTTTCATCCAGCCACTGCTGGAAGCTGGCCACGGCCCGTTCGGCCACGGCCATGTAACGCAGGCGCTTGTCGCGGGGACGCTGGTCCTCCGGCAGCGGGGGCAGGATGCCCATGTTCGCGCCCATGGGCTGGAAGTGCTTGTTCTCGGTGGTGAGATACTGGATGAGCGCACCGCACATGGTGTCGATGGGCGGTGCGGGCAGCTCTTTGCCCTCGAGACGGGCGTAAATGTTCCGCGCCGCCAGCAGGCCGCAGGCCGCGCTCTCCATATAGCCCTCGAAGCCGGTGATCTGGCCTGCAAAGAAGACGTTGGGGTGCTCTTTGAGGCAGAGCCCTGCGCTCAGCACCCGGGGTGCGTCAAGGAAGGTGTTGCGGTGCATGACGCCGTACCGGACAAACTCGGCGTTCTCGAGGCCGGGTATCATGCTGAACACCCGCTTCTGCTCGCCCCATTTCAGGTTTGTCTGGAAACCCACAATGTTATACAGGGTCCGCTCCTTATTTTCGGCCCGGAGCTGGACGTTGGCCCAGGGGCGGTGGCCGGTGCGGGGGTCGATGAGGCCCACCGGGCGCAGGGGGCCGAACCGCATGGTGTCGGCACCCCGGGCAGCCATGATCTCGATGGGCATACAGCCCTCGTAGACCGTGACGGTATCAGCCTTCTTGCCGTGGGCATCGGGGTCGGGCTGTGCGCCCTGCTCTGCGCCCGCGTCGAACTCATGGAGCGGGGCTCGCTCTGCCGAGGCCAGCGCGGCGTGGAATGCCTCATACTCGGCCTTGTTGAAGGGACAGTTGAGATAGTCGGCCTCGCCCCGGTCGTAACGGGAGGCGGCAAACACCTTCTCATAGTCGAGGCTCTCCGCCGTCACGATGGGGGCCACGGCGTCGTAGAAGTGGAGGCGCTCATCGCCGGTCAGGCGGCCGATCTCGTCCGCCAGCGCACCGTCTGTCAACGGGCCGGTGGCCACGAGGATGGGCGCGCTCTCGTCGATGTGCTCCACCCGCTCCCGGTGAACGGTGATATTCGGCTCAGCCTCCACCATCCGGGTGACTTCGGCGCTGAAGGTATCGCGGTCCACGGCCAGCGCACCGCCCGCGGCCACGCGGGCCGCCTCGGCGGCGTTCAGGAGCTGACTGCCCATCCGGCGCATCTCCTCTTTCAGCAGGCCGGAGGCGGAGTCCAGACGTTCGGCTTTCAGGCTGTTGGAGCAGATGAGCTCCGCGAAGCCCTCGCTCTTGTGGGCCGGGGAGAAGTGGGCAGGCTTCTGCTCGTAGAGCTCCACCTGCACGCCTTTTCCCGCCAGCCAGAGGGCGGCTTCGCAGCCCGCCAGACCGGCACCTAGTACAGTAACTTTATAGTTGCTCATTTAATATCCCTTTCATCTTACTTCAAGCCCGAGGCAGTCAGCGGAGACTTTCCCGCCCTGCCAAGGGCTCCCCTCGGTAGGGGAGCTGTCTGCGAAGCAGACTGAGAGGTTTACTCCTTATTTAGTCTTTTTTCGGCACCGGCATCTCAAAGTCGCAGCCCTCTTTTGCGCAGTAGAGCTTGGAGCCCTTGCGGAACAGGGTGGAGCCGCACTTCTCGCACTTGACGGCCACCGGCATATCCCAGGTCATGAAGTCGCAGTCGGGGTAGCGCTCACAGCCGTAGTAGATGCGGCCCTTGGCGCTCTTGCGCTCCAGCATACGGCCCTTGCCGCACTTGGGGCAGATGCCGCCGGTATCCTTCACGAGGCGCTTGGTGCCGCGGCACTCGGGGAAGCCGCTGCAGGCCAGGAACTTGCCGTACTTGCCCACCTTGATGACCATGGGACGGCCGCAGAGGTCGCAGACCTCGCTGGACGGCTCGTCCGGCACCTTGACCTTCTTGCCTTCCATGTTCTTCTCGGCCTGCTCGAGGCTGGCGGCAAAGCCCTTGTAGAAGTCGTCCACGGTCTTGTGCCAGTCCGTCTTGCCGCTCTCGACCTTATCGAGGTTCTTCTCCATCTCTGCCGAGAAGTCCACGTCCACGATGTGGGGGAACTGCTCCAGCATCAGGCCGTCCACGGCCCGGCCCAGCAGGGTGGGCTTGAGCTTCTTCTGCTCCCGCTCCACATAGCCGCGGTCGATGATGGTGGTGATGATGGGGGCGTAGGTGGAGGGGCGGCCGATGCCGTTCTCTTCCAGCGCCTTGATGAGGGTGGCTTCGGTGTAGCGGGCGGGGGGCTGGGTGAACTTCTGCTCGCTCTTCAGCTCCCGCAGCTTGAGCACCTGACCCTCCTCGAGGGGAGGAAGGCTGGTCTCCTTCTTTTCCTTCTCGTCGGTGGCCTCTTCGTACAGGGCGGTGAAACCGTCGAAGGTGACCGTGTAGCCGCTGGCCTTGAAGCGGTAGCCGCCGGCATAGACGGTGACGGACACGGTGTCCTGCTGGCAGTCCGCCATCTGGCTGGCCATGAAGCGGCTCCAGATCATCCGGTAGAGCTTGGCGGTATCGCCGCTGATGCTCTTGTCCACCTCGTCGGGGGTCAGGCCCGGCACAGAGGGACGGATGGCCTCATGGGCGTCCTGCGCTGCCGTGGCGCTCTTGGTCTTCCAGGTGCGCTTGTAGGGGCAGATATAGCTCTCGCCGTAGGCCCCGGCGATGTACTCTCTGGCAGCTGCCACAGCCTCGTCGGAGATGCGGAGGCTGTCGGTACGCATATAGGTGATGAGGCCCATGGTGCCGTGGCCGGCGATGTCCACGCCTTCGTAAAGGGTCTGGGCAGCCCGCATGGTGCGGGTGGCCGTAAAGCCCAGACGGCGGGATGCCTCCTGCTGCAGGGTACTGGTGATGAAGGCCGGGGTGGGCTGCTTCGCGCGCTTGCCCTTTTTCAGTTCGCCCACGGTGTACTCGGCCCCCTCGAGTCCCTTTTCGATGGCGCGGGCCTCGGCCTCAGAGTGCGGCAGGAGCTTTTTCCCCTTGTCGTCGGAGGCCAGACGGGCCGTGAAGCTCTTCCGGCCCACGCCCAGGGTGGCGTCCACGTTCCAGTATTCCTCGGGCTTGAAGGCTTCGATCTCCTTCTCGCGGTCGTCGATGATGCGGACGGCCACGCTCTGGACGCGGCCCGCCGACAGACCGCGCCGGACTTTCCGCCACAGGAAGGGGCTCAGCTTATAGCCCACCAGACGGTCCAGCACACGGCGGGCCTGCTGGGCGTTGAAGAGGTCTTCGTTGATGGCACGGGGGTGGGCCATACCCTCCTTCACGCCCTTCTTGGTGATCTCGTCGAAGGTCACGCGGTTGGGCTCGTGGGGGTCGAGGCCCAGGATGTTGGCCAGATGCCAGCTGATGGCTTCACCTTCACGGTCCGGGTCGGTCGCCAGCAGCACACCGTCGGAGTGCTTGGCCTTGCTCTTCAGCTCTTTGATGAGCTTTTCCTTGCCTTTGATGCTGATGTATTGCGGCGCATAGTCATGCTCGATGTCGATGCCCAGCTGGGAGGCGGGCAGATCGCGGATGTGGCCCATGCTGGCCGTAACTTCGTAGTCTTTGCCCAGATATTTGCCGATGGTCTTCGCCTTGGCAGGCGACTCCACGATGACGAGTTTTGCCATTACGTTCTTCTCCTATATATAAATCCTCATCAGCCGCTGCTGCTCGGGCAGGCCCGCCTTCGTACAACCTCTCAGTCTGCTTCGCAGACAAGGCCGGGTTGCGGCACCCAGCATCCGCAGCGCTTCGCTTGCGTCTTGCTGGCCGCTGCCCCAACAACGACTCCCTGCTTCCGTCACTGGCGGCGGTCGTCGTTGTTGCCCCTAGTAGGGGAGCCTCTGGCGAAGAGGCGAGGCTTTCCGATATGCCAAGGCCTCCCCTCCGTAGGGGAGGTGGCATCGCGCAGCGATGACGGAGAGGTTATTCCTCTTTAACTTGCGCTTCCTCCGCGCAGAATATACCGTTTGCCCGGCAGGCAGCTCACCCGGCCCGCAAGCTCGAGCTTCATCAGGACGCCCAGCAGCGCCGCCGTGGGCAGGCCGCTCTTGACGCCCAGCTCCTCCACGCCCTGCGCCTTTGCGCCGAGACAGGAGAGCACCAGCCGCTCATTTTCACTCAGGGGCCGGGGCGTCTCCCGGGGTGCCGGGGCCGGTCTTGCGGCCTGCAGCCCCAGTGTACCAAATAAATCCGCCGCTGTACAGACCGCTTTTGCGCGTCCGTCCCGCAGAAGGGCATTCGTCCCCGCCGAGGCGGGCGAAAAAATGCTGCCCGGCACGGCGAACACCGGTTTCCCGTACCGCTCTGCGTGGCCCACGGTGGACATGGTGCCGCTCTTTTCCTTGGCCTCCACCACCACCAGCGCCCCGGAGAGGGCCGCGATGAGGCGGTTGCGCTGCAAAAATCCCACGGCACCCACCGGCTCACTTTCGGGCGGGTACTCGCTGATGACGCAGCCCCGCCTCTCGATGGCCCGGCGGAGTTCCCGGTTGGCGGCGGGGTAGGTCCGGTCGATGGGGACGCCCATCACCGCGATGGTGGGGCAGTTCTCCCCTACCGCCGCCCGGTGTCCGGCGCTGTCCAGCCCGTCGGCCAGACCGCTCACGATGATGGCCCCCGCCCGGGCGAGGCCCCGCCCGATGTCCTCTGCGGCCCGCAGACCGTATTCGGTGGGCTTCCGGGTCCCCACCATTCCCACGGCGGCAGGCTCATTGAGCCAGCGGGGGTCGCCGGTGCAGTAGAGCACCAGCGGCATATCGGAGATGCGGGAGAAGGCCAGCGGATAGTCCGGGTCGTCATAGGGCAGGATGCGGATGCGCCGGGCCGCGCACCGCCGCGCAAAGGCCCGGTAGTGCTCCGGGGTGTTATCCGGCAGGCAGGCGCGCTGGACGGCGGCAGGTCCGGCAGCGGCGGCGAAGGCATCGGTGTCCCGGGCCTCCCATGCCTCCTGCGCCCCGCCGAAGGCGTCCAGCACGGCTCCGGCCCGCTGACTGCCCGCGCCCAGCGTCCCCGCCAGCCAGAGCCAGCACAGGAGCGGGTCGGGGGCCGGGTCGGGCGGGAAAAGGCTCAGCTGCCCCTCCCCGGCCCGCGTCACAGGCTCTCCTCCCGGAAATGCCAGAGCAGGATGCTGCCCGCGATGCCGGCGTTCAGGCTCTCGACCCGGTCGGTCATGGGGATGCGGACAGTGCCGGTGCAGGCAGCGATGGTCTCATCGGTGAGGCCCTGACCCTCGCTGCCGATGACGACGCAGACGCCGTCCGGGCAGCTGGACGCCGCCGCACTCAGGGGCTGGGACTGGTAGAGGGCGGCAGCAAGACAGGTGATGCCCTTCTCCCGCAGCAGGGCGATGGCCTCGGGCATCTTCCCCGCCTCGATGACGGGGATGCGCACCGCTGCGCCCATGGAGGCCCGAAGGGTCTTGGGCGCAAAGACGCTGGCGCAGCCGTCGCTGAGCAGCACGCCGTCAAAGCCGAAGGCCGCCGCAGAGCGGAGCAGCGTTCCCACGTTGCCGGGGTCCTGCACCCGCTCGAGGGCGAGGTAGCGCCCGCCGGTCTTTACCTCTTCTAAGGTATGCACCGGGGTGCGGAAGACGCCGAACACCCCCTGATGGGTCCCCACGTCGGCCAGCTTATCGGCCACATGGTCTTCCACAAGGTAGTGTTCGCCCGGCAATTCCGAAAGCTCCGGGCATTTTTCCAGAGCCGACTCGGTGCAGAAGAGGGTCTCCAGCTCTGCGCCCCGGCAAAGCTCGGGGCAGAGCTTCCGCCCCTCGGCCAGAAAGCGGCCCTCGGCCCGGCGGAACGCCCCGCTGGACGCCAGACGGCAGGCGTATTTGACTTTTGCGTTTTCCCGGCTGGTGATCTTCTCCATCCGTCTTTCCTCCAACTACCAAAACATACAAAAAGGACGCCCGCGTATTGATACGCGCGGGCGTCTTTTTTAAGGTCTATTAGGCGTTCTTCACGGTCTCGACCAGAGCTGCGAAGCTCTTGGGATCGTTGATGGCCATCTCGCTGAGCATCTTGCGGTTCAGCTCGATGCCAGCCTTCTTCAGGCCAGCCATGAAGCTGGAGTAGTTCATGCCCAGAGGACGGACAGCGTTGTTGATGCGGCAGATCCACAGGTTGCGGAACTGGCGCTTCTTCATGCGGCGGCCAGCCAGAGCGTAGTTGCCGCTCTTCATGACCTGCTGCTTAGCCATCTTAAAGTGCTTGCTCTTGCAGCCGTAGAAGCCCTTGGCCAGCTTCAGCATCTTCTTGCGACGTTTGTGAGTCATGGTTGCGCCCTTAATACGTGCCATTTTTTATATCTCCTTTAGTTATCTCAGTAGAATGTGTTTGCCTGCGGCTCGCTCTTAGGCGTAGGGCAGCATGCTCTTGATGGTAGCTGCGTTGGTCTTATCAACGTAGCTGGGCTGACGGTAACCACGGGTCAGCTTGGTGGTCTTCTTGGTCAGGATGTGGCTGCGGAATGCATGGCCGCGCTTGATCTTGCCGTTCTTGGTCAGCTTAAAGCGCTTCTTAGCGCCGGAGTGCGTCTTCAGTTTCATCTTAGCCATTTTAGTATCCTCCTAAAATTAGTCCTTATTGGGTTTCGGGATCAGCAGAATGGACATCGTGCGGCCCTCGAGGACCGGCGGCTTATCCATGCTTGCCTGAGGCAGAGCCTCAGCAAAGCGCTTCAGCACGTCAGCACCGAGTGCGCTGTGCGCCATCTCACGGCCGCGGAAACGGATCGAGGCCTTTACCTTGTGGCCAGCGGCCAGGAACTTGGCCGTCTGGTTCAGCTTGGTGTTGAAGTCGTTGGTGTCAATGTTGAGCGAGAGGCGGGTCTCTTTGACTTCGACCACCTTCTGGTTCTTCTTGGCTTCCTTCTCCTTCTTCTGCTGTTCAAAGCGGTACTTGCCGTAATCCAGCACCTTGCACACAGGCGGGACAGCCTGCGGGGCGATCTTGACCAGATCAAGTCCGGCGTCCTCAGCAGCGCGCATGGCCACCTGAATGCTGACCACGCCCTTCTGCTCGCCGTCGGCTCCGATCAGGCGAACCTCACGGTCACGGATCTGACCGTTGATCTCCAGTTCCTTCGACTTTCCAGCGGTAGCGATAATGAATGCACCTCCAAACAATAGTCCATAGTGTTGCGTTTTTTGGCATAGAAAACGCGGCCGCCCCAGTTTCGGGACAGCCGCGCGAAATTCACTCAAAAGCGCGATTCGGTCTTCAAGACGAATCGGTTCAGGGTATAGCCCGGGGATTTTTACCCCTCAAGGCGAGCGCGGCACAGGCCGTAGCTGCTTTCTTTACTCAAGTATTCTACCACACCCCGGGGAGGCTGTCAAGCATTTTTATGCGGGAATTTGAAATTTTATGTTTGCTTTTCCGTTGTACCTTAAAACCTTGCCTCTTCGCCAGAGGCTCCCCTACTAGGGGAGCTGTCTGCGAAGCAGACTGAGAGGTTGGACGAAGGACAGCCTGCCCGCAGGCCACCGCCAGATTCAACCTCTCCGTCATCGCTTACGCGATGCCACCTCCCCTATCGAGGGGAGGCCTTGGCATTCCGCAAGGTTTTGTCTTCTTATTATACCTCTATCAGCTCCCCCAGCTCCAGCGAATATATCCCTTTATAAGTCACCCGCCGGGGGGCGAAGCGCTTCTCAATGGCCTTGGCATAGAGCTCCAGCTGAGCGCGGTAGGCGCGGACGAAGTCGGCAGGAGCCTTGCGGCGGTCCGTCTTGTAGTCCAGAAGCTCGAGGTGGTCGGGGTAGACGAGGACGATGTCCGCGATGCCCTGCACCAGCACCCCGGCGTCGGCGGCAGGGCCGTCGGGCAGGGCGCGGCCCTGAGCGGCCATGACCTCAGCGGCGGGCAGCGACGTGATAAAAGCCAGCTCCCGCAGCACATCCTCTGCCCCGCAGATGCGGCGGAACGCCTCGCTGCGCACAAAGCGGAGTATCTTATAGACATCCAGCTTCCCGGCAATAGCAGGGGGCGTGAGCTGCGCCGCCGCCTGACGCTCCCGCTCGGCGCGGACGGCATCCAGAACGGCGTCGTCCTCTGCGTCCCGCACAGCGGCCAGCGCCCCGAAGTCGGCGTGCTCGAGGAAGGCATGGAGAGCCGTACCCATCTCGGCGGCGGTGAGGCCGTCCTTCGAGAGGAAGCCCGGGCGCTCGAGGGTGGTCTGCTCCGTAGCGTGGACGAGGCTGGTCACGCTGACCTTGGCCGGGATGTCCGCCAGCGCTGCCGCCGGATACCGCCAGCCGAAGCCCTGCCGCAGCGTCTCCACAAGGGCCGGGTCGGCCTCGGGCCGGGGCGGCTCTTCCGCCTCGGCGGGGGCTTCTTCGGGCGGGAGGACATCGGCCTGTACTGTGAGGGTGATGGTGCTCCCGGTGTCCGCAAAGGGCAGCTCGAGGTTCCCCGCCAGACGGCGGAGAGGCCCGCCGTTGGGGTGGACGAGGAGCGCCGCCCGCAGCCAGTCGGCGAAGCTGCCCGCCTGAGCGTTCAGGGTCTCCCCCGCCCCGGCGGCGAGGAAGGCGGCGGCTTTGGCGAAGGGGTTGGACGTCCGGCCAATGCCCAGCGGGACCGTCAGGATCAGCTTATCCTGCGCCCGGGTAAGGGCCACATACAAAAGCCGCATCTGCTCGCTCCGCATCTCGGCGGCATGGACCATGGAGAGGGCGGTGTAGGCCGCCGTCTTATAGGCCCCCTCGCCGCCCTCGGGACGGAGACGGAGACCCGCGCCGCAGACGCGGTGGAGCAGGACGGGCTGGCGGGTGTCGGCGGCGTTGAACTGCCGGGCCGTGTCGGCCACGAACACCACCGGGAACTGCAAGCCCTTGGAGCGGTGGATGGTCATGATGGTGACGCAGCCGGGCCGCGCCCCGCCGGGGGCAGTCTCCTGCCCGGTGGAGCCTGCCAGCGTGGCCGCGTCGATGGCACGGACGAGGGCCGAGATGCCGCCCGCGCCCGCCCCTGCGCAGAAGGAGGCGAAACGCCGCGCGTCCTCCCGGCGGCGCTGGCCGTTCTCCATGGCACCGAGGGCGGCGAGGTAGCCGGTGGAAACAAAAATTTCTTCCAGCAGTTCCTCCACCGGCACGCTCCGGGCCATCCGGCGCAGGGCTGTCAGACGCCGGTAGAACGCCTGCACCCGGCGGGTGAAATCATCCTCCGTCTCGCTCTGGACGGCCTGCAGGACTGCGCCGTAGAGGCTGATGCGGGTGTGCTGATCGGGTGTCTGCGCCCCGGCCCGGAGACGGACGAGGTCGTCGTCCGTAAAGCCGAACATCGGCCCCAGCATGGCGGCAGCGAGATAGATGTCCTGCGCAGGGTTGTCGATGACCCGCAGCAGGGCGATGAGGGGGCGGATGTGGGGCGCGTCCAGCAGGTTCTCCCGGGCGTCGGCGTAGACCGGGATGCCCCGGGCCGTCAGGGCCTCGGCGTAGGCCGGAAAGTCGCCTCTCGCCGCCAGCAGGACACAGCAGTCCTCGTACTGCACCGGGCGGGTGGTGCCGCCGTCCCGCACCGGCTCGCCGGAGGCCACCATCGCCTCGATGCGGTCGGCGATATATTTTGCGTCCGTCTCGGCGGCATCGTCGGGCAGGAAGTGGGCCTCCACACTGCCCTCGTACGCGCCGGGTGCGCCGCAGACGAGGCGCTGTCCGTCGCCGTAGGCCGTGTCGCCCAGAGCGGGCGTCATGAGCTGTTCGAAGATAAAGTTGATGCCCGCCACCACCTGCGGGGCAGAGCGGAAGTTGGCATCCAGCGCCAGCATGGCGTTCTCGCCGGGCTGGCCGTCTTCGGGGCGGGGGCGGGCTTCGCCGCCGGGCAGGAGGGGCCAGCTCTCCAGCTTTTCCCGGAAGATGCTGGGGTCCGCCTGACGGAAGCGGTAGATGCTCTGCTTCAAGTCGCCCACGAGGAAGAGGTCATCCCCTGCCGGGCTGGCCAGACAGCGGTAAAGGGCGTCCTGCAGGGCGTTCGTGTCCTGATACTCATCCACCATGACGGCGGCGTAGCCCTGCCGGATGCCCTGACACAGCTCGGTGGGCTGGCCGTCGGCGTCCCGCAGGAGCCGCAGGGCCAGATGCTCGAAATCGCTGAATTCCAGCAATCTTCTCTCCCGCTTCCGGGCCGCAAAGCGGGCGTCGAAGTCCCGCACGGCAGCAAAGAGGGCGCGGAGGCAGGGTTCGGCGGCTTTCCGGTCAAGCTCGGCTTCGTCGAGGCTGCAACTGATGAGGTCTTCGATTTTCTCAAAGAGCTTTGCGGCCTCGTCGGCCCGGGTCTTGACGGCGTCTTTGTGCTCACCGGTGAGCCGCTTTTTCATATTTTTGAGGCCGGGGGCCTGTTCCATGCCGAGGACGTAGGGCGTCAACCTGTCGTAGAGGGGCGTCCATTCCCCTGCCCCGGCCAGACGCTCCACCTCGCCCAGCAGGGCGGTGGAGTTTTCCAGCCGCTCGAGGGGTTCGGCGAACTTCTCGTTCACTGCCGCCACGGCCTTTTCCTTGGCGGCAGGGGTCTTCTTGCTGGCCTCGGCGTCGGCCTGCGCAGTCACGAAGTCCGCCTTGCAGTCGTTCAGCGCGGCGCAGAGCAGCTCCTTCGCAGCCCGGGCAGAGCGGGCGGCCTCCTGCATCAGAATATCATGCCAGCAGGTGCGGGCAAAGCCGTTCTCGTCCTGCCACGGGGCCAGCATCTCGTCCAGCTTTTTATCGTAGTCCGGCAGGGCGCGGAGGAAGTCATAGACCTGCAAAACAGCCTCCCCCGCCGCCTTGTCGGTGCGGCCCTTGCCGTAGAGGTCGGCAAAGGCGCAGAAGTCCGCATCCTGATAGGCCGCTTCCAACGTCTCGGAGAGGGCCGCGTTCCGCAGCATCTCCACGCTGCCGGGGTCGGCAGGGGTGAAGTCCGGCGGGATGTCCAGCGCCTGAAAGTGCTTGTGGAGCAGGTCGAGGCAGAAGGCGTCGATGGTGCAGATGGGGGCTCTCTGCAAAAGCATCCGCTGGCGGCGGAGAGCCGTGTTGCCCGGCTCTGCCTGACTGCGGCGGAGCAGCGCCTGCCCGATGCGGGCGCGGAGCTCTGCGGCGGCGGCGTTGGTGAAGGTGACGATGAGGAGCCGGTCGGCGTCCACGGGATGTTCCGGGTCGGTGATGAGCCGGACGGCTCGCTCCGTCAGGACAGCGGTCTTGCCGCTGCCGGCGGCGGCGCTCACCAGCAGCGCACCGCCCCGGTCGTCGATGGCGGCACGCTGGGCCGGGGTCCATTTTGTCTCGCTCACTGGTCTTCCTCCTTTTTCTCTTCCGGTTCAAAAGGCTTTGCAGGGGCGTCCAGCGCCCGCTCTCCGATGCCGTCCTCATGGCAGCAGATGAAACCGTAGTCGCACCACCGGCAGGGGCTGCGGCCCGTGACCAGCGGCTCGGCGGCGATGCAGCCGCTGTAGAGCTGTTCGCCCATCCGGGTCACGAGGTCGTCCAGATGAAGCTGGATGCGGGAGAGCTTAGCCTTGTCGGCGCGTTTCTCTTTCTGGTAGGGGCTGGGTACACCGCCCCGGAAGCTGAAGGGCAGATACCGCCCCGTCTCCTCGGCGTCCATGGCGTCGAAGACCTTCTGCTCGTCCCGGACGAGGCCGTCCAGCTTGTATTCCATGCTCCGGGCGGCCTTGCCCCGGGTGGTCGTCTCGGGAGCCGGGTCGGCCAGCAGGTACAGCACACCCGCAGGCTCTGCCCCGGTGAAGCGTCCGTCGGCATCCCGGGTCAGGCTGAACAGGTAGAGCAGCATCTGACAGTCGAGGCCGCAGTAGACTTCCCGCAGGTCGAGCTTTTTCGTGCCGGTCTTATAGTCCACCACCCGCACCCAGCGGGTGCCGTCGTCCTCGATCCACTCGTCGGCGCGGTCCACGGTGCCGATGAGCTGCACCGTCCGGCCATCGGAGAGGCGGTAGGTCTGGCCCCGCACGGCGTCCTCGCCGGGGCCGATCTTCAGCTCACAGGCCACCGGTTTGAAGCTGGACTGGCGCTGCTCGTCCCGCAGGTAGCACAGCAGGCCCGTCATGCTCTTTTTGAGGCGGGAGAGCAGATATGCGAAGCGGGCCGTGTCCTCGGGGAGGTAGCGCTTTGCGTACTCATCCACGAGAAGCCCGGCCAGCGCCGCCATGGCCTCGTCGTCGAGGTCGAGGAAGGGCTGTAAGCCAGCGCAGGGGTTGTCAGGGCCGGGGTGGGGGTCGAGGGCCATCTGGAGCACCCAGTGCATGAGGGTGCCGCTCTGGTCGGCGGAGAGCTCCGCCCGCTTGCGGGGGCGCAGGCCCAGCACGTACTGCAGGAAATAGCCGTAGCGGCAGGTGTAGTATTTTTCGAGCTGACTGGGCGAAATGCGGAGCCGCCGGCCCAGCAGCGTTTCCAGCGCCTCGAGGTCGCTGACCTGACGGGGGCTGCGGCCCGCCATCCGGCGCAGGAGGGCGAGGCCCTCGGGTTCTGCCCCGCCGGGGGCATGAAGGGCCTCGGTGAGGCTGGCGCGTTCGGTCTCCGTCAGGGGCCAGCCGCCGCCCAGCACGTCGAGACCGTCGGCGGCGGTGGCGGCGAGGTCGGTCAGGTCGAGTTCCGGCGCACCCGGTCTCAGCACGTCCACGATGGGCTCGAGGGCGGCGCAGAGGGTCTGGCCCTGCCCCTTCGGCCAGCTGAGCCAGAGCCCCTTTGCCGGGGCGGTGAGGGCCTTATAAAAGCAGACCTGTTCCCGCACCACCCGGTTCTCGAAGCAGTCCGGAAGCTCGATCTCCTGCGCCATCAGGGCGTCGCGGTCGGCGTGGGTCAGCAGGCCCGTCTCGCCGGGCGCGGCGGGGAATTCGCCCTCGGAGAGGCCCAGCACAAAGACATAGTCCGGTGCGTCAAGGCGCATCTTGCCTGCGCTGGCCAGCACCACGGCGTCCAGCGTCTGGGGGATGTGACCGAGGTCGGACGAGCGCAGCAGCAGCCCGAACAGCTCTTCGTACTCGGGGATGGTGACGCTCTGGCCGCCCAGCAGGCTTGCCATCTCATCCAGCAGTCCCATGACCACGTTCCACTCCCGGGCGGCTTCCTCGGCGGCGGGGATGCCCCGCTCGGCCCGGATGGCCTCCACCTGCGCGGCCTGAGCGTCCTCCGCGCCCAGCTCCTTCAGGCAGAAGTAGAGGGCGCGGCTCATCTGCTCGGCGTTGGCAGAGCGGAGTTTCGCGCGCAGGCCGTCGGCGGCGGTGATGAGAAGGGCGCGGGCCTTTTCGGCCCGGGCAAGGTTTTCTTTATCCTCGTCGGTGGGCTCCACATCGCCGAAGCCCCGGGGATTCTTCTCGAAGGGCGCACGCCACGCCGCCGCGTTGGGCGACCAGGTGTAGGCGTAGTTCTCAAGGGCGCAGACCTCTTCCTCGGTGAGGGCGCAGAGGCCGGTCTTGGCCAGCGTGGTGAGCTGTTCCGTCAGCTCTGCCCCCCGGGCGAGAGCCAGCAGACACCGCACCGCCGTGGCCGGGGCGCTGAACTCGGGAGTCGTCGGCTCGTCGCAGTAGAGGGGGATATCCGCCATCCGGAACTCGTACTTGACGGCGGCGCGGTATTTCGAGATGTCGCGGCAGACCACCGCCACCTTCCCGCAGCGGACGCCCTGCCGCATGAGGCGGCGGATGGCGGCAGCGGCGGCGCGGGCTTCTTCCTCCCGGCTGGGAGCGGCGAAAAGCTTTATCTCCGGGCAGGCCGTGGGCGGGTCACACCGGCCCGTGGCCAGCAGCTGAGCCGCAGCGGCAAGGCCGGGGGCGTCGGCGTGGCGCACATCCCGGCGCAGCAGTTCCGGCACAGCCACTTCAGTGCCGTTCCGGCGGGCCAGCTGGCGCAGCTGCGCCGCCACCTGCTTCGCGCCGGAGAAAAGGCTCATGTCCCCCGGCACGAGGGGGGTGCCGTCGTCGCAGAGGGCCACCGTCACGGTGGGCAGCGAGGCCAGCAGGGCGCCCATCAGCCGCTTTTTCGGGGCGTTGAAGGTGTCGAACTCGTCGATAAAGACGGCCCTGTCCCGCAGGAACTCCGGCAGTTCGCCCCGGGCCAGTGCGGCCTCGAGGCGGGATGCGGCCAGCTCCAGCCGGTCGGAGGGGTCCATGCCGGTCCCGGCCAGCAGGGTCTCGTAGCCCTGAAAGATGAGGGCCAGTTCGCTGAGTTTGGCGCTGTCGGTGCCGCAGTCCTGCGCCAGCTCATAGAGCTGCTGGCCCGAGAGGCCCGCGCTCTTGAGCTCGTCGATGGTCTCGGCGGCCATCTGGCAGAAGGCGGCCGAGCGGCGGTGGCGGTAATAGTAGTGGACGTTGTCCTGCAGTTCCTCGAGGGCGCGGCGCACCAGCACGGCACGGCCCGCGTCGCTGAGAGTCTGGACGGCAGAGCCTCCCTCCGCCGACAGGATATGCTCGGCGAGGCTGGTGAAGGAAAAGCTCTCCACCAGTCCGCTCAGCGCGTCGCCCAGCTCCCGGTGGATGCGGCCCTCGGTAGACGAGGTGAACTGCTCCGGCACCAGCAGGATGCTCTTCTCCCCCGCCTCGGCCCGCGCCCGGATGCGCTGGTACAGCAGGGTGGTCTTTCCGCTGCCGGAACCGCCTAAAAGTAGTTTTAACATGGTGAATCTCTCCGTTGGGTCAGTTTTTTATCGTGGGCGGCTTGCCCTCATTTTTCTATCATTGTACCACAAAATTGCAGCGACATCTATTCTGTGGTACAATGAAGAAAAAATCATCTCAGAAAGAGGACACCTGCATGAAAATTTTAGCAGTAGATTACGGCGACAGCCGCACCGGCCTCGCCACCTGCGACCGCACCGAGTTCCTGACTTCCCCCATCACGCCCCAGATCACCGTCAAGGCCCGGGACAAAGTCGCCGCCAGGGTCTGCGAGGTGGCAAAGGAGATCGAAGCCGAGCTCATCGTCATCGGCCTGCCGCTGAACATGGACGGCACCGAGGGCGAGCGCGCCCGCAAGAGCCGCAAGCTGGCCAAAACCGTTGAGATCTGGAGCGGCCTGCCCGTCCGGATGTGGGACGAGCGCCAGACCACCTGTGCCGCCGCCGACCTCCTCGACGAGAGCGGCACCTTCGGCGCAAAGCGGAAAAGCATCCTCGACTCGGTGAGCGCGACGGTGATATTGGACGACTACATCCAGTGGCGGAAAGAGCACCCGGGGGAGGTCTGAACGCCCCCGCCGCCCCTGTGGCAAAGTTTCTTTGCGAAGTCCGGACAGTTTGTTGCAAAGTCCGCAGAAAATCGTCGTTTTCCGGTTTGTTTTCACAATTTTCCTGAGCCGAATTTGTATAGTTTTCCGGCTTGACAGCACCGGCTCTTCTCCGATAAAATGAGGGTAGAAGAACCCCCTGACCAGATGGCCGGAGAGGGCGCTTCTTCATGAGAAAAAACAACTGGACTCACCAAAACAAAAACGATTGGAGGCGATCCACATGACAAAACTGAGAAAGCTGACTGCCCTGCTTCTGGCCGGTGCACTGACCCTTCTGCTCCTGACCGCCTGCAGCGGTGGCGGCGGTTCTTCCGGCCCGGAGGCCCAGGCCGAAGCCGATGTGATGCGGGCCATCCGAAGCAACCCCTCCACCAAAAATCTAGAATATGACGTTGATATGTGTGATATTGCCGAAGACGAGCTTGCCAAAACCGATCTGGACTCCGAACTGAAGGGCTACATTGGAGGATACGGGGTCTACCACAAAGTAAAGATCGATCAGGCAAACTCCACCCTGACCCTCATCGCCCAATACGATTATCAGAACACCACCTTGGAAGAACTCATTGGCTATATCACCAAGAACAATGAGGCTTCTAACCTGAATTTCAATCATTCCAGCAACTGGACCAAGGTAGGCGTAGCAGCCAAGACCCATAAAGGGAAGACCTACATCGCCATCACTCTGCAGGTAAAGAAGACCTGACCTGTCCCTTTTCCCCATAAACGCAGATCACCCGCCAGTTGGCGGGTGATTTTTTTGCAGCCGTCCCACCGCCCGGAGGGCGGAAAAGCAGCTTCTTATTCAAATTTCGTGATGGTCACGCTGTTGATGGTGACAGCCTCCGTCGGGCGCTGATTTTCGTCCACGCCGGTCTGGGCGATGGTGTCCACCACTTCCATCCCTTCGTACACCTGCC
>ERZ791704.549-NODE-549-length-22641-cov-2.86133_pt1 | contig 22641 bp, 22 predicted proteins | sample MGYA00510045_ERZ791704 | MGnify/ENA primary metagenome ERZ791704 (study PRJEB30046, sample SAMN00715247) | human gut metagenome | study: EMG produced TPA metagenomics assembly of the A metagenome-wide association study of gut microbiota in type 2...
CTCTAAAGGCCATTGGGAAGAATCAAGCATTTTACAGAGCTTCCATAAGTTTCTTTGCTCGAAATTCTAGATCCGACCTTTTCTTATGTAAATGAATTGTTATTTAGAGCCTCGATTAAAGGAGAAAATCCAATACTTTTACCGGAGAAAAGAAGGTCAAAGTCCCCTTTGAGGGGCTTGGAAAGTTATGTATCAGCTGGACGCCCATCCCTAGAATTCTGCTGTGACTATTAGCTTACTTTTAGGGTAGCGGTATATGGAAAACTTCCTCTCTGCTTGCTACGGTTCAAATTTTCCACTGAAGCGGTAAGAACAACTTCTGTTTGGAGAGATAAGGTTTGTTTTGAGCAATTGAAAGGGGCAAAGGTAAGCACTACCAACTTTTTAAGAAGATCCAAGTAGGTCGATTTATCCCTGCAAGTAGCATTTGAAAGTGAGCAATAGAATTTTCGGCCTTCCTATCATCCATCTCTTTTGTCCTGAGCTTCCTTTTCCGCAGCTTCTCTGGCTCGGTATGCAGCTCTCAACGCTCTCATTCTCTCTAATTCTGCCGGCCCTCTTGCTGCGGCTGCTTCGAACTCGGCCTTTATTGCTTCGGAAAACGTATTCCAAATGGGACGTTGTTTGATTTCATCCAACGAAAGCGCCTTCCCATAAGTCCAATAATCCACGCGTCTGGGATCGGCTTTGAATCCGATCATGTGTTTCCTCCAAAATAGAAGAATTAACAATTACCGAAAGAGGTTCTCAGGTTTTAGTTGATTCTCCCTCTTTCATATCCGGTGCAAAATGTTATTTGCATTCAATAGAATGCGTAAACAATTTTTCGGCAATAAATCTCTGTTGAGCTCAGAAAGTCTTGTTCTCCTGTTCTGACTAGCCGAATTTTCGACGTCTATTCATTGATTTTAACCGTTGACACTTTCACCTTGCGTATGTCTCTCTGCTATTCCATTAGTGCATCGGATTTTTCGCTCCTCGCAATCTTCTCGAAACACGGTAGAAATTCTTGTTTGCTTTCCAAGAGTTATTTATTGAGTCCGACAAGAATAAATTCTCTGCTTTTGGTGAGTTAAGGAAATTACTTAGAAAAAATCAAAAAATTTAAGCTTGAACTGAAGTTTTAGCCGATTCTTTTAGACATAATGTCATGTTGGAGTTCGACACCACCCGTCGAACAAAAATTTTGTTCATAGCCTCGTTAATGAAGAGTTTATAAAGTCATGGAAACTATCCTGAAATCCCTCCCGGTCGGTGAAAAAGTCGGTATTGCTTTCTCCGGCGGTCTTGACACCAGCACAGCTTTGCTCTGGATGAAAAAGAAAGGCGCTTTCCCTTGCGCTTACACTGCTAACCTTGGTCAGCCTGATGAGGACGATTACGAGGCAATTCCTCGAAAGGCTATGGACTTCGGTGCTTCGATCGCCCGCTTGGTTGACTGCCGTGAACAGTTAGTCGCCGAAGGCATCGCTGCTATTCAAAGCAACGCTTTCCACATCACAACCGGCGGTGTCACTTACTTCAACACCACTCCGCTCGGACGTGCCGTTACCGGCACCATGCTCGTCAACGCAATGCGCGAAGACGGCGTCAATATTTGGGGCGACGGCTCTACCTACAAAGGAAACGATATCGAACGTTTCTACCGTTACGGCTTAGTCGCCAATCCCGACCTCAAGATTTACAAGCCCTGGCTTGACGTTGAGTTCATCACAGAACTCGGCGGCCGTGCTGAAATGAGCCAGTTCCTGGCTGACAACGGTTTCGGCTACAAGATGAGCAAGGAAAAGGCTTATTCCACTGACTCCAACATGCTCGGTGCTACCCACGAAGCCAAAGACCTCGAACACCTTGACAGCAGCATGAAGATCGTTGAACCGATCATGGGTGTTCCGTTCTGGAAAGAAGACGTCGACATCAAGCCTGAGAAAGTCACCGTTCGTTTCGAAGAGGGCATTCCTGTTGCTCTTAACGGCAAGGAATACGACGACAAGGTTGAACTGATGCTCGAAGCCAACCGCATCGGCGGCCGTCACGGTCTCGGCATGAGCGACCAGATCGAAAACCGTATTATCGAAGCCAAGAGCCGCGGTATTTACGAAGCCCCGGGAATGGCATTGCTCCATATCGCTTTCGAACGTCTCGTGACCGGTATCCACAACGAAGACACAATCGAACAGTGGAGAATCAACGGCATTAAACTCGGCCGTCTGCTTTATCAGGGCCGCTGGTTTGATCCGCAGGCCATCATGCTCCGCGAAACCGCTCAGCGCTGGGTTGCTCGTGCAATCACCGGTGAAGTCGATATCGAACTTCGCCGCGGCAATGACTACACGATCCTCGATACACGTTCTCCCAACCTGACATACGAACCGGAACGCCTGACAATGGAAAAGGGCGACTCCATGTTCACAGCTTCCGACCGTATCGGCCAGCTGACCATGCGCAACCTCGACATCGTCGATACACGCAACAAGCTCGGCATCTACTCCAAGGCCGGTCTTATCGGCGGCAGCTCCAGCTCTATGCCTCTCCTTAAAGGTACAAAAGACAACGACTAATCTCGTTTCTTTGAATTGAAACAATCCTTCCTGAGTTTTTCTTGGGAAGGATTTTTTATGCTGCTTTTCTCTAGAAATACCGTAAAAGGATTGCGGAAGAATTCTAAGAAGGAAAGTACCCACCACCACACCAAAACAGGACGGCTATAACCTTCAAAAGGTGGGTTAAGTAGGCGCAGCTTGCCTTCTTGCACAACATGTTTTAATAATTAACGTCTTCGTGGTTGAGAGTAGATTTGTTTGAGTTTTGGTTTTTGTTCTAATTTTTGAGTTGCTGATCAAAAATGTCTGTTCGTCAAAGAATTAAATCCACAGCCATTTTCAAAGGACTCCTCGCCGGATTTATTTTTATTTCCGCAGCCTCGTTCGCCGCTGAAAAGACAGAAATCAAAGTCGGTGTCATTGATTCTTTTAACCCGGAATTCAGCACCCAAACCCTCGAACCCACACTCAAGTTTTTGAACTCGAAGCTGCCTGCTTACCGGTTTGTTCCTGTTTCGCTCAATTCCGTCAATCCTGACAAAGAGCTCAAAAACAATCCCGTCGACTTTCTGATTAGCTCTGCGGGCACGTTTCATGAACTGAGCCTGTCTCAAGACATTGTTCACGTCGCTACGCGCAAGACAATTCTTTCCGACGATCCTTCGGCATCGGAGGCGGGCGCTTTGTGACACTTGCCAAAAGAGAGGATCTCAAGGAATTGAGAGACCTGAAAGAAAAGGTTGTTGCAGCATCTCAGCCTAATTCCTTTGACGGTTGGCTTGTCGCGCAGCATGAGATTTTCAAAAACGGTCTTGATCCAGAGAACTTCTTTAAGAGATCCGTTTTTACGCACTTCCAGTTTCCGGACTCTTTAATGCTCCTCATTCAAGCTGAAGCAGATGTCGCGATTTTGTCTGCGTGTGTTCTGGAACAGCTTTCTAATGAAGGGCTCATTGAGGCTTCCGATTTCAAAGTCCTAGCTCAGAAACCCCAAGGTGTTCTTAGATGTGCAAGAAGTACCGACCTTTACCCGGGCATTGTTTTTGCGGCACGAGAAGATATCCCGCCGAAACTCAAATGGGAAGTGACATCGGCTTTGATGTCCATGCCGCCGACAAACGACTATGAATGGACAATCGCCAGTCGGTTCTCTAAAGTCGATGAACTTTACAGAGATCTTCAGCTAGGACCATATCAATATTTGAAAGATTGGAGTCCGGCCGGAATCTTAAAGCGTTTCAAAACAGAGATCTTGTTGGCAAGCGGCTTACTGCTTCTTCTAATCCTCAATTCTTTGTACTTGCGGCGCACTGTCGCTAAACGAACACTTCAGGTAAGAAGAACGCTCAATCGCCAAATCAAGCTGGAAAAAGAATACAAAGAATCACGAAACCGCTTGGCCCAAATGGAAAAATTCGGCGTCATCAACCAGATGTCCGGAATGCTTGCTCACGAAGTCCAGCAGCCGCTGATGGCGATTAATAATTATCTGGCAGGGCTTCGCGTATATCTGAATTCAAAAGGTTATTCCGATGCAGTGACTGAAAGAGCCATCGGTTCGTTAGAACATAACAGCGAACGGATCGGCAGCATCGTCACTCGTGTCAGAGGATATGCAAAGCAAAAGAAGGGCGAGATGAAGAGCTGCGACTTGACCGCAATTGCTTTGAGCGCCCTTAATGTATTGAAAGCCTTGAAATTCGAACATGTCGAGGTCACCTCGGATTTGCCGCCTCAGGCTAAAGTCGTCGGCGATCCTCTGGAACTTGAACTGCTCATCATTAACTTACTAAAAAACGCCTGCAGCGCGGTAGAGAAACAACCCAAGCCCAAAGTTGATTTGAAAATCGAAAGCCTCGATGACAAGCATTGGTGTTTGAGTGTTTCAGACAACGGACCGACACTTGATGACAAATCCTTTGCCAGACTGAAGACACTCGGTGACAGTGTCAAACCTGAAGGGATGGGTATCGGTCTTTCGATCGTCCGAGGCATCGCAGACAAACACGGAGCGGAATTGGAATTCATAAGACTGCCGAAAGGCGGCATCTGCAGCCGTGCCGTAATTGACAAGGAGGTTTAGACATGACAACACCGTTGGTTCGTATTGTGGATGATGATGCGGATGCACGATCTTCTTCTTCATTTTTCCTGAGCATGATGGGACTCGAAATCAAAGAGTACGAAAGCGCTCAGCGATTCCTGGATGAGGACGATATGAATCGCCCGGGATGCATCATCTTGGATGTACGCATGCCGGACATGACCGGAATGGAACTTCAAGTCAAGCTGAACCAAAAGAACTGTCGGCTGCCGATCATCTTTCTTTCCGGACACGGTGAACTGGATATGGCAGTGCATGCGCTAAAACGCGGTGCTTCGGATTTTCTTCAGAAATCCGCGAAACCTGAACGGTTGCTTGCCGCAGTGAAGAAAGCGGTAACGGCGAGCATGGAAGAATTTGAATCCGATTCCGAGATTGAAACGCTCCGCAAAATTTATGACTCTCTGACACCTCGAGAAAAAGAAGTCGCCCTCGGTGTCTCCAAAGGAGAGCTCAATAAAGTCATCGGCTACAACTTAGGTATCAGCGAGCGGACCGTGAAGATGCACCGAGCCAACCTCTGCACAAAACTCAATGTGACCAACGCTGTCGAGATGGCAGCGTTCTTACGCAAAATCGGAGTGTTAGATGCGTAGAAGAAACTTTTCGGCCAGTTTAACTTTATTTGCAATATTACCGTCCTCAGTATTTGCAGAGACAGGTGACGAAACTAAATTCGATCTGATCATCATAGGCATAGGTGCAGCCGGCTTATCCACGGCCGTTTCTGCCGCTCAAAACGGCGTCAAAAATATTCTTCTCATCGACAAAGCGGCTTTTGTCGGCGGACATTCCGCACTTTCCGGGGGATCCGTCAACGCCGTAGTTCCGGAACTTCAGATGAAGCAGGGCATCAAAGACAGTCCCGAATTTTGGCAGCGCCAAATCATGGAGACGGGAGAATTCCAAAGCGATCCCGTGCTCGTCAATACACTTGTCAACAACGCACAATCAACGCTTCATTGGCTCCGAGAAATCGGTATTCCTTTTGATGACCAGGTTTTTGAAGCCTGGGGCGGAAAGTTCCAGCGTGCGCATTCCGCAGGCCAAAAACGAAGCGGCATGACCTATGTTCGGATCATGAACCACAAAGCCCGTTCTCTAAGTGTGAAAGTGAGACTCAGAACAGAGGCGGTGAACTTGTTAGAGAAAGACGGGCAGGTTATGGGTGTGAGGGTTAAAGATCGAAACGGCAAGCTGACGGATTTAGAGGCTAAAGATGTTGTCATCGCAACCGGAGGCTTCACCGCCAATGTCGCTATGCGTCTGAAATACGACAGCCGTTTGGACGCATCTCTCTTTACGACGGCTAATCAGACAGGAAGAGGCTTTGACGGATCTACCGGCGACGGAATTCTCATGGCCGAAAAGTTGGGCGCTCAAACCGTCGACATGGATGCCATCCAGCTTATTCCACTGAGAGGCGGCAGACTGCTGAACTATGTAGGTGGCGATATTTATGTCGACAGCGAAGGAAAACGTTTTATCGACGAAAGCAAAGGAGTGAAGGCAATCGCTGAGGGTTACTTGAATTTACCGGACCGAGTGTTTTGGGTGATCACGGATTCTCAGTCGCAAAAGAGTCTGGACTTAGACGCCAAACTTCTTGCGGGCTCGGTTCATATAGCTGATTCGGTCTCCGAAATGGCAAAGAAAATGCATGTCAGCGCAAAGGTGCTTCAAGAAACTTTGGATCGTTATAACCGTTTTGTGGAGCAAGGCGAAGATAAAGATTTCGGCAAGAAGATATTTACCCAGAAAATTGAAAAACCGCCTTTTTATTTCGGACGAGAGCAGTTTGATATTCACTACAGCTGCGGTGGTTTAAAAATTAATAAGACTTGTCAAGTTATCGGAAAAGCTGACAAACCGATCCCAAATCTTTATGCCGTTGGTGAAGTCACAGGAGGCATTCACGGAAGGGATCGTTTAGGCGGAGACTCTCTTATTTCCTGCTTTGTTTTTGGAAAGATTGCAGGAGAAGAAATCGCGAAGAAACAGAAGAGCTGCCAATAATAAACATACGATTTCAAAGGAGAAAGTTAATCACTTAACTTTCTCCTGGAAATATTAACCCCTCAAAATTAAATAGATACCAATATTATTTATTCATCAAAAATCACCGAGAAAAATTTGGTCAATCTAAATAAAATTCCATTCTTTTAGTAGTTTTAAAAATTCTTCAATGTCCTTGAAAACTTCTGCAATAAGATTATATTTTCTCTATACAAAATTTTAGAATCGATATTTTTAAGATAAAGAAGAATTCCTTATTCTTTAGAGAAGTTTTCGTCCATCTCCTTCTTTTCCAATAATCTCATTTTCTATTTGAGATTTCCGGGATATTTTTCTAGAACTTATTATCTTCCCAACAGCATTAGAGACTTTTGGGTTTATATTTTCTAAGAGACCGTCCCATTGTCTTCGTCCAATTCTACGGTCAACAGCTCGTCAACTATCCGCGATACCCCATTCGCCTTTTAAGGCTATGGCAGTCTCCCTGTCTGCGTTGAGATATTCTGCAATCAAATCTGAAAGACTGCTAGCCGAGATCTGTAGACCAGGTACATTTCTTCATGACTAAGGCCTTCTGTGTAATTTCTTGGCCAGTCCCAAATAATTTCACTATTTAGCATCAGAAAATATCTCGGACAAACAGTATCTACATGTCCGGGAATTCGGTATATCGCACAATGAAACTGCAAACGAATATTCGGGGCGAAGATTTCCTGAAGTCGGTGTTGTAATTTTGACCATCGTCTTGGCATTTTCTTCTCCTTATCCTATGCCAATACGATATCGCCTCCTGCGTTAATATATGGCGCAAAAAGAGGAGGAAAGTCGCCAATAGATAAACTCAATCAATATCATTCAAAAATACATGTTGATTTCTGCGTTTAAATAGAAATAAAGGAGTTTAAATATACCAAAAAAAACAAATTTGGTTCTAATATTCTATTTGTTGGACTTTTATTTTACCCTTTAAAATTTAGATAAATTAAATAAATAAAATTAACTATTTTTTATAAAAAAAAAAGAGGCCGCTATAGCCTCAATTTCTTTGTGAGAAAATTACAACGCTTTAATAGTTTCAATAAGCTTATCTACGCTTTCTTTCGGCGTTGCCCAACTAGTGCAAAAACGAACTAAGAATTCCTCTTGCCCGGCATCGCCCTCGCATTCAAATGCATAATCTTTAGAAAGTTTATCTTTTGCTTCACGGGGCAAGAATAAAAATTGCTGGTTAGTAGGTGAGTCCACTAAAAAGCGACAACCTTTTTCTTTGAATGCGTCTTTAATTCTCATTGCCTGATCAACAGCGTGTTTTCCCATTTCTTCGTAAAGACCATCCGTAAATAAGGCTTCGAATTGAACGCCGAGAAGGCGCCCTTTAGCGAGCATGGAGCAATTTTGTTTAATCATGCTTCGGAAGTTTGCGTCCAAGCCGTTTCCTCTCGGGAATACAATCGCTTCTCCCATCAAAATACCGACCTTTGTTCCGCCGATATAGAAAACATCGGTCAAACGGTCAATATCTTCTAATGTAACGTCGTTGCCAGGGCTTTGTAAGCCGTAGCCAAGACGAGCGCCGTCAAGATAAAGCGGAATCACAAATTCCCGGCAAACTTCTGACAGTGCTTGAAGTTCCGATTTGGAATAGACAGTGCCTAATTCAGTGGGCGAAGAAATGTAGACCATGCCGGGTTGGACAACATGCTCATGTGTCGGATCCGCCCAGTAACTTTCTAGATAGTCTCTGAGGGTATCGGCAGAGAGTTTTCCGTCTTTTCCATCCAAACCAATGACTTTATGCCCTGTCGCTTCAACGGCACCGGCCTCATGAACATTGATGTGACCGCTCTTGCAGCAGACGCATCCTTGATAGGGTCTCAAAAGCGATGCAATAACGGTTACGTTGGCAGGAGTTCCGCCGGTAACAAAATAAACATTGGCCAAAGGGTCTTCACAAGCTTCTCGTATAAGTTCCTGAGCGTGAGCACAGTGTCCGTCAACACCGTAGCCGGGGGTCTGTTCAAAATTCGTCTTAACCAAAGCTTCTAATACTTTGGGATGGGCGCCTTCGGCGTAGTCGCATTCAAATCGGATCATTTTTTGGAATGAAATGGTTGAGGAATTGTTGAAATAATAGGACAAAAAAGCGGGGCCTGAGCCCCGCGAATCATTGCTTTGTTATTTCGCCTGGTCTTTCAGGAAGTTAATCAGAAGGGGAACAGGACGGCCGGTTGATCCTTTTTCTTTTCCGCTCTTATTGGCAACACCTGCGATATCTAAGTGAGCCCACGGGGTATCACCGACAAATTCTTCCAAGAAGGCTGCGGCCGTGCAGGCACCTGCGCCGCGAGAGTCGCAGATATTGGCGAGATCGGCAAAATTGCTCTTCAAAGCCTTGGTAAAGGAAATATCCAGAGGCATTCTCCAAACCGGATCCATTGCGGTATCGCCTGCCATCATGAGAGACATTGCCAATTCTTCATCGTTAGAGAATAAGCCTGCAATATCGTTGCCCAGAGCAACAACGCATGCGCCGGTCAATGTGGCGGCATCGACAACGCACTTCGGCTTGAACTTATCAATGGTGTATGCGAGAACATCGCACAGAACCAAACGACCTTCGGCATCAGTGTTCAGAACTTCAACGGTCTTCCCGGCATAGCTCTTCAAGATGTCACCGGGTTTAGTGGCAGAGCTTCCGGGCATATTTTCCGTAAAGCCGACTGCAGCAACGATGTTCACCGGCAGCTTCATGGCTGCTGCGGTTGCGATAGAAGCGATCATGGCCGCAGCGCCGCACATGTCGTACTTCATTTCGTCCATTCCCTTAGCAGGTTTCAAAGAAATGCCGCCGGAGTCGAATGTCAATCCTTTACCGACCAAAGCGACGGGCGCGTCGTCCTTCTTTCCGCCGTGGTATTCGATGACCACCATGCGAGGTTTCTGGTGAGAGCCCTTAGCAACGCCAAGCAGGCATCCCATGCCCAGTTTTTCCATGGCTTTTTCGTCGAAGACAGTTACGTCAAGGCCAAGAGAGCCGGCCAACTTCATGCATTCTTCAGCCATAAACTTCGGTGTGCAGAGATTCGCCGGCATATCCCCGTACTGCTTAGCCATCTGAACGCCAACCCCGACAGATACACCTTCGGCATAGGCTTTTTCTATGTCCTTGTTTTCATCCGGGACATAGAGATCAATGTTCTTAGGCTTCTTCCAGTTAATGTCAAAAGTTTTGTAATTCTTAGGACGATCAAGAGCAGTGCAGGCAATAAAACCGGACTGTTCGGCAATCCATTCAGGAACTTCATCCGGCAGCCACTCAAGGGTGGTCAGGACGACTTCTTTGCCAAGGTAAGCATTATCGATGCCGAGTTTCAAAACGCGCTGAAAGTCTCTGGCCTTGCATTTTCCTAAGCCGACAAACACAACGCGTTCGGCTTTGCATCCCGGAAAATCACGGAAAACTGCAACCTTGCCGACGCAGGGATGAATGTCTCCGGCCTCAATCCAGCGAGAGACAGCTCCTTCGGAAGCCTTATCGAGCGCTTCAGCTGTCGGAGTAAGACCGCCGGCAGGAATTCCGACAACCAGAGCTCCGCATTCGAGCTTTAAAACATCACCGCTAACCATTGAAAATTTCATATTTTTTGTTCCTTATGATTCGCAAACAATTTTTCAATTATAGGAAGACTAGGGTTCGTTGATGAAATATTGAGAGCATTTCAGGAACTTAACTTAGATGAAATTCGCCGGAACTTCCTCAGCGAGAAAGTGCCGGCGATAGAAAAAAGATAACTGTTTAGATTAGGCAGTTTTTGATTGCGAGGTCTTTGCCTTTTCCTTCAAGAATTTATTTTCCCGACGAACGAAGTAACTCGACATCAATCCGGAGAAAACAATAATCAGCATTCCGCAAATAACAGGGAAGGTTGCCGGTTCGAGGAAAAGGATTTCTCCCGAAATCGTTGAGAAAAGAATGACTGTGTACTGAAGAGAACTCGACAGAACCAGATTGCCCCTGGAGAAAGCTCTGGTCAGACAGAATTGACCGCCGGTCGCACAGATACAAAGTCCCAAAATGTATAAGGCGCCCTTAACGCTCCAGGGATGGAAGCCGCCGGTGAGGAATGTTCCGATGAGGCCGCAAATCGCACCGACCAGAACAAGGTAAAAAATAATTCGTGTTTCCGGCTCATGAAGCATGCCGAGTTTCTTAACAAATGTTGTGGCATTTGCAGTGAAGAAGCCCGCGGCTAAACCCACTACAGCGGCATAGTATTCGTGCGGTCCGATGGTTGGTCCGAGCATGATCACGACGCCGATAAAACCGAAAAGCACCATCGCCATCAGTCCCCAGTTCACCCGAGCGTGATGGAGCAGGGAGGTCGTCAGAATGTAGGCTCCGACAAACAGCGGCGAGGTGTAATTCAATGTCATCGCCAGCCCGATATTCAGATGAGAGACGGAATAAATGCCGCAGATGATTGAAAGGGTGCCGCACATCGAGCGAATCAGATGCTGCCAGGGATGCGTGGTGGAAAGCGTAATGCCGCTGAAACGCATAATGCCGTAAAAGAGTACAACGCCTAAAATTGATCTGAAAAAGAGGATTTCCCAGCTTCCGATGCCTTCAAAACCGGAATATTTCACGAACACGGCATAAAAGGCATAAAACAATGCCGCAACAACCATCCACAGAGACTGCACGGACCATCCTCCTAAAAAAGAATATCTTAGTCGTCAAATCTTTCGCATAGAAAACTGTGGATCACGATATTTTCCCCTACGACCTTTCGATCACTATTTTTATCAGGGGAAAGGAGCAATTTTTTGACTAAACTTTCTTGAATATTTACTGATTCAAAAAAGCCATGCAAAAAGAACTCAAATCGCTTTTTGCCGAAATTGTCGGCCTCAATAACGTCATTGATGATCCGGCTCTTTTCGGACCTTACACGGATGATTTCACAGACCACTACGTCTCAAAGCCTTTGGCTGTCGTCCGCCCCTCTACCACCGAACAAGTTTCAAAGATCGTCAAACTTTGCGCTCAATACAACGTTCCCATCGTCACCCAAGGCGGCAATACAAGTCTGACAGGCGCAGCGACAACTTATCGACCGGATGCTGAAATCGTCCTGTCCATGACAAAAATGAAAAACGTCATCGACGCGGACCCCCTTTCAGACACGTTAACCGTTCAAGCCGGAATGACATTGGCCGAAGTGCATGAAGCTGCAGAAAGTGTTAATCGTTTCTTCCCGCTGTCTTTTGCGGCAGAAGGCAACGCAACCATCGGCGGCTGCTGTGCCTGTAATGCCGGCGGAGTGGCCGTACTGCGTTACGGAACAACACGCGACTTGGTTCTCGGCGTTGAAGTCGTCCTTCCCGACGGCCGCATTTACAACGGTTTAAGACGTCTTCGTAAGGACAACACCGGATACGATTTCAAAGACTTATTCTTGGGCAGCGAAGGGACGATCGGCATTATTACTGCTGTAGTTCTGAAACTCTTCCCGGCTGCGAAAGAAAAAGAAACCGCTTTCTGCTGTCTGAACAGTATTCAGGATGCCGGGAAGCTTCTGAACCGATTCAAGATGAAAGCCGGTTCTTCTCTGACAGCTTTTGAATTGATCAGCGATTTGCCGATCGGGCGGGTCAAAAAGTACCTGCCTGATATCGAAGTGCCTCCGCTCAGCGACTCTCCCTGGAAAGTGCTGGTTGAACTTTCCCTGGAAAAGAAGCCTCAGGAAAGCATGATGGAACACATCTTGGAAGGTGCGTTTGAAGACGGAGAAATCACCGATGCCGCCATTGCCAGCTCTCTGCAGGACTCCCATACGTTCTGGCATGTTCGCGAATCAATCCCTCTGGCCGACAGAACGGCCGGCGGCAGTATCCATAGCGATGTCAGCCTCCCCATTTCTTTAATCCCTGAGTTCGTCGAAGAAACAAGCGCAATGCTTTTATCCGCTTATCCCTGGCTCGGGCTTTCCATCTATGGGCACTTGGGCGACGGAAACCTTCATTTCAATTTCGTCAGTCCTGAAGACCCGGGTGCAACCTACCGAAATGAAGAAGGAATTCGAGAAATTCTTTATAGTCAGGTTAATAAGTTTGAGGGCTCGATTTCAGCCGAACACGGCATCGGAATGCTGAAACTTGACCATAATTACCAATTCAAGGATCCTTTGGAAATTGAGATAATGCGCAAGATCAAAAACGCTTTTGATCCGAAGGGCATCATGAATCCCGGGAAGCTCTTGAAAGCGGAATAACCAACGAGGAAACTGTGGGTAAGAAATCAAAGAAAAAGGAAAAGAAGATGGCAGTCAAAGAAACTCGAAAACTCGCCAAAGAGGAACCTTCCGACATTGCATCCGAAGTTCTCGATGACGGTTACATCGATGTCATGGATGACAAAACCGTTGCTCTTTTTCCTTTGGGCGACATGATTATTCCCACAGGCATCGACTACAAACCCGGTGATCCCGAAGAAGATGCACTGGCGGTAACCGATGCGCTTCCTGAAATTGAAGATCTTTGCTTCTTAGAAGTTCCGAAGGTTTTTTCTTTAAAGGGAAGTGTGGTCACACCGGCGATGATGCTCGAGCTTTCCCGAGCCGTCCAAAGAGTTTTGATTCGCCCGGAAGTCTCCGGCGTTGTCGTTACTCAGCCCGCGGACAACATTGAAGAAACGGCTTATTTCGTCAGCATCTCCTTGTCGGATGTCTTCCAGAATCAGAATTCCAAGCCGATCGTCTTTACGACCTGCATGAATCCTGAGGACCCGATGTTTGACGGAACCAAGAATCTTTTAGATTCCATCCGAGTTGCCTGCCACGACGTGAAGGGAGACATCTCGACCGTTGTCGTCTGCATGAACGGCGAGATTCATGCGGCCTCCCGTGCTCAGCTCACCCATACCAACAAGGCTTCCGCCTTGGCTTCTCCGGGCTGGGGCCCCGTCGGCTATGTCGACCGCGACAATGTTTATTTCCGCTGCGGTGCATTAGAGCTCGATACCGGTTTGAACTTCCCGATGCTCAAAAAGCTTACGGCCAAAGTTCCTGTTGTTAAAGCCATGTGCGGAGACGACGGTGCGCTTCTTGAAATGGTCCTTGAAAAAGAACCGGACGCGATAATCGTTGAAGGCTTCGGCCGCGGCAATCTTCCGGCCGGAATGATGCCTGCGATTAAAAAAGCAGTAAAGAAGGGCATCTTCGTTGTGATCTCGACGAGAGCTTCTTCCGGCCGTGTCTTAGACAGTACGGTTTTCCCGGGCAGCGTCGCGCAGTGTCTCGAATGCGGCTGTTTACTAGCAGGTGAAACAACGACGTCTAAAGCCAGACTTCTTTTGATGTATGTTCTTTCTCAGAAAGAAGCGATCCAATTGAAGAAAGAGGATCCTGAAAGATTCTTCGCCTACGTACAGGAATGTTTAGATCCGGTACTCACCAATCGTCTCTTCGGTTAATGAGTCAAAAATTTGCTTCTATGGATGAATTATTCGAAGCGCTGAGCCATTCAGCGTTTCGAAGCAAATTTCGTTTGTCTTATGCCGACAGAACTTATGCCGAGACTCGCAATGACGAGCTCTTGAAGAAACACGCAAGACAAATTCTTCACGACAGAATCGGAAGCGCGCATCCAAAAAACGACGGCAAGCAAACGCCTTATAAAGGACATCCGATCTTTACTGCTCAGCACGCAACGGGATGCTGCTGCCGCGGATGCCTTTATAAGTGGCACGGGATAGACAAGGGCAGGGAACTAACGGAAGAAGAACTCAATAACCTGGGCGATGTGATCTTGGAGTGGATTCATCGAGACTTACAAAAACCAGCTCCGAGGAAAAGAGTACGCAAAGGCGAAACTCTGGATCTTTTCGACCAAAATTAAGTTGCTTTTTGTGAAGGTTTTCAAAACATTCCAAAAAGGCTTCTTAAGAAACTTTCGGACTCAATCTAACTAAAAGTTATAACTAACCATCCATAAATAGTATTGGATTGAGAAGAAAAGAATTTTTATGATGGAGGCATATAGAAGGAGAAAATATGCCTCTTAACCGCCGTTCATTCCTCGGACTTTCAACAATTCTTTTGACTTCTCCTCTGCCTGTGTTTTCTTCGGAAAAGAAATCCGCCAAGAGAATTCTGGTTTATGGTGACTCGAATTCTTTCGGATGGGCCTGGAGCCCGGAAAAAGACATCTATCGTCTTCCAATCGATCGAATTTGGCCTCAGGTCATGGCTCAAAAACTTGGCCCCGATTATGAAGTCGAAGTTAATGCCTTGGGCGGCCGAACCGTAAAAAGAGATCAAAAAGACGGAAACGGAACCGACAAAAGCCTTTCCGGTTGTTCAATGGGATGGTGTCACTTCCTGCGGTTCTTTCCGAAAACCTTCCTCTGGATTTAGTCATTATCATGCTCGGAACCAATGACGCGAATTCAAGATATAAGAACAATCCAAAAGCGATCGCCGATGATCTTGAAGAGATGATTCGTAAGATTCAAGCAGGTGAATGGCAATCCAACACTAAATTTAAGACACCAAAAGTCTTAGTCATTGCACCTCCGCTGCAGCCGAATGAAACTGCTTACGGCGATGCATTCAACGGCGCAGAAAAAATCACCAAAGAGCTTCCGCCGCTTCTGCAGGAAAAATGCCGAATGCTTGGCACCGAATACATAAACGCTCAAGACTTCGTGAAAGGTATTCCCGGACAGATTGACCGTGTTCATCTTTCTCCGGAGCAGCACAAGGTTTTAGGCGAGGCGGCAGACGCAAAGGTCAAAGAAATCTTTGCGCATTGATTGTTGAAAGAATCTTAGGTGGGATGAATGAAACTTCTGAGCGCTGCCGCCGCAATCTCAGCTTGTTTACTTATGTCCGGAAACATCATGGCCCAAAACATTCAGATCAAAGTCGACGACAAAGCCTTTACGGGAGAGTTGAACAACAACGATGCCGCCAAAGACTTTGCAGCAAAGCTTCCGCTGAAACTCAAATTTGAAGATTTCGGAACGACGGAACGGATCTCTTATCTTCCGAAGCCTCTGAGTTTGGGAACTGCTCCAAGAAACTGTGATCCGCAAAAAGGCGATATTGCTTATTACATTCCTTGGGGAAATTTGGCGGTTTTTATTAGAGATTTCCGCCCGTCTGACAACTTAGTCCCGCTCGGAAAACTTTCTTCAAAATCGCTTGAGGCCATCCAAGAAAGCGGCTCCAAAGATGTTGAAATCAGTCTTGTTAAGTGAACGATATGGAAACAACAGGATTTTTGAGAAGAACGATTCTTTTAACGGCAGCTGCAATGCCGATGATGGGAAGTAAAGTGTTGGCAGCAACTCCGAATCAAGGTGCATCTACCGTCTATTTTGCAAAAGACATCAATGCAGAGAATTTTTTAGCAATTTATGACCGACTTAAAAAGGACGGAAACCTTCCGGACGACGGAAGACTCACGGGAATCAAACTTCACGGCGACGATGTCGATACGAATCGAGCGATGTGGGAAGCGCTGCTGAATCACATTCCGAACAGCAAATTTGTTGAATGCAACTATGCCTCAATCTATCCGGCCGGAAGAGGCAATACGCAAGGAAATATTCGGGCGATTACTGCTCAAGGCGTCGACAAGAATCGCCTCGATATCTTGGATCGCAAAAACGAATTCACGGAAATTTCTATCAAAGGCGGAAAAGAATTAAAGTCCCTCTCCGCGCCGACCGCCTTATTGAAGGAATACGGCTGTGTTGCAGTGACGGCAAATTTCCGAATTCCGAGTTTTGCGAGATTTTCCGGTGCTTGTAAGAACGTCGGAATCGGTTTAGCGGAGTGGGCAAGACTCAAGTTCATGGCCCAGGAGTCAAAAAAGATGCCGGTTTCTTCAGAAGACTCGCTGACGCCTCAAAAGGCATTCACGATGCAATGGGCCATCGACTGCTTTTTATTAACGTGGTCTCAAACATTCACGTTGATCCGCTGAAAGGCACCAAAGTCCGAACCGGAAATCTCGGCATCGTCGGATCTCTTGATTTGCTCGCCGCCGACCAAGCTGCAGCCGACTTAATTTACGGGCTATCGCCGGCCGAATACAACGCTTATTCGCTCCAAGAAAAGATTGACAGAGGCTTCCCTCAGCTCGAGTACTTGGACGAAATCGGAGCTGGAAACCGTACCTACAAACTCATAACACTCTAATTCTTATAGGAAAAATCATGAAAAAACTCCTCATAGCCACACTTCTTGGTTTAGCCGCGGCGGGAGCACAAGTTCAGGCCAAAACGCTGCTTGTCTATTACAGCTTCACCGGAAATATTGAAAAGGCCGCTGACGCCGTTAAAGACCAAACCCCGACGGATGTGCTTCAGATTCAGCCGGCGCAAAAAGGCTTGAACTACGCGGCTAACAATTATTCTCTCGGAAGTGATTTGGTGGACCAAATTCGAAGCAAGCCGAATGACGCTTTTTCTTATCCCGCCATTGATCCGGTAAACGTGGACTTTTCAAAATACGATACCGTTATCATCGGTACGCCGCTTTGGTGGAGCAATATGGCGGCACCCATGCAAACGTTCTTATTCCACAACGGAAAGGCAATGGCCGGCAAGAAAATCGGTTTGATTGTCTCGAGCGCCAGCAGCGGAATTTCCGGCGTTGAAAGAGATGCTAAACGCCTTATTCCTGAAGGCAACTTCACAAAGAGCCTTTGGATCCGCTCTTACCAAGTTTCGTCCGCACCGAAGATGGTGTCCGAGTGGCTCAAAGCCAACGATCTGGCTTTCAAGTAATTTTTTCCAATAAGAAAGGCGCCGAAGCGCCTTTCTCATCAAATATCAAGAAGATCTAATCGATCAGATTAATATTGGTCGAACATTCTCTGGATTTCTTTCGGATCCTGAGTCTTCGTCAGAGCAAGCTGCAGGAGCAGACGAGCTTTCTGAGGATTCAGTGTGTCGGACTCTAAGAAGCCTGCCTTCGTCCACATGGGCAGAGAAACTGTTGTAGCACCGTTCGGAACACGAGCGCTTCTCACAACGACTACGCCTTTAGCTACAGCGTCTTTCAGACCTTCCATTGTCGGGTTGGCGATAGAGCCGTTGCCCGTGCCGGCGTGAATGATGCCTTTGGCACCGGCTGCAACAGCTGCGTCAGCCATCACACGGTCATCATCAACGTGTGAGTAGATGATGTCAACGCGGGGCAGCGTATCGAGTTTGCTAACGTCAAATTCGCTGTTCGTAGTGTGACGTTTTGTGGACTGCTTGTAGAAACGAACCTTATTTCCGCTCACATAGCCCATAGCGCCGAGTTCCGGAGACTTGAAGGTAGCCGGGTTGGTCGTATTGGTCTTGGTAACGTCGCGAGCGCCGTTGATTTCATCATTCATGACGATCATCACGCCTTTGCCCTTGGCTTCAGGCGTAGAAGCAACACGAACGGCTTCGAGCAGGTTCATCGGGCCGTCTGCGGAAATGGCTGTTGCAGGACGCATAGCGCCGACCAAAATCACAGGCTTGTCGCTCTTAGTGACGAGGTTCAGGAAGTAAGCGGTTTCTTCCAATGTGTCGGTACCGTGTGTAATCACAACGGCGTCAACCTTCGGATCGGCCAGCAGTTCGTTAACGCGCTTGGCCAGTTTCAGCAAGGTCTTTGTGTCCATGTTGTTGGAAGAGATCTTGACGACCTGTTCTCCGGAAACATTGGCATAGTCTTTCATTGCCGGAACGGCTTCGATCAAAGTCTGAATGCCTAAGTCACCGGCTTTGTATCCGGTTGTCTGAGTGCTGGAAGCGGCGGTACCGGCGATCGTTCCGCCTGTAGCCAAAATCTTAACGGAAGGGAGGTCGGCAGCGAAAGCCGCGGTGGCAGCCATCAGAGCTGCGGAAACGAGAATTTTCTTGAACATTTTTTTGGATGCAAAAAGTTAGCCTCAATCCTAAAATTGAGGAATTACCCGCCTAAAAAGGTATTTTTAAACCCGGGCATCGGAATGCCCGGGACAAATAATCAAAAATTATTTGTAGAGGTCGTTGACAACGTCACGAGCAAACTTGTCCTGAGCCTTGATCAGGTCGCCGAGTTCCTTGTTGTCTTTGAAGTCGAGAGCCATACCGGCTTTCTTATGAGCTTCAATGACAGCAGGATCCTGCATGGTCTTCTTGAAGGCTTCAACGTAGTACTGAATGACTTCGGGCTTAGTTCCCTTCGGAGCAACTAAAGCACGAGCAGAACCGTACCATTCGGGGTAGAGGCCTTTTTCGCCGAGTGTCGGAACATTCGGGAGTTCAGGATCACGTTTGGTGTTGAAAACAGCCAGAACGCGAAGTTCGGGTTTGTCGCCCTTAACGAGCTTGGCAACGTCAGCAACCTTGGCGCAGGTGAAGTCAACTTCGCCCTGACGAAGAGCCAGCAGCTGGTCGGCTGTACCGCCGTAAGGAATGGCTTTGTACTTGAAGCCGGCGCTCTTAGCAAGCAGCTGAGCAGCAGTGTGGTTGGAAGCCTTGTTGCCGTTTGTGGAGGCTTTCAGGTTTCCTTTCTCTTTAGCGGCGGCAACGAGTTCTTCGATAGTCTTGTAGGGAGAATCGGCCTTAACAGCAACAACACCGGCTTCCGTCAGATGGTTGGCGATAGGAACGATGTCATTGATGGAGAAGGGAGCACCCGGCTGTGCAGCCAAAGTTGTGAATGTCGGCAGGTTGATGAAGCCGATGGTCTGGCCGTCGGGTTTGGACTGAACTAATTTTGTCCAGCCGATCTTGCCGTCAGCACCGGGAAGGTTCTGAATGATGATGGTTTTCGGAATGTACTTCTGGGCTTCGGTAGCAAGAAGACGAGCACCTGTGTCTGTGCCGGAACCGGCTTTGTAAGCAACGATAACGTTGACGTCACCGGTCGGTTCCCATGCCATAACTGTCATCGGCAGGGCCATAGCAACTGCAAAAGCTGCGAGTACTTTTTTCATTTCAAATATCCTCCTAAGGATGGTGATTTTTTTACTGCTGAACCCAGATCACATTTGCAGGATCATTTATCCGACAAATGACGACTCCGAATCAGTAATGTGGATATTAACTCACGCTTACAAATTTTGGAATAAAAATCTGTGAAATGGCTATCGAGTAGGGTCTCGCTGAATTCCAGCGACCCCCCTCTCACACCACCGCCCGTACCGGTCTGGTAGGCCAAGTCCCCTTGCTTTTACGGCGGTTTCTCAACGTTTTAACCTTTATAGCACCCTAACCACGACCAACCTCTTTGTTTGAGGAAGTCTGTGGTCAGAGTGGTCGCAAGAATGTGACTGTTGGATATTCGCCAATAACCCTTTCGAGTACAGCCCCAGTAATAGGCTCTAACAGGATCCGCCCCTAATTTTATAAGAGCTTTTATCCTGGTTTTCACCTTCTTCCAAGTTTTCCACAAGAGTTGGCGGATACGGCGCCGTATCCATCGGTCTACCTCTTGTGTCCACTTTTGCGCATCTGCTAGTTGGAAGTAGTTCATCCACCCCCGAAGCTTCTGCGCTAGCAGCTGTTTCACATTCTCTATGCTCGTTCTTGGGTTCCGGGTCAGTAGTTGCCTGATCGTGTCCTTGAGCTTTTGTTTGCTCTTTTTATGGATCGTCAGTCTTACTTCTCCTTTTGCCCGACTGAAGTAGAAGCCGTATCCTAAGAATTTCGTTCGTGGGCTCGTTACGGGGCTAACGTGCGATTTTTCTTGGTTTACTTTCAACAGCATCTTGTCCTGCACGAATCTTGTCAGACTTGCCAGGGTTCTTTCTGCCGCTCTTCTACTCTTTCAGATACAGATCAGATCATCAGCGTATCTTGCAAAGCGGTGTCCGCGTTTCTCCAACTCCTTGTCCAATTCATCCAGATAGATGTTGGCTAGGAGCGGTGATAACGGGCCGCCCTGCATAAGTCCTATCTCCGTGGGTTTGATCTCCCCATTGATTTGGACTCCCGATCGAAGCATTTTGTGTATCAGCGAAATGACTCTGCCGTCTTTGATTTTGAGTGACAGCTTTCTGATTAGTCGGCTGTGGTTCACTGTGTCAAAGAATTCTTATGTTCCCGTGTGTCAATTATCCAAGGGTATTTACTTATTTAAACAGAAGTTCCACTTTCTAATTCGACTTTTAAAAGCCATTCGAAGAATTACGGATCAAGATTCTTTTAAAGGCACTGGACTGAAATAATCCTTATCCAACAAATAGTTGCAGATCTATCTTGACCGTTACGGTTTTCTTCAATTAAATAAATTGCCGCCCTTGCTGACAAAATCCTCAAGAACAAGAACACCTCCGGGACCGGCTGTCATAGCTTAAATTGTGAGTCTAACAAGCCTAATTTCAACAGATGATTGGTGTCAGTTACATTAAAAAATCAGGATGATTATGGTTTTCTTAATGACATGGAACCCCTTTGCTCCCTACTAGACATAGGGCAGAATCAAAGGAAGAAAGTCTTTAAAAAGGTGAAATCATGTCAATCAAAAGGATACTTGTAAATACGATCGACACAGACCTCGAATATGAAGTTATCGGCATTGATTTAGCCAAGAATTGTGTCAGCGCTATTCTGCTGACAACTGATGGTGAAATTTTTGGCATTGATCGCCTTGACTACCAAGAGCTTGAAAAAAGTGCTCAGGAGCTCAGCCCCACCATATTCGCAATGGAGCCTTGTACAGAAATGAATTACATGGTTCAAAAATTGGAAGATTGGGGACATCACTGCATCGTTATCAGTGGAAAGAATGTAAAAGATTACGTTGAATCTCATTTTTCAAATCAAAAAACCGACTTAAACGATGCACAGGCACTGGCTTTTCTAACCAAAGATACTCAGCTGCGAACGGTTAAAGCCAAAGATCCAGAGCAGCTTAAGTACGCCAGCTTAACAACCTTGCGGGAACAATATGTGAAGCAGTATAGGCAAACCATGGTGTCTTTAAAGGGTATTTGCCAAGTGTGGGGATTGAGCATTTCCAAAGGAATCTCCGGAAAAGCCAGATTGAAAGATATGATTGAAAACCATGCGGCCTTCCCGGCAGAATTAAGGACGGCACTTGTTGGTATGGTTGCACATGCTCAGGCAGTCCAAAAAGATTTAAAGAGCGTCACAAAAATCTTAGAAGAGTTAGCGAAGAAGGACAAAGCTTGTCAACTAATTCAAACAGTACCAGGACTAGGCACTATCTGTAGTTGCCGCCTCAGAGCCACTGTGGGGGACATCCAAAGGTTCAAACATCCTAAAGACTTTCCTGCCTATTACGGCTTAGTTCCGAGAAGCATGGCAACTGGTCATAACGAGAAGAAAGGGAAAATCACCCACCGGGGAGATAAAACCATGAGGTCCCTAATGGTGCAGGGAGCCGGAATCGTGATCAACCAGGCTACTAAAGGTAACTTGCACTCCAAACAGTTGACAAAGTGGATTTTAAAGAAACAAAAAGAGAAAATGCCGTGGGGAAAACTGGTATGTGCCGTTGCGGCTAAACTTTTACGAATTGTTAGAGCCATCCTTATCAGCGGTAAACCATACAACCCAAAAATAGCAGGGGTTGCAAAATGTTCATTACCAAAAGCATCCTAAAAATTTAACTTACAGTTCGGGCAAAATCGACTACAACCCAGCATGAGAAAGCCAAAAGGCCCGTTCCACAGCCTAAAAGCCGAATTTGGATCCAACCATATTTCTTTATGAGGCAAGAACGGACTGCTTTGGAAGTTCATGGTAGGCAAATAGAATCCAATAGGGTTCTTAAAGACAGCCTGGAGAGATTTTTAAATTAGCCTCTTCTGTATGTTTGGCGGTGGCCTCTTTTAACCCGGACAACTTAAGTATAAAAATCTAATTAGCATGAGTCTTGCTGCGCAAGACTAAGGATATTTTTATTTCAAGGTACTTGACAGCTATCGGGGTTCCAGAGATATACGGCTTCTATCCTGCGTAGGAGGTTCCATCGG
>ERZ791704.580-NODE-580-length-21659-cov-3.25875_pt1 | contig 21659 bp, 17 predicted proteins | sample MGYA00510045_ERZ791704 | MGnify/ENA primary metagenome ERZ791704 (study PRJEB30046, sample SAMN00715247) | human gut metagenome | study: EMG produced TPA metagenomics assembly of the A metagenome-wide association study of gut microbiota in type 2...
TGTGAACGAATCTCCCCGTTCAGCCTCATCGAAGAGCGAACTGAGAAGCAATGTACAGGTTTGTATAGCTTCCAGATAACGGTAACTTCGCTCTGAGCCATCAAAATCTCAAAGTATTCGTCTAAGAGGACAGAAAATTCTTCTTCACTGGAGAAATCTTTTAAGTTGGAGAAGTCCAGTCGGATAACTTTGTAAGTTTTATCTTTCCAAAGTTTTTCAATCGCCAGCCCTTTGAAATCTCTCGTTCCATATTTGAAAAGTGATTCAAAGGTAGAGACCAAAAGCGACTTACCGAAACGCCTAGGCCGAGCAAGAAAAACTTTTTCAAAGGTGGTGATAAGTTCATAGAGCAGGCCAGTCTTGTCTACGTAAATTTTTTCCAACTCTCGTAACTTATGAAAATCAGACACACCTAACGGCAGTTGGGAAAAAGTTTTTCTTTCCATACTATCCTCTTAAACCGACTCTGAGGTGACACTTTTCGTGAAAGCTGCGTCCAGAAAAGATCCGGACTTATTCGCAATATTTTCTCCAAGGCTAACCTGAATAAGTCTAACAAGCAATACTTCAAACCAGACGTGCCCAAAGAAGAACAGTTAAGATTCTTTGAAACTTTCGGATGCCTCTTTCTGTAGTTAAAGCGTTGCTCATTGGAGGTGAAACTACTTACTATCAATGTTAAATCAACAGAGTTCGACAAAGCCCAGTTGGCCAGGATAAGCTGGGCTTCAGGAGAGGTAAGGATTGAATTTCGGAGGTGCTTTCTCAAACTCATCAACAAAATTAGAGAGAATCTGAGCAAAGGTCCGAGTTCAGAAACCGCGGGTCGTCGCTTCAGATGGTACCAAGATGGCGTATATCGCTTTACGGTCTACAGAGACTTCCTTGATGCGCAGCATGACTTCGCTTCCCACTTGGAAGTTACTCGTGTGCCGCATGTTCAGAAGGAAGATCAGCGTTTCATCCATCTTGAGGTAGTTTTCTGATACCTCGTGCAGTTTGCCGTGAAGGATGCTGCCGTGGCGAGCAACTTCCTGCCAGTCCGGTGATTCTTCACCTGCCATACGAATCACTTCTTGCGGACTCATGATGCGGGCAGGGCGCCGAAGCCACTGCTGAGCTTTTGCGACGGTGTTAGGAATTGGCAGTCTTCTGGCAGTAGAAGGGTTTCTTTCTCCGGCAGAAATGCCGGGTGCGACAGGTGAAGCGGTACCTGTCCTCGGAAAAGATAAAAAGATGGCGCTAAGCGCTAACGCACGGATTCCGAACGTCGGGCGCTTCCCAGGCTTGAACAATCGATGCGAGTAGAAGAGCCGGCAGCAGAGAGAATACTTTAAGTTTTGTCATATCAGCTCCTTGCCGATGGTTCGAAGTTTGTTCTAATAATTTGTAAGTTTTATTTCGAACAATTACATTCTAATTCGGTAGCAAAGAAATTGTCTGACAATTTCGTAGGGGTTTATCTGCTTCGGGTTTTCCTATTGACTTTCCGTGAAAGAGGTATCTATCTAGTCTTGAAATGAGCGAAAGACAACCACACTCGCACCTCCGACAACGATACTTATAAAAGTTACACATATATTTACCGTATTTACAAAAAAGCAGTTCTGCCGCTTTCTAGGTGGTACGGGGATTAGAAGAAGAGGTACAACGTGACAAAAAACTATTTCAGCCGATATTCGATGCTAACTGCCGCTGTGCTTTGCGGAGTTCTGGCTTTAAGCGGATGCGACAAGGGAAAAGAAGGTCAGGCGGGACGAGGTCCGAGCCCGGTTTCAGTGGTAAAAGTAACGCGGCATGACGTGCCCGCGGATATGACGTGGGTCGCTAAAACAGAAAGCTCTCGAGCGGTTGAAATCTATAGCCGTGTCAACGGTTTCTTGGAAGCCAGAAAATACACCGAAGGCGGTATGGTAAACGCCGGAGATGTGCTTTTCATGATGGATAAAAAGCCCTTTGAGGTTCAGCTCTCCGAAGCTTTGGCTTCTCTGGACTCAAGTCTCGCTGCCCACGAAGTGGCAAAGAGAAATTTGAACCGTATTCGTCCTCTGGCCAAACTTAAAGCACTGAGCCAGACCGACTTGGACCAAGCCATCGGTGACTTCCAGACCACTGCCGCAGCTGTGTCCAACGCTAAGGCGCAAGTAGAAAATGCCAAACTCAATCTTTCTTACTGCACGATCACTTCTCCGGTGACCGGCTACGCCAGCTCCGCGCTTCAGACAGACGGTACTTACATCAATATGAGCAACTCCCATCTTGCGACGGTCTATACGATGTCGCCGATGTGGGTAACGTTCTCCATGTCCGAAAACGAAGAAGCCAAGATCAACCAGGAAGTGAAAGAAGGCATACTTCGCCGTCCGGAAAACCATGACTACGAAGTCCAGTTGGAACTTGCCGGCGGCGAGATCTATCCGATTAGCGGACGCGTGACATTTTCGTCCCCGAACTTTAATCCGAGTACCGGAACATTTGAGCTCCGTGCATCTTTTGAAAACCCGAACAATCAGTTGAGACCTCAGCAGTATGTGCGCGCAATTGTGAAAGGGGCCACTTACGTCAATGCAATCGTCGTTCCTCAGATTGCGGTACAAGAAGGCAGTAAGGGCCACTTTGTTTGGGTCATCACCAAAGACAATAAAGCTCAGTTCCGTCCGGTCGAAGTCGGCAGCTGGATCGGCAACGACTGGCTGATTAAGAACGGCCTGGATGAAGGAGACAAGGTGGTAACCGAAGGCATGATGCTTTTGGCCAGCGAAGCTCCTGTGAAGATTGTCAAAGAAGTGGACCAGAAATCTTCTGCTGACGACAAGGCTAAGAAGTAATAGGGGGCCCGTATGTTCTCGAACTTCTTTATTAAGCGACCGATTTTCGCCATCGTTGTTTCGTTGGTGATTGTGATCTCCGGTCTGATTTCTATGTTCCAGCTGCCGATTGAGCAGTATCCGAACATGGCGCCGGTGCAGATTATGGTCACAGCTACTTATCCGGGCGCAGATGCCAAGACAGTTGCTGAAACGGTGGCTGCTCCGATTGAAACACAGGTCAACGGTGTCGATAACATGATTTATATGACGAGCTCCTCGTCATCGACCGGCACCATGATGCTGACTGTCTTCTTCGATATCGGTACCGATCCGGATATTGCGCAGGTGCAGGTGCAAAACCGTGTCAATATCGCACAGCCGTACCTGCCGAACGAAGTCATTCAAAACGGCCTTCAGATTGAAAAACGATCTTCATCTATTCTGATGCTGATCGGTATTTACGGTACAGGCGACCGTTATACCCGCGATTACATTAATAACTACGCCAACGTTTACGTCCTTGACGCGATTAAGCGTGTGAAGGGCGCCGGTCAATCTGCCGTAATGGGCAACGCCAATCAGGCAATGCGTATTTGGCTGAACCCGGACCGCATGGCTTCTCTGGGTATTACAACCTCCGATATTAATAACGCTGTCGCAAATCAGAATAAGCGATTTGCAGCAGGCAACATCGGCGCGGCACCGTCGGTTCCCGGAACAATTCAAACCTTCCCGGTTCTTGCTCCGTCTCCATCGGTGGATCCGAAGGGATATGAAAACATCATCATTCGTTCAAATCAGGATCAAAGTGCCATTGTTCGTTTGAAGGACGTTGCAAGTGTCGAACTCGGTTCTCAGAGCTACGATGTGTCGTCCAATATGAACGGTATGCCGACAAGCTACATTGCGGTTTATCAGCAGGCCGGTGCGAATGCTCTGGATGTGGCGACGAATGTTAGAAAGACATTGGAGCAGCTCAAGGCAAATTTCCCGGAAGGCTTGGATTACAAAGTCGCTATTGATACGACCGAGTTCGTCCGTATTTCTATCGATGAAGTGATTAAGACGCTGTTTGAAGCTGTGCTTCTTGTGATCGGTGTGATCTACATTTTCTTGCAGAGCTTCAAGTCGACGGCGATTGCTTGTACAGCCATTGTGGTTGCCTTGACGGGTACCTTCGTCGGTATGCTGGCCCTAGGCTTCACCATTAACTTGCTGACCTTATTCGGCTTGGTCCTGGCGATCGGCTTGGTGGTGGACGATGCAATTGTGGTTGTGGAAAACGTCGAGCGAAACATGTCCGAAAAAGCCATGAACCCGGTCGACGCGACGATTTTGGCTATGTCCGAAGTGTCAGGCCCGATTATCGCTACCGTGCTGGTGCTGGCGAGTGTGTTCGTTCCGGCAGCTTTCATGGGCGGAACAACCGGTATGCTCTACAAGCAGTTCGCCATCACGATTGCAATTTCCGTGGCCATTTCCGGCTTCGTCGCCTTGACACTGACCCCGGCACTGTGCGCGGCTTGGCTGTCGCATGAAGAACCGAAGACACACGGATTCTTCTTCCGCTTCAATCAGATGTTCGGACGTCTGACAGTGAAGTACGGCGAATGGACTCGTGCCTTGTTCCGCAGAACACTGCTCGTCATCATTCTGTTTGCCGGTATGGGCGTTGCGATTTTCCAGATGTTCCGCGTGCTCCCGACCGGCTTTGTGCCGAGTGAGGACCAGGGTTACGTTCTGGCGGCCATCATGCTTCCTTCCTCTGCGAGCCTGCAGAGATCTACAGAAGCGATGGACACCATCGAAAAAGCTCTGGATCCGGTCAAGGGCATTATGACGAAGAACTCCATCGGCGGCTTCTCCCTGCTTGACGGCGGTATGAAGACCAATGCCGGTACGTTCTTCATGACCTTAGATCCTTTTGAAGAGCGCTATAAGAATTCGGAAACTGCCAAAGAGATGAGTGCGGATGCGATTATGCAGCAGATGCAATACCGCGGCATGGCTTCTCAGATGCAAGCTTTGGTGGTTCCGATTAACCCGCCGGCGATTCCGGGCTTAGGTACCACAGGCGGTTTTGAATTCTGGATTCAGGACACCGGAAGCGGCACACCTCAGCAGTTGGGCGATGTCTTGAACAACTTCCTGCAGAAGGCCCGTCAGCGTCCGGAACTGACAGGACTCACGAGCACTTATAACGCCAACAATCAGCAGCTCAAGATTAACTTTGACCGAGATAAGGCTCAATTATTAGGCTTAAGCACAGCAGATGTGTTTAATACACTGCAAAGCCAGTTTGGTTCAGCGATTTCCAGTCAGTTCAGCCAGTTCTCCCGTGTTTGGTTCGTGATCATGCAGTCCGAGCCGAAATATCGTGCAAAACCGGAAGACATTGACAAACTGTATGTCCGCAACACGGACGGCGAAATGATTCCGTTAAGTTCCGTTATTACGACGGAATATACCAACGGTGCAACTTCGCTGCCGCACTACAACGGCTTCCCCGCTGCACAGGTGATCGGCAATGCCGCTCCGGGCTACTCTTCCGGTCAGGGCATGAAGGCCTTGGAAGAAGTCGCAGCCGAAGTGTTGCCTCCGGGTTACACCTACGGATGGACCGGTATCAGCTACGAACAGCAAAGTTCGGGATCTTCTTCCGCAATTGTGTTCGGTTTCGGTCTGCTGCTGGTGTTCCTAGTGCTGGCTGCACAGTATGAAAGCTGGGCACTTCCGGGTTCCGTGATTCTGGCGGTTCCGTTCGGCGTGATCGGAGCTTTGCTGGCAACCTGGGCCCGCGGCCTGGAAAACGACGTTTACTTCCAGATCGGTATGCTGGTGATGATCGGTTTGGCGGCAAAGAACGCGATTTTGATTGTGGAATTTGCGGTTGAACTTCGTCACAAAGGTATGGACTTGGTGCGAGCCGCTATCGATGCCGGCGAACTTCGTTTCCGTCCGATTATCATGACGTCTCTGGCGTTCATCGGCGGTACTTTCCCGCTGGCTATTGCGACCGGCGCCGGCGCGGCCTCCCGTCATTCTCTGGGTACCGGTATTGTGGGCGGCATGATCGGTGTGTCTACGCTGGCTCTTCTGTTCGTGCCGATCTTCTACGTCTGGTTTGAAGGCTGGGCCGAACGCTCCGGTGCTAAGAGCGCTTTGAAACTCGCAGCCAAGCTCTCTTCCAGAAATATTCCGATTACCGACAAGCTTCGTTCCGCTATTCTCCGCGGACCGGGTACTGTTTATGATCCGAATGCAACCGTAAAAGTTTCTCCGACCGGCGAACTTACGATTACCAACTCTCCGGGATTTAACCCCGAAGGCTTGGAAAACCAGGATATCGGTATCGGTGACTTGACACCGCAGGAACAGCAGGCGAATGTGAAATCCGCTGACGAGCTGACCGATCTTGAAAGAGATAAGAGCATTAAGAGCGACAAGACAGAAATTACGAAAGTTGAGCTTGCCGCCAATGAAGCCTCCCAAAAGGCAGCTGATGCTTCTCAAAAAGCTGCGGATGCCGATAAGAACAAAGGAGAAGGCAAATGATGAATCGACGCACATTTCTAGCAGCGGCGGTTAGCGCCGCAATGCTGACGGGCTGCGCGGTCGGTCCCGACTATAACCGTCCTTATGTTCCGGTTCCAAAGGACTACCGACACGTTCGCGGTGAAGAGACGGATGTCAATCTTTTGAAGGCGAGATGGTGGACTGAGTATCACGATCCCAACCTTGACTTCTTCGTCTCTAAAGCGATTGCCAATAACCGCACGCTTCAACAGACGATGGCCAACGTTGAGAGGGCCGCAGCGGCTCTGACAACGGCCCGAGCCAATCTCTTCCCGCAGCTTAATTACTCAGGCGACCTTGGAAAATCGAAGGCCAGCCTGAATACTCCGACCGGGGCTGCAATGGGAGACAAGCCGATCAAGAGCTACGAAGTCCTCGCAACAGCTTCTTGGGAAATTGACTTGTGGGGCAAGATCAGACGTCAGACCGAGTCTGCTCAGGCCAGCTTGAGAGCGACGGAAGCGGCTCATCGGGCAGCGATTTCTTCTGTTATCGGTTCAGTGATCAGTACTTATCTTTCGATCCTGATGACCGAAGAGCAGTACAAGATTGCTGAGGAGACTGCGGAGAGCTATCACAAGACTTACCAGCTGTTCCTCTTGAGATTTAACCACGGCAACGTTTCAGAGATGGAAGTTGCTCAGGCTTGGTCGCAATGGGAAAGCGCGATGGTCCAGATCCCGCAGATTCGCCAGAACCGCACGGAGCTGAAGAATTCGCTTTCCATTCTGACGGGTGTTCCGGTTGAGGACTTTCCGAAACCCAAAGCATTGGATGAACTGGACGTACCGGATGTTGTTGCCGGGATTCCGAGTCAGTTACTGGAAGAACGTCCCGACGTGATTCAGGCAGAAGAGCAGCTTAAAGCTGCCAACGCCGATATTAGTGCGGCTAAAGCACTTTACTTCCCGTCGATCTCTTTGTCCGGGGGCCTCGGCTTTTCCAGTGACCAGCTGAGAGAGTTGTTCAAGGGTCCGTCTAAAGTTTGGCAGTACGCCGGCAATATCAGCGGACCGATCTTCCATTGGGGCGCAGTAACCGCCGGCGTCCGCAGCGCGGAAGCCCAGCAGAAGGCATTGTTGGCAGCTTATCAGTTAGCAGTCTCAACAGCCTTTGCCGATGTGGATAACGCTTTGAGTCGCCGCCAGAACGTGATTGAAGAACTTCGCAACAAGCGGAGTCTGGTCATGAGCTTGGAAGATTATTCTCGTTTGGCTAACGCTCAGTATCAGGGCGGCTACACGGGCTACTTCACGGTTTTGCAGGCCGAGCAGTCTCTGCTGCCGCAGCAGATTTCGCTAGCCGAAGTGAAGTCTCGTGCTTTGAACTCGGTTGCTCAGATCTATCAGGCTTTGGGCGGTGGCTGGATCGACCAGGCTTTGATTGAAGAACAGCAGGCCATTCGAGAAATCGAAGAAGCGGAAAAGCTCAAAAAACAATCTCCGGCTGCAAACCAAGCTGAGCCTGCGCCAAAACCCGTTGACGGCGAACCTGTGAAACTTGATACGGCGAAACAGCAATAGTTGAAGCATTAGAAAACAGAGACGGCGAGCGCGATTTTGACTCGCCGTTTTTTACGCCTGAAAAAGGCGAAAAAAAATCCGACGCCGCGCGGCGCCGGATAAGCAAATGAGTTTTAAATGAAGGAGCTCTGCCGTGACATAGGAGGAAAACACGGTGGCTACAACTTCATCTCATGCAACACCAAAATCTTTCATCCCCTTCAAATGAAAGACTGTGAAGACCCAAATCGATGTCTTCAGGGCGGTAATCTACACGCATTGCTCAAGTAATACAGTCAGAAATTGTGTTAGTTGTGAAGTTTTGTGTCGATGAGACCCCCTTGAAAGAAAATGAAAACTTTTGCGCAATATCGAAGCACTTTGAGCTTCTTGCTCCGGGAAGTTAAATCAAGTTCAGCTTGGGATGATTGAACTCGATTCAAGGAGTTTATGGGGTTTTCTGCCTATGAGATTGCACCAGTGCAGTCAGTTGGGAAAAGCCCCAGCTGAGAATTTAGTGCTTCAGCAATGCAAATTAGCGTTTGAAGGGTAGGCTTTCGGTCTTCCCCGAACGTTTGTTCAACATTCTTTAGGTTGCCACCCGACCCTTGCATCGCTCTAACCGGCTTTGATCTAAGGACTGATTCGACAGCACTGACGATATGGTCAGTGTCTCTCGAAGAAAAGGCTTCATTCAGAAACAGAAGGACGTCTTCCTTCGTTTCTAAGTACTCAGCGGCATCAAAGTTTTTTAGGTTTTGGTAATTAATCATTGTTCGGGTTTTGATCTCTGCAATTTTTTGATAACGTCGGATGGAACGACCATGTTTCTTTCAGAAACGGAATAAGTTTTTCTAAGTCAGGAATCTTCCTCCCCGGGTGCTTTAGAAGCCATACAGGAGCGTTTGGAAGATGCTATTCTCCCAGTATTTGAATCAAGCTGCCGCTCTTCGTTAATGACTCTGCCGCCCAAAGAGGAATGCGAAGTGCAATACCTAAACCTTCAACTGCAGCACTGATCATTGCTTCATCAGAATTAATTCTGATCTGAGGTGCCACAGTAATGGTGATACTTTGAAGAGGTCCTTGCAAAAGAACTTTCTCGCTCTTCGAATGGATTAGAGGCAGTTTTTCTAACTGAGCAGGAACCGTGATTCTTTTGTTTTGCGCAAGAAAGTCGGGAGAGGCAAAAATTCCATATGAAATACTTGCGATATCGTAAGCAATCATCCTGACATTAGGCAGCGTTTGTGTACAAATGATCAGATCGAAATTTTCAGGCTGAATGTCGTCGAGGTTTTGATAACTGTTGATCTCGATAGGTGTGTGGTTCAAAGATTGAAGTTTTTCGAACTCAGCAAGAGGTTTGGCGATCAGGCCGGTCAGAGCACCGGGAACGGCAAGCCGAATGGTCGAGGATCGTAGTGTTGCATCTTCCGATGCTGACAAAACCTCATGAATCTCGTGTAGAAGTTTGACCGCTTCTTTGTATTTTTGGGCGCCTAACCATGTGGGCCTTACTCCTGAGCGTGAACGATCCAGAAGAGGCTCTCCAAGAAGGTGTTCAAGTTTTGTGATTTCTTTGCTGACGACGGCTGGATCGGTGCCGGCGGCAGCCGCTGCTCCAAGGATACTTCCTTTTTCAATGGCAAGAATGAATAACTGCCACTGGCGCAAAGTTGCATTATTTTCGGTGTTTTTAGAATTCATGTTTAAAAAATAAGTTCCGGGTTAGAGCGCCATTTTTCAGAGATGAAGTCACACAAGGCTTCGACGGCTGACGTTGGTTTTCTGCCGACGGGAAGAAGCAGGCTGACGGGAGAAGGTTCTGGCTCCCATTCCGGAAGAACATGAATAAGTTGTTTGCGGCGTACTAAATCCAAACTATCGTAACGGAAGGCGTGAACACTGATTCCGGCATCGGACAACGCTGCGGTTCTTGCCGCTGTATGATCTTTTAGTCTAAGTTTTGAGTGGATGGGAACGAGGACACGCTCATTGTTCTTAAGAAGGACTAAAGGCCCTCCGTTGACTAAATCGTTGCCGCCTAAAAGTTCATGAAATTCTAAATCTTCCGGTGTTTTCGGAGCACCGTGTTTTGCGAGATAACCAGCGGACGCCACCATCATTCGGCGCATTTCTCCAAGTTTTCTAATCACGGCATTCGAACACGGGTAAAGGCCATGGTTAATCCTGATGTCGCACTCAGGAGGAATGATGTGGACAGGCCCGAGAGTCAATGTCAGATTGACGACGAGTTCTGGATTTCTCCTTTGGAATGCAGTAATCCAAGGAATTAACAAACCATTTCCGATCGCGTTGGGAGCAGATCGGATGCTTCCGCTGATGCTGCCTTCCGGTCGTGAGACGGGCGCTGACAGCTTATTAAAACGCTCTAAGAGAGGCTGGATTTTTTCAAGAAATACGCAGCCATGCGGAGTCAATTCGCTTCCGTCTTGATCCCTCACAAAAAGCTTTCCGACGGATTTTTCAAGTGCGGAAATACGACGGGAAACCGAAGCTTTTGAAATATGGAGCTGTTCGGCGGTTTTTCCGACACTGCCTAACCTCGCAAGAACGACAAAGGTTTCCAGGGTTTCGATGGTATCAAGGCTGCGCATAGTGTTCCGTTTAGATCAAAACGATGTCACTCTTTGATATCTTACCGTAACGCAGTTCAGTCTTCACAATGGTGACATAACGATAATCCATAGGAGAAGATTATGACTTGGACAGTGTGGGCTGCCATCGTTATCGTCATTTTGACGGTGGCTGCTCTGATCAAGCGCTATGAAACCCGCTTGGTCTTGTTAGCTTCCGGTTTCCTTATGACCTGTCTGTCTTTAGATCCGATGCAAGGTTTGAATGCATTTGCGAAGTCTATGACGAACAGCGGGCTGATCATGGCGATTTGCTCGGCGATGGGCTTTGCTTTCGTCGTGCAGATGACCAAATGCGACGTGCATTTGGTCAAGCTTTTATCGGCACCTTTGAGCAAACTTGGCTTACTGTTAATCCCGGCGGCAACTGCTATTACCTATTTCATCTGCATTGCGATTCCGTCCGCGGCCGGTTGTGCAGCAGCCGTGGGGCCGACAATGATTCCTTTGCTTCGTCGAGCCGGCGTCAGCCGTCCCGGTACCGCCGCAGCAATCCTCGGCGGAACGTTCGGCTCCATGCTTTCTCCCGGTCTTTCTCACAACGCTTATGTGGCCAAAATGGCCAACCTTGATGTCATCCAAACAATCGGCGTCCACATGAACTACACATTGGTTTGCGGCGCGATCTCGATGATCGGTGTCACGATCATGTGTATTTTGCTCGGAGACTACAAGCCGGGCTCTGTTTCTGAAGATGAATTAGCCGAAGAAAGCGATGTTCAGCGCGTCAATATCTTGAAAGCTTTGGCGCCGCTTGTTCCCGTGCTTATTCTCGTTACCGGAAATTTGTGGATTCCCGCTATAAAGATGGGCGTTGCTCAGGCCATGATTGTCGGCGCAATCTACACGCTGGCAGTAACTTTGTCTGATCCTCAGGCTTTCTCTAAACGTTTCTTTGCAGGTATGGGCAACGGATACGGAGAAGTCTTAGGCATCATTATCGCAGCAGGTGTTTTTGCCGCCGGCTTGAAGGCATCCGGTCTCATTGCCGTCTTCATTGAAGTGCTTCGCGGATCAAACGAAATTGCTCGCTGGGGCGGGTCCCTTGGACCATTTGTGATGGGTGTCATCACCGGGTCGGGAGATGCTGCTGCATTTGCTTTTAACGAAGCGGTTACGCCGCATGCCCCGAGTTTCGGTATGGCTGTTCCGACGCTGGGAACTATGGCTGCTTTGGCCGGGGCGCTTGGCCGAATGATGAGTCCCATTTCAGGTGTTGCCATCGTGATTTGCGGCCTTGCTGGAGTCAGCAATCCGATCGAACTGACGAAACGTCTGGCTATTCCGATGATTATTGCCGTCATCTTTGTTGCATTAGCTATGGTTTAGGAGAACATCATGGATTACGTCAAAAACGCAGTAAAACTCAGAAGAGAGCTTCATCAAATTCCTGAGCTTGGTTGGGGCGAATTTTGCACAACCGCCAAAATTTTGGAGACAATTGAACCGCTTGGTTGGAAGACGTATGCCGGAGTTGAGCAGGTCGGCCTTGATGCGGTTATGGGAAGACCGGAAGACTTTGTCGAAAAAAGCAAACAGAGGGCTCTGGAAGAAGGTGTCGACCCGAAACTCATCGAGAGAATGCACGGGTACACGGGTACTATCGCGGAATTAGATACCGGCAAACCGGGTCCTGTCACGGGTCTGCGTTTCGATATTGACTGCGTCGGTGTTGAAGAAACAGACCTCAAAGACCATCTTCCGAACAAGGAAAACTTCAGATCTCGTCACGCAGGTGTCATGCATTCCTGCGGACATGACGGCCACACGGCCGTAGGTCTGACCATGGCGCAATGGATCGTTGATCACAAAGATCAACTGTGCGGAAAGATTAAGCTGATTTTCCAGCCGGCGGAAGAAGGCGTGAGAGGAGGTGCGGCTCAAGCAGCTTCCGGCCTCTTAGACGACGTCAACTATCTGTTAGGAGCTCATCTGGCAATGATGTGTCCGACCGGTGAAGTCTGTGTCTATCCGGAAGGTGTCCTCTGCACGACTTAGTTGGATGTTCGCTTCAAAGGTCGTCCGACTCACCCGACAATGAGTCCTCACCTTGGAAGGAATGCTTTGGCCTGTGCTTGCACGTGTCTATCTGAGCTTCTTGGCATGGCTCGCCATGGAAAAGGTATCGGCTGCATTAACGTAGGAATGATGCAAGCCGGAGAAGGCAGAAATGTCATTCCGGTACATGCCCAGGTCCAATTAGAAGTACGCGGGGAAACAGCCGAAATCAACGATTTCATGGTAGATCAGGCCAATCGTATCGTTAAAGGTACAGCCTTGGCTTACGACGTTGAGTATGAAGTTGAGAAAGTCGGTGAGGCCGGTGAACTTAATAATGATCCGGAACTGGCAGCTATGGTGACGGAAGTTGCCGGAAGCCTTCCGAGCTGTGAACGCGTTGTACAGCACAAGAAGCTTGGATGCTCTGAGGATTTCACGATGCTCGCAACCCGCGTGAAAGCTGCAGGAGGCAAGAGCGAATTTTTTGTAGTGGGTGCCGACAGAACAGCAGCGCACCATCAGAGAGAATTTGATTTTGATGAGAAAGGGCTCGAAACAGCTTTCGGTATTTTCAAAGGCTGTGTGATGAAACTGAACGGAATCTAATCCTCTAAGCCACCTCAAAACCATAAAGCAACGGGCTCGATAATCGAGCCCGTCTTAGCACCTTCTAAAAACTAGCGATTACTTGTGCGCTTTTTTGATGGCAGCCGAGGCAGCGTCAGCGGCGTCAACACCGGAGATGATTGCCCAGGAGTTCATCATAGCGGTCATGGAGTCGGCACCGTTAGCACCGCCGACCACGCAGCCTGCACCATAGAGGCCCGGGATGGGTTTGCCGCCTTTACCCAGGATCTGCATGTTGGCGTTGGCTTTCAGGCCGCCGAGCGTTGTCGCAAAGCGAGGCTTCTGTTCAACAATGTAGAACGGCGGCTTAATCAGTTCCTTCGGATCTTTACGGTTGAACTGAGTATCCTTGCCGGCTTTAGCCATTTCATTCCACTGTTTAACAGTGGCTTCGAGGCCTTCCGGATTGATACCGATTTCTTTGGCTGCTGCGGCTAAACTGTCGGATTCAACCATGACAGGTTTGCCGTTGTTCTTGATGTTGAGCCATTCGCGAAGAACTTTTTCATCCGGAACGAGCTTGTCTTCGATACTCTTGGCCAGATAGCGCTTGTAGCCGGTTTCGTCCATTACCAAGTACATGATCTTATCGGGCTGAGCAACTGTAATGTCGGTCAATTCGCCCAAAGAAGCACGTTCATTGATGATACGTTTGCCTTGACTGTTGACATAGATGGCACCGGTGTCGTTAATCGTGGCTGTGGAGCTGGCGGTTGCAGCTAAACCATGATGAGGAACGGTTTCAACGCCTTGCGGGTAGACCTTCACGAGGTCCATGTTGATGTTTTCTGCACCGATCTTGCGAGCCATTTCATAGCCTTGACCTGCGTCGCTGTCTAGCCCATAGAAGAGGTAGCCATTCAGTGTCTTCGGAAGCATGTCGGTCTTAGCACCGAAACCGCCGGAAGCCAGAATGGTTTCTTTGGCATTGATGGTGATCTTGTCGCCGTCGGAATTGACAGCATGGATACCGTCAACACGTCCGCCTTTGTAAATCAAGGAAGTAGCGCGTGTTTCCATCAGGATCTTGCCGCCGTGATCCGTGAAGATACGGGACATCGTTCTGATGAAGTTGGGAGAGCGGCCTTCGACGCCAAGCTGACGGGAAGCGGAGTGGTCAGGATACTGAGTTGCGGCAGGACCGTAAGGAATCTTGAGGTCGTCGATCAGCCAATCCACGACGGAGCCGGCTTTTTCGGTAACCATCTTGACGAGGACCGGGTCATTGCGGTGTTTGCCGACATGCATGATGTCTTTGTAGGCAAGGGCAGGAGAGTCCTTGGTTTCATGCATGACTTCGCGCTGATAGCGGGAACCCGTTGCAATCAGCGTACCGGCATTCAAAATCGTATCGCCGCCGAGGTACGGCATTTTTTCAATCAGGATTGTGGGATTGCCGTTTAACTGAGAACGGACGGCTGCGGCCATACCGCTGGCGCCGGAACCGACAACGACAACAGCTGTTTTGTAGCTGACATCAATGTTGGAAGCGGGTTTCTTAATCGGAGCTTTGTAGAACTCGCTCGGTGTACCGCCGGCCGCTTTGACTGCGTTGGTGGCGGCAGCCTTAATAGCCATGGAAGTTAAGGAAGCGCCGGCAACGTTGTTTACGCCCAGAGACTGGCGAGCAACGATTTCAGCTGGAATACGTGCAATCGCAGCATCGCCGATCATGGCGGATTCGCCGGATTTCACGACTTTAACGTTTGCAATTTTTCCGGCTTTAATCGTAACGGCAACGGTGACAGGGCCGTTTTTGCCGTTGGCTGTTCCTTCAAAAGTACCGTCCTGAATAGCGGCCTGTGCGTAAGATGCAACGGCCATAGAAACAGCGACGGAAGTCAGCAATGTCTTAAAAATCATTGAGTTATCTCCATTGGTGCGGTTGTTAACTGTGTCGAATTGTAAATGATTTAGATAAAAATAGATAGAATTTCTTACGTATTTCCACTTAACTATTACGAACACCCCCTTGAGAGACAAGGTAACTAATTAAAAATCTTGAGAAAAATTTTTCAGCCGTTTTGATTAATACGGGGGATGAAAAATGGATATGTTTCTTCGGAATTTTTTCTTCAAACAACTGGAGTATGTGCCTTCCTATTTTGGGGCTCGTAGGAATATGGGGTTTCTACCTATTGTAGTATCGTCGAGTTTGGTTGGTTTGGTATTACTTAGGTTTTGAAGATGCAGTTACATACCGAAAATTCGTCAGTCCGATTTATTGCGATCAGCTTGCTTGTTTTTCTGGCTGTCAGTTTTGTGGGATATTGGTACTGGAGTCCGTACTACGCTGCCGATCAAATCAAGAATGCTGTAGAGTCAGGCGACACAACAAAGATGAGTAAGTTCATCGATTTTCCCAAAGTCAGACTAAACATCCAGCGCCAAATCAATAACCAAATTGATATCAAGCTGCAGGAATTCCAACAGATGCCCAGCCACAACCAGATAGACCTGTATTCTTTCCAGCTCGTTGACCGCCTTGTCCGCGACCTCATTACAGAAGAAGGGATTGCTGCATTGATCAGCGGAAAGAATAAATTGAGCAAATACGCTTCTCACGAAGAACACGGCCAACTGAAAGACGTCGTACCTCAGGTTAAGGATGATGAACCCTGTGATGTCGAGGTCGAAAAGAAATACGGCGACGATTTCAACCGCTTTTACGTGACTTTGACCGGTAAAGATGAACCGGAGGATAAGGTTCTCATTACGCTTTCGCGTGAAGGATTTTTCTTCTGGCGCGTCACAAACGTTCTTTTGCCGTTTGGCGCTTAATTTCAGAACTTGTCTGCACAAGATCATAGGCAGCAAGAATTAGCGGAAATCTGGCTTTTAGGGCATTTTTTGATTGCTTGACTATTGTCTTCAAACGCACCAAACTAACTTCACCTTGCTGATGTGAGACGCTAGGCTGGGAAAGTTTCCGTTTCCTTGTCTGTTCTGTTAGTTCTAAGCTATACCTTCGTGCAGAAAGTGCGTCCATGGTTTGATGAGCTCCTGCCGATCTGAAATTTTCAAAGGAAGTTAAATGCCGTTTGTTTTTGCTCAAGCTTGTGTTCCGGCGGTTCCCGTCTGGGGCGAAAAAGATCAATATTTTCCGATTCATCGTGTTTACGCAATCGCCGGTAATTATGCTGATCATCTAGCTGAATTGGGCCGAGAAGAAAAGACGGAACCGGTGTTTTTTACAAAACCTTCTGACGGCCTTGTGGTTTGTAGAGAAGGCAAGAGTGCAGACATACCTTATGCACGAGAGACGGATTCACTTTGCCTTGAAGTTGAACTCGTTGTTGCTATCGGCAAAACCGCGCCGGAAACGGGCTTTGTGACTCCCGAGGAAGCCGAGGAATATGTTTTCGGTTATGCCGCAGGTGTTGAGTTCACACGCCGCAATTTCCAGAAAGCTGCCCGCGAAAATCGTCAGCCTTGGGAAAAAGCCAAATGCTTCGACGACTCGGCGCTCATCACTGAAATCAGAGAAAAACATCGCATGCCCGACATGGATCAGGCAACTCTTTGGCTTTATGTCGACAATCAGGAAAGACAAAGAGGCAATACGAACCAGATGATGCACAGCATCCCTGAGCTGGTATCCGAAATTTCTAAATATTGGCGTTTGACGGCAGGAGACCTGATTTACACAGGAACTCCGAAAGGAAGCGGCCCGATTGATATCGGACAGAGTTTTGAGGGCGGTGTGAACGGCGCCGGAAAGTTCGCGGGTAAGATTGTTAGTCGTTAAGATAAGTTTTAGAAACAGTCAAGGCTAGTTCGGTGATTTCCGTCCTAGCCTTTCGTTATTTTTGCTTATGAGCAAAGTTTGCTGAATTGCTGCTGGCCTCTCTCATTGTAAGTAATGGCGAAATTGCCTTGACGCACAGTCACTGAGCTTCCCGTATATCCCAAGAGCGTCCCAAGTTTGCCAAAAAGCATGACTCCTTTTTCGTTGTAGACGCAAACGAATTTGCCTTGTTGTACAGCGCTTCCAATTGCCATTTTCTTCTCCTCGCTTTCTAAAATTCCGGAGACTTCTTAAGGAATCCCCCTGCCGGTATTCTAGTTCGGAGAGAAGAAGAAAGAAAAGACTATTGGCCGGCGGAAAGCGGTGTGACTGTCTCTTTGATTCCGTTGATGTTTCCGGCGATGCTGCTCGGCTGAGGCTTCAAATGTGGCGGAAGAAGTTTTTCTCCGTCGATCAAACCTTTCTTGCCCATCATCTCTGCAATCGCTGACCCCAGCTCAGCCACAGCGCCGGCGTAAAAATAGCTGCTGTTGTATCGGAGAACCGCGGTGAAGTTTTTAGTTCCGACTCGGTAAAGCTTTTCAAAATCAACAGAACCCGGCAGATAGAACGGATAGTCCACAATGAACACGGGCATATTGCCGGCAAAGCGATCTGCATTGTCTAACGGTTTAACGCCGTTATTGATCAACTGGTTCCAGGTAAAGCGAGGATTAGTGCCACCCCCGAACTTAGCAGCCTGAGCCGGAGAGATATCAGCTTCAATTAACATCGGCAGGCCTTCGACCCAGCCATGTTTGCTCAGGTAGTTGGCGATAGAGCCGATGGTATCGGCGGTCGAATGATTGATGTCGATCTTTCCGTCACCGTCAAAGTCAACACCGAAACGTTTAATAGAGCTCGGCATAAACTGAGGAAGACCGACAGCACCGGCATAAGAGCCTTGAACCTCAAAAGGCTTTAGGTCGTTGTTGTAAAGAATGACCAGGAATTCCTCAAGCTCTTTCTTAAAGAAATCAGCTCTGCGCTTGTAATCAAAACTCAATGTGACCAATGAATCGAGGACTTTCCAGCTGCCGGTGTTTTCGCCGTAGCGGGTTTCTACACCAATGATACCGATGATGACGGCCGGGTCCACATGATAGATTTCTCGGGCGCGCTCTAAGTAGACTTCATTGTCTTTCCAGAACTGGACGCCTAAGTTCAGGCGATGGGCACCAAGGAAGATATTGCGGTATTTTTCCCAGTCCTTGCGGGTGTCTTTAGTACCCGGCTTGGCGCGTTTCGGTGTCATCAGACGTTCGATTTTGGGTTGGTAAGTCGCCTGATCCAAGATGGCGGCGACCCAATTCTGATCGAGCCCGCGGCGTTTGCAGACGTCTTGAATGAATTTTTTAACTTCAGGTCTTCTGCTGTAGGGCATTGCCTTCTCAGCGGAACTTGAGGACATGGATTGTGCCAATGCCAAACCGGAAAAAGCGGCGAGCCCTGAAATACCTGAAATAAGAATTGATCGTCTGAGCATATAACGCCTCCTAAGTCCTACTAAGATTACCTGAATTTGCTCCGAATTGTACGGACAAGGTGTAAACGTCGCGAGAAAAATTCCACCACAGCAACATTGAGTGACAAGAACAGTCTTTGTTGATCTTTTGGAAACTCATCGGCATTGTCGGTTTTGACTTAATACGAGTTAAACTCTAATTTATTTTTTACCGTAATTTTTTTACGGTTGAGTGCTACCATCTCCAAGTATCCGTTAAGGAGAAGTGAGAAAGGATGTTGAAGAGATTTCAGGTAAGTAACTTCAAGCAGTTCAATTCGTTGGAGTGGAATTTTTCTAAAGTGAGAAGCTATGACTTCTCCAGGGGCTGTTTGACGGAGACGTCGGCGGGAAACTTTGTTAAGACTGCATTAGTTTTCGGTCGTAATAGCTCAGGTAAATCTAATCTGGGACTTGCAGTTTTTGACATTCTGCAACATCTCTCTGGTAAAGCAGCAAAAAAGGGCGCTTACACATACTACGCAAATGCCGACCATCCTAATGAAGCCGTCAAATTTAGCTATACCTTCTTGTTGGACGGCAAGGAAGTTGTCTATTCCTACAGCAAAATGTCCTGTCTTGAATTATCAGCAGAGTCTTTACTAATAGACGGGAACGAAGTTTTTTCTTGGAATAAGGAAGAGAACATTCATAAATTTGACAATCTCCCCTCTTTTGGCTTTGAGAGTCCTAATTTTGTCCATAAAGATTCTCAGCTTTCTTTCCTTAGTTACCTGGCAGATAGCCCTCTATTACAGCCTAGTTCAACAATAAGAAGACTCGTGGATTTCGTAAGGTCTATGCGCTGTTTTAGCCCTGATAAAGGAAGCGGCTTGGGGGGTCTTTCACCGGTAAAGAAAAATTTTGAATCTTTCATCATCAGAAATGGTCTGCTAGAAAAGTTTGAAAACTTTCTGAATGAGCACGGCGTTAAGGAACGGCTGAAAGTAGCTACGACCTTGGAAGGTCGCGAAGGGTTGTATGTTGACCACGAGCAGGCGTTACCTTTTTTAGCGGTTGCCTCAAGCGGCACTTTGTCGCTTACTTCTTTGTTCTACTGGCGAGAATTCCTTAAAGCAAACGAACCAAGTTTGATTTATATCGACGACTTCGACGCTTTTTACGACAACGAAGTTGCTAAGCAAGTTTTCGGTATAGCGAAAACCCTCGATATTCAATGTATCCTCACAACCCACAATACCAATTTGTTAACCCACGCAAATACGCGAGCTGATTGTTGTTTCTTGTTGCGGGAGAACAACATAAGACCATTTTCGGATCTGACCACCCGAGAAATACGTCAGGGCAATAATCTTGAAAAACTCTTCCTGAGTCATGAATTCGAGAACTAAGCGGATCATTGTTATGTTTTGGACTCACGGTTAATCCAACAAAAGTAATTCACTGCCTTGCATTAATTGTTTTGTTGTCGGCAGAACCATCCCAAGAAAAAGTTAAAATTGAAGGAAAGGCTCAAAAAGAAGAAATCCCATGGCTGACACAGCTTTCTATACTCACGGATTGTTCCTCAAACATAAGATGGGGAACAACAATCCCGAATGTCCCAAACGCCTGGAAAAAATCGAAGAGCTCATGCTGGCTGCCGGTACATCTCAGTTTGTCGATCAAAAGACGCCGCCGATGGTTGCTGTAACCGACATGCTGGCTGCGCACGATGCCGACTATATTTCCTACCTCTCTCACAACTCACCGAAAGAAGGTCTGAACACTATCAGTGTCGACACTGCGATGAATCCATACACATGGGAGGCGGCGCAATATGCCGCAGGCGCCGCCTGCGCGGGCGTGGACGATGTTCTTTCAGGTCAATATAAGAAGGTCTTCTGCGCGGTCAGACCGCCCGGACATCATGCGCATCGGGATCATTCAGGCGGATTCTGCTTCTTAAATAATGTGGCAATCGGTGCGCTGCACGCCATAGGAGTCTACGGATTAAAAAGAGTCGCGGTTGTGGACTTCGATGTTCATCATGGGGATGGGACAAGCGACATCCTGGGTGGCCGAGATGATGTTTTAATTCTGGACGGATTCCAGGAAGCGCTTTTCCCCTATGCCCATATCCATCATGCACCGCCCAACGCCGTTTACACTCCTTTCCCGGAAGGCACGGAGGGAATAGCACTTCGCCGAACCATGGACGAAGTTTGGATGCCCAAGCTCAAGGAATACAAACCTGAACTGATTATGGTTTCTGCAGGATTTGATGCCCACCGAGAAGAAGACCAGGCACAGCTTTTAATGGTTGAACGCGACTATGCATTTTTGGGACGCCGGCTGGCTTCCTGCAAGTCTGAGATTCCTGAATGCCGTGGGGTCGTGGCGGTGCTGGAAGGCGGATACAACACATCTTCTTTGGCCAGAAGCTGCGCGGCCTTCATTCATCAGCTGGCTTGCACGGATTAATCGATGCACTCAGGAAAGAACTTGCTTATGCCCGGCGTGTCCAAGCGGGAGGTTCTTGCTTGGGCGTCCTACGATTTTGCCAACTCCGGCTACACCACCGTCATTCTGACGGCTGTTTACAACGCGTTTTTTGTTTCGGTCGTCGCGGAAAATGCCGTTTGGGCAACATTTGCCTGGACGCTGACGATCACGCTTTCCAACTTGCTGTCCATCGCTGTCATTCCGGTGATCAGTGCTTTGGCAGATGCAAAAGCGAATAAACGCTTCTGGCTTGCCGTGATGACGGGAATCTGCTGTATGAGTACCGCTACGCTTGCCTATACAGGCCCGGGAACTTTAGCGTCTGCGGTTATTTTGATCATCATTTCTAATACGGCATTTAACGCCGGTGTTTCGCTTAATTCAGCTTTTCTTTCCGAGTTGGCAAAGCCGGAAGCGTTCGGCAAAGTTTCCGGCTGGGGTTGGTCTTTCGGATATCTAGGCGGGATCGTCAGTTTGGCGGCTTGTCTGCTCATCGTTTTTGAAGGACAGAAAGCAGGGCTCCCGGCTGATGTCTATGTGCCTTACACGGCAATGTCGACTGCGACGATTTTCTTTGTGATGGCGCTTCCGATGCTCTTGTATGTTAAGGAGCGTTCCAAGCCTAAAAACATCTCTTTTGAAAAGACTTTCAAACGAATCCGAAAGGAATCTGCTGACAGTTTCCGGCTCCTCAAGCGTTATCCGGAATTTTTGAAGTTTTGCGCCTGCGGGCTTTTCTACCAGGCC
>ERZ791704.597-NODE-597-length-21148-cov-4.18746_pt1 | contig 21148 bp, 18 predicted proteins | sample MGYA00510045_ERZ791704 | MGnify/ENA primary metagenome ERZ791704 (study PRJEB30046, sample SAMN00715247) | human gut metagenome | study: EMG produced TPA metagenomics assembly of the A metagenome-wide association study of gut microbiota in type 2...
ATTTCTGTCTGTGCAAGAGATTTTAAAAGTGTGCGTTAATAAATTCGTTAATATGAAAATTCGTTACTATACTACTAATTTACAATACATTATATAATATAATAGCATCATAATCCTCATTAATTCAGTTATTCAGGACACTCAACAAATAATGACCGGGCAGTTTGATCTTTCCGGCACTTGCCCGAATGACACCGAAACCCTTCCAAACCTTACCACCGATTTCTCCGTAATTACTTTTCAGTACGATTGCATACTGTTCAGAGGGAGGAATATGATAAAGGCGAAGGTTATCCAATAGTCCGGAAAGGTTGCGCGGGTGTCCGTCAGCAGGAGCTTGCATCCGGTCAATATCCGACTGTGTCAGTTCACGTTTCTTCTTCGCCGGTTTTCTGTTAGAAAAATTTCCTCCCTCTTCTTCCTCATCCCCTCCTTTGGGCAAAGGAGGGTTAGGGAGGATGTTTTCTTTCCTTTCTTTTTCTTTTCTTTTTATGAGGGTGCTTTTTGTTGCAGTATCCGGGGATTCTGTTACAGTATCGAGGGTTTGCGTTACAATATCCGGGGTTTCTGCAACAGCATCCGAAAGGGTGGAGTGTACGGTTTCCTCATCCGGCAGCAGACAGTAGTCCGGAGAAATATGACGGCGGCTGCGGCGTTTAGTGATAAAAAGGAACTGCCGCTGAATGTCGGCGGAAGTCAGGATGCCGTAACGTTCGTAGAGAGAGGAATCGAAGAAACCGTACTCCACAAACAGACGAAGCACCCGGCGGACACTATCGTTGTCCGTGCTGAAGAGCTGGTCGGAGAGTTCGTCATAGAAGTCATCGTCGACATGAATATAATAACCCTCGCCCGAATATAGATAAGACAGGGTATAGAGCAGGATCGTGAAGGCAGAATCGCCTTCACGCTTCATCACACGGCGTACGACACGGTCGTGCATAAAATCGGTATTCAAAGGGAAATAGTCAAGCCCTTGTTTTATTCGTCCCATGATATAAATTGTTTTTATAAATCAGTCTGCCAATTCTAATTTTGATCCTGATTTTGATTCTAATTCCAATTCAAAGACTGATCCGGATTGGGATTCAGAACCTGATTCGTATTCAAATTCCGATTCACGGACTTTCCGCCTTTTCCGTTCAATGCTGGCAGCTACGGTTTCAAGGGCATGCAGAATAAGTTCCCGCCGCAACGTGGGATCTTCCGTAGAGGTAATTACCGGATAACTGCTTTCCCTGTCGCATGCCAGGGAGCGTTTCTCGTTCTTCCGGTGGTTCCGGCTGACAGTTTTACGACATTCCTTACAGTAGTTGCCGGGAAGACCGGTTTTCTTATTGATATAAAAGGCACTTGCCGGAAGAGAGCGTTTGCAACATCCGCAAACGCACAGTGTTTGTACTTTTGAACTTTTCATTTTGTTATCCAATTATAAATTATAAATGCTAGTTTTTATCAGTCAGGTCTGTAATCATCCAAATACGGAGTATTCGTATACAATATGTTATCCTTTTGTTATCCTATTGCCAGGTATTAACATCTGGCATTTCAGGTATTAATGGTTAGAGAAATAGCTATTAACATTTGAGGAAATAGCTGTTAACAGGTATCAGCAAGCTTTCCGCAGGTGGCGGATGAGAAATTTTCAAGGTTTCGGTGTTTTTCTTGAAGTTTTGCATGGCATATCCGTTTTTAATTTATATTTTTGAAACGTTTTCTATTAATCAATGGGACAAAGATAGAATATTTTTTCATAAATAAAACATTAGTTTTCATTTTTAATCTTAATTATTTTACAAGTCATTGATTATAAACATATAGTAAACACGTTTTTTAGTCAGCCATTTTATAGCTGCCATTTATAAATCCGGGATTAGTCTTTTAAATAAAAAAACAGAATGGATACAAATTTGGATGTATTAGGTATCATCAAGCGTGCCAAACAGGCGTTAAACCTAAAAAGAGACAGCGAACTAGCTGAATATCTGGGAGTTTCGAGAGCCACAGTCACCAATTGGGGCGCACGAAACAGCATCGATTTCCGCTTGTTGCTCGACAAATTGGGGGACAAGGTAGACTACAACTGGCTATTATTGGGAAAAGGAAATCCGAAACATCAGCCGAGACATTGCGAAAGCGAACTGGTGCAGGGAGAAGTCGAGATTATACACAATCCGAAAACACCCGAACCAATAGACGACCGTAGCGTGACATTATACGACATTACGGCAGCAGCGAACCTGAAAACATTGTTCACCAATAAAAAGCAGTATGCACTGGGGAAGATATTGATTCCCAATATATCCGTCTGCGACGGGGCGGTCTACGTCAACGGAGACAGCATGTACCCTATATTGAAATCGGGAGACATTATCGGATATAAAGAAATCAGCAGTTTCGACAATGTCATTTACGGGGAGATATACCTGGTGTCGTTTATGATTGACGGAGACGAGTATCTGGCAGTAAAGTACGTAAACCGTTCGGAGAAAGAAGGTCATCTCAAACTGGTGAGTTACAACACACACCACGAACCGATGGATATTCCATTCGCGTCCATCAACGCAATGGCGATTGTGAAGTTCTCCATCAGGAGACACATGATGATGTAAGTTTCACCACAGAGGACACAGAGGACACAGAGGAACACTGATTTTTTATATTAATCCTCAAAGCCTCCACAGGATGTGTTGTATAAGCGCAGTTACCACATACCGTACAGGCAGTCACAACTACAAGACAGCCACGACTATGAGAATAAGACCTCTGCGTCCTCTGTGGTGAAATCAGATTTCTTCCCCTTTCAGCGTAGCCGAACTAGCCTCCGTGATACGCACATTGACGAAATCACCGACACGATGCGTACCTCTGTCGAACACCACCACACGGTTTTGTTCCGTACGGCCGAACAGTTGATCGCGCGAACGCTTGGAAACACCTTCCACAAGCACTTCATACGTCTTTCCGATGCAACGCTGGTTGGATTCGGCAGACAGACGGTTCTGTAAAGCGATAATCTCATTCAGGCGGCGGACTTTCACCTCTTCGGGCACATTATCTTCAAGATGTTTGGAAGCATACGTTCCCGGACGCTCGGAATATTTAAACATGAAAGCAGCATCGTACCCACACGCTTCCATCAGCGAAAGCGACATGGCATGATCTTCTTCCGTTTCAGAATGAAAACCGGAGAAAATATCGGTAGTCAGTCCGCAATCGGGGATGATGCGTTTGATAGCTGCCACCCGGTCCAGATACCATTCACGGGTATACTTACGGTTCATCAGTTTCAGGATGCGGGAACTACCGCTCTGCACAGGCAGATGAATATGTTTACATACATTCGGCACTTGTGCAATCACCTCCAACGTTTCGTCACTCATATCCTTCGGATGGGAAGTCGTGAAACGAATACGCACCCCCGGAGCGGCTTCGGCCACTGTTCGGAGCAACATCGGGAAGGTAACCACTTCTCCTGTCGGCCTCTCAAAACGGTATGAGTTGACATTTTGTCCCAACAGGGTGACTTCTTTATAACCTTTTGCCACCAAATCTGCCACTTCATTGAGGATGCTTTCCACGTCACGGCTACGCTCACGTCCGCGAGTATAGGGAACGATGCAATAAGTGCAGAAATTGTTACAACCACGCATGATGGACACAAAGCCGGAAATATGATTGCCACAGATACGCGACGGAATCACATCCCGATAAGTTTCGGTAGTAGAAAGCTCCACATTGATTGCTTTCTCGCCAGTCTCTACGGCAGCAATCAAATCGGGCAACGTCAGGTAAGCATCCGGACCGACTACCAGGTCGACATGATGATTCGTTATCAGATCATCCTTTACCCGTTCGGCCATACAACCCAGTACACCCACAATCAGGCGCTTTTTCTTTTTCTTCAGCGAGTGGAAAAACTCCAGGCGGTTCAGGATCTTCTGCTCCGCATTGTCGCGGATAGAACAAGTGTTCATAAACACAGCGTCAGCCTCTTCCAGCGTTTCAGCTACGGAATATCCCGCCATTTGCATCACCGATGCAATCACCTCACTGTCGGCTACGTTCATCTGGCAGCCGTATGTTTCGATAAACAACTTCTTGTTGTCATCAGTCATTTCAGTTGCGGATTTAAAGTCCGCTCCCGTTAATTCGTTCATACTCAAATCTTAGTTTAAAAATTCGGATGCAAAGATACGGCTTCACTTTCAATAAGTGGTTAATTGACACAGAAATAACGCAAAAATTGATGATTTGGCAATCAAATTTGTAATTTATGTTAAGAGGATAAACATTTTCCATCCATATACTTGGCAATTTTAAATTTATTTTTCACATTTGTGCAATGAAAGAAACATTAGATTTTTTCATAGTTAAGGTTTAGGTTAAAAAAATTAAGGGGAGCTGTGAAGCTGCCCTTTTTTCATGCCCAAATGTTAGTTCAAACCAGATAAAATGCCTACCTTTGGCGGATAACTATTTAGATGTGAAGCACAATGGAAGATTTTTTGAAATTTCTCTTGATAGCAGGCGTCATTCTTGTGGGAATATTCAAAGAGGTGAATAAAAACAGCAAGGCGAAAAAGGCTAAAGCCAAGCACCCCGTTCCCCCAATGCCATCTCCGGTTGAAGTAAACCCCGATGCCGTTCCCATACCCGAAGCATGGGGCAGCCCCAAATCCCTGGACGAACTGCTCCGGCCGATTCCTCGCGAACAACCGGCTTCCAAACAATTTTCCAAACAGCAAACTTCGAAACAAAAAAAGAAAAAAGAAGAAGTATCCGTGGCTGCATCTCTTGCAAACAGCGCTGCACAAGATGAACGGAACAGCCGGCAAGGTGCTCATTACAACACTCCCCACGACTCACCCGACAGAAGAAGCTCGCCGAGCCATTATCTGGGGAGAAATACTTCAACGGAAATATTGAGGGAAATTGAAATTATAAAGACATATCAAGCACGGATTACGATGTCGCTCTATGCAATCCAACTTTTCCGGAAGCCATGAAATCCGTGTAACCCGCGCCTGATATCTTATCCGAAAAGCGAATAGAATTATTAACTTATTAAATATCAACTGTATTTTAACACGAAATTTACTATTTATGTCACTCAATCGTATTTCGGCAGCGGAAGCTGCAAGCCTAATCAAACATGGCTACAACATCGGCCTAAGCGGATTTACTCCCGCCGGAACGGCCAAGGCTGTAACAGCCGAACTCGCAAAAATTGCTGAAGCAGAACATGCGAAAGGAAACCCGTTTCAAGTAGGAATTTTTACAGGAGCATCGACAGGAGAGTCCTGCGACGGCGTACTGTCACGTGCCAAAGCGATCCGCTACCGCGCCCCTTATACTACCAACGCCGACTTCCGCAAAGCTGTGAACAACGGAGAGATTGCCTACAACGACATACACCTCTCACAAATGGCACAGGAAGTGCGCTACGGATTCATGGGCAAAGTGAACGTGGCCATCATCGAAGCCTGTGAAGTGACTCCGGACGGAAAGATTTATCTGACTGCCGCTGGTGGTATCGCTCCGACCATCTGCCGTCTGGCCGACCAGATTATCGTGGAGTTGAACAGCGCACACAGCAAATCCGGCATGGGTATGCACGACGTATACGAACCGCTCGACCCGCCTTACCGCCGCGAGATTCCTATCTATAAACCGAGTGACCGTATCGGGCTCCCTTACGTTCAAGTAGACCCGAAAAAGATTATTGGCGTAGTAGAAACCAACTGGCCGGACGAAGCCCGTTCTTTTGCCGCTGCCGATCCGTTGACCGACAAAATCGGACAGAATGTTGCCGACTTCCTCGCTGCCGACATGAAACGCGGTATCATTCCGTCTACTTTCTTACCCTTGCAATCGGGTGTAGGAAACATCGCCAACGCCGTTCTCGGTGCATTGGGACGTGATAAAACGATTCCTCCATTCGAAATGTACACAGAGGTAATACAGAACTCCGTGATCGGACTGATTCGCGAAGGACGTATCAAATTTGGTAGTGCCTGCTCACTGACTGTAACAAACGACTGTCTGGAAGGCATTTACAACGATATGGATTTCTTCCACGATAAATTGGTTCTCCGTCCGTCGGAAATCTCAAACAGCCCGGAAATAGTACGTCGTCTCGGTATCATTTCTATCAATACAGCCATCGAAGTCGACCTGTACGGCAACGTAAACTCTACCCATATCGGCGGAACAAAAATGATGAACGGTATCGGTGGTTCGGGAGACTTTACCCGCAACGCTTACATCTCTATCTTCACTTGTCCGTCTGTGGCTAAGGAAGGTAAGATCAGTGCAATCGTACCGATGGTATCCCACCACGACCACACGGAGCACGATGTCAACATCGTTATCACCGAGCAAGGTGTTGCCGATCTTCGTGGCAAGAGTCCGAAAGAACGTGCACAAGCCATCATCGAAAACTGTGCTCATCCTGACTACAAAGAGCTTCTTTGGGATTACCTCAAACTGGCCGGCAACCGCGCGCAGACTCCACACGCTATTCAGGCTGCACTTGGTATGCACGCAGAGTTGGCTAAAAGCGGCGATATGAAGAATACCAATTGGGCTGAATACGCCAAGTAAATAGAATATAGGATTTACAATATTCGATTCTAAACAAGTATAATTGTATTCTCTGGTAAACAAAATCCAACGATTTTTGCTTATTAGAGAATACAATTATCTTTTTATAGAAAAATCAATAAGTTATAGAAGAATCAATAAGCCCTCCATGGAGAGTAGATACTTAGCCTTTGACAACATAGAAATCGGATTCAACAACGAAATTCCACTTGGGTTGTTTTTGGGGGTGTCAAAACACTTTTCTTTAGGAAAGTGCTTCTGCTGCACAGAGCTTTAGCAGGGGTAAGTCTTTCAATTTGAGTATTATGACACCATCTATTTCCCAATAATCACCTCACACACCTTATCCTGAAATGCCCGTGCCTTAGCCGCCGAAAGCACATTCTGGTTCATAATGGCAAAGGCTACTTCATGTCCGTTTTTCATCTTCAGATAGCCCGCAAGCGCATTTATTGCCGTAAACGAGCCTGTTTTGGCATGAACATTCCGGAAGGCAGGAGTACCTTTCATCCTGAATTTCAATGTTCCGTCCACCCCGCCAACGGGAAGAGATTTATATAACATCTGAAACACCTCTGTTTGCGAGTACGCATATTTCAGAAAGTCCACCAGCAGGGCAGGAGAGAGGTAATTATAATTGGACAGTCCGCAACCGTCGGCAATCTTATAGTCTTTCGGGTCATGCCCCAGGCGACGGATCAATTTCATAATCTCGACAATACCATCTTCGGCAGCTACCTGCTTCTTTCCCGTAGCCTGCGCCCCTAAGCGACAGAGCAATGCTTCCGCATTGAGATTATCACTCTCTTTCATCAACTGGTTCAGCGCTTTCTGCACGGGAGTATTCCAGCAAGCCATCCGTTCTACAGTCACACTATCACGAGGCAATTCGGCAAAGCCATACGACTGGGGAGTCGTGATTCCTTTCCCACGAAGACGCTCCAGGAAAGTATGCATAAAGAAACGGGGAGAGTCGTAGATGTTTACATCGTCCTTCCTGATTGAAGTGACATTTCCCGAAACAAGGAGATTGTTTCCATTCGTCAACCAGTCTCTCGTGAAAGAGAATTTCCCGGCAGAAGAGGTACGCGTTTTCGTCTGATTCGTCACTGTATAATAGGAGGATACAGGTTGACAGGAAACACTCGCGGTATCTCCCTGCACCGTAGAGGGAACAACAGAAACCTGTACAGTCCCCTTGCAAAACATCAGTGGAGACAAATAGGGCTGATAGCCCGCAGGGGTATCGTCCCATGCCCATCCACTACCCCAATAAAGAGAGTCTTTCATCGAAACATCGCCGTACACCTGTCCGTTAATCACCGAAAAAGGGAAAGTGATTACCTCTTCTATCAATGAATCCATCGACTGGCTGTTAAATTCAGGATCGAATCCGCCTACCACATACAGGTTGCCTTGCAAAGTATCATGCTCTATCACGCCATCGTGCCATACTTCCGTGCGGAAAGGCTCGTTGGCTTCGAGGCGGGAAAGTGCGGTAATAGCCGTCAGCAGCTTCATGGTAGAGGCAGGACGGGAAAGTTTCTCCGCACGATAGTTATAAAGTGATTTCTTAGCCGTCAGATCGTAGACGGATATACCGACCTCGGATGCTTCGGGGAGCATCTTCTTGATAAGCGAATCTATCCGGGAGAAATTTTGTTGTCCCCAAAGTGGCAACAAACAAACTGAAAGGGCGACCAACAAAAGACTTTTTTTCATACAATACAGTTTATGACATCAACAAATGTACAATGACACATCACCATACAAACTATTGCCAATAAGGCCGGAGTGATTATATATTTTCTCATCATATATTTGATTTTATCAGTAAGATACCCGCATCAATGAACGATCGCAGATATCGGAATCCGTTTATAACACTTCCCGGAAAATCTCTCCTACCGTAGGATGCGGGAAAACAATCTTTTTCCATTGCGCTGCCGTCAATCCGAGCTCAATGGCAGTGCCCGCAAGAGTGATAATCTCCGAAGCCGGATTGCCCAATACATAGGCTCCAATCACCCGTTGCTGTTCATCCAACAATACTTTGCAGACTCCGTTCACGCCCTCATTCTCCGCCACAAAACGACCGGAGTAAGCCATCGGAAGTTTGATAACCTGATAATTGATTCCTTTCGTTGAGGCCGATTCCTCCGTTTCACCCACTCCGGCAATCTCCGGATTGGTATAGACTACGCCCGGAATAGCCCGATAACTCATGGCATCTTCCTTTCCCAAGATGGAATGTACGGCAACTTCCGCTTCACGAACAGCCGTATGAGCGAGCAAAGAGAATCCTGTCAGGTCACCACAAACATACACGCCCGGCACAGAAGTCTGCATCTTTTCATTAACTCTGATAGCGCCACGCTCTGTCTTCTCCAAATTCAAGTTTTCGAGCCCGAAACCTTTCGTCACCGGGCGACGGCCGACACTCATCAACAGCTTTTCTGCAATGACACTGCCGTTTCCCTCCGCGTTCTCATAAGAAACAACAACCCCTTCTTCCGTCTGCGACAAGCCGACCACTTTCGTACTAAGCAGGAATTTAATACCTCGTTTTGTATATTCTGCACGGAGCAAAGCGGAAAGCTCCTTATCCATTCCACCCAGGATTTCGTCCATCATCTCAACCACCGTCACTTGTACTCCCAAACTGTTGAAGAACGACGCAAACTCCATACCGATTACCCCGCCACCAACAATAGCCAAAGAAGCCGGCAATTCTTTACTGTCCAAAGCATCCCTGTGCGTCCAGTAGTTCACCGCGTCCACTCCCGGAATAGGGGGAATGAAAGTTTCCGAACCCGTACATAATATCAGATTCTCTCCTTCGTAAGTCTCTTCCCCGCAGCGAACCGTATTTTTATCAATGATCTGCGCTTCTCCTGATACAATTGTAACATTGTTGGCAGTCAGCTTCGCTTTCACTCCCAGCACCAGTTTACGCACTACCTTACTTTTACGCGCTATTATCTTAGGCAAATCGAAAGAGACTTCCGGGATATTGACTGCATACTTTGATGCATGTTTTGCACTGTCATAAGTCTTTGCCGAATACAACAATGTTTTCGTAGGAATACAGCCTTCGTTCAGACAGACGCCACCCAGACTATTCTTTTCGATAAGCAATACGCTCAAACCGCCTTTACCGGCAGTTTCGGCAGCCGTATATCCCGCAGGACCGCCACCAATGATAATTACTTGATATTTCATAGTATATAATCAGTTAATCTTTTCATTATTATCAAAACATGCTACGATTCATCCGCTTGAGAGTCTACAGGGTCTATTGCCTCCGTGGCCTTTATTTTCTTTGCGAACATTCTCTTTTCGAGTAGTTCTGCAAATTCCTGTTCCTTGACAGGCATCACCGAAACAAACTTCCCTTTTCCGTATTCTATCAGGATATAATCCGTCACCGAGAAGCGGCCGAATTTCATGGAATGGTATTTCCTGACTGCGGTAATTTCGGAAAGCGGGATGATCTTCTTGCGAATAAAACGACCACGTGAGACTTCCAGATCACCGTTTGTTGTCAATGTATAAGTAGTGTGTATAATTTGTTCGATCACTACAATCAGCATCAACATAAACAGTACCGCCACTAAGATATACTTACACCACAATGCGCCGACGGCATTCACAGTAAGCACCACCAACAGGAAATATTGGTACCAGGCGATGCGGGCATGAAAAATTCGATTCATTTTGTCAGATTTTTGCCTGCAAGGTAGCAATTTTATGAATTAGTGACAACGAAAAGTACAACGAAGTAACTTATTTTGTAGCTTTGCGGTGAGAAATAACAAGATTATGGTAAGAAAATTCGATTTCCTCGTTATCGGTTCCGGAATTGCCGGTATGAGTTTTGCGCTGAAAGTGGCGCACAAAGGTAAAGTTGCTCTTATCTGTAAAAGTGGGCTGGAAGAAGCCAATACGTACTTCGCCCAGGGAGGTGTAGCCTCCGTCACCAACCTTCTGGTGGATAATTTCGACAAGCACATTGAAGACACAATGATTGCCGGCGACTGGATCAGTAACCGTGCCGCAGTAGAAAAAGTAGTGCGCGAAGCTCCCGCACAAATTGAAGAACTGATTAAGTGGGGAGTGGATTTTGACAAGAACGAGAAAGGCGAATTTGACTTGCACCGCGAAGGCGGACACTCGGAGTTCCGTATTCTTCACCATAAAGATAATACGGGAGCGGAAATTCAGGACAGCCTGATTAAAGCCGTACAACGCCATCCGAATATCACGGTCATCGAAAACCAGTTTGCCATTGAAATCCTGACACAGCATCATTTGGGTGTAACCGTAACCCGTCAGACACCGGACATCAAATGTTATGGTGCTTATATCCTCGATCCGAAAACGGGAAAAGTAGATACCTATCTTGCCAAAGTGACGCTGATGGCTACCGGTGGAGTAGGAGCCGTTTATAAAACAACCACTAACCCGCTAGTCGCTACCGGAGACGGCATCGCCATGGTTTACCGTGCCAAAGGTACGGTGAAGGATATGGAGTTTGTACAATTCCACCCTACCGCCCTATATCATCCGGGAGACCGCCCTTCTTTCCTGATAACGGAAGCAATGCGTGGTTACGGAGGCGTACTGCGCACCATGGACGGAAAAGAGTTCATGCAGAAATATGATCCCCGTCTTTCGCTCGCTCCCCGTGACATCGTGGCACGCGCCATCGACAACGAGATGAAGAACCGCGGAGACGACCATGTATATCTGGACGTCACCCACAAAGATCCCGAAGAAACAAAGAAACACTTCCCCAATATCTACGAAAAATGTCTTAGCCTGGGCATCGACATCACGAAAGATTATATCCCGGTAGCCCCGGCCGCCCATTATCTCTGCGGAGGTATCCTTGTCGACTTGGACGGACAATCTTCCATCGAACGTCTTTATGCCGTGGGAGAATGTTCCTGCACAGGATTGCATGGAGGCAACCGCCTGGCTTCCAACTCACTGATAGAAGCAGTCGTATATGCCGACGCTGCCGCCAAACACAGTCTACAAGTGGTCGATCAATATTCTTATAATGAAAATATTCCCGAATGGAATGACGAAGGAACCCGTTCGCCGGAAGAAATGGTGCTCATTACGCAAAGTATGAAGGAAGTGAACCAGATTATGAGTACGTATGTAGGTATTGTCCGCAGCGACCTCCGTCTAAAACGTGCCTGGGACAGACTCGATATTATCTACGAAGAGACTGAAAGCCTGTTCAAACGTAGCGTAGCGTCCAGAGAAATCTGCGAATTGCGTAATATGGTGAATGTGGGTTATCTGATTATGCGCCAAGCAATGGAGCGTAAGGAAAGCCGCGGATTACATTATACGATAGATTATCCTCACGTGAAGAAATGATTATGAAAACATTGATTCGGACCTTTATTCTTTTCTTCTGCATAACGGGACTAGCTTCCTGCTATGCAGGTATTCCACTGAAAAGCGGAAAATCAGAAAATAACCAGACTTATGAAGTCAGTTATCTGTTCGAGCACGACGGAGTGAAAGTATACCGTTTTCTCGATCTGGGAAACTATGTGTATTTCACGACCCGGGGAGATGTAACCAGTATCAAGAATGATTCAACAAGAAAAAGGACAATTACTATTTATAAAGACAGTATACCAAACCGATAACGAAAAGAGGCTGTCTAATTAATCTCTTTTTAACGATTTCACCCCTATCAGCAGTTCAAACAATGACTCTGACAGGGGTGATTTCTTTTTTTCGGGGCATGTTAGACAGCCTCTTCCTTTATCTAAATCATTCGAGATTTATCTATCCATCCGTAGATTAATAGTTTTCCTTCTTCACCTCAAAATAAGCCTGTGGGTGCAGACATGCCGGGCAAACTTCAGGAGCTTCCTTACCGATTTCAATGTAACCGCAGTTACGGCACTGCCATACCACTTCGCCTTCTTTAGCGAATACAGTCATATTTTCGATGTTATTTACGAAGGCAAGATATCTTTCTTCGTGACCTTTTTCTGCGATGGAGATATTGCGGTACATAGCAGCAATCATCGGGAAACCTTCCTGTTCTGCCACGTCGGCAAAGTGAGGATAATCCAGTGACCATTCTTCATGTTCACCCGCTGCGGCAGCGCGAAGATTTTCAAGTGTATTACCAATTACACCGGCCGGATAGCTGGCAGTGATTTCTACCATACCGCCTTCGAGGAACTTAAACATACGTTTTGCATGTTCTTTTTCCTGATCGGCAGTTTCAGTGAAAATAGCTGCAATTTGTTCGTAGCCTTCTTTTTTAGCCACACTTGCAAAATAAGTGTAACGCATTCTTGCCTGTGATTCTCCTGCGAATGAAGTCAACAGATTTTTCTCTGTTTGAGTTCCTTTAATACTCTTAGCCATAATTCTATATATATTTTAAATTGGTTGATTACCAAACGTAACTTGTCGTACTATTTATAACGCAAATATAAGCCATTTGTTCACAATAAACCACCTTTTCTTAATGAATAAAAACTATCACCTCATTGATGAAATCTATCAACAGACAAATAGTATGTTCAAAAACATACTTATTTCGATTATTTTATCTAATTTTGCAACCTCTAGTTTGCAAAAAAGTACAGAGTACACGTATAATAACATCTAAAAATGAAGCTATTTGAATTTAAACCCAAACTGGTTTCTTGTCTAAAGAATTATTCGAAAGAAACGTTTATGGCGGACCTGATGGCCGGCATCATCGTAGGTATCGTGGCGCTTCCTCTGGCTATTGCTTTCGGTATCGCTTCGGGAGTTTCGCCCGAAAAAGGTATTATCACCGCTATCATTGCGGGATTCATCATTTCCCTGTTGGGAGGCAGCAAAGTCCAGATCGGCGGTCCTACAGGAGCATTTATCGTCATTATTTATGGCATCATACAACAATACGGCGAGGCCGGACTGATTGTAGCCACGCTGATGGCGGGCGTACTCCTTGTATTATTAGGAGTGTTCAAGCTGGGAGCGGTCATCAAATTCATTCCTTACCCTATCATCGTCGGATTTACCAGCGGTATCGCCGTCACTATTTTCACGACCCAGATTGCCGATATTTTCGGTTTATCTTTCGGAGACGAGAAAGTGCCGGGAGACTTCGTCGGGAAGTGGATGATTTATTTCCGTCACTTCGATACGATCAACTGGTGGAATACCATCGTAAGCATTGTCAGCATTATTATCATCGCCATCACTCCGAAGTTCTCAAAGAAAATTCCCGGCTCGCTGATTGCCATCATCGTAGTCACGGTAGCCGTTTACCTGATGAAAACTTTCGGAGGGATCGACTGCATCCAGACAATCGGCGACCGTTTCACCATTAAATCGGAGTTGCCCGATGCCGTTGTGCCTGCGTTGGATTGGGAAGCTATCAGAGAATTGTTTCCGGTAGCTATCACCATTGCCGTATTGGGAGCTATTGAATCACTGTTGTCTGCAACGGTAGCTGACGGTGTGATAGGCGACCGCCACGATTCCAATACAGAACTGATTGCACAGGGAGCAGCCAATATCATAGCTCCGCTGTTCGGAGGTATTCCTGCCACCGGAGCTATCGCCCGTACCATGACGAATATCAACAACGGAGGTAAGACACCGATAGCCGGAATCATTCATGCAGTAGTATTACTGTTGATTCTGCTCTTCCTGATGCCACTCGCACAATATATCCCGATGGCATGCCTTGCCGGAGTACTGGTCATCGTATCTTACAACATGAGCGGATGGCGTGTATTCAGAGCCTTACTGAAGAATCCGAAATCGGACGTCACCGTATTGCTTATCACGTTCTTCCTGACTGTTATCTTCGACCTGACTGTCGCTATCGAGGTAGGATTGGTGATTGCCTGCGTCCTCTTTATGAAACGTGTCATGGAGACTACCGAAATCTCGGTGATTACCGATGAGATTGACCCGAATAAAGAATCGGATATTACCGTACACGAAGAAAACCTGATGATTCCCAAAGGTATAGAGGTATACGAAATCAACGGCCCTTATTTCTTCGGCATCGCTACCAAGTTTGAAGAAACAATGACACAACTGGGAGACCGCCCGAAAGTACGTATCATCCGTATGCGCAAGGTTCCGTTCATCGACTCCACAGGTATTCATAACCTGACTGCTCTCTGCGAAATGTCGCAGAAGGAAAAGACTACCATTATTCTTTCGGGAGTCAACGAGAACGTGCATAATGTACTGGAAAAAGCCGGATTCTACGAGTTGCTGGGAAAAGAAAATATCTGCCCGAATATCAACGTAGCATTGGATAGAGCAAAAAGTCTGGTAGAATAACGCTGTTTATCAGCTACTTGCAAGCTATATATACCGTGCGTATTGGACATATAGATCCAATGTGTACGGCATATAGATGCTGTGTGTTAGATCTATCTACCCAACACTCAGCATCTATATTTCCTGCAAACAGGACATTATCATCATTTATTCTACCACGCTGACCTTTATTTGATACACCCTCACCTCTTTTATTTCAGAACCATGTTCTTATTTTCCTTATAATCAAGCGCACGGTTTATAAGCTTCAACTGTCCGAGAGCATTCTCCAATGAGGCATTTATAATAACCGGAGTTGCTTTAATACTCGGATTCACTATTGCCGCAGCATAAGCCGACTGTTCCAATTCACCATCCAGATAGATTTTCAACATTCCATTCTTCTCACGACATAAAGACACAATGCACTCTTTATTATTATTAACAGGTTGTCTGGAAACGACTTTCAACCCTTTTACCACGAATGTAAGCCGTCCTTCCGCATCCAAATCTACCGAAATATCTTTTCCCTGACGCAACAAGGAAACGGCATTTTTATCAGTTTTCAAACGGAAAGACACGTTGAAATCCCCGCCACCACTGATTCCCATCAAAACAGGTATTTCCTGATTCTCAAAATAAAGGAAAGAGGTACATAATTCTTTTGTATTTCCCGCGTCATCTTTTACTCCCGAAATATTCAGACGATATTTATTATCCTTTTCCATTTCACGAGCCAATGCCAATGTCACAACACGCCTGTCCGCAGAAATCGAAGTAGCGGTAATCTCATTCCCCGAAACAGAGAATATTCCGTCTTTCAGCATCACAGGTTCATTAAACTCAACAGTCAGGGAAGTCGGAGAGGTCGTCTTAACTATCCGCAGGGCAGGGGCTTCCTTATCAGGCACGGTACTGAATTTCCAAATCCGCACCTCACCCGGCTGCAAACTTAGGGAGATTTGTTCGCCATAGCCGAACAAATGATCCTTTGTATCCTCTTTTTGTTCACCTGCCCGATACGTCCACACCGAGGTACGATACAAGCCTTTCAACCCTTCGGGCATTCCGATAATACGGTCGAGGGTGAAGTCAAACTCTTTCACCTCATCAGACGGGTTGCGGACAGAAATAATCCCTTCCTGTCCCGACCATGCCGAATAACCGTAAGGAGTTCCTTTTGCAGGAGTCTGCCCTATCAGTTTGGCATGCTTCAGGATTTCATAGTTATCATTAATCCAATGGAGTACATCGGCATTTATGACCCATTTCTGTCCCTCGTTCATCATATTATAGCTATAATAAAGCTCCCAAAAAGCAGTGTCGCGGGTAGCCATCATCATCAGGTACGTACGGAATTCATCATCATTCATCTTTCCGGCAAGATTGGCGGTATTGCCATAAATCGGGTCGTGGTTATAAAGATGCGCCAAAGGGAACTGGAACGCACGTGTCTTCACAAAATCGAAATAGCGGTCGTCCCTGTAAGACAAGAGCTGGTCGAGTTGCGACAGGCGTTTTACATTCAGCCGTCCGATATCCTGCGAGTTCTGCATCCACACGGAGTTTCCCCATTGCAGGAACCACGGGCTGGGGTTGACATAACACGTCAGGTTAATCCATAAATCATTTCTTTTCTCCCCGCGCTGGTTGCGCATGGCTTGAAATATATCAATCCAGCGTTCCCAATGCTCGGTGACATAGTACATCCCCTGATAACCTCCGGAAATATAATTCCCCTGCGGGTCGGGTTGCGGCGGACGTGCAGAAAATCCGTCCAATTTCCAATAATTCACGTCAAACCGTTGCTGGCAGTCCAGAAAGAACGTCTTCAGTTTCTCGCAATACACCTTATGATTGGTGCAAATATCACTTGAATTGCGGTTCAGCTTTCCATTCCCGTTTTCTTCCAGAAACCGGGCGAACTTGATAAAATAATTATAGCCGCCACGAGGCCCCAGCCACAATCCACAATCGGAAGAAAGGCGGTGCGACAAGTCAGAAGGCGTAAACAGTTCGTTCGGGAATTTACTGTTGAACGACCAGAATTTGGCCTTGTTCTCTTCCTGCCATGGACCGTAGGCATTCCAACCGTCATCCATCACATAAGAGTCAATCGGACGAACACCATTCTGCGTCAGTCCGCGTTCTACTTCACGGAAAGAGTTGAGGATATTGTTCTCATTGATGTCGAGCATAAAGTCATACCACGAGTTATACTGGATACGGAAGTCTACCGGAACGGAAATATCATGGATATAACTGAAAAAGTCCGTTTGAATAACATCCATATCCGTACTGCGGGTAGCACCGATTACTTCTTTCCAGGTGGTAAACGTCCCGCTGTCCACCATACGACCTTCCGAAGCAAGCATTTCAAAGCTCTTTCCTGAATAATAGCGAATACGTACCTTTTGATTTCCCTCAATCTCCGTCTCCGAAGCCGGAAATTCAAGTCCGAAGAACATGCCCTGTATATACACCGGTTGTCCCAAAGAGATGTAATATCCGCTGACACCGCCCACTCCCTGTTCCATTACCGGATGCGTCCAAACGGCATATCCTTCGGGAAGATTCATCGGTTCGAAATCAATATAATCCAAACGCGCCAAATGACGTTGCGAATCGGGGACGGTAATCTCCAGATATTTCCTCATATAGTGCTTCCCTTCCTCCAATGTGAGAACCATATTCACCTGCCAGTCCACCTTCTGGTGGCGGAAGCTCTTATAATGGAAAACCAGCTTCTTGCCATCCTTTCCTTCATCCGCGACCTGTACTCTCTGCAAAAAAAGATCCGAAGAACGAATATCCGCAACGACCGAATCCGCACTCAGCGTACGGATGATAAAATCTTCTGAAGTGGCTTCGGGAATGATACGGGAAACTTGCTTCCCCATACGCTTATTTTCAATCATGTACGTGCGGACTTTATCATTCTTCACCAGAAACTTGCGAGTGAGGAATTCATTGCCAAACTCCACAGTATCTGCTATATGATTGACATAAATCTCTTCCTTAATAGCCGCTCTCATGGAAAACAAGCATCCTCCAAACAGCATCAACAGTAAATATATTCGTTTAATCATACTATTTTTATTCTTTTATTTATCAGACTTTTAAAAATAATCCGTGCTTATACATCACCTTTAATAGGAAAAAGACAATCAGATAATTGGCGAAAGTAAGCCATACGGAGTAATAACCACCCAGATATTGTTCGAGCCCGTAGCTGACCGAAGCGGCAACGCAACGGAAATTCACGACCTCACCCAGCAGATAAGCCGTAATGGAATTCATGCCATACACTTTCAGCCACTCCAGTCCCCGGGTATGTCCTTTATAATCAATCCAGTAATAGAACAATGCCATCAGCAGAAAGCAATAGCCACCGGAAAGCAGAGTCATGCTGCCTGTCCAGATACGTTTGATAACGGGCATTTGCAGACTCCACAGCAACGCTAAACCGACAAGAACAAGTCCGACAACCAGCAACGTTTGCACCACCTTTCTACGGTTCGCCTTACCCTCTTTCATTATTTTTCCGGCAAACGCTCCGAGCATGACGGTCACTCCGAATGTCAGGCTACTCCATATCCATGTATAGTTGTAGGATGGCGAGAAACTCCAACTTCCGTCCTCATTCCAGAATACTCCGTCCCGGAAACGACCCAAGACGCATCTGTCCACTTGTTCCGCAAAATTTCCCGCCGGTGTAAAATCGCCCAAAAACGTCATCGGAATCCAGTAGACGAGAAGGAGCAGCAACGTTATCCCTACCTGCCACTTGAACGGGAAGTGCAACTGAATAACCGCAGCAATAAAATAACCGACAGCAATAGACTGCAACGTATTGGAATACAAATAAAGATGTTGGCTGTCCAAGCCAAGCAAATTGCCTTGTACAATCATCCCGAAGACAAACAACAGGATGACCCGTCTCAGAATCCTGCGATAAACAGGCCGATAACTTCCGGTAGTCCCTATGTATCTCGACAATGAAAACGGCATGGAAGCTCCTGTCATAAAGAGAAAAAGCGGCATCACCAAATCCCAAAAACGGAATCCTTCCCAAACCTCATGGTCAAACTGGTAGAGTATGTCGTTAAGAAACGGCAGGTTCATCTGCCGCACCAACGCCGCAAATACAGGTTGAAAAAAGACCAAGAGAAATAAATCAAAACCTCTCAGAATGTCCAATGAGGCAAGGCGGGTGGAATTGTTTTCCGGTAATTTGTTCTTCATACGTATAACTTTTATATTGACTTGATTATCGTCTTATCCAACGCCACTTTATTCACATCAGCCTGACTCGTCTTACTCGAGTATCACTTCGTCAAAAAAGATTCTTGATGTCTGTCCCGGACGTACATGAGATGCAGGACAAACTCCCGGGCCTTTGGCTGTCACACGTACATAACGCCCTTGTATGCCTCCCAGTTTCAATGACAGGTTTTCTATAAAATTCCCTTCGCGGAAAATCTCTTTAGGCGTGAAGCTTTGCATGGCGGCTTCGCGGAACTTGGAGTTATCATCCGAAACTTCCACTTTCACGGATGCCGGCTTATGGATAGCCATTCCATTGTTCGTGATGCATCCCAATGTCAATGTGTTCAGCACTTCCGGCTTCAGCAGGTCAATCGTGAAAGAGACAGAATCATTGTCCGTCCATGAGCACCACTCGAAATCCGAATATTTCAAGCTTCCTCGTATTCCATTCGTCAGGAGCTTTTCAGTCGGATTGGTTGTCAATACAGGCTTGGCAGTAGCCAAATTCCACCGGACAGGAAGTATTAATGTCTTTCCCATCTGTCTGCCGTGCGTAAAAGTAGCACTTTTTAAAGTAAGCGCCTCTTTTACAAGCACTATTTTTTCGTAGAGCGGTGAGGTTGCCGTAGGTTCGCTGCCATCCGTCGTATAATGTATCTCCATGTCGGGGCGGATACATTCCAGTTCCACTTCAAGTATTCCGTCGTTTGGAGTTACCGTATGCTGGATATTGTACATCGAACGAGCATAAACGATGCCTTTAGCTGTCAGATGTTCATTATAGGCATCCAGCCCTTTCAGGAACGAAGTCCAGTCCTTGTGTGCGGGCTGTGTCCATGCCACTTCCGCCAGGGCGGCAAGACGGGGAAACACCAGATAATCCACATCTTCCGGTTTATTGCAAAACTCCGTCCACATGGATGCCTGTACGCCCATGAGCAAAGAAGCATATTCCGGTTTCCAGTCCGCCTGCACCGGTTCGTAGTCGTAGACATCTTTCAGCGTGTTATTGCCGAAATAGGTCTGGGGTTCGAACCATTGCGGGCCTTGATAACGAATCAGGTACATGATGCGGGCAGGCGTCATAATGAACTGATGTCCTTTTTCCGCAGCTTTCAGAGCAGCCGCACCGAATCCGCGCCAGCCTTGGATAATAACGCCTTCCGGTAGGAAGCTGCTGTTTGTCAGTTCGTCCCAGCCTATCACTTCACGCCCTTTGCTACGCACATAGTCGCTCATTCGTTTCATAAAATAGCCTTGCAGATCTTCTTCGTTGGCAAGGTGCTCTTTCTTTATCCGTTCCTGGCAAAGCGGGCATTTCTTCCAGTATCCTTTCTGCGCCTCATCTCCTCCCAGATGAATATATCGCGAAGGGAAGATTGCCATCACTTCATCTAAAACATCTTGCAAGAATGTAAAGGCACTATCGTTTCCAGCACAATAAATCACTCCCGAATTACTTCCGCCCAAACCCGGAATTACTCCGATATAACTGTCTACTACGGGGCAGGCCAGTTGCGGATAGGCAGCCAGTGCAGCGTTGCTGTGAGCCGGCATATCTATTTCGGGGATAATTTCTATCTGGCGGTCGGCAGCATAGGAGATCATTTCTTTAATATCTTCCTGTGTATAAAATCCACCGATAGGAGTGGGCTCACCCGGTTCGGCGTTACGGCGGAAATAGAAGGGAACGTCCATGCGATTCACTCTCCATGCTCCCACTTCCGTCAGGCGGGGATATTTCTTGATTTCCAATCGCCAGCCGTTATCGTCCGTGAGATGGAAATGAAGGGTATTGATTTTGAGGATACCCATACTGTCGATAATACGCAACACGTTTTCCTTGGGAATAAAGAAACGAGCTGCATCCAGCATCAATGCCCGATAGCCGAAGCGCGGTTCATCCTGAATGGTTACTGCGGGAATACTCCATTGGATATTCTCAAACCGACGGTTG